>Ga0163217_1056574_pt1 | contig 13995 bp, 10 predicted proteins | sample SynspAceP_FD_185933 | JGI IMG/M metagenome (GOLD analysis project Ga0163217, IMG submission 185933) | Saline lake microbial communities from Ace Lake in Antarctica - Synechococcus sp. Ace-P (PacBio error correction) | ecosystem: Environmental > Aquatic > Non-marine Saline and Alkaline > Saline ... | reverse complement strand
CTTCGATTCCGGCTTTTCGCGGAGACCAGCCGGCATAGCGTTATGCCTCAAGATGAGGCCTCAACATTCAAATCAGAAAGCGGACGCCGGCCAGCGGACTGCAGCGCCAAGGGCACCGGTGCCAGCAGAATTTCTGGAACAGTTTCATTGTATCCTCACACCAATTGAGGGGGCGACCGTTAGAGAAGCTTGCGCAAGTGTATCGAAATTATGCCAAAAAATTGTCGCATCTGATCACAACCTTGGTTGCTCAGCCGATACACGCACAAGCCGCTGCTCCTGCTGCTTCAGCACAGTCAATCCGGCTCATCCAACAAAGACACACAGCACAAGGGTGCCCACACCAAAGAGAGATTCAAAAAGGCAAAAAAAAGCCGCGACAGGAAGCTCGGCAGAAGCAAGGGAGGAATGGCGGACTGTGTGAGGGTCAGCCAGGTTGATCACTGATCAAGAGATTGTAATCCTGAGATCAGAAACTTGAAGGTTGGTTCTTGACGAGACCGCCAAAGTTGTTGAAGGTTCGTCGCTATCAGGACTTTTGAGCTGACCCAGTGTGCACTCAAGTAGAAGCATCGCAGGTGTCACGCTTGATATTGTATCGCGTAACCTGAACTTATACACCACTCCAGTCCATAGCTTGCGTCGTTGGATCGATTCAAGTTCGTCATCACCCCAAGCTGTAAGGAAGGTGGCCTGGCCGACAAGCCATCCGGCGGCGTTGCCCTTATGAAGACGTCGGGTCCACTGCAGGACCCACATACCAAGACTGGGCTCACGGCGCCATCAAATGGGACGTCTTTCAAACAGCACGGCAGAGCTGCCTACTCGCGTTGTGGAATTAAGACCCCAACCGTGCTAATCCGAAGGAATCCCAATCTGGAATTAGAAGCTGGCCAATAAGCGCTGTGCCAACAGAATTCACGCTTGTCAGACAGAGCAAAGCCCAGATTGGCTAACGAGTGCCGTTACCGCTGTACAGACCAAACTAGACCACCCTGAGGTATGTGTAGTTTATTAGTCGCAGCAAGGCCAAAGTTCTCGTTGTTCAAGCGACTTGCATACCCGTCTATGCTGAGGACTCGTTACGATTGCCCCAGGTTTTCGAGGAAGATGTTAGGCGCCCGTTGTTAACCATAGCGGCTACATAGTTAGCACTGATGCTAAAACCACCGCTCTGCCACCACAGGCCAGCACCGAGCCAAGAGCCATAGAAAAGCCACCGGGAGCAACCGGCGCTAGTGAAGACATCAAGAAACTGTGTCAGGCCGGGTTAACGCGTAGGACATACGGCAAGCATGTCATCCTGACGAACTCTGGCACCAAAGTGGCAGAAAACTCTTGCCGACGGGAAGCTGGTAGAAGAGTGCGTTCAATGCCAACGCTGTGCACCAGAGCCTTCTTCAAAGGCGGACTTCGAAGGTGTTCAGGCCGACGTGTCCAGTACCCAAGGCTGGAGCGAAGTTGCCGGCGCGAAGGGCGGTGCGGGAGCGATCCTTACCGCGTGAAGCTGTGTCGAGGTCAAGCCGCAGGTCGTAGTTGACATGCTGTAGCTCCCTGCTGGTAGCCGCCAAGCATCAGAGGAGAATCTCTGACCAAGGAAGTACCGAGCCGCCGGGAAAGTTACGGACTCAGCAATGCACCCTGGCTGCAAACCGCCATAGGATTTGCCGCCAACAATAAAGTGCTTGGCCGCTGAGCTTGGTTGGTGTGTGGAGAACTGGATGGCCTCCAGCTCGCCGACTTTGGCCTCCACATCGACCCGCATTGAGCACGTGACCAGTTCGTGTTTCAAACTCCTTCATCACCGGCGAGTTTCATCCTGGTTCACCTTCAGGGTGATCCGGTCCAGGCAAAGGCGTTTGAGCAGGCAGCGCTTCCCAGCGCTCAAGCGGGCGCTGCCACGAAGGTCCATCCGGCATAGCCGCCACGCAGGCCGTAAGCGCTCCACAGGTTGGACGAGAGTGGTAGGCCCACTCGGGGCTGCACCATCACTGAACTGGTGATGCTTGTGACTTGCTCCTGAGTCGGCGGAGCGGTTTGACCCCGTTCAATCGGTGAGCTCTATCGCGTAGCGCCATTGGTGCAACGACCAAGTGGGCTGCAGCGCCAGCAGCATTTGTGATAAAGTTTCATGAGTCCTTCACACACGACGTGGCGCAATGCGCACAAGCAACCATCGTTCAAGGCGTGCCAGCTTGGCGAGGGGAGATGTGACGGAAACGCACAATCGTTCCCTTGGCAGCCACGGCAGTTCAAACTGCGCGCACTGGACGCGTCGGATGCCCTTACCCCCGATCGATGCCCAACGGCGGTGGTGCTTGCCCTCGGCGACGATCTTGGTGCTGGGCATCTGGCGACAGCTCTGCTGCAGCTCGAATCAGCGGGCTGCCGGCCTGGGACCAGGCGATTTTACCTTCAACAGCGCCGTTACCTGGGCCGCGCCCTGGGGCTGCTGCCTGCCGGAGGGCTGCAGGCTGGGATGCCCTGCGGATCTCTCCCCGAAATTCCGCCGCGGCCCAGCCTGGTCAACGCACGGTGATGGCCGCGCCGGCGACAGCGCTGATCAGCCAGCTGGGCACTGGCGCTCTGGGCAGGCGTGTTGCTCTTTGTGGTTGGCGCTGGGGACGCCAGTTCGCTGGGCCCGGGATTCGGCGCTCGCCGCCAGCCCACCACGCTCAGCTCCCGCCTGGCGCGTTTGAGGGTGGATTTCACCTGATCTGCCGCTGGCTGGCCACGCGACGCTGCCCTGTGGTTGCTCGCCGCTGGACAAGGCCCAGATACCGAAGTGGCCCGTTGGGAGTCAAGCATCGCGGCGCCTGGCAGTGGCGGCGCGCCTGCTCGTCAAACAGAGCGCCCTGTTGTGCTGCGGCGCCTGCCCTCTGGGCTCTCTCCAGGTGCTGGGCAACGGGGGCGCGCGCAGGTGCTTGGTGCCCTGGCCACCGTGCTGGGCTCTGCTGCCCTGGCTACGCCACAACTGGATCACCACCATCGGCACCAACCGGGGCCGTGCTGGAAGCGGCCACCAACGCGAGGGATGATCCCGATCCTTCAGCCTGGGCAGCCTGTCTGGTACCCGGTCTTCTGCCCCAGCAAACTGGCCTGGTCAGGCCTCAGCCTCGGGCTCGTGGCGGCCGGCCTGGCCGCTTCGCAGCGCTGGGCAGCCACCACAAAAGCCCCAGGCAAAAGCCAGGGCAAACAAGCCTGTCCTGCCCAGCGGCTGGGCCTGGTTATCGTTGCACGCTCAGCGGCTGGCTGATCACGACCTTAGCCCCAACAAGGACCCGCGCTACCTGCCCCCCGTCTGCCCTTGTGTGTTGCTCCTGGCCGGGCGGCTGGTGGCAGTGTTTTCGTCATTGGCCAGGCGGCGCTGGGGCACCCCGCTGTGCGGTGATGGGAATCGGGCTGCTTGGCGCCGCGTGAGCACCACCGTTGGCCAAAGCAGGGCGATCGAGAGCACGAGCGCCCCAATCGGCGCAATCACCGCGGCCATTCGCGCCAAGCTCAGGATGCCCCGGTCACCGTTGTGGTGGTTGCCGACAGCAAAGAATCTCAACCAGCACTCCTTCACCCATGCGGCAGGAGGAAAACTGCGACGGATCGTCGGCCGCGAAACAGGCAAAACAGCGGCGTTGAGCACGCGCTTGATTCTCGCCAGGCCAGGGTGCTGCTGGCTCGCCACGGCGACCAGGCACAAGCGAATGCCTGTCACGAGGCTGGCGCTCAGGTGCGCTCCGATCCCGGCTTCGCCCCTGGCCGCCAGCTGGCCATGAGCGAGGCCAGCTGGAGCTCTGGCAGCGGCGAGCGCAGGCCCCCTCCCCGAACGCTCGACACCAGTTTCATCCGCCTGCCCAGGGACTTTGAAGCGGGGGCCCAGCGGCCTTGCGCGCAGTTTTTGACGCGAATCGTCCCAGCACCAGCTCGATGCCACTTCCTCTACCAGAAGCGGGTTCAGGGCCTGGCTGTAGCCACTCAGCAGCCAGCCAACGACGACGAAGCCCTCTGGAAGCCTGGGCCTGCTGGCGGTTGTTGCAGAAACCGCCCCGTCCAACGGCGACGCTGGTTTCATGCCGCCTCGAGGGCTCCACCCCACCAAAAAACCCCTGGCCGTCGGCCTACCGCTCGGTGGTGCTGCTGCCGGCTGGAAATCCCTGGCGATCCCATGCCGTGGCGCCAAGGCGGCTGCCAGGCAGCCACGCAGCACGCCAGCCCGTGGCTTGAGGCTCCTCGCCGATCTTCCGAGCCCTCACGCAGACCGCGACCTGCGCGGAAGCTTCGCTCGCTGTCCATCGCCATGAAGGTGACCGGAATCTGGAGTCAGGCCCGCGAAGCAACCATAAGCCAGCCACTAGAAGCCCCGCTCGACGCTCCGATCGGCCTGTTCTTGCTGCTGCTCTGGCTGGTGCCCTGGTGCTCGCCCCGCCGGGCTCGGGCGAATCTTGCCCCGGGACTGGACGAAGGATCGGGCCAGGGGTGGCCCTGGAGACCAGCTGGAGCCCCTGGGCCAGAACGGCCTCCTGCCCAGTCTCTGGGGCGAAGCCCTATCTGAAACAAGCCGCCTGGTTGCACTGGCTGATGGCGCGGGCTTCGAGGCCTGCGGCAGCTGGGCGGCCATGGCCTCCAGGAGCTCCACCCGAATGTGGTGCGTCTGGACCGCGCTGCTCTCCAGCATGCTGGTGCCCTTGATCGCCTGCTTCAGCTGCGCCTGCTCCAGGCGAGCGCACCGCCGCGTCTGCACGCCCTGATCGCCGCTGACCCTGCTACCCCTGCCCGGCACGGTCGGCCTTGCCATGCTCGATGGCGTCCAACTGCGTGGCCCATGCGTGCTGCTCTGGTTGGGCCTGCTGCGTTGGCCAGCGCGGCGAGCCAAGCCGCTGCTTATCGCCGATGGGTTCCATCGCAGGACTTGCCGCCATTGCCTGCTGCTGTCAAAGCGCCGGTCGTGCTGCCGGTGCTGGCCAGCGGCTTGCTGCTCGCCTGCTTGACCGCGATTCTTCGCGGTCGCGACTGGGCCTGGGCTTGCCTGGCCTGGCGCTGGGCTGCCCCTGCCTGGCTGGCACGGTTGGCATTCTGCTGCAGCGCGGTGATCAGCCCTGTGATGTGGGGGGCGGCCAGGGACTCTCGCGCCTCACCAGTCTGTGGAGAGCCACAGCGGCGGGCCGATCGGAAGCCCTTGCTGAGGGGTGAGGGCGGCTGGCCCTGGTTGCCGCTTGCCCTTTCGAGCGGCCTGCCTGCGCAGCGCCGAACGCGGCCGGTCGCTGGAGCCTTGGTTGAGCCTTGGCACCGCCTGGATGGTGTTGCCGTTGGCCAAACCAGCTGCCCTGTACAGCCGCTCCTCTGGCCACCTTTTCTTGCCGGTCTTGCGCACCTGTCCTCGCCCGATTCTCTCTGGGAAGGGTCACAGTTGCGTTCGTCTTCCCTGTTCTGGGCCTGCTGGGGCCTGGGTCCTTCTGGCCACTTCGCTGCTGATTCTCCCTGCCGCCCAGGCTTCTGCCGGCTCGGGCCATCGGTTCCTGCCCTTTCCAGCAGCCTGGGCCTGGCCGCGGAGCCCTGTTGCTGGTCAGGCTTCCACTGTCGCCGCCGGCAGGGGGCTGATGCTGCTTGCCGCCGGGGGGGGGGGGGCTGGTGTGTGTCGCTGCTGCTGCTGTTTATCAGCCCGCTCTGATCTGGGAGTTGGATGAGCACTGTCGTGTGCCGCGCAGAGCTGGCCAGAAGCGCGGCGCGCCTGGTACGCCCAACCCTTGGAGATTTTTCATGGAGGGAAAGCGCAAAGCCAAGCCTGCGCTGTATGCCGCAGGGGCGATGCAAGCGTTTAACCGAAGCAAGCCGATGGGGCCATCCCCGCGATTTCCTGACTGATCCGTTCAGGAGGCCAGCGGCTGCCAGCCGCCTGCGACCGACGGCACCCTTTGCCGACTTGGAGGCCGTTGCCGATCAGAGCTGGCAACGTTGGCGCGTTCCACCAAGGGCCCCGGATTGAGAATTGAAGCTCTTGAAGGTCATGAAGCGCAAGCCCTGAGGCCGACAAGCCAACGCACCTGTCTGTTGGCTCCCGCCGTATTTGCCTGTGGGCTGCTGCTGCAGTGCGGCGCCTCCAGGTGCTGACCGGGCTCCTACGACCAGGGCATTTTCTGCCAGGTCTCTGGAGCGCCGCAGGGCACCCGTTTTGAAAGCCACCGCCTCCTCCCAGCTCTCCACCACTGAATCCATCCGGAGAGCTGCGGCCGTGGGGTATCACCGCCTCGGCCAGGCACTTTCACGCCGATCCTGCTTCTCTGGTCGCGCTGGTGGCGTTTTTGCATTTCTGGGCCTTTCCCCTGGTGCAGGGGGTTGATCACGCCGGCGGGCTGGTGCTGCATCGCTGGCAACGCAACACGCTTGTGATCCCCGTCTGGCGGCCTTCGGCCTGGCAGCTTCTACGCGCCAATGCGGTGATCGGCCCACCTGCGGGCAACTTCACCATCTCTGCCAACTCCCCCTGGCCCTTTTCCTGTTGATGCTGGGGCGCTACAGCGCAGCGCTGGTGTGTTGTGGCCGTCGCCGCCCCACTGTTGCCTGCCGCTGATCGCGAGGAACACCGGCGTTCTGCTGGTGGGAATTCGCCCTCTGGATGGTGTGCGGCGACAGCATCCCCTTCGGGCTGGCCATGCCCTGGGGGGCTGGGATTGTGGGTGCTGCTGGTGACCAACCTGTGATGCCGATCTTCAGTGACGACAACTCCCCCGGTTCATGTGGAGAACTTTGGCCAGTTACATCGGAGATGCCGAGCAAGCCGAGCCTGGCGTACTGAGCCAGCGCTCTGGGCCAGCCCCTGCTGTGCTCAGGGAGCTGTCTCGCCGCCGCTTGAAACCCTGCGCTATCTGCTGGCCAGCGTGCTGCCTTGATGCTGATCCCCTTGACTCGCTGGACCAGTTGGCTGCTGATGGGCTTGCCCTGATGGCTTGACTGCTCGCCCAGGGCAGTAACAATCCCCTCTCGATCAATCTCGCTCACCCTGCTCGTGGTGCTGGTTTGTTTCTACGGCGCCCTGGAATGGTGGAGCCGCTCGAGAAGCGCTGTTAAAGCCGCCGACTACGCGCGTCCTGCTGGGTTGCCTGCTGCTCTCGCGTTGTTTCACCCCTGATGGCAATCCGAACCGCAGGTCTCGTTTCCTGATCCCCGACAGCGTCGCAGCCCTGGTGTACAGCTACCGATGCAGCAGTGCAGCACGGCAGGCCGGCCCCTAACCTGCTGGCAGAAGATTCCCGGCAGATGCCACCGTGGCGGCCACACGCCTCTGGTGCCTACCTGGTCCCAACGGAGGTGTTAAAGTGCGCTTCCCCAACGGCATGGACTACCGCGATCGAACGGGCAGAACGGACGGTCGATTGGAGTGCCGTGGTCTCGATTGGTTGGCGCGCTATTGACGCCCGCCTTCGCCTCCGGGACCGGGCCCTGCTTGCGCAGATCCCTACCCGATTGGATCAGATGACAGGAGAGACAACAGAAAGAGGCACCGCTCGGATCGTGCGCGGCGTTTGCCAGTGCGTTGGTGCTGCTTGCCGGAAAGGGAAAAACGATCAACCCGAAGCGCGCCAACAGCTGGATTCAACTTGATCCAGAGCGGTCCGCCGGTGAATTGCATCAGGTGGATATCGCCATCAAACAGAACGATTGCCCCCACCCCAGCCATGAAAGCAGGGATGGGGCTCTCGCCGGGTTCGCTTCTGGCGCGAACCGTGTGAACTCGCGGAACTTAGCCCTGAAAATCAGACGACGTTTCTCCGCGATCAGCAAGACCCTTGCATTTTCTCACTGTGAAAAAACACGACACTCCTCCCTGGGAAAAGCAGCCGTGTTGCATTTCGGAAGAGAGATCTGGCAGACAAGCTCCTGAGCCAAACGGTCCACGACACTTGCTGACAGAACCCAGTGATACTAACCCGGATTGCAGGGGTAAGCGCTGCAGGTCGGCAAGTCAAAACGAACCAAAAAAAGCGCCTCCGAAGAACGCTTTGATCAAACAGTGTGTTCATAAGATTTGAACTGCTGGGGCTAAGCCTCCAAAGAACGTTTGCCCTGGCAGAACTTCTTCAGGGAAGACGAAGTTTGCATGGGGCTTGGTCTGCCGGTGCCATCCAGCCCCCGCAGGCCTTTCGTTCAGAAGAAGTTCTTCGTTGTAGAATGTCTCGGAATTCCGGGTCTTCAGCCGCCCGGATCTCCTGGCTCACAAAGTTCATTACGCACGCAATCAGCGCCAGGGCCAATGATGGCGATTGCTTTGTCCACAGGGCCCATCACAGCACGACAGGCATGAAGAAGTTGCAGCCAGCGCTTGTTGGAAAACGCCAATCCGAAAGATCTGGCTCCAGAAACCAGAAACGGTTGGCCAGTCACCATCGAGTAGGTCTCTTCTTCTGCGTCGCTCAAACGCCTTGAAGGTGTTCGACTGATCGGAATCCTCAAACAGCGTGTTCTCCACCGTGGCGCCGTGGTGGCACACAGCAGCGCACCGCCAGGAATCCCGCCAGCGCCCATCTATGTGGAACGGGTTCAGGGTCTTCCAGTTTGTGAAGCCCTCAGGAAATCAGCAAGAAGCGGAGATCGCCGCCACACCGAAGCTCGGTGCGAAGAACCAGCTTGCTCTGACCCAGCGGTAGATCAGGACACGCTCAGAAACACCGCCATCGGGCGCGGGAGAAGGGCATCGCGTTGTACGGCGGATGCCCACCAGGCGTGCAATCTCGAATGGACGCAGCATGAAGCCCGCATCAGCGAGAAAGCGCCGTGCAGCGCCCACGAATGGGCGCAGAGCCACCCAGCTGACCCAGCGCACAAAAATTCGCCCCTTGGCTTCCGGGCCACAAGCAGGCAAAGGGGCTGTGCCCATCGCATCGGGCCGGGGTGCTCACCGCTGCGGTGAGAAAATTGTCAGCCTTCAGGTAGCTGCTTGGCGATCCGTGGTGTAACACAGGTCGCAAGTGGTGCCGGTCAGCCAGCGCCAGGGCCAGGTTAGGCCGTGGTCGAACAGCAGCAGCCGACCAGCCACAAAAAACGAAAACGGGTCGCGCTTGAGCCAGTCATCGAGGACGTCAAACCATCCCCGGGCTGCTGGCGCTGCGCCCTAGATCAATTCGTCATGGATTCTCTTTACGAGCTTTACAAAACCCACTGTACGGACGTTGGGAGGCTACTTCGCTAGAGAGCCGCTGATTGCGCCAGGATGAGTAAGGACACCTAGGCCAAAGAGACAACAGTGAGCCCCGGGACCACGGACGAAAACGCGCGCCCTGCCATTCGCCAGAGTGGTATCCGGCCTTTCCTTCTTTCCCGTGTACGTCGTCGAGCTTTCTCTCAGAGACTCAGTCCATTGCCGTTCTGTGCAGCGCAAGACTGGCTGACGCCCAGACCCTTTCTATGGCGAGATTCAAGGCAGCCCTGGAGAGCGGCCAGCCCAAGTGCTGGAGCTCTCCTGCGAAAAAAACCGAGGAGAAAACAGATTCAGCCTTTTTGAGCAGCGAACTGAGTGCCGTGCAGCTGTATGAGAAACCGCCACCGGAGGTTGTGGCAGCAAGCGTCGCAGGCTTCTCCTTCGGAGCTGACCTTGCGGAGCCCGCTGGCGGGTTGGAGAAGCTGACTTCACCTGCCCGCCCGGCACGCGCCCTACAGATTGCAACCTGGAGCTGCCCCCCCTGGGCTGTGATGTGTGGCAGCAACGGCATGGCAAGAGCACCTGCTGCGCTTGATCGCCGGGCTGATGGAGCCGGGTCACGGCCACATCCATTGCCCCGTCAGGGCGGCCTTGGGTTCCAGAACCCCGATCACCAACTTGCTGTTGCCGAGGTGCCCACCGACCTGCAGCTCTCGCTGCCGTAAGCCTCGAATCAAAACACCAACGGCAGACCCGTTGCCGCCGCCCTGCCAGGTGGGTCTTGCAGGGTTCGAGCAGCGGCCGCATCCACAAACCCTCACGCGGCAGAAGCAGCGTCTGGCCATCGCCGCGCCTCGCCAGTTGAAGCCAGGCTTTGCTGATGCGATGAACCCACCGCCCTGCTCACCCACCAGCCAGCAGAGGTGCTGAAGCTGATTCCGCCGCCTGTGCAAACCAGGCCCGCCAGCGGACCGAAAACGCTCTGGATCAAAAAAAAAAAAAAAACCCCATCGCTCGAAAGAACTCGACGGCTCGACGGCGCCGCCTTGATGGACCAGGGGCCTCCGTGCCTGCAGCAGGGCGTGACGCTCGACAGCAACTGGAGAAACCCTCCACCCCCTTGCGGCGGCCGTGCTGAGCGCGTAGGTTCTCCCAACCACAAATACTCGGTAGCTCAGTGGTAGAAGGCGAGTCGGCATGTTACCGATGGTCGCAGTATCGATCCCGCCCGGGGAGTTTTGTTCAAGCCTCAGCTCTGAGGCTCGTTTTTTTCTAGTTTGGGGCTTGAACAGCCCGCCAATCGAAAGAGAAGCTGAGATGGTTGCGTTGCTTGCAGAGCGGCCTTGGCGCTTGTTGCTCCATGCCAACGCCAGCACTGCTTGGATGCTGGTTTGGTTTGATTCGGAGCTGGCAAGGCTCGCTGAACGAGGCCCCAAATCAACGAACCTGGTTCGACTTGAGTGAAAGAAATCGCCTTCTGCTTGCAGAATCCCGCTCTGCTCTGCAGCAGTGAAAAGTCTCCCCCCTTTCGTTTCGATACCGGATCTGTAGGCCGTTCCATGGCAGCCAACTCCCAGGCCCCCATCCGCCCAACCCTGCATCCTGTTGATCGAGGACGACAAGGACATTGCGAACTGGTGGCGGGCACCGGAACACGGGTTTCCGCGTGGAATCGCCGAAACGGCATCAAGGGCAGGCCTTGCGATGCAGGACCAATCCCGACCTATCCTGCTCGACCTGAGTGCTTCCAATGTGGATGGTCTGACTGTCTGCCAAACGACTGAGCGGGACGTCCGCAGCGCCCGGACGCCGATCCTGATGATGACCCCTGAGGCACAAAGACAAGGTGAGCGTTTCAAATCAGGCGCCGTATGACTACTGACCAACCCTGTCGACTCGAAGAGACTGCTGGCTCGGGTCAAAGCCCTGCTCCCGCAGTGACCGGCCCAATGCCCTGCGAGAAAAGCGAGATCCTCAGCTTCCGCCCCCTCACCCTGGTGCCGGAGCGATCGACGGCGATCTGGTTCGCAAAGCCGTGCGCCCACCACCTGGAAATTCGAATGCTGTTGCACTGTCTGATGCAACGCCATGGTCAGGACCGTGCCCCATCGCTGATCCTCAAGGAGTTCTGCTACACCGACGCGACATCGGAAACCATGCCGGTGCATTGCGCACCTGCGCACCAAGCTGAGCCTGATGCCGGCAAACCCCCTACATCAAGACGATGTACGGGGCTGGCTACTGCCTGCGAGCTGCCGATCACCAGGCGGCCCTCCTGGCCATGAGCTTCCCAGCAAGGCCCACCTCCGCCAGGGGGGCTGAACAGAAAACCCCTGAGCTGACCCCGCCAGGCGTGCTCTGATGCCCTCTGATCCGAGCCCGGTGTCACGCTGCCAAGCGCTTGCATGCCACAGTTCAGCAGCCAGAGCTTTGGCGAGGTCCAGGCTCGCAGAGTCGCGGCCAAGGCGAGGGCCTCAATCGGAGCCGGGATCCCTCCAGCAGGCCCGAATCGGCCAACCCCTCAGGGCAGGGCTCGCCACTGCTCGCGATGGTGCAGGGCAGGCCCCTGGAGAGCCGGCCGCCAGATCCAGAGCGCCGCGGATTCGGGATCCGGGCTTGGAAGCTCTGAGCCGGGTCAAGCCTATCCAGCACCCGGGTCCATCGCCGTGGCATCGAGCCGGCCGAAGGGGATCTGCTGCAGCGGAAGGGCGGTTGGTGCGAGCAGGCCTCCGCGCCGAGCTGAGCAGGATCAGCACCCCCTTCCTGGCTCTTCGAGTCTTGAGCAGGCGTGGCCGCCCCCTCCGCCATCGCCTCGACCGGCTTTCGATCACCACCAGGACAGCGGTCTCGATCCAGCGCCGCGGAGAGAAAGCGGCTGATCTGCAAAAACCCACAACCTGCTCAAACCCAGCTGGGGGCAGGCCCCGCTTGGAGAGGCCCTGCCAGCGCCTGGAGGCCGGCACCAGCTGGCCCTGGTGCTGGTACGTGGGCTCCAGCAGGAGCAGGTCGGGTGGTCCCCTCCAGGAGCCGCGCCGCACCGGACCAAACCGTCCGGGCCCGCCCAGCAGCCCTCAGAGAAGGCGCCGGGCGCGACCGCCCCCCACCGTCGGGGCCTACAAAACAATAAGGCCGTGCCAGCCGCCCCTGGGCCAGGGTGCCCTGCAGAGCTGATGGCCTGGCCTGGCCGATCAGGCGTCGAAACAAGTCAGCAAACAGCTAGCCATCGAGCTCAGCCCACGCCCTAGGCTGATCGCCCTTGTCCACAGCAGGGGCCCCGGCTGCATCGATGCGCCGCAGTCGCGCTTCGGCGGCAAGGAGGCGAATCCTTGCTGAACGCCCCGAGAAAGACCACCCCCCGCCTCGATCGATCGGCCGGCGGTGAGCCACGCCGTTGCAGCGAGAGCTCCAGGGGCAGTCCACCAGAGGGTGAATTCGGCTTGAGCCCGCCGGTGGCGATCGCCTCCAGCGCGGCGATCAGCTCCAGCTTGAGGCCGCGGGCCGTAGCCCCTGGGTAGGGCCGCCGTACTCGAGCCGGCTGAACCGGTCGCACAGCACCCAGTCACCGGCTGCCAGCGCCGGGCATCCTTCCTTCACGCTGGGGCCCGGTCGGCCGCAATTAGAGCAAGCAGCTCCGCCGTGGGACAGGGGCTCCGACGCCTCAGGAGGAATGGAGCAGCAAACTGCGCAGGCCTGGCCGAGGGCGGTGCCACCGGGTTCACGGGCTGACAACAGCCGCGCCCGCGGGGAGCAAGCCCACGGCAGGCAAGCCACTGGCGAAGGATCGAGCTGGGTCGACTTGCCACAGCCGTCGATGCCTTCGAGGCACCAGGAAACCCGGCCCCTGGCGGGGAGTGCGTCAGCGGGCGACCATGCAGACAGGGCGTTTGAGCACCACCGTAATCAAACTGGTGGCCATCAGCAGGGCGGCCAACGGTAGCGAAAGCAGCAAGGCCGAAGCGGGCAAGAGCAGCCCCGCCGAGGGGCAGCTCACCAGGTTGCTAAACCCGACGCCCAGGCCAGGTTCTGGCGCACCTTGCGGACCATCGGTCGCGGGCCAGGGCGAGGCCTCACCACGGCTTTCGAGGACGATCGCCCAGGCATCATCCAGATTCGCTGGTCCTGGGCGATCGGGTGCCCGTCGCCACCGCGATGGCCGAGATCGGCGGCGGCCAGCGGCAGGGGCATCGTTGATCCCATCGCCACCATCGCCATGGCCCCCGCTGGCGCCAGCGCACCAGGCGCTTCCAGGCTTCTGCTCAGCAACAGCTCCCAGGCCATTGCCTCTGGCTCAGGCCAAGCTCGGCGCCGAGGCCGGCGTACCGCTTGCGCTCGATCGCCGCTGAGGAATCGCCACGTCCCATCCCCATGGCCTGGAGCGCCTCGAGGGTTGCGGCCCTGCGTCGGGCGGGGTTGAGTCGTCCCACCGGCCCACCAGGCCGAGAACCCCATCGCCGGCGGCCACCGCCAAACGGTGGCCCCCTGGGCTCGAAGCGCAGTCCTCGCGACGCCCAAGCAGCTCGCGTCTGGTTGGTAACGCCCAAGCCCTCCAACCAACGCCAGGCTTGCCGACCGACAAACCCCATCGAAGCCCGCCGGATTTTTGGCCGCTGCACGCCTGCCCCGCAAAGGTGCGGCTGTTTTTTCCTCCAAACGCCGAGGCAGCGATAAACTGGGCGGGCAAAGCCTTTCCCTCCAACAGGGCCGTTCGGCCAGGGGGTGGCGAGTGTGTTGCCCAGGCTGTGCGCCCCCCACTGGAGGGCAGGCCGTTTCCGGCTTTCAATTCCAGGCCTTTTCCCTTCGCCTCCGCATCCGGATTCCGATCCCGCCCGGCCAAAGGGCTTTCATCCTCTTCTTTCCCTTCGGGCGTC
>Ga0163217_1014624_pt1 | contig 13995 bp, 17 predicted proteins | sample SynspAceP_FD_185933 | JGI IMG/M metagenome (GOLD analysis project Ga0163217, IMG submission 185933) | Saline lake microbial communities from Ace Lake in Antarctica - Synechococcus sp. Ace-P (PacBio error correction) | ecosystem: Environmental > Aquatic > Non-marine Saline and Alkaline > Saline ... | reverse complement strand
GCATGCTATCAGGTACGCGACGCCGATGCCAGATCATCGCGCGCTCGTCAGCGTGCCGTCATGGATGAAGAACACTGGCCCAACCCGCTTCTCCACATTAGGGCAGGCGAACAGCAATGCGCCTAGTCTGATGGGACCCCCAGCAGCATTGGCGATTGGTCGGCGAGCGCACGGCGTGCGTGGCGAGTGGTGTGTAAGATATGCGCTCCACATAGATCTCCCATTGGTACGGTATTCCGCTTGATTGTGCTGTTGGTCTGGCTGCCATCGGCTCATGGCTCAAGCGCTGGAGCGCATGCAGCGCACATCGCCAGCGCCACCCACATAGCCTCAACCGCTGCTGACAGCGATCTGCCCATGGAGCTGGAGGCATGCAGGCGCGCTGAATCGCATGGCTGATCAGTGGGCCTGCTGTTGCCCGCGAGCAAACGCTTTATGCCGATGCCGCACATTGAGCTGGCACGCCGCTGGCGATACTGCAGATACCACGCGATAACGCCGATCTGCAAACCGCACCCGACTTGAACGCTTGACGCGGCGCTGAGCACCTGAATGCCGGGGTTGAGCGCCGCCCGACTGGGTCAGCCAGATGCTGACATGCGCGGCGGCCGAATGAACAGCAGCGCCGACAGAGTGCCGTGCATTACAAAGACTGCCGCAGCAAGCTGCCCAGTTGCGGCCAACTGGTATTTGCCAAGCATCATGGAGTGTTGTTTGACCGCCGATCGAAGTCTGCGGCTGTCCTACTATGAAACCCGCAGACCTGGCATGCTCTTAGCAGAACCTGGTCCGCAATGCCAATCAGCGCTTGCCGGAGGGCGCACTAATTCAGCACGCTGGTGCTGGAGCAAGCCAGCGCCAGACTTTGTTAACTCTGTATAAAACAGCGGCGCCGGGCGTCCCGCAGCACAGAACCGTAGCGGCTCTGGAACTTTTATTACCTGCGGCGATCTTCCGGGGGCCGCTGGGGCTTATCCATAGTCGCGCTTGTCAGCCGCCACAGGGCACAATTGAGCGGATGAACGTTCTCGGCGCTTGCGGTCAGATTCGACTGCGATTGATCAAGACTGTCACGCTCGCGCAATAATGCTGGAGCCTGCGCTGCCGCTCGCCGGATACTGACCACCTAGACTCACTACAATCCCGTAAACAGACGACCCAAACAATGAGCTAACAACGCGCTTTGATCTGACCGGCAAAGACCGCCCTGATTATGGTGCTCCAGCGGCCTGGGCGAGGCATTTTGCCGCTACTGCCGCCCCGCGCCCGTTGCGTGTCGCCGCGCGCCTGCGAGCGCTGGCCCGGTGTCAAGGACCTGCAGGAATCAAGGGTTACGAAGCGCTCGCCGTGGACCATGGATGTGACAGATGCCGATAGACGTCGATCCGGTTTCCTGCAAGCCGAAAGCGCAGTTCGGACGTAGCGTCCTGCATTCAACCAACGCCGCATCGGTGAAGCGTACCCCTTCGAGATGACCGGAAGCAAACTGGCGCCAGCATGCTCCGATACCAACCTGCGACGGTGCCTGGCGCGTCCCCATCGCGCGTTCGGTGGCCAGGCCAAGTGCCGGCAGCTTGGCAGGCCTATCGTCAATATCGCTCGATCCTTGTTTGCGTGTGGCAGGGCTGAGCCATTACGCCGTGCCAGCAGGCGTAGTGCAACTACAGCGATGGCCATGAGCTGCGCGAGACAAATCCGACGTCAACGGCGACTCGCCCCGGCCTACCTTCCGTACAGAGTTGACACAACGACTATTTCGATCAGAAAAGGGCCAGCAGTACATCAAGAGAAAAGTCCCATTGCGCCCCTCGCGTCATTTGGAAGGCCTTAGCGGGCCGCTGTTGCCTATGCCCAGCAAGCCGGCGACCTTTCATGACCGGACGTGATCAATGTGGATTTGGCATTGGCAACAGTCTCTTAACCGGATTCCTTGCCTATTGCCGCAGACGATGCTGGCTGATCGTTTGACATCTATTGATCAAAACTTCGCCACCATACGGATCGCGCGCATGGCCTCCGATTTTTGCCCTCGCAATGAACGCTACTGCATCTGAGCTGAGTGATGTTGTGGAAGTATTTTCGTTATCTGGCTGTTGGACATCAGCAAATGTACGAGCCTCTGGCACAGCAGCTTCCCAGCCAAGCTACCTCCAAAGGCTGGCCTTGGGCATCAACCCAGGCCCTGCGCCGTCAGGCACTGATGGCGCCGAGGGTTGGTGGAAGATCCCGGACACCTTAGCTGGTATCGCAGAGATTGCCTTCTGGCGCAGCGTGATGGACTGCAGAGCGAAGGGCTGGATGCCCTGCGTGGCAGACTATGGCAGACCATCTCCATCGCGTGGCAGCATTGCAGAGCTGGCGTCGCCCAACTACAGGTCCATTGAGCCTGCCCTGCTCGAGGCCTGTAAGCCTGTTGCGCATCGCACCAACCGGATGTCTGGTGGACAGCTAGGTGAAAATCGCCAATGGTCGCTCAGTACAAGCGCAGCGGCAATGCACTGAACGGAGACTGGAAACCAGCCGATATGGCTCAGCATGCGCGGCATCGTTCCAAATCCCGCTTCGGCTCCGATATACAGCGCGTTGTGGGCTCCCTTGAAGAGGCTTTGCGCTTTGCCTGCATGCAACAACTGGACACAGCTGCAGTCTGACCTGGTCGCGCTGTTGGGGTAACCATGCCCTATTGAACGACCCCTTGGCCAAGCCCGGAGGCCGATACCCGTTACCACACAGGCAGCAAATGGTGGCTGGCAAATATTCACGCCTGAAATACGACGTTGGCTAGAGTTCCGAGCAACAATCCCTGAAACTGACTTCTGACGTGAGCTGACCCAGACGCGTTAGATAATTCGGCCAGCACGCATTTGTTGATGACGCGCATTCGGTCAAGGATTTCATGACCGCGTCACCCGCGACCCGTCGCCATGATTCTGGTATGGCCATTACCGCGCAATGCAACTGCATGAATCGAGACCCAACAGCAAAAGCCATCACCTGGCTGCGGCGTTCCGCGACTGCATTTGACCATCCTGTCCTGCTCAGCTGGCCAGCGCCAGCAGTGACGCCATCGCGAAAAGAAACCCATCAACTGCAGTTTGATGGAGAGATTCACAAGCACAATACAATCGACAGTTTGTCTAGCAATTATTCTCCACGCCAGGTCTGCCCTATTATCAAGGTCCGAACAATTGAAAAAAAAGCTTTGATCAATTGCTCGAACGCATCATCGCGTTGACGATACCATTTGGTTTTGTCGGTCAGTCGTGTACGACAACAGTCAAACCCATCTGCAGACCTATGCGATCAGGGACATCACTGGGATCGCACAGCACAAGCTCTCATCAGCAAAGACATTGGCAGGGCCATGTTTTCATCAAACCTCGACACCCTTTTGGGCAAGTATGCAAGCAAGGCAAGCATATCAAGCAATGATCCGTCAATGACCCAAGCGTGGCGGCTTAGCCACCGGGCACCCGGACCGCAGTCGCTTCATGGGCCTGCATTCTTTCGCCGCCGATCTGGTTGGCATGATCGGCGTTGGCCAATCCGCGACAGGTTACACCAAGAGCGATGTGGGAGCTTCTAACGCCTGCTACTTGGACACCTGGGTCAATTCGTGGCATGCAACTTGTTGCCCCGTTATAGGGGGGAAATAAAAGCGCGAGCAGCGCAGCATACCGCCCGCATGGCAGCAGCCGCCAGGCCTTGCCGCGCTAACGAAATCGCGGCATTTACCTATTCTCGACCTATCCAGCCGTCCTCTCAAACAGGCGCTTGAAGTCGCTGCTCCTATCTGCAGATGGATACGGCATCATTAGCCACTCACGGCACGACTATCTGTGATGCCACACAGCCAGGCAATCAATTACGGAAGGTAGCGTTTCGATCTGGGTCCACTTACTGGCGCAACGCTCAGAGGAACGTACTGCCATCGAGTTCATGGGCGAGTCCGCGCTTCAAAGGCCACCCTGCTACCAGATCGCGCCTGCGCAGACCTATCTGATGTTGTATATTGATCGTAAGCTGTGCCAACGCTCGCACTTTGAATTTTCCGCTATCCACACCGCGAGACACCGTTCGAAGAGCCGGAACCTGGATTTCATCCTCTTGCTGTACCCGCTGCGGGTAAACGGTCGCTGGGCGCTGGAGGTTAGGAGCAGGAAGCGCAACCATTGCTCGAGCGCCTTCAACAAGCGGCGCAACAGCTTTCCCGGTCTTGTTATCAGTACCAGCTATCTGGCGGATTGGCGGGCGTGGTTTTCCCATAGTAGTCAGGGCTTGCCGATATCTATGTGCGTGAACCCTGCGCAAGCCGAACGAGCAGCAGCGGTGACAGCCATCCATCCTGAGACCGCCCATCGGTGATGCAGCATTCGGCACTCGGCATCTGACTGTGCGTCACGAATACAGAGTACAACACCCACGCTATGGCGAGTTATGCTGTCCGAAGGCCTCATGAGCGATTGAAAAATCGATGTGATCTGCATGCTTCATCACGAATTTACTGCCGCAAACAAATGGAGCTCACCCTTGAACACGAGCGTACCGGGCTCGAGCATTATTTCAGCAACCAACGTGGGCACCTGGAAGGTAAGTTGAAACGGCGAGACGGCTGAATTCAACGACCGTTGAGCCGCATTTTGGCTACCGCAGAAGAGCTGAGGCCTTCCACATGTAGACTGGCGAGAGAACCTGTTCCACCCGAGCGATATGGCATTTCAGAGCTCTTTTTCGCACCATCTGGCTGGCAATTTGGATTACTACGATGAATTCGCGCATGCGTCACAAATGACGGCAATTGGGTTTGGGTAACAGTCGCGCAGTTATCACCGTGACGAACAAGGCAATCCGCTGTGGGTCAGGTGGCACCCATACCGATACATCACCACAGTGGAGATGGACCCACGGCGCTTCCAAAGAGTGAAACCGATTCCGCACCATGGTCACAATTGCCTGCGCAGTCTATCGCTGCAGCAATGACGAGCATGACCATGTCCTACCTCAGTGAGATAATTCTCCACATCACCGGTATCAGCAACGACTTTATCGAACACACGTCCGCACTACGCCAGCATTTTGTTGCACCCGAGGACTGCTCTTACTATAAGGCCTTCGAGAAGTCATTCACGAGCATGTTGGAGCTCAACTACCGCGTTGCTTCACGCCGATGGTCACGATGTAATGGTGTGAAAGAAAAAGGCGGGCGAGTATGACAGTGACGCCACCTTGTATGGCTCAGCGGCTTATCTGGATGCAACAGAACAGCATCGCATTGATTCAGATGAAGAACCCCAGTTTGTTTCCACTGTCAGCTATGAACTGCGCAACACCATTGACGGCCATTCAGGTTCTTTGGTATTGATCAGGCGGTGAGCCCTGGGGCCAAATACTCGCAATGCCGTTGCTGCTGGCCATGGGCCCACAAACGTTCAGGCGTCTCAAATCATCTGATCAACGACCTGTTGGTTATGGACAAAACTGCCCCAGGTAAAATTAGAAAGCGCATATGCTGGAGCAGCCCTTGTCGCCTATCCTCAGCAACCTGGAGGCAATCAGAGTTATAGCGCAGCATTACGAAGGTCCAGTTGATCGCCGGGCAGATATGACGCTGTCAGTATGTCATCGATGCCCAAGCGGACTCGGTCAATACTGGACAATTTTTTATCCAAATGCGCCAGTTTTTCCATCGGGAGCAATGTGACGCTGTCCTGCGATCAGACAGACCACGCAGTCAAGATCAGCGTGACGTACAGGCCAGCATTCCAGAGCTTTTTCATCACACCCTGTTTGAAAAGTCTCCGCAGGTGGACTCCACCAGTACCGCCAAGGCAGAGGTACGGCTGGGCCTGGCTATCAGCCTCGATTTGACGAGAGAATGGTGGCAGATAGGTTTTGTATCAGAAACCGGACAAGGGCTCACGTCTGTGTCAATTCAACTGCGCAAGGAGAGAATTAATGTAGCGCCGCCAGCACTCAGTTTTCAGAGCGCCTCGGATATGCTCCGGGCAGCAAAAGCAGATAACCTAGCTTTCAAATAACGTTTTATCGCAAGCGCTGCGGCCCAGGAAATGAGCGAATGATTGAGCTGGAAGACATCATGCACATCAGAAGAGGACCTTCCCATCAAGATCACCGGTAGCGCTCGATTGTGGTGTTTCACGTGCTGAGCTTGCAACTCGAGGGCCAGGGGTTGAGAGATCGATCGAATTCGCTCCAGCTGATTCTGACTGGATGTGATGATTGCCCGGTGATTGGATGGGCCAGGAAACGCTGAGCCGCGCGCCAAACTGCTGGTCGGCAGCCTTGCCATAGGTCTTCAATGACGGCCAAGGTGGGCAAAGTATGAAATAACTCTACCGCACATCTTTGGCGCCGCCGAAGTCATCATCAAACCCTTGACCCATTGACACTCGCGACAGATCAGCGCTATCTGGGCGCAGACATTCATGTCCAGACCACTGAAGCTTAACAGCCAGTTTACGCGCGCTAACCAGGCATACAAGGCGCCCAGGAGCTGAGCTTGCAGGATATGCTGCACACCGCTACCCAGTTGCCGCATGTTACCAGCACGCTGCCAGAAAGAGCGTCAGCACGCTAGTAACCAATCTTGACACAAGCGCCGCGCTCGGCAGCACATTTGCTATCCTTTATTCTGGGCGTGCAGGCGCGCAAGCTGGAGCAGTTGGCCAAAGCCTGCATGGACCAGCATTATCGGATGCTCGGCGCGCCTTGAGATCTGGTGCACGGCACAGCCTATTGCCGCATTGGCTGAATTGAACAATGATAGCAGGACCCCCACACGCACGCGCCTGTGCGTGACGCTGCCGGACACCACGGCACGGGTCAGAAATCATCGCCATTCTGGAAACCGACCCCGCAGCAGTACCTGCACGCCACCTGCCAGACCACTCAACTGCTTCGGCTATTCAACCCTGGTTTTACGGACTTCAGAGGTTACGCGAAGCCCTCCAGCAAACCCTGCCTGATGCTCTGTGTGAAACGCACTGGCAACGCAAACCGAATACGCGGCGCTGCCATTATACACCGACTGTCTGCCTAGTCCCAACTGACCGCCCCTTGCTGATCGTGATAGCCGACGCAGATCATTTCAAGCGCACAATGCAAGCGTCCGCGCACGGCGCGCAGAGCTTTCACTCGCCCGTCGATTTGCCGGCGCTGGAACATGCCGGAAGCTGCATTCAAACCAAGTCTGCAGAGCAGAACCTTCGGGTTCTTAATCGTTGATGACGATCTGATTCGCCAGCCTTTTGAAGCCGTCTGGAACAGTGCCGCGTATATTTACTGAAGTAGTGTGCGAGCCCACGCAATTGCTGACGCAGATGAGCGCTTCGCGACGGAAGTGGTACTGATGGACTTACACATGCCGACCTACAGCGGGCCGGAGCTGGCGCAGTGATTGTCTGAAAGAGACTGGCTGCGAATACCCATTCTATTAATTCTGGCGGAAACGAATACCAACGCAGATGAAAGCGTGCTCAAGGCGGCGGACGACGTCATCACCAATCCGATCAGCGACAGTGGCCTTCGTTCGGATCCATTCGTCTTACTCCGCCGCGCGTGCGCGCCAGGGTCAGCCAGGCACTGGCCCGCGATTAGCTGACGGGCTCTCAAAGCACGCGACATCAAGGAGCAGGTGACGCTTGAGACGGATCGCCGGGCGCGCCAGCGGCGGCGAGCATCGCGATGATCGATATCGAACACTTCAAGTCCGTCAACCGAATCCGGCACGGCGGCAGTGGGCACAATCATACTCGCCTGGCCAAACTCCTGCGCCAACGTCTGCGCAAGGTTGAACCGGCTGGCGCTACGCGCAAGGAGTTGTCGCCGTTGGCTGCCCGATTGCGACGCGGCGAATGCGAAACTGTTCTTGATGACATCCGCGTCCTTTCAATGCGCTTCACATACGGCAGTGACGGAAGCCTTTCAATGAGCTTCGGCTGCGTAGGCTCCTGTGAGCGCCGCAAGGTACAGCAAGCCCGCTGGAGGCGCCGAGCAGGCCTTCTTTACCAGCCAAGAGCTGGCCGCAAATGCATTATTAGCTACGGCTGCAAACATCTCCTCGCCTTAAGTCAGCGAATCTTCTCATTTACTTTCAACCTGATTGTTTTAACTCGCCCATTCTGCTCGTCGTACAGGTCCCATGAAAACGCTTGCCCTGCTATTTCGCGATAACGTCTGCCGCTGCCTCGGCATCATGCTTGCTGAGCGTCGTCATCACTGCTCCAGCGTCGCGGTTTCATCGCCTATCGTGAACAATCGCCTGATTGCCACCATGACAATCTCGCCAGGCCCTGCTTCGGCTTTGCCGGGCTGTCGGCGCTGCTGCGTGCGCCAGCGCAGCGCAGATCGGCCTGCACGGCTTGAGCCACCGGCTTCGTTACCGATCGCCGGGCGCTGGTCAAACGTGTTGCTGATACCGACATAGAAGCCCTGGAACAGATCGCGGCGCGCGATTGCCAGTCTGTCGAGCGATATCCCAACATCACCGTGGCTCTTTGTCGGCCTGCCGGAATATGCTCTATGGGCCTGGCCCTTTACCTCCCGCTTTGTCTATTGCCGCTCTCCGCCCGCTGTCATCACCACATTACTTGGCTGGCCTGACTTCGGTGTTGGCTGGCTCTGGTCAGCGTATACGTGCAATCGGCATATTCAGCGCATGCGCATGCCGAGCGGAGTTGTATGGAATAGTCAGGAACTGATCGACGGCCGCAAGGAAACTGGCGCTCAACCGCCAGCGTGCCAACCGCCTGTATCAGGAGGAGTTCGATCGGACAACCGCGCCGCTATACGCGACGAGATCATCCTGCGGCGACACCTTCTACGTCCTGTCCGGCAATGGGCCAATCATGGTGTGGTTAATCGGGCCTGTGTTCTTCCTGCTGGGGGCTGGGCTGAGCCGAGCCTGCGGGGCCGCCACCTATGCCGCTTGACATGCTTTCCTCGCACACCGATGTTCGCGGTTCAAACACCTGCCGCACCTAGATCACGGCCTCAGTCCGCTGACAAGTCTTGAAGCCCTGGCTTGACCGTCATATCCGACGTTCCAGCAAGTCGCCGCACTGAAGCCGAGATGAGCGCTTGACTGCAAGGCTGATGTATCGCTACCGGCGAAAGAGGCGAAGGCTTCGATGTTGCCGTTGGACCCTGGCCGTGCGACCGACGGCGAGTATCTCGTCATTGGCGGCAATTGGTAGCGGTCAAGTTCGCCATGGCGCGCTGCTGACCGGCCTCTACGCCCATAGCGGCCAGATCAGGCCTGGACGAGCGGCCGTGGCGAACAGGAACTGTACGCTACCGGCAGATGTTTGCCAGCGTGTTCATGACTTTCCACCTGTTCCGGGCGGCCTCTCGGCCGGAGGGCAATGAGGTCACCGATACCCGGCTGGAGGCTGGCTGCCGCAACTCACCTGTGAGCACCAAGGTCGCATTGCGCGGCGCCTGAGGCTGACATCAGCCTCCAGGCCAAGCGCAAGCGCCTGGCCTGCTTGCTGCCTGGCTTGAGCAGCGCGACATCCCTGCGTGCCACGAAATGGGCCGCGGACCAGGATCCGGCGTTTCCGCCGGCTGTCTACGGGAACTGCTGGCCGCAGTTCAAGGCGGTGCGGGCAAGCGGTATGCATTACCCATACACCACTACTTCGACCAGGCGACCGGGTTACTGAAGATGGACAACGGTCGTTGTGCTGGAAGCTGATGCGGAAGCAAGCCACAGCGTCAGTGCGATGCCTCCTTGAACACCATGAAATATTAAATGTTTAGATTAACGTCTTCGAGCCAGGCGCTAACGATCCCTTCGCTGCGCCGATCAACCCTGCCGGCTTGTTAAGCACAGCCGGCCTGTAGGAGCGCATGAATCAGCCCTTGAGTGCGCTCTTTCCGAGCCCTGCACACTGGGTGACGCACTGGTATTCGTGACGACCCGCGCCCTCGTGTCGCTGGCAGGAAATACATGGCCCGGCCCACTGTCGGATCCTGCCTGGGCACGCTTTGCGCCCAGTATCCGCACGGCGACCGGGCGCGCGCTGGTGTCGATCTGGATCAAGTACCACTTCCAGCGCCTGATACCGCCGGTCACATCGCCAGCCTGAACGCAAAATGGTACCTGCAGGCACGCTCAGGACCTGCGGGTGATCTGTGGGCGAGGACGCCATGCCGGCGGCTTCCAGCTACCCGATGCCCGGTCACCCTGGCGCGCGAGCCGAAGAGCTTCGAGCCTTTGCCGATCTGCTGGACGGGCACCTGACCCGCTAATCGCTCCTGAGCAGTCAGGTCAACTCGCGCCAGCTGTTCTGAGCAGCGCCGGTCACTATTTGGGAATGGATTCTTGGCGAACTGGCCGGTTTACCGGTTGGCACCGCGCCGCGCATGGAGCAGACCCAGGATCTGATTCGCAGCGTTGCGCCGGAAGCTTCCGTCAATCCGCTGGTCATAACTGCATTCGCTACGTGGAGCGCGAGTGCGACGCTCAAACTTGCACGGATCGCAGCATGCTGCATCCGCTACAAACGCCGGGCAAACCCTGCAGTAACCTTGCCCGCACAGCTGCAAGCCCTTCCGGTTACGATCCGCACAGTTCAAATCCCGCATCTGAACTCAGCCGCCGGCATCAGCCCATCGGTCAGTTCTCCACGCGGACACGCCCGCAAAACCTGTAATTCTGCCCAGGACCCCAGAGCGGCGAGAAATCCCCGCGTTCGCGCTTCTCGCGGCGCGCGCAACGGCGTGATCGCTTACCGGCCGAGCGGATAAGCCGCGCCAGGGTCTATCGGCCCGAGCTCACGCCACTTACCCGAATGGACGATGCCACGTGCAGACGCCCGTGAAAAACAGTTGGTCAACGCCGTGTGCACCGCCGCCTCACTTTATGCAGCGCAGGCCGGTGCACGGCGCTGGTTTGGCCTCCGGCGCAGAGAGGTAGGCGGGCCCACCTTGTACCGCAGCCGCGACCCAAGCCGGGCCAGCCCGCACTCCGCAGCGTCGGCAATCCCGCCGCGCGTAATCACCGCAGGACTTACTGCCGCTATGATCTGCGCAAGGGCGTAAGTACCGACCTTGCTGTCGTTACGTCTTCAGTCAGAACATTGCCGCTGTGCGCCGCTTCCAACCTCTTAGCAAGCTCACCGCATCGGCCGTGCGCTTACCAACCAGCGGGCCTCTTCCACCGTGGTCGCCGAGGAAATGACCTGTTCCCCAGCTCTTGAGGGCTCATCCAGCAAAATCTGGGTCCGGCAACGAATGAAGCTGACCACCGGCGCTTTACTCGCGCAAGCAGCGCAGCGTTCGGGCAATCGAAGGGCGCTTCGGTTCCGCTGCTGAGGTTGTCGTATATCCGCTCACCTCTGCGTAATAGGGCGCCAAGCCCCCCGCCATGCCACTTTCGCGCTCCGCTCACGGGGAGGCGAGCGGTGGCCAGAAGAAATTCACATTCAGGCCGGCCGCCTGTCAGCTATGATTCTAGTTCCGCCGCAGAGCGGTAGGGCTGGCATGTGCGGAATCGACAGCCCCGGCCTTGATTACGGCAGGCCAGCTTACTGTCCTGTGGCCGGCTGGGTGCCTGATAATAGGGAGGCGACGTGACCCGCAGAGGATGTGTGTCAGATGTTCTCCTGTTGCTGAATCGGCTACAGCCTACCCCTCGGCGACGTGATATCCAGCCCATTCTGCGTCAATTATGCGCAGGCTGCGAGCATGTTTGAACATGCGGTTTACCTCAGGAACTCTCAGCCTGGTGTCGCTGTTCTATGTGATCGTCGCTTGAACTCTTAACACGAATTTTCCTCAACCGCCAGCGTTGAGCAGCTAATCAAATGGGAGCATCGCACTATTGAGTATTCCCACTGGGTTGGTACCTTCCGTCTCAAGGGCAGGAGTGATCGACGCCGTTCACCACCGCGCTCAGCTCGTGTTACCGCCATATCGAACACGGCGAGATCTACGACTACGAACGTTTAAGTCTGGAGCCTCCCGCCAGTGGGCACCACGCGACCAGCTGTTCATCCACCAAGATTGATTACTCACCTGAAGCCGGAGAAATGTTTCCCAGCCTGAGGAAAGCCTGGAGAGCTGGGCGTAGAGCAGGTCTGACCGACCCTATTCCACTGGCCCTGCGCCGGAGGATAATGGCCTATGGAGGAGTATCTCCATTGCTGCCTTGGGGCGCGAACGGAGTCTGACCGCGCCATCGGCGTATTCCAAACTTCACAATGAGATCTTGACCAGGGCCATCGACTGATCGGCGCAGAGAATATCAGCCACCAATCATGTCGAAATTCATCCTTTCTGCACACCGCAGCTGTCCGAATTGCCCGTGAGCAGGCATTCCAGACTCACCGCCACATTGCCATCCAGTAGCAAGGGATGCAGGATCCGGTGCTCGGCGATGCCACCGCGCATGATTGACCTGGGCAAGGGCGCTGGCCTGCTGCTGCAGTCGCTATGGGTGACCGTGCCTCGCCAAGAGCGCATCAGCAGGCCAACCTGGATGCGCTAAGATTCAGCTCAGCCAGGAAGATGTAGCGCCATCGCCGCGCTGGAGCGCGCGCGAGCGGATTGCCAATCGGACTTCGCGCCAACCTGGGACTGATTCTTCCTCAGCCCTGAGCAGGTGGCAGATCGCGACTGCGCCAAGCGCTTCGGTTGGCCAAGCGCTCGGTGTATTCACCGGCAGGCGTGCACATTTGCGCACTTGCCAGTTCGACGATCTGGCGCTGATAGTGCGCGGAATTTTCGCCACCGCGGACAATCGCAGCCGGCACGTTGGCGGCTGTGTTGCGCGGATGTCTGCGGATCTCTCTTGCCAGCGTGCGTCACTTCAGCTCGACGGCCTCGCGCAGGGCGCACGAAACCGCACACGCGCACATGCTCTGCCACTCCGGCCAATGGCAATCGCTCCAGCACCGCCTCGACCTTTCCCACCTGGCGGTAATTTCCCCGTTACGATGCGCACGCCCCCGGATCAGTAACCGCATCGACGACCATTGATACCAGGCGCCAGGGCGGTTCCCGGGCATAATCGGCCGTGCCCAGACACCGGGGAAGCGCTCGAAATAAGCGGCGCGAAAACGGGCTGCGTCCGCGTCCTGCCAGAAAACCGGTAGGCATCGAGGAAAGCGGACACACCAGTTCGCCCTTCCACTGCCAGGCGGCTGGCCCTCGTCATCCCATAACTCGACGCCATTTACCAGGCCTTGCACTGCAGCTCGCGGGGCAGGACCGGCAGCACCGAGTGCCGAGCGCAAAGCAGGGAGACGATATCGGTGCCGCCGAGAGTGATGGACAGCAAAGATCGCTTGATCTCGCGGTTTAGACGATATTCAAAGCTTTTCGTGCCGGAAAGGGGCGAGGCCCGGTCGACAGCAGCTTTTCAAGGCGCTCAAGACGGTGCACTGCGCGGACGCGCGCGCCTTTTTCCAACGCGGCATACTTGCCGGGCTGGTGCCGAAGACGTTTGATGTGCTTCGGCGGTCATCATGTCCAGCAGGCGCTCGGCACACGGAATGAAAGGGCGAGCCGTCGAACAAGACCAATGGGTGGCGCCGACGGCCAACGGCAGACTTAGCCATTTTCCACATCATCCAGGCGCAGGGGGTGAAATAAAAACACCGATCTCGCGTAGGTCGGGTATGCAAGGCCCCAGAGTTCTTGAGGATGCTGGCAAAGGCGGACCGGCCAGTCCATGACGATCACTTTGGGACCCCGGTGGTGCCGCTGGAATAGAGAATATACAAGGCGGCAGTGAATCGAAAGGCGCCACCGGGTGTTGAATCGGCTCGCCGGGCCCGCCTGGTAAGAAAATCGCCCACAAAAACTGACCCCCTGGCGGCCGCTGTGGAAGTTTCCCCCGTTTGCACCTTGCGGCCAAGCGTAAAGCACCGAATCAGGCAGTTGCTTCCAAGTTGGACGGGGGGCCAAACTGGGGGGCAAAGGATTTTCTCGTTTTTTTTATTCCCAAATTTTCTTCTCTTTTTTTCCTGA
>Ga0163217_1013424_pt1 | contig 13996 bp, 6 predicted proteins | sample SynspAceP_FD_185933 | JGI IMG/M metagenome (GOLD analysis project Ga0163217, IMG submission 185933) | Saline lake microbial communities from Ace Lake in Antarctica - Synechococcus sp. Ace-P (PacBio error correction) | ecosystem: Environmental > Aquatic > Non-marine Saline and Alkaline > Saline ... | reverse complement strand
GAGAGAAGCAGCGGCAAGTGAGCGCGGAGCAAGCCGGCGCCCGCGGTCACGCGCAGGCGCGGCGCCCCCGCAAACAAAGGCACGGCGCCAGAGAGGGCGGGCAGCAGGCCACCACCGCACAAGCACAGAAGCGGATCCCGGAAAAGCGGCCCCGAGCCGCAAAACGAGCGCGAGCAGGCGCCAGCCAGCCCGCAGCACCGGCGCGGCCGGCCGCACGGCGCCGAGGTCCGCAGGGCCAGCAGCCCCAGAAGGGCCCCACGCCAGCGCGCCGGACGAGCGGCCCCAGGCCGCAGACCGGGGCCCGGGGAGGCGCACAGACCGGAGCGCCTCGGGGACCGATAGAGCGAACGATCGAACGCGGACAGCACACCGGGGGCCGGGCCGGGACAAGCCGCCACGAGGGCACGGCGAGAGCACCGGGGAAGAAAAGCAGCCCCCCGCGCAGCAGCGCCGCGACCGCCGCAGAGCAGGGGGCAGCGTAGCCCGCCGCACCGGCGGCCCATGAAAAGGAGGCGGCGGCCGAAGGTGCCACCTGCGGCGGCCTCCGGCACGAGCCCCGCAAGGCGGGGAACGGCAAACCCGTGGCGGGCAAGGCGAGGACGGCGCAGCCAAACAGCCCACGCGAGTGCCCCAGGCAGGGCAGCGGCAGCAACGGCGGCGGCCCGGGGCGACAAACGCCCAACGACGACCGCCAGCAAAGAACCCCAGCGGGACACCCGGAGCAGGCCGGAAAAGCGGGGCGCCACGCCAGTGGGGGCGGGCACGCCGGCGAGGGGCAGTGGCCGGAGGCCGCGGCAGACCGACCGAAAACGCCCCGCCCCAAGCCCGAGCGGGCGGGCAACCAGCCCCAGCAGCGTGGACGGCGACCAGCCAGCGCAGCGTCCGCCCGGCCAGGCACAGCGGCCGCTGGCACAGCAGGGAGGGCAGCGGCGACCAGCCAGGGGCAACAACAGGGGCCCGCCGGCGGGGCGTCAAAGGCGGCAGGAGCGGAGGGAGACGGGAAAGGGACCGGCTGCCCGCAGGGGGCGACGACACGTGCGCGGCCGGCGCGGCCACACCAGACGGCCGGCAACCAGCGACGCAGGCAAAGCAGGCGCCCGAGAGGGGCCAGGGGGGCACAAGCAGGGGCCCCGCCCCGCCGGCCGGGAGCCAACCGACGGGGGGAGCGCCACGCCAAAGGAACCGCCGCGGGCGCGCGCGGAAGCCAGGACGGGACAAACCAAGCGGGACGGCCCGTCGGCGAAGGGGAGGGGAGAAGACGGTCGCCAGCGCGGACCCGGCCGCGAGCGGGCGAAACCCCAGAGCGCTAAAGAAGCACGACAGGGGCAGCGCGCGCCAGACGCGGATGGAGGGCGGGCGTGGGCAGAAACGCCACCCAGCCCCGGAAGCGCCCCGGCCGCGCAGCAGCCGCGGAGGCAGGCGGCGAGAAACGGCCCCCGAGAGGGGACGAGCACGCATCCGGCGGCAGCAGGGGAAGCCGCGGCGGCAGCAGGGGGAAGGGCGGGGGGGGGGCAAGCGCCGCGCCGCCCCGCCGGGTGGGCGGGAGGGAGAGAGAGCCCCACACCCCAAAACACCGGACACCGAGGAACCCCGCCGCGAAACGGAGAAGCCGGAGGCGGGAGCGGAAACCACCGCGGGAAGGGATCGACGAAAAAGCCCGCACGCGAGGCGCGCGCCGGAGCGCAAGGGCGGGCGGACGGGGAGGACACGCACAGCCACAAAGCCGCGGCGGCCGAGCGGACCAAGCGGCGCGCGCAGAAGGGGCGGCCACGCGAGAAGGCCGCGGCGAGAGGGGCAAAAGGCAGAGCAACAGCAAAACCGGCGAGGACGGCACCGGCCACCGAGAGCAGGGGCCCCGGCAGCGGAAGCGACGCGCCAGCGCGGGCAGTGCGCGCGAGAAAAAAACAAGAGGCGCCAGCACCGGAACGAGAGGGACCAGGCGGGAAAAACAAGCGAAAACAGAGCGCAGACCGGCGTGGCCAGCGCGCGCGGGCGGGGCCGGCAGGAGGGGGGGGCGCAGCAGGCGCCGACAGGGCAGCCCCGAAGCGCAAGCCAGGCGACCGACGACAGTATGTCCCCTTCAGACACAAACCACCCCCCCACCACAACCCGCCCCCCCCCCCCACCAGAAAGACCCCACAACGGCCAAACCAACCCCGCAAATGCCGCAGTGGACGGCAAGACGGCAGGAAACCGGGGGCGCACAAAAACTGGAGGGCCCGCCGCGCCAATCCCCAGCGGAAGCCAGCGCAAGGGCGGCAAGGGCGGCACCGCGCCGAGCGCGGGGCGCGGCAAAGCGAGGCGGGCGGGGAAACCGCAAAGCGCCCGGGGGGCGGGCGGGGGGCGGGGGAGGACGCGCAGCAGCAACTGCGGACCACACGCGACGGCGGGAACCGCACACGCGGCGACGCCACAGCGGGGCAGGAGGAGCAGTGACCGCGGGGCGGGAGGCGGGCGGCGGGGGCGGCAGGGCGGAAAACACCGGCACGCCGCGGAGGCCGCGCACAGAAAAAAGGGCAACCAAGGCCCGGGCGGAGGGCGCGCGCCGCAGCGCAGGGCGACAAGGGGCGCCGGGCCCCACGCCGGCGGGCGCGGCGGAGAGCCGAAAGGCGCAACGCGGAAAGACAGCAGCCGAGGCAGGCCGAACCGCACGCCGGGGCAGGCGGGAGACGCGAAAACCCGAACGAGGCGCGCCACGGGCGCGCGCAGCGGAACGCGGGAGCGAGGGCGTGGAGACCCGGGACAGCGCCCGGGCACGGCGGCGGCCAAGGGCCAAAGCAACCCCGGGTGCGCAGAAGGCGATCGTCGGAGGAGCAGGCAAAGAGCGCGAGGCCGGCGGCGCCCGACCACGGCACGAGGGCGCGCAGGGCCGCCCGCGGCCGCACCGGCCGGGGCAAAGTCGGGGCGGCGGGGAAAAGGCGACCGGGCCGCAGGCCGGCGGCGCGCAGGGGCTGCGGCGAGCGGCGAGGCCGCGCGGCGCGCGGCGGAGCGGGGCCGCGAGCGCGGAACCGAGAGGCCGGGCCGGGGGGCGGGAGCGGACCCGACCGAGGGGCGAAACGGCCAAGCGGGGCGGCGACGACGCCCGCCCAAGGACGCGGGCGCCCGCGTGGGAATGCACGCGAAACCGCCGAGTGAGTCGCACGAGCGCCCGCGACCCATGGGCAGGTGAGGCAGGGCCAAGGCGGCAGGACCACGACGATGGAGAACGGCGGGGGGGCCGCCGGAGGGGACGCGGGGCGGGAAATAACAGAGCGACGGAGGGCGCGGCGGCGCACCACCGACGGTGGGGCCGAGCCAAGGCGGTCGAAGCCCGGAAAAACGACCGCGGCGCGAGGCACGACAGGGGATGAACGATGGCCCGGGCGGCCGGGCAGCCGGGGCACGCCGGAGCAGCGCGAGCCCGAGCGAGCAGCGCAGGCGGGAGGGGAGGACGGGCAGCAGCCGCAGCCGGCCCCAGCCGAGGGCAAACGGGCGGCCAGAGGACTGAGAAAAGGCACGGACGGCCAAAAGGACAGGCGCGACAGCCCCGGGACGAGGGAACACACGCGCACGACGCGGCGGCACAGAGCGAGGGGAGACACCGCGCGGCGGGGCAGAGCCGCGCGCGAGCTGAGCGCCCGGGGCGCAGGGAGCGCCCACGGGACCGAAAAGGAAAAGCAGAGGCACGAGGCACCGACAGCCCCGCCAACGAGACCGGGAGCGACACCGCCGGGGAGCCTCAAGCAGCAGGCGCACGCAGGCAAACCGGGGAGGCGATCCGCGACAGCACGGGCCACAACAAAACGGGAGCAGAAACAGCCCCCGACGGGGGGGCCGCGCAACCAGGAGGGCGCCGCCGGGCAAGTGGGCCGCGCAAAAGCGGGCAGCGCAGGCGGCACCGCACCGCGCGGAGGGGCACGCCAAGCGCCGGCGGGGCGGGGCGAGGAGCGGACCCAGAGGAACCGGGGGCGAGGCAACCGCGAGCGGGACGGCGCGGCCAACCCCGGGCGGACCCGCGAGGCGCGAACACCCAGGGCGCGGTCAGGCCCGGGGCGTGCCGAGGAGCCGGGCCAACGCCCGCGGCGGAGACGGCGACGCGGGCGCGCGGCACCAACGCGGGGCGCGACGCACCCAGGAAAGACAACGTGGGGCCGGAGAGCGGGAGCAGAGGCACGGAGCCGCACCGGGCGCGGCGCGCAAGGCGGCGCGGAGTAGAGCGGACACGCGGATGGGCGGCGCGAGGGACGTTGCGAGCGCGCGCGGGGCCAGCCGCCGCCGGGGGGGGGAGAAGAGGCGCCCCCAACGTCCCCGCAGAAAGCCGACCAGCAGCCGGGCAGATCAGTAGCCGCAAACGACGGGGCGCGCCCGCGCACCGGGCGGAGCACGGCCAGCGGCCAGCACCGCCCGACGGCCAAACACGGTGCGTGCAGGGGGCCGGAGCGCACCGCGGCCCGACGCCCGGCGGCCCGGCAGCCCGCCAAGCGAGCGCCCCCGGAGCAAGCGGAAAGACGCCGGAGCGCGGCAAAGGGGGGCAAGCGGCCGCGGGCACACCGGGGGACGCGACAGGCCAGAGCGCCCGCGGGACCTCGACCACACGGCCAGCGGGGCAGATGCAAGCGACACGCCCCGCCGCGCAGGGACGGCCCTCAAGCGAGCCGGGGCCGAAGCGAGACCGGCACGGAGTGCGCGGCACAACCGGACCACGGCGCGAACAGCAGCGGAGCGCGCAAAACCACCGCATCGGGCCGAGGCGAGCCAAGGGGGCCCGGCGGCGCGGAGTCGCGCACCCGGGAAAACGCGGCCGAACGCGGCGGGAGGATTACCCAAAGCGGGCACCCGGGCGCGGCGGCGCAGCGGGCCGCCAGAGGCGCCTGAGGCAAAGGGGCGAGCACGCGCCAAGCGGGCGAGACCGGCGCGGCGAGCCCCCGCCGCCAGGGCGGCACCAATCGAAAGGCAGAGGCAGCCCGAGGGCAGGGCGCCGGGGGCACGCGTAACCCAAGGGCTGCAGCGCAGCGGTCAGGGGCACGTTCAGGGCCGCGGCAAGGCAGAGACCAAAACGGGGAGCGCAGGGGCAGCCGCGGCCGGCGTAACGGCCACCCAACCAGATTGGCGAGGAGCGCGCCGGCCGACAGACGAGAGCCGGCGGCCACCGGGCGCCCAGCCAGGGAACCGCGCGCCCAGCCGCAGCACAAGCGGCGTGCCAGCGAGAACCGCGGGCGGGCCGGGCGCGACACAAGGGCACGCACCCCGGCGGGCGACCGGAAAGAGAAAGCCGCAGCGCGGGAGCACAGAAACCCGCGCGACCAGCAGCGCGACCAAAGCCGATGCCAAGCGGCGGGCGCAGCGCGCCACAGGGCCCCAGGCAGCAACAACGACACAGCGACGGAGAGGCAGCGCGAGAGAAGAGAGCAGCGGCAAGGGAGCGCGGGACAAAAGCCAGGCGCCCGCGGGCACGGCGGGCAGGCGGCGGCGCCCCGCAACAGAGGGCACGGCCGCCCAGGAGAGGCGGGCCAGCAGCCAGCCACCGGCACAGGCAAAAGCGGAGCCGCATAGAGCGCCCCGATCCGCATAAAGCGACCGCGAGCCAGCGCCGAGCAGCCGCAGCACCGGCCGCGCCGCCGCGACCGGCGCCGAGGCCGGCAGGCCAGCAGCCCCAGAAGGGCCCCACGGCCAGCGCGCCGACGAGGGCGGCCCCAGGCCGCAGACCCGCGGCCCGGGGGAGGCGCGCACCAGACGGCAGCGCGCTGCTTGACCGAAGAGCGACAGAGCGACGGCGACAAGCACACCGGGGGCCGGGGCCCCCGGACAGCCCCCACGATGGCACGGCGAGGCACCGGAGAAAGCAGCGCGCCGCGGCAAGCGTAGCGCCGCGACCGGCCGCGCATAGGCACAGGGGGCAGCGAGCCCCGCCTCACCGCGGCCGGCGCGAGAAGGGAGCGTCGTGCCGAAGGCAGCCTGGCGCCCGCCGCACGAGCCCCGCAAGGCGGGAAAACGGCGAAACCCCGGGCGCCAACGAGGGACGCGCGAGCAAAGCAGCCCACCGGGGGGCGCCCCCAGGGGCATGGCAGCGGCCAGCAACGCAGCGGCCCGGGGCCGACAGAACGCCCACCGACGACACGCATCAAAAGAACCCCAGCGGGGACACCCGGAGCAGTCCGAAACAGCGGGCGGCACCGCCAGGGAGGGCGGGGCACGCCCGTCGGGGGGGGCAGCGTGCCCCGCCCGAGGCCGCGCCAACCAGACCAAAAAAAACGCCCCGCCCCAAGCCCGAGCGTGCGGCAACCAGCCCCAGCACGCGGGGCGCGACAGCGCAGCACGGGCCGCCCGGCCAGCAACGGCGCCGCGCACAGCAGGCAGGCAGCGGCGAACCAGCCAGGGGGCGAAAACAGGGGCCCGGAACCGACAAAAGAGCAGGCAAACGGCAGAGCGAGGGGAGAGGGCGGGAAAGGAACCCGGCAGACAGACACAAAGACCACGAAGACGCGAACCAAGAACAAAGACACAAACACCAGACGGCGGCAAAAGCCAGCGACGACCGAGGCAAAGCAGGTCGCCCGAGATGGCCGAGGGGGGCACCAGAAGCATGGGCCCCGCCCCGGCCGGCCGGGCCAACCGACGGGGGGAGCGCCAGCGCAAAAGAACCCGCCCGGCGCGCGCGGACAGCATTCGACGGGACAACGGACGGGACGGGCCCGGCCGCGAAAGGGAGAGTGGAAACCGGCGCCCAGCGCGACGCGGCCCCAGCGGGGCCGACCCCAGAGGCGCAAGAGCAACGAAACAGGGCAGCCGCGCAGGAGCGAGGGAGGCGGGCCGCAAAACGGCCAGCCCAGCCCCGGAAGCGCCCCGGCGCGCAGCAGCGCGGAGGGCAGCGGCGCAGAACGCCCCCCGAGAGGTGCGAGCAACCGCAGGCCGCGCAGCAGTTGAGCCGCGGCGGGGCAGGCAGGGAAGGGCCGGGGGGGGGGGCAAGCGCCGCGGCCGCCGCCGCCGGGGGGGGGAGAGAGAGGCCCACACCCCCAAGCACCTCCACCGAGGAAAACGCGCGGCGAAAACGAAAAGCCGATGCGGAGCGGAAACACCGCGCGGGGCAAGGGAGCGACGAAAAAGCGCCGCTACCGAGGCGGCGCGCCGGGAGCCAAGGCGGCTGGGACGTGTGAGAACACGGCACAGCCAGCAACCGCGCGCGCAGCGGACCAAGGGCGGCGCTGGCGCAGAGGGGGCGGCCACGCAGAGAGGCCGCTCGAGAGGCGAAAAAGCGGCAGAGAAGCAACAGTCAAACCGCGAAGACGGCACCGGCCAACCGGAAGCAGGGTGGGCCCGGCGAGCGGGAGCGACGCGCCCAGCCCGCGGGCAAAGGCGCGCGAAAGAAAAACAAGAGGGGCGCCAGGCACCGGAAACGGGAGGACCAGGCGGGAAAAAACAGCGGAAAAACAGAGTCGGCAGACCGCGGGGCCAGCGTGCGCGCGGCGGGCGCAGGAGGGGGGGCGCAGCGCCCCGACAGGCGCCCCGGAAGCGCAAGCCAAGACCGACCGACAGAGCCCGCAGAGCAGCCGCAGGGACGCCCAAGACGCAGGACCGGGCGCACAAAAACGGAGGGGCGCCGCGCAAGCCCCAGGCTGGAAAGCAGCGCAAGGGCGGCCAAGGCGCGCACCTGCCAGCGCGGGGTCGCCGGTCCAACGAGGCGGGGCGGGGGAACCGCAAACGCGGGCCGGGGGGGGCGGTGGGGCTGGGAGGACGCGCAGCAGGCAAGCGACCACACGCGACGCGGAAACCGCACCACGGCGGACGCCACAGCGGGCAGGAGGAGGCAGGCCCGGGGCGGGGATGCGGCGGCGGGGGCGGGCGCGGAACACCGGCACGCTTCGCGGAGGCTCGCGCACAGGAAAAAGGGCAAACCAGCCGGGGGAGGGCTACGCTGCCGCCAGCGCATGGCCACAAGGGTGCGCCGGGCCCCACGCCGGCGGCGCGGCGGAGGACGCCCGAACAGGCGGCAACGGCGGAATAAACGACCAGCCAGGCAGGGCCGAACGGGCACGGCGGGGCAGCGGGAGACGCTGAAAAAAAACCCGGACGAGGCGCGCACGGCCTGCGCAGCGGAACGGGAGCGACCCCCCCCATCCCCGCCGCCCCAGGGCCGGGAGCCGGGACAGCGCCCGACAGCGGGGCGGCGGCCGAAGGCCAAAGCAACCCCGCATGGGGCGGGCAGAAGTGCGAAGCGGGCGAGGAGCAGAGCACTAGAGCGCGAGCCGTCGGGCGCCCGACACGGCACGAGGGCCGCAGGGGCCGCCCGCGGCCGGCGCCGCCGGGGGCAAAGGCGGGGGGCGGAAAAAGCGGACCGCGCGAGGGCCGCGGACGCGCAGGCGGCGGCGGAGCGGCGAGGCCGCGCGGGCGCGCGTGGGCGGAGCGCCCTGAGAGCGCGTGAGACAGAGCCGCGGGCCGGCGAAGGCGGGACCCGACCACGAGCGCGAACCGGCCAAGGCGGCGACGACGCCCGCCCCGATAGGGACCGCGGCCGCGCCGGCGGGGTAGCACGCGCAAACCGTGCCGAGGAATCTGCGAGCGAAAGCGCCCCGACCGCGCAGGGCGAGGGAGAGCAAGGCAAGGGTGCAGCGAGGACCACGATCGAGGGAAACGCGGGCGAGCCGCCGGATGGGACGCGCGGTGGCGGCGAAAACGAGCGACGAGGCCGCGGGCGCGCACACCGACGGGGCCGACTGGCAAGCGGGCGAGCCGGGAAACGACGACGCGGCGCGAGGCACCGGACTAGTGAGAAGAGGGCCGCGGGCGGCCGGGCAGCCCCGGGGCAGCCCGGAGCATCGGCGAGCCCGAGCGAAGCAGCGCGCAGCGAGGAGGGGCAGACGGCAGCAGGCCGCAGCGGGCCCCAGCACAACCGGTGCGCCCGAGACGTAGAAGAAGCACGACGCCGCCAAAAGACAGAGGCGCTGACAGCCCGGGGACGAGGAACACACGACGCACAGGACCTCGGGCGGCACAGGAGTGCAGGGGGACGACGCCGCGCGGCAGATCCGCGCCGCGAAGGAGCGCCCGCGAGGAGCGCCCACGGGACCGAAGGAAAGGACCAGAGCACAGACCACCGACAGAGCCCCGCAACGAACCGGGGCGACACCCCGGGAGCCGCAACAGCAGTTCGGCACGCAGGGCAAACCGGGAGGCGAGCCGCGAACAGCCACGGCACACAAACAACGGGGAGCAGAAAGGCAGCCCCGAGGCGGAGGGCCCGCGCAACCGAGGAGGCGCCGCCGGGCAAGGGCCGCGCGAAAGCCTCGGGCGCAGCGCAGGCGCCACCGGCACCGCGCGGGAGGGCACGCAAGGCGGCCGCGGCGTCCGATGGAAGCGAACCCAGAGGACCGGGGGCGAGGGCAACGCGGGCGACGGACACGCGCGGCCAACCCGGGGACCCGCGAGCGCGAACACCCAGGCCGCGATGCAGGGCCGGGGCGGCCGAGGAGCCGGGGCCAACGCCCGCCGGGCGGGAGGACGCGACGCGCGGCGCGGATCCAAACGCGGCGCACGGCACCAGGAAAGACAACGGGGCCGTGAAGGCGGAGGCAGAGGCACCGGAGCCGCACCCGTGCGCGGCGCGCAAAAAGGCGCTGCGGAGAGTAGCGACACGGCGGAGGGCGCGCGGACGGGACGGGGGCAGCCGCGCGCGTGCGCCCAGCGTCCGTGGTGGGGAGAGAGAGCGCCCAACGGCCCCTCAGACCGCCCAGCGCCGGGCAGAGGCATAGCCCGCAGACGGACGGCCGCCGCCGCGAACCGGCGGAAGCACTGGGCCAGCGGCCAGCACCGCCCGACGCCAACACGTGGCGGCAGGGCCGGAAGCGCACCGCGGGGCCCGACGCCGCGGCGGCCGGCAGCCGCCGCCAAAACGAGGCGGGGGCCCCGAGCAAGCGGAAAGAACAGGCAACTGGAGCGCGCAACAGGGGGCAGCGCCGCGTCGGGCCACACCGGGGTGACCGCACAGTCCAAGCGCCCGCGGAACCGCGACCCCACGACGTCCAGCGGGGGCAGACCAAGCGACACGCCCCCCCGCCGCCGCAGGACGGCCCCGCAAGCGAGGGCCGGCGAAGCGAGAACCGCACGAATGCGCGCACACACCGGACCACGGCGCGACAGGCAGCGGGAGCGGAACAAAAAACCACCGCAGCGGGGGCCGGATCGATCCAAGGGGAGGGCCCGGCGGGGCGCGAGCGCCGCACCGGGGGAAACGCGGTCCGAAACGCCGGCGTGAGAGACCCAAGCCCGCGGGCGACCGGGCTCGGGCGCCAGGGCAGGGCGTGCCGGCGGCCAGAGGGCGGCCGTGGAGGTGCAAAGCTGGCGAGCACCCCAAGGCGAGACCGGCGCGCGCGAGCGGCCCCGCCGCGACAGGCGCACCAATCGAAAGCAGGGCAGCCCCGAGGGCAGCGCGTGGGCCACCGCGACACAAGGGCGGAGCGCAGCGTCAGGGCAGCGGCAGGCCGGCGCGAAGGCAGAGGACCGAAACGGAGGACGCAGGGCAGCGCGCGCCGCCGAGAACGGCCAGGCCCCAAGCAGAGGCGAGGATCGCGCCGGCGACAGAAGCCGAGATTCCGGCGGCCACCGGCGTGCCCACGCCAGACCGCGCCCCAGCCGGCAGCACAAGCGCGTCGCCAGCGACGACCGCGGCGGGGCGGGCGCGACACGAGGCAACGGCACCCGGCCGGGGCGACCGAAAGAAACCGGCAGCGCGGGAGGCAAACAGAGAACCCGCGGACCAGCAGCGCTACCAAAGCCGGCGCAAGCGACGGGGCAGGCCGCCACAGGGCCCAGTGCGACAAACAGAGCGAACACAGGCGAGCGCGAGGCACCGGAAGAAGCAGCGGCAAGAGGAAGCGCGGAGCAAAGATATCCGGCAGCGCCCGCGGCACGGTCGGGCAGCGGCGGCGTCCCCCAACAGGAGCACGGCCCCAGAAAGAGGGCGGAGGCCAGCAGGCCAGCCACCGGCACAGGCACAGAAAGCGGGAGCGCAGAGAGCGGCCCCGAGCCGCAAAAGCGAGCCGAGCAGCGCAGCAAAGCCGCAGCACCTGCGCGGCCGCTCGGACCGCGCCGAGGCCGCAGGGCCCGAGCAGCCCCAGAAGTGCCCCACGGCCAGCGCGCCGGACGAGGGCGGCCCCAGCCGCAGACCGCGCCCGTGGAGGCGCCCACTAGACGTCAGCGCGCCGGGACCTGAGTAGAGAGCGACAGAGCACGGCGGACAGCCACACGGGGCCGGGGGCTCCCGGAACACCGCCACAGCTACGGGCAGGCACCGGGAAAAGCAGCGTCGACCCGCCCGGGAGCTAGCGCCGGCACCGTTGCGCTCAGCGGCGAGGGGGCAGCGAGCCCCGGCGGCACCGGAACGGCCCTGCGGCAGGAAAGAGGAGGCGCGGGCCGAATGGCCAGCGCGGCGGCCGCCGCCACGAAGCCCCAGCCAGCGGGGGAAACGGAAACCGGCGCCAAGGCGGGACGCCCGAGCCAAAGCAGCCCCACGCGGGGGCCCCAGGGCAGGGCAGCGTGCAGCAACGCAGGCCTGGCCGGTGGCCACAGAACCGCCCCACCGACGGACCCGCATCAAAGAAAACCCCAGCGGACACCCGGAGCAGTCCTGAAACAGCTGGGGGCGCACCCGCCAGTGGGGCGGCACGCCCGGCGAGGGGGGCAGCGGCCGGAGGGCCGCGCAGACCAGACCAAAAACGCCCCCCAAGCCCGAGCGGGCGGGGCAACCACCCCAGCAGCGCGGGACGGCGACCAGCGCACGGCCAGCGGGCCGCCCGGGGCCAAGCACAGCGCGCCGCGCACAGCATGGGAACGGGGGCAGCGGCGACACAGCCAGGTGGTGCCGACCAACAGGTCGGCCCGGCCGGCGGGCGGGCAAAGGCGCAGAGCAGGGAGAGCGGGAAAGACCGGGGCGGCGCCGGCAGGGGCGACCACTGCGCGCCGCTGCGCACCACCAGACGCCGGGCAAAGCCAGCGACGACGAGGGCAAAAGCTAGGCCCCGAGAGGTGGCCGAGTGGTGGGCACAAGCAGGGGCCCGCCCCCGGCCGGCCGGAGCCAAACCGAGGGGGGAGCCGCCACGCGCAAAGAACGCGCGGGCGCGGCGCGGACAAGCAGCGACGGACAACCAGCCGGGACGATCCCGGCGGCGCAAGGGGAAGGGGAGAAGGACCGGGCGCCACAGCCGACCGCCCGTGCGAGCCGGGCCGATCCCCAGAGGCCGGCAGGCACGACAGGGGGCAGCGCCGCGCAGTACGCGGAGAGCGGCCGTGGGCAGAAACGCCAGCCCAGCCCCGGGATAGCGCCCCACCGCGCAGCAGCCGCGGAGGCAGGGCGCATTAAACGCCCCCGAGAGGGGAACGGCACCGCAGCCGGCTGCATCAGGATAGCCGGCGGGCGGGCAGCAGGGAAAGAGCGGGGGGGGGCAAGCGCGGCGCGGCCTCCGCCCGCCGTGGGGGGGGGAGAGAGAGCCCCCACACCCAGCACCCGTCCACCGGAGAACGCCCGCCGGCGAAAGAGGAACCGAGGCGGTGGAGCGGAAACACCTCGCGGGGAAGGAGCGACGATAAAGGCCCGCCACGCGGAGCGCGCGCCGGAGCGGCAAGGCGGCGGGACGGGGAGAACACGCACAGCCAGCAAGCGCGGCGCCGAGCCGGACCAAGTGGCGCCGGCCGCAGAGGGGGCGCCACCTGAGAGGCGCGGCGAGGGGGCGAAAAGGCAGAGCAACAGTCAAAAACCGGCGAAGACGGCACCGGCACCGACAGGGGCCCGCGAGGCGAAAGCGACGCGCCAGCGCGGCAAGGGCGCGGCGAAAAAAACAAGGAGGGGGCCCAGGCAACCGAAACGGGAGGGGACAGGCGTGTGGAAAAACAGCGGAATAACATAGCGCAGACCGGCGGGCCAGCGGCGCGCGGCGGGGCCGCAGAGGTGGAGGCGCAGACAGCCGCCGAACAGGGGCGCCCCTGAAGCGGCAACCAGGGACCGAGGACCGACAGAGCCCGCAGAGCACGCCGCAGGGACCCAACGCAGGAACCGGGGGGCGCACAAAACGGAGGGGCCGCCGCGGCCAAGCCCAGCGGGAAAGCAAGCGCAGAGGGGCGGCCAAGGGCGTGCACCGCGTGCCGAGCGCGGGCGCCGCCAAGCGAGGCGGGCGGGGAACCGCAAAAGCGCGGGCCGGGCGGCGGGGGGGCGGGAGACCGCAGCGCAAGCGGACCACACGCGACGCGGAAAACCGCACCACGCGGGACCCACAGCGGGGCAGAGGAGCAGGGCCCGCGAGCGGCTGGGAGCGGGCGCGGGGCGTCGCGAACAACCGGCCCCGCGTGGAGGCGCGCCAGCATGGGAAAAAGGGCCAACCAGCCGGGCGAGGTGCGCGCGCCGCCAGCGCAGGGCGACAGAGGGGGCGCCGGCCCCACGCCGGCGGCGCGGGCGGAGACGCCGAAAGGCGGCAACCGGAAACGACAGCAGCCGAGCAGGGACCGAACGCACGCCCGGGGCAAGGCCGGAGACGCGAACAAACCGGGACGAGCGCGCACGGGCGCCGCGCGAGCGGAACGCGGAGCGAGGCCGGGAGACCGGGACAGCGCCCGACCAGCGGCGGGCGGGCCAAGGGGGCCCAAGGGCAACCCCCGGGTGGCGGGCAAAGGGCAGGCCGGCGAGCGGAGCAGGCAAAAGGCCCGACAGGCGGGCCCGACCAGGGCAACGGCCGCAGGCCGGCCCGCCCCGCGCCCCGAAAAGGCACCGCGCACCGCACCGCGGCGCCCCGACGCGAGCCCCGCCGCGCACCCGCAGAGCCAACCGAAGCCGCCGTCCAGTACACCCACCACGCGAAATTACGGCCACGCGCACGACCGCCCTGCCCGGAGCAGACCCCGCCCCGGCAGCAGCGCGCAAGACCCAACCTGGCGACGGCCCCACCCCATGGCAAATCACAGCAAGCACAACCACGAAACAGAAACGCACCGCCGAAACCGCGGAAAACGACACTAGACCGCCGCCACACCCGAC
>Ga0163217_1119298_pt1 | contig 13997 bp, 17 predicted proteins | sample SynspAceP_FD_185933 | JGI IMG/M metagenome (GOLD analysis project Ga0163217, IMG submission 185933) | Saline lake microbial communities from Ace Lake in Antarctica - Synechococcus sp. Ace-P (PacBio error correction) | ecosystem: Environmental > Aquatic > Non-marine Saline and Alkaline > Saline ... | reverse complement strand
AAAAAAGAGCTTGAGCCGCTGCCCTGCTCGACAACCCGGCGCCCACGCCGCCAAGTGTGGACGGGTGCCCAAGGCGACGTGCGCCGGCTTTGGCGCCAGCTGGAACGCTTTGAAACCAGCGTATGAACAGCGCCACAGAGGGTTACGAACTTGCTCTTGCGCAGCAGGCCGGTCCAGGCTTGCCAAAACTGGCGCAGGCGATTTTGGCCGCCGCAGACGCAGCGACTTCAGGCATCGCTCACACAGATGGAACAAGCCCGCCACCGAAGCCAAGCCGTCAGGTGCCGCTATCTGACTGTTGCGTGCGCCCTGTCGCATCGCAATCCGCCCACATATCCGCGCAAAGTTTCGAGAACACGATTTTGACATTTCGTTTGATCTTTGCGGCATCTTACCTCATGCTATCGCTGACCTCCTCTATTCCTTTTATGAAAGAAACAGGTACAAAAGGACCCAAGTCACCGTTTGGAAAAATGTTTCGTTATCGGGAATGATCGCCGCTGACGGTTTTGATCGCAGGCCCTAGCCAGTGGAAGCGAAAACCCACGCCCAGATGATCGCCGGCCAGAGAAAGAGCCTGCGACGCCGTCGGCGCGCAGTTCGTGTCGAAGGCCAAAAAGGCTTTATTTTTTTGGGGGGGGGGAACAAAGGCCAACGACCTCGCTTGGCGGGCAAACGCGGGCTTGGCATCGACGGAAGGTCTGGCCGGTTGCAGTCTGTGGGGCAAGCCATCGGCGTGCCGTTTCTGACGGATGTTCACACCGAAGCCCAATGTGCCATCGCCGCGAAGCAGTGGACATCCTGCAAATCCCCGCCTTCCTTTGCCGCCAACCGATATGCTTGCTAGCCCCGGCAATACGGCAAGGTGTCAATGTGAAGAAAGGGCCAGTTTTCGGGCCCCGTGGGACATTGCCCAATGTCGTCTCAAGATCGGAATCCACCGCAACAAAGCGCCATCTTGCTCACAGAACCGCGGCACCTCTTTTGGGTACAACACGCTGGTCGCCGACATGCGCCCAGCCTTGCCCAAATGGCGCAGACCGGATACCCTGTCGTGATGGATTGCGACGCATTCGGTCAGCAAAACCGGCGGCCAAGCGGTTCGAGCGGCGGACAACGCGGAATTTGCACAGTCATGGCACGCCTGCTGTGGCGATTGGTGTAGGTGCGGTGTTTATCGAGACCCACGAAGCCCCGACAATGGCGCCGTCGGACGGGCCCAACATGATCTATCTGATCAGATGCCAGCCCTTATCGCATCGCTTGTGAAATTCGACGCGCTCGCCAGGATTACCCCCTAAACTTTCTAAAGGGGGCAATCCGCCAATACTCAAACTTTCGCGCGTTTCCGAATGCCGCCGATCAGCCCCGCGTCCTTGACCCCCGCGCGCTTTCCACACCCCGACGACACATCGATTGCCGTGCTGCGCGTCATACGCGCCGCCTCTGCCAACGTTGTCGGGCGGTACAGGCCACCTCCGCATCCACGCTTATCCCATGTGGCGGTCCGCGACCAGACGCCAGTTCAAACGACAGCCCGTTGCCACCGGGCAATGGCAGCCCCTTTGGGCGGTTTTGGCATCAATCAAGATCTGGTCCGCGACAAGCCATATAGACATCGATCTGCGCAGGGTCATCGGCATCCGCGGACCCCACAGCTTTCATCACCGGCAGCCCATAGCGCGCCTTGCACCTCGGCACCGCGTTCAGGCGTTTCCTTGCCATGCAGCTTAGCATGTCGATGGGGACAGAGGCGGTCAGCGCATCCAGAAAGGTCATCATCCGCATTCACCGTCAGCGCGACTGCACAGCCCCATAGGAACTTCGACGGGCCAGGCCACCGCGGCTTGTTTCGGAATCGTGACGTGGCGCTGGGATTTTTCGAAAAAGACAAACCCGACATAGCGCGCACCGGCGGCAGCCGCCGCGCAATATCCGTTGCGTACTGCGTAAGCCGCAGAATTTCACAGCAAATTTTTGGGTCCATCGAATGGTCCTGCCGCTAAGGGGCATAGGCCCGCTTAGCTTGCTTGAATCCAGCCAAACGCCAGAACCTCGTCTTGGTCCTGAATACTTCTCGCCCTTCAACCGTGCGACTTCACGCTCCAACCCGCGCATTTCGCGGGCCTGACGGGCGGCTTCAGCACGTTGGCCGTTATTCACGAAATCTATTCCCAGACAAAACCGACAAGAAGGGCCGGCGATGATGCCTGCCCAGAATAACAATGAACAGCGGCACTGGGATTTTCAGGGTTCATGCGAACCAGCCGAAACCTCGGTCGGCAGCAATTTCAGCGGCACATAGACGGTTTGGCCAAGGCGACCGCGATCAGTGCCAATGGCGAAGACTGCGATGCAGAGGTAGCGAACATAGCGCATTAGGAATTCCCGTTTAAACGATCTCTAAGCAGTTGTACCGGTCTTGAAAGAACGGCCGTGCTTTTCTTCTACATTGAACCGTTTCCCCAGTACGAGGGTTCCGTTCCCACGCCGCGCGTCACGTTTTTTGACCGAAAAGCCACCAAGCCGCGCAGCTCGACACGGTCCCCGTCGGCCATCCGCCGTTGATACTCTTCAAAGATAGTATTTCACGACCGCTCAACGGTCGCGCTGATAGAGGAGGGGATTGTCATCGGGCTATCTTCTGGATCAGTTTCTGACCGGATCTTTAACGTCCGAGGTTGCGCAATTTTATGTCTAAACTAGAGGGGACTATAGCAAAACCAAACGCGTTCGTGAAGTCATCCAAAATTTCTATTATCGTGGATTAAACGGGAAGGTTTCGCTGGTTTTGCAGTCTTTTTGGCCCAAATTCACACCGGCACCCGGAAAATGGCGCGCCACCGCCCTCGCCCGCCCCCAATGCACCCCCTTGCGATTCGGACGGAAAAAGGGCCCGCAGGTCTGGCCTGGCGAGGCCCGAGATTGTGTTGCGATAAGCGCTAAGGCTTATTCGTCGCCCTCAAGAGCGGCACCAGGATACACCCAAGGATGCCGCCGGAGTCAGAGGAAGCCATACTGCGCTCGACTGCTTCTTTCTCTTCTGCCGATTTCGCGTGCTTTTAATCGAGACGCCCAGACGGTGAACGCTTTCGCGTCCACGTTTTGGTGATGCGTAGTGACCTTGTCACCAACCGAGGAAACGCTCGGGGCGTTGTGGCGGCACGGTCACGCGACAGATCGCGAGCGACGGTGAAGGCTTTCATACCTTCGTATTCGACTTCGATTGCCACCTTCTTCGGTGGAGGTCACGGACACAGTCACAACGGAACCGCGCTTCACGCCGCCCATGCTTCTGCGAAACTTTGTCGCCGCCCCACACCTTTGATCGACAGGCTGATGCGTGTTTTTTTCACGTCAACTTCGGAAAACAACGGCCTGAACCGTGTCACCTTTACGGTAGTCTTTGGATCGCTTCTTCGCCCGCGCTGGTCCCAGCTCAGGTTCGCGACAGGTGAAACCATACCGTCGATGTCGCCTGCAGGCCAACAAAACAGACCGAATTCCGGTTATGTTTTTTGGGATTCGCCTTGCGATTCGGTGCCTTCTGCGGTGTGTTTCAGCGAACACTTCCCATGGGTTGCGCATGGTCTGTTTCAGACCAAGGAAACGCCGACGCTGGCGCCATTCGATTTCCCAGAACCTATGGACCTTCGACTTCTTGGCTGTGAAAAACGATCTTGCCGGGGTGTACGTTTCTTTTTGGTTTCCAAGACATTTCGGACACGTGAACCAGACCTTTCAACGCCTGGCTCCAGCTCAAACAAATGCACGTAATCGCGCGTGATGTTGGTTGAACGCGGCCAGTGTGCGTGGCATTCCAGCGGGTACTTGGCTTGAAAACCCAGATCCCATGGTCTTCTGCAGCTGTTTTTCATACCCAGGGAGATGCGGTGCGTCTCTTGTAATCTTGATGACCTGGAACCTTTGATGGTTCGCGATCGGCCAGGGATCTTCGGATGGGTGGTTCACACGACGCCATGCCATTCTTGACGTTGCGCAAGCCGTCAAACGCGCCCAGATCAACGAACGCACCGTATTCGGTGATGTTCTTGACCACACCATCAACTTTCCTGACCTTCGGTTCAGTTGGCCGATCACTTCGGCAACGCTGTTCGGCCACGCGGATTCTTCAAGGGATTGCACGACGCGATACAACGAGTTGCCACGACGACGGTCCATTTCAGAACTTGGAACGGCTGCTTCAGGAACCCATCAGAGGGCCGGCCATCGCGCACGGGGCGCACGTCAACTTTGGGAACCGGGAAGGAAGGCAACAGCGGCCGCCCAAGATCAACGTAAAGCCACCTTTAACACGCCAAAGATCGCCGCCGTTCAAAACGCGCTCTTCTGCGGCATAGGCTTTTTCCAGACGGCCCAAGCTCTTTCGCGACGCGCCATCTCACGGGAGATAAACAGCTTCGCCGCGCGAGTTATTCAACCTGACGCAGGAACACTCGGACTTCGTCGCCGACTTCCAACTTTCGGAGCTCGCCAGGCCTCGGCAAATTCTTTCAGCTCGACGCGGCCTTCCATCTTGTAGCGACGTCGATAATGGCTTGGCCCGCTTCGATCGCGATAACCTTGCTTTGGACAAACTGAGCCCTTGCGGGCGTGTCCATTTCAAAAGCTTTCTTCCAAAAGTGCTTCGAAGTTCTTCCATGAGTTCATAAGCCTGTAGCTTGATTTCCTTAGCATTTGCGTTTCTGGCCCGCCGCGGTTTGTCTCCGCGGGTCTGTGGGTTAAAGTTGTCATCCCGATGGATCATCGATTCCGCAAACAAAGAGGGCCGGATGAACGACCCTGCTTGATAACTGCGCCTCGAAACGTGTATCCGCCCCTTAGGGACAGTTCTGCGCGTATTAGGCCCGTTTTTTTCTGCAAACGCAAGGCTGGCACCCTTTATAGCCGGCGTATGCGGGGGGATATGGACGTGCGAAAAGGGCAGACCGCAGCCTGCCTCTCGTGGATCCGTCATCGCCGTGACGCTAGGCTTCGTCGGGGCCCGCGTCTTCCAGCCGGGAAACCACCAATGTTGCGTGACATTTGCTTAAAGCCCATGTCGTGTAGGGTCTTGGCCCGACAACGCGGCTTGGCCGCCCCGCCCCGCAAATCAAATTAGATTTCCGGCGTCTTTTTGAAGATCGGGTTATTTAACATCTCTTCTTTGTTCGCATCGGCGCGGAATTCGATCAGCCCACCGCGGCACGCGTGTGCGCCCTTGATTGTGCGCTTTTGGCGATTGTCACCAGAGTCGCGCACATCAATAAAGATGGCCTTCGCCCTCTGGCGTTGTTCGCAATCGCATCTTTAACGTCCATCTTGGGGACTACGCATTGGCAGCCGTCGAGAAATCTTGAGCGGCTTTCATAATCAGCACCTCTTGTTAAATTCATTGTCGCGCGACTTAGCGCCTAAGCACGTTTGGACCAAACGTTAAACGCCGCCATTCGTTCCAGCGCGCTCAAACACCCTGCCGCGCTGCCCACCAGTGCCAATTGCGCGCCGCCACGGGCCGTTTCGATACCATGGTCGGACGTGCTTCCATCAGTTTCGCATCCTCGGCGGGGCTTTAATGGCTGCCTCGGCGCGGCGTGCTGTCGCGCGCGTCGCGGGGCCTGAACATCGGGCCAAAACCCCTGTCGGAGGTGTGGACCTCTGCCCCTTTTTGGCGCCTTAGCTCGACAATCGGCCTGCTGCGCGCGCACCTCTGGTGTGGCGGGTGATGAACAGCTTTACCGGTGCATCGGGGCAGATCCACGGTGCGATGTCACGCCCGTACAAGAAACCGCGCCCCCTGCCCGCATGGCAAAGCTGCGCTGGAAATCGACCAAGGCGGCACGCACAGCGGAATTTGCAGCGGCGAGGGGCTTTGCAGACCTCTGCCACAGCGTTGGTGCGCAGCTGGTCTTCTCGAGGTCATCGCCTGCAAGGTCAGCGCGGCCTCTTCGGCCGGTTCATTTTGCCGGTCCAAGCACCTTGCCCCGACGGCACGGTACAGCAGGCCGATCCAGATGCGCAAAGCCCGAAATGTGCAGCGACGGGCGCGCCCTACGGCTTCCCTTGCCCGCTGCAGCTGGCCCGTCAATTCGCAACGGAAATCCAACATTACGCCTCCCCCTGTGTCACATTCGCCACCAAGACGTTTCAATCAGCGGTTCGAAGATCGGGAAGTACGTCGTGGTGGATGGGTGCCCCGTCATCCACACTGACGGGCGACGCGCGGGCCATCCAAGGATCATGAAAGGACATCGCAATCCGGTTGGTCCAGCTGGCGGGCCACAGGTCGCACCGCCCGGCACGTTCCCGTGCCCCCGTCCGGTTACCGACCCCACCAGTCTGGCCCTCGTCCCTTCGATCCCTTGGCGCGACAGCCCCTTGGCCATCGCTCGATCCGGTGCTTTCCTTGACGCCGCAGCTCTTTGACGCCGCGCAATTCATCGTCTTGGCCCATGCGCCAAAGGAGGCGACGACAGACAGCACCGGATATTTCGTCAATCCAATCGACGCTGCGCGGGCGGTTGGCACTCATGCCTTTCAGATCGGGCGAAAACTTTGCCCGCAGATCAGCCACGGGGCTCACCGCCCTCGGTCCGTTCATTCTCATAGGTCAGGTCGGCCCCCATTCGCGCCAATGTGGTGAAACACAGCCCTGCCCGCGTCGGGTTCCAACCCGATTGCCTTTGCACCAGCAACATACCGACCCCGGCACAATCAACGCGGCCACCAGACAGGAAACGCAGCCGAGGACGGATCCGCGCGGGACATCGACATGCTGGGCTTGCAGTTCTGGCTGGAACCGGTCAGAGTTGATCACACGGCCCTCGTCGGTGTCTTCGACGTGATTTTCAGCGCCAAAGCCCGCCAACATGCGCTCGGGTATGGTCGCGCGTGGCCTCGGCCTCGATCACGCACAGTCTTTGCCTGGGCGTTCCAGGCCCGCCAGCAACACGGCAGATTTTACCTGCGCCGACGGACCGGGGAACAGTGTAACGTACAGGCAACCGGGTCAGCGGCCCCCACGATGGTCATCGGGCAAACGCCCGCCTTTGCGGCCCACGTCTTGCGTGCCAAACAGCGCTAGCGGTCGTGACCCGCGCCATGGGGCGACCGTTCAGGCTGGCGTTCGCCGGTAAATGTCGCGTTGATCGGGGATGTTGCCATCGACCCCCATGATTCAACCGTACCCCGCTGCCGGAGTTGCCGCAGTCGATCACCCCGTCGGGTCAGCAAAACCACCACGCCGACGGCGCGCACCGACCCAGTGCCGCCGCCCATGATGGTGACTTCTGCGCCGAAGGCCTGCATCGCCCTTGGCTGTGTCCAGCACGTCATCACCTTCAAGCAGGACCGCTGGGATGGTTGGTTTCCCCCACAACACATCGCGCCCAAATCAGGGAACGGTGCGAGATCGATTGTCGCCGGGCACCTCGCCACGCGGACAGCGGGCCGCAAAGGCGGTAGAGTCAATCGGGACGGGGCGTGGCGTGGCTGGACATGGAAGAACCCTCAAAAAAACTTCCTGAAAGTCCGTCTTAACCAGCGATCCCGTTGCCGTCCATTGCCCGCGTCGGTGCAGCCTGCCTGCCGCTTAGATCTTGCGGAAGGTCAGTTAATGGCGGCACGCGCCCCTCGCGCAGGGCTTTTTGTTCGTAGCGCGTGGAAATTCCAAATCGCCCCACGGCTCTTTCCAGTCGCCGGGCGTTCGGCCAGCCATTCAAACCCGTGGCGCGGCACCTGTTCAAGGCGTCTGGCGCAACATAGTCCTCAATATCCGTCGCGACAACGGAAAATCCGCACCGGGCTTGAGCCACCTTAACCAAGCGGTTCAAGGTGTTCAGGCGTCACGAAACCGGCGCCGGTGCATGGCGGGTCTTGGCCAAGGATCGGGATAGAGCCAGAAAGCGCGGTCATCGACCGCCTCGGGCAAGCACGTTCAAAAAATATCGCGCGCATCGCCGGGGTGGATCCGCCACATTGTCGACCCCCGCGCGGCGGATCGTTGCCAACAGCATCCGCGACCCGTTCATATAGGGTCGCCAGCCGTGATCCCACGTCGGGTTTTGGGCGGTCCTGATGCACCATATGCGTTCAACCACCGCCAAAGGCCGATCTCGAGCCCAGACAGGGTTTTGCCATTTCAAAAAGTCGGCAGATCCTAGCGGTGTTGCGGTCAGGGTTCGCATCCCAATCGAACGGGACCGGGGGACAGCGCCTCTAGGTCCTCTTCGATATAGCCTTTCTGCTTGGCTTAAGCGATTTGCCGTTAAGGCGACCGGAGAAAATTGCGCGGAGGGCGTTTGGATGTGTCATTGGCGCTGGCTTTAGCCTGCGATGGGCTACGGCGCAACTCGCGTGATTCCCCCGACGCAAAAGCCCCTTGCTGACGCGTTTGAGATTTGATCCCGACACCGGATCAAAAAGGGTTCCTGGACCAAGAGCATCAGCCATTTATCTCTATCGCCAGCGCCCCGGTTGGCGCGCCGCCCCCCCTTTGGGCGCCACCCCGCCAAAGCGGAAAGGGGCAGCCCACGGGCTGCCTTTTCGCGTTTCCAATACCGCGCTTGCTTACAGTGCGGCTTTTCAGTGCATCGACCAGATCCGTCTTTTCCCAGCTGAACCCGCCGTCCGCTTCGGGGCGGCGCGGCCAAAGTGGCCATGGCCAGCTGTTGCCGTTCATAGATCGGCTTGGTTCAGCTCCAGATGCTTCGCGGATGACCCGTGGGGTCAGGTCGATTGATCTGGCGGATCGCTTTTCAATCGCGGCAATCCGACCACATCGGTCGTATCGCCGCCATAGGTGTCGCAAGTAGATCGACAGGGCTTTGATACGCCGATCGCATAGCTCAGCTGGATCGGCATTTCTCTGCCAGGACCCGCGGCTGACGACGTTCTTGGCCAAGATAGCGCGCGACATAGGCAGCAGAGCGGTCAACCTTTGGTCGGATCTTTCCCGAGACGCGCCGCCCCGCGTGCGGTGCCGCACACCGCCATAGGTATCCACGATGACTGCGACCGGTCCAGGCCGGCATCACCGTCAGGACCGCAAATCACGAATGTCCCACGGCGGGGTTCACCCACCCATCGGTTGCCGGTGATCCAGCCTTCGGGCATGACTTTGGGTGATATAGGGTTCGACATATCGCGAATATCCGGGCGCGGTCTTGGCCCGCGTCGGCGTGCTGCGTCGACAGCACGATAGAGGACACGCCAAACAGCGTTTGCCGTCTTTCAGAGCGCACGGAAAGCGGGGCTTTTTCCGCGTCAGGGCGCAGCGTCGGCTCGGTGCCGTCTTTGCGCACCTCGGCCAGACGGCGGCAGTGATCGCATGGCATAGTGTATCGCGGCGCCGGGCATCAGCTCGGCGTTTTCAGTGGTCGCGAAACCGAACATGATGCCCTGATCGCCTGCCCCTTCTTCCTGTCGCCCGACGCGGTCCACACCCTGCGCAATATGCGCCGGACTGGGGGTGCAGCAGGTTTGTGATCTCGCAGGTGGCGTGTGGAATCGTCCTGCTCGTTAACCCGATTATCTTTGATGCACGACGGGCGCATGCCGTCCAATCTTGCCAGGTATTCGTCCAATTTGGACTTGTTTGACAGGCCCACTTCGCCGCCGCATGATCACCCGGCATTGGTTGTGGGCAAAAAGTCTCGGCTGCCACCCGCGCTTCGGGCTCCTCGGTGGGAGAAGGCGTCAAGTACTGCGTCGGAAATCCGCGCAGACCTTATCCGGGTGGCCCTCGGAAAACGGATTCCGAAGTGAACGTATATTCTTGCGGGCACATTTAGTGCTCCAATATGGTTATAGCCACGTCAGGAAGCCGTTGTGGCCGATTAGCGGGGGCTTAGCTATGCTGGCCCTGTGGTCAAAACTTTAAGTTGCGGGACGTTTGCGCAGGATAACAAGGCAAATCCTGCCCAAAGTGATGAAAAAGAAACGGCCATTCGGCCCCACCTTGCCTAAGGGTGCGCAGGGCGTGGGCCCGGCAAACGTGCATCCAGAAAGCCGGCTTGATTCAAGGCCAGGCTTTTCGTTTGATGCGGCCCCAAGGATCAATTCATCGCGGACACCGCCGGTATTGGCGACGCGCCGCCTGGGCAGACCCTGGCTCTATCGCGCGCAATCCGCGCTTGGGCCAAGTGCTGGCAATGGCCCCTGCCCCTTGCCAAACCACGCATCATTTTGTGAGCTGCATCAGAAACGCCGGACCGCGCCCGGTGGCCGCGTTGACGTCGCGGGCGAACACGGCCTCGTAGCAGGATCAACGGCCGCGCGGCACCCAGATCCCCCCAGATCCATTAGCTCTGCCGCCCGGACCAGAGCGAAAGCCGCTGCCAAACTGTGCCGCCATGCCGCGCACAGTCCTATCCGACCCAGAATGTCGCCAAAGGCGGATGTATTCCGCCAAAGGGCATAGATTGGTGTTTTGTCATTTAGGTCTGAACCACCTCTGACATTCGGGGGCCCAAGCAGCACAGCCGAGTTATAATAGGCCGTATCCGACCGCCGCTGCACCCCCAGCACCACGCGCGCGTACCGGCTGCGGCTTCGCTGGATATAAGGTCAAACGCGCCATGGGCCAGATCCAGCGGCCATGCGAATGGCGGTTCGGACCAGAGGATCAGATTCAGGGGGCCGCATCCCTTGCGCCGCCGGAGTGAGCGCTGCGTCAAAGCGCAGCTGACGAATCAAGAACTCGGAATCTTGACGGGATCCCACTTGTCTTTCTGCGCCGCGTTGGGCTGCACCATGCGGATCATATGCTGGGTCAAAACGGCATCTGGACCTCGAACGGGACGGTCAAGCCAGCACAGTGCATACGCCCGCGCCCCAGACAGCAGCCTGACAAGCACGGCATCCACCCGGCGCGCTGCACCACGGTTCCAAACGGCTAAGCGCGGACAACCGCAAGTTCATCCACGTAGGCGGCCGATCAGGTGCCAGCCCCTGCCCCGGCCATTACCCGTTAACCAAGGATTGCGAGAACATGCCCCAAGGAAGCCAGTAAACAATTACCCGCGCAGCATTCTGCGGCGGGCAAGCACGAAGATCAGCGGCCAAACTGCGCGGACAACCTGCGCGCGCCATAGAACGCCGCGTGCCCAGAACAGCGCCAAGCCGCCGGTCAGCCCGGACTACGGCAAAAACGGGGCCATCCAGCTGTAGCGTTCGGGATCAACCATGAAGGGGCGGACACCAGCCATGGACCAGCCGTGGATTGGAAATTACCCAAAGCCAAAAAACCCCAGCGATCGCAAGCGGCTTTGGCGCGACGTTGCAATGCGGCGGTAGATTCACAGCACGCTGCGAGGGCGGCCAGCAAAACCAGCGGGGGCGGCGCCACAAAAAAGGGGGAAAATTTTTTTTCAATACCGGGGGCCTGCCCAAAGGCCGCCGGACAACGCCGCAAGCACCGCTGCCCAACCGCATCCAAGCGGCCCAACTGCGCAGTGTCATCAGATGAGAATTTCCGGCCATACGCACACGCAACCGCTTGATCCGGCGGGGATCGCAATCGCATGACCTCGAATCGGGGCCGTCGGGGTGCACAACCACTTCGCCGGGCGCGCCGGTACCTACCCCGGACAGCGGCTAAAGACCAACCCGCCAAGCGTATCGATTTCCTCTTCGTCCACATCGTCGTGGTCGGTCAGACGAACGTCGATTCCTGCCTCGAAAATCATCCAGCGCGTTTATGGCCAGCGCAAGGTAGCAGCCGGTTTTTCAACGGTCCAGTATTTCCCTTCATTCGACGTCAGTTCGTCTTCGATCTCGCCGATCACCTGCTTCGATGAAAGTCTTCGATCGTGACCAGCCCGTCGACGCCGGCCATATTCGTCAATCACCAAAAACGCCATTGTGACGCCCGTCCGCCCTGCATCTTGGTTCAGCAGCACGCCAATGGTCATGATGGCGGCACAAAACAACAAGGGACGAGCAATCGCATTGAGATCAAACTATCGGCGGATCTGCCATTAAAAAACCGTGGTGTCAGCGCCAGGTCCTTTGAGGTGGGCCATACCAACGGGCGTATCGAGCGTCCCGTCGTAAACCGGGCAAACCGCGTTAGGCCGCTCTCTTTGAACACGCCCACCAATTCACCAGCGTCGAGCCGGACGGGTATTGGCCAGTTGATATCCGCCTTGGGCACCCGCAACGGTCGTCGGGACCCGCATTCCGGGCGCAGTTCATCATGCCGCCGCGTTGGAAAGCCGCGTCGGTTCTGAGCGCAGTCATTCCTCCTTCTTCCTCGGGCGTTCTGACGCGTGAGTGCGCCCATGGACCCGGGAAAAGAAGCCACCGGATTTAGGGTATTCTTCCGGTTCTTCCAGCCTTCGGAGGGGCCAGTTTTTATGTCTTCAACTGCGCGCTTTTGCGCCGCCTTCAGATGATCCGTCTTGTTATCGCCCATCGGGTCCTGTCTTTATGTGCGTTATTAGGCAGGCAGTTGCGCTGCGTCGTCTTCTATTATGGGTCATCCAACCCTAATTTTACCAAGTATTTTCTACCTCTAACCGTTCCATCAGGGCCGCATCCCCGTCCCGTTCGTGTCATAGCCCCAACAAATGGAGCACCCCGTGAACGATTCAAAATGGGTCACATGATCAACCATCGGGCTTGCCTGCGGCCTCTGCCTCGGCGTGGCAGGTATCATATGAAATCGCGATATCGCCGAGTTTCCAAGCATATTGTCGAACCCCGGCGTGACGGCACGGCTATATCGCCATCCTGCGCGGCACCGCCGTTCTTCCGCGGGCCCAGCTCAGTACATTGGTCGGCGTGGGTTCTGTCGCGGGAAAATCAGCATTCAAGCGTGGGCAATATGCGCGGTCGTCACAGGCCACACAGTGACCCGGCCGGGCGCTGGCCTCCAAGCGACCAGGTTGCGCCAGCGTGGCCGATATCGCACCGCGCACGCGTCTTCTTAGGTCCAAATCGGTCCCAACGCGGATCTTCCGTCGATTCGTCCAAGCGCCTGCATCAGCGCCGCACCGGGGGCCAGCCCCCGGACCGGAGTTTATTTTGGCCCAAAAAATGAAGGGCAGCCGGGGCATTACGCGTGGCCCGTATCTGCTTCGTAGGCTTCGGATGATCGCGGCAATCTAGCGGGGTGACGCACCAACGTCTTTGGACGTGAAGTAATTAAGCTGATCTTTGGGATCGCTCTTTGAGCAGCCGTTTCCCGTCTTGCCAGCCCCGGACGGCACGCCGCGTGTTGCAGTCGATCTGGGCTTCCGGCGCCTGTAATTCACCATACGCGACCCTTCGCCCAAACCGGGTCAAGAACTCTTCATCTGCATGAGGGTCGCGTTCTTGCGCCCTCGGTCCAATTACAAACAAAAGCATTCGACCAGGTTCCGCCCGCCGCATAAAGGCAGCGGTGCGATCTCGATTCTTTTTCTCTTCGATTCAAGCTTTGGCCAGCTGTTTGGCCGGGCAAGAAATCGTTCAGCGCTATTAAAGAGCGGCTGCCATGTAGGGATCGACCCTTGTCCTTCATATCGCCGGGGCAGATAGCCCAAATTTTTTTCGCCTGCCTCGGACCGCGGACGCGACAGGAAATAATTGCGAAATTCAAAAACATGGCCGCCAATGAAACATCGGACACGCCCACAAAAGGCACGGCCAAGATAGGTTTTTGGCCGTTGCCGGCGGGGCCGATGCCCAAAAGGGGCCAGTTCATTGTCAAACAGCGGATTGCACCATAGGCCTTTTGTTGCCGCGGTTGCGGGGGTTTCGACACGTTTTTCTGCGGGGGTCTTTGGATTTTTCGGACGGCGCCCCAAAGGATTGGGGGGCATTTTCTTCGATCTGATTCGGCCCGGGACGTTACGGCCTGTTCCCTGGCCCGGCGGAATCCACATTTTTTTTATGGGCGCAAAAAAAAACAAAGGGGGGGGCTCAAAGGTGGGGAAAAAAAACCCAATTCCGCAGGGGTTTCCGGGGAACGGCTGCGTCACAGCCTTCAAAGCCCCCATCCCTCTTTCCGCTTT
>Ga0163217_1107545_pt1 | contig 13997 bp, 17 predicted proteins | sample SynspAceP_FD_185933 | JGI IMG/M metagenome (GOLD analysis project Ga0163217, IMG submission 185933) | Saline lake microbial communities from Ace Lake in Antarctica - Synechococcus sp. Ace-P (PacBio error correction) | ecosystem: Environmental > Aquatic > Non-marine Saline and Alkaline > Saline ... | reverse complement strand
TACGACAAGGCGCAGCGCGCCCGTCAACGTCGGCGCCCATGATGGTCAGCATCGGGACGCGGTCCCGAATTTCGTCGAGCCGTGATGGAGATCACCCAAAGCAAGGGCGGGACGGATCTATGACGCCCGGTCGGCGATTCCTTTGATCTTCGATCGCAGCCTGCATCAGCGGCACCTCGTCAGTTTCGGTCAGGCGTCCGGCCCGATCGGCGAGAAGGATATCGGTGCACTGGCATCCAAATCCCGTTGAACCTTGTCCACGCCCGAATATGGCCCACTACACCGAACACGCGCCGAGATGCAGATGCAGAGTTGCCGGCTGTTTGGTGCCTTGCAGCAGGGAATTCTCACCGATCGATTGCGCCGGACTGTCTATTCGCCTGCGGAGGCCGCCCGCGCCCATGATGATCTGGAAAACAGCCGAACCACCGGGATCGGGATTGTCCTGAAGACGTAAGGAAAACAGCGCAAGCCCGGTAACCAACTTGGCATTGGCCGGAAGCAGGAATATGCGGGCCCACACTTCAATTGCCGTTGACGGACTCGCGCGCAGAAGGCTTGTAGAAGCGCGGTCGAAAGCATATTCGTAGCCAAAGGTTTTCAAACCGCTTAACCCGCGGTTTGCTGAAACCGGAATTGCAGCACCATTATCAATATCTTGGGAGGGGTGGGCGAGCGTTTAAAGGGCACCGGTCTTGAAAAACCGCGGTGCGGGAGACCGTACCGTGGGTTCGAAATCCCACCCCCTCCGCCACACCACATTGAAAACAATAATCAAAATTCGTTGACGGACTCCTTTCTGATTTTTGGGGCGTCGTGCAACATGTCAACATATAGTTGCACACAATGCTGCAACTGCAGGACTGTTGCAGAATGACGAAATTTGTGCTGCCACACTGAAATCTATGCCTTGACCCATGCCCGCCGGCACTGAGCCTTGTTGAAGTGCCCCATCCTTAATGGGCGGTTCAAAGGTGGCCAGATGGTGATTGCTGCAATGAAGAGACTCGCGGCAAAGGTCCGTCATAGTCATTCGGTGACCTTCAGAGCTGGGACATTATCCCAGCCCCACCGCAGGAGCATCGCGCCCCGCCGCTTCAACAAAATTTGGATAGCCAATCAGCGACGACTGAAATATAAACGGAAGCGCGATCCGAACAGAAGAATCGCCCGCCAGCCTCAACTGGCGTTGCGACGTCAGGAAAATTGCCGCTTCTTCTGGAGCGTACCACCTGTCCGCTCTGCGAAGGCGCGCGCTGTGTTCAGGCGGCAATTGTCGCCCGAGCCCCTTTGGCGGCCCGCTACGATCCAGAACGTTGGGGATTTCAATTCGAGACGCAATGCCTGGTGGCACGCGGCCGCCTATATCATGGACTCGATTTTTCCTATTATACCGTGATCCCGACATTGACGCCTGATCGAGGCTGGCATCCTCGTCGATCATGATTTGCGTCCAGCGGGCCGTATCGAGTGGCAATTCCAAATCGAGCGGGATCGCCTGCACGATGGCTGGCCTGACGTTGCTTGCCGAAACTGCATCACGAGGTCGGCGAACTTGATCCGACTGAAGGATGCGGATGGGCAAATTGACGGATTTACAGGACACCCAAAGCGGGTCATCGGAGATCGCGCGCTTCTTGTCCAAAAATCAACCTTGCCGTTGCCGAAAGCTGGACTCAGGATCGAATCACCGACGCGGTTATCGAGGGCGATGTGGTGCGGTTCCGGCAAGCATGCCATCTATACGACCCAAAAAGCCTGTACCGCGTCTATAAAGGGTCCTGGACGCTGGAGGGCGCTTACTATTGGAGCTTTGGTGGCAGTCTTGCCGCCTCAGGCATAGGAAATTTATCCACCATCAAATGGTCAGGCCCACACCGTTGAAGCGTGACTATAGCCAGATTACACCGCGGCTGTTGTACAAAGGATGCAGGGCAAACCGCGCATGGCGGACGCCTATGAGGTCCCAGGGTGGCACCGTGACCTTGGAAAAAATTGCATTCAACATGATTTTGAACGCACAGACCCTGTTGGGCACAAGAGAGCCCTGGCGGATGCCCTCCAAGGCGACATGGATGCGCCAAGGAGTTAATCGAGGATATCAAGACCAAGCACCCCAATGTCAGGAATTATTTCACACGGCATAGGAATGCGCCTGCCAAGAATATCGATTCAGAATGGTTCGTAGCGTTCTCTCAGAAGCTTCACAGGAAGGAGCATCATCGCTCTGCAATCCATGACTCCTTCATTAGTTGCTGAAGTAGCACGAGAACGCGCTTGAAAGGGCAATGAAGACGTCCCTGGATCGGCCATTGCCGGCAGGCGCTTAGAACGGTTGAGGGGAAGCAGTTTTTGTTCCAAAGTAGACCACATACGGGCCCCGAGGGTCGGTTGGAAGTTGGCTGGCGTTTCTAAGGCAATGCATATTAGGGCGGGATAGGCCCACCTCGCCGAGAGCGGAATCGAAATGCCATCAATAGTCATCTTCGAGAAAAAACACTCCGAACCGATGGCAGCCAAAAACCAGAATGAAATCATTGTCGCGTGAAAGAGTAGCAAATCCAAAAAAGGTCGATTCCTGCCCGTTCAGATGTATGAACTCGCCAGGTATGGACCCGAACACCTCTTTTCATCAAACCCTTAGGGCTGGCGGCTCTGGCAACCGCTCCTGTCGGCATATTCACAAGTCCGCTTCATTGGCGCTGGCCTAGTTCCCGTCGAATGAAACCATTGACGGGGGGCATGATTGTCAACCGATGCGGACCGTCAAGTTCTGCCTACGGCCGTGGCTCGTCGTTGCGAACTGCGCCCGCCACCAGTCCGCCAAGCCAAAACTGGGACTGCTCACCTTCGATTTTGGGAATAGTTCGAGAGTCGAAAGGAAAACTCGAATTCGAAATATCGCCAAATCTGAGGAAAATCGGGACAGTTCGAAATTAGAAACATTCATTCGAAATTCGAAAACGTATATTTCGGAAATTTCGAACGATCATGCAGGCATGGGAAATTTCGCCAATTTCAACATCAACGTACAAATGCGTGATGGCCAAAAAGGACGGGATTTTCCTGGGATTTTCGCATCGCATGTAAAGCGATACGAATATCGAACGGTTTACTTCGAAACCAGAAACGGATCAGTTCGAATTCGAAACATCGATCATTTCGAGTTTCGGACCATTTTTATTTCGAAGTTCGAAATGTGAAACAAAATTGAATTCGAAATCGGCGGCGGTCGGTCCGATTGCTCAAAGGCAATCTCCTTGCGGCCGCCTTGTCTCCAAATTTCTTACTGCGCGAATGGTCCGAATTCCGCTCTGCGGGCGCGATGCTGAATTCTCCGATATGCTCCATTTTATCTGGGGCCCTGCCACGAATTGAAGCAAGCAAGGATCAAAGCTTCATTTTGGTTCGCGCGAATACCCAAGCCTTCGCCAGGACAGGTGACGTTGGCGAAGCTGCGAACGCATAAATTGGCGAAAAGCGGCTTTGTCGCGCTGGGAAACGAAAGACCGGAATGGAGCAGGAAGAAGGATGTTTGTCCTTACGAGCGGAAAGATGCTGTAAAAAAGGCAAGAGGAAACATCGATGGGTGCGATTATTACTTGGGAATCAACTATGCTTAGTTGATAGTTCATACGATGAACAATGAGGACAAGAAACATCGAAGGTTGCCGCTCGAACCCGTTGCACAAACGGCTGGAGGATTGCACCGTCAATGGCATGTGGCGCAGAATTCGTACTTCGACCCTGAGGGCTTCCGCATGGCGATCCAGACCGGCCATCCAAACATCGCGGAACTGTTTTCATCATCCTCCAGAGCAATAAAGCGCATTTCATTCGCGACTTTGATAAATGGTACGGGAAGTTGGCAAGATGAATCCGTTCGATTCCGCTCATGAAGTGGGCATGTCATGGCCCGCAACAAGATAGAAAAGCAGGGGTGACCCTTGAGACACATAGCTATATCCGTGCTGAGGTCGTTGCTTTCCTACTTCAATGAAGGCCCTACGGTACAGGTTTCCCGCTGAGCTTTCGACGCCCCATTGAAGCTGGTCAAGAGCATTCGGAAGCCAGTTTTTTTTTTTTTTTTCGGCAAGCACATCAGGAAAGGACGGCGTACTCAGAATCCAGCGCCGCTGATCGAGAATACGCTTCCTGAGTTCGAGCTGCTGATGGCCGTTGCCATTGCATATGGTCATCTCTCCCGCTTACTTTGACGATGCACACCGACAATCGTTCTACCCCTCCCTGAAAGTCGACGTGGAGACGGGTGATTGTTGATTCCGAGGCAATGCAGGGGCCGGGTATGGCCATGCATGATCGGCATGTGAACCTCGATCTCTGGATATTTGGCTCGCTTGATGACGCCAGTTGATTTGGAGCGAATCGAACGGAAAATCGGGCACGAAGATCAGTGCGGAAGGCGCGCGACTTAAAGACGCTACGGTTTGGGCGCGAAGGACATCTTCGGACAGTCCGGTTACAGCCGAAGGCACACTTCAACCAACATTTAAGGCCGCTCAGGTGATGCTTGAAAGAGATTGGCCATCACAATCACATCTTGTTTCCTTTCAGGGAGCAGGTTACTCGAAATTTCCAGAGCTGCGTCCTGCGGAGCATGGGCAAATAGCTCATGATGGCGAAACGTAAGCTTCATGACTTGTTCGGAAAGGCCGCTGACACCGTATATGGATTGGCGAAGTATGGTCCGCACCTGACTTGCCGTCTCCAACCTTACAGACGTGCTGTGGACGCGCCAGAGCGTAGGAACTTTTAAGCCAACCTCGTCTCAAAGCGGCGAACCGATCCAGTTGTCGGCCCGGCATGTCCGAACGAAAGGTCAAGGACGGTGAGAAAACAAAGTTGAAAGCGGTGGACACACTTTCTTTTCGGCCATTTTATGAGGCTTGGGTCGTGAAATCCCCCAGGAATGGATTGGAGCAGAGAAGTCGATGCGGCGCGGTGATAATCCGGCTAAAGCACCTAATGAGCTGCCAAGTGTTTTTTGGGGAATGCTCAAATTCTGAAGCATATCGGAGGCGGTAACGGTCATTTTAGGGCGCAAAGCGGTCGTTATTCCAAACAAATAATCAATGCGGTGGGGCCGATAGTTCACAATTCGGATAAGTCCGTCTCTGGCGTACGGCACGTTGACCGTGACGCAGCTTTCAGTGTCCACCATACGGAAAACCAGGAAAATTTTTTGTTTTTTTTTTTGCCCCTTTCCCGGCCCCCCCAAAGGCCACCGAACTGGCAATCCAGACCAAATTCGTTTTTCCATAAATTCAGATATTCTAGAGTTCAATAGCGTTCTGATCCTGACCCCCCATTGCGCCCGGCGAAACACGAGCTCAATCATCCTTGGAGATCATGAGGGGATAGCCAGCAATGCCTGTGGCTACGCGCACAAGCCTGCGTCAGGGGCGAGATGTCTCCCCGGGGAACCCCCTCTAGACCCTAACGGGGCTTGATGACGAGGAGAAGAGGCATGCGCGATCAGATCGTCCGGATGCCGTGTATCCATCAGCGAGATCGGCAAATAAAGACCTGCAACGCGCGGGTGTTTTCATTGTCCGATGGGATCCGTCGCGCCGCCTTGTTGTCCGGTCTGCCCGTCAGGAACAATGGATCCACACCAACATCCTCCTCCGCCACCACAGTGCTTGGGCACTTGGGGCGCATTGGCGGCCAACATCAACCAGCTTTCCAGACGTGCCAACTCAGCAAGCTCTCTTGGACACGATGCCGAGTCACTGACACGCTTGTTGGTATTAACGCCTTTCGGGATCGCCTTCGGGAAATCGATGACATGATTGTTCCAGACGACGCGGATTCTCGCAGCTAAGGTAGCGTCCGCTACCTCCGGCATCATCTCCCTCGAACAAGAAACCACTACATGACTAACGACGATGATGCTATACGTCTCTTGGTCAAGAGGCGACTCGACATGCGCCTCGCCCGGTTTGCGGCAGTAAGCCCTGTGGGGCAACGGGTGAAAAGGGCTGCACATTACAAAGGTCGGTCCGCCACCTTCCATTTCACCCGATTTGAGATGTCACCCACCCCAGCTTTCAAGTGTTCGTGCGCTCGATTGACGAAGAGTTCGGCCATCGGCCCCGATAGGCCCCGCTTGGTCGTTGAGCACATCAAAGAGGACGAAGCCATTTTTCATTTCTAGCCGTTTGCGAAGTCGATCCTTCCACCTCACCATTCGGGAATTGGCCGCAAATGATTTCGCCCTTCGAGAAACTGGCACGAACTTATGAACGCGATCACGCGGGAAACCACAGCCGACACGCGCGAGCGCCGCCTCTTCAAGACTGAAGGCTTTTCAGACGTTTCGCGCGGAAAAAGCGGAGCGTATCGCCAAGATTTTCGTCGAACCAAAATCAAACGCGCTTTTACAATCGGACCTTGCGGGTTTCAACGCGGAAATCCTGCGGCAGGGTCTTCACATCGCGGATGGCGACAAAGGCCGATCCTGGTGAACGACTCTGGCACTTCGTGGCAGCCGCAAAATCGCGCTGCGGCGTTTCGCGCGTCGAGTTCTCAAAATTCATGGAGGAAATCAAAAATGGCGGAAATTATTTCCGCGTCGGCCGAGCTCTTTCTGGAGCGGTGGAACGCAATGTCGAGAAACTGCTGGCCTCTCCCTTTTTACTCCTGGAGGATTCAGACGGCCAGATCGATTGGCACAACTCTTGGACATTCTGGGGTCCATCTTGACGCCCAAACACAGCAGGCCAGGCGCTCAAAACCGTGGCAGAGCTCGACGTCTCTCACCCGTTAGTTCGGCGTTCACCGCGGAGCATTTGTTCTGTGTCGGCCTTCGAAACCGGGTGGACCGCGATGAAACCTCCTTCACGTGCGAAGAAATGGCGGCATGATGCTGTCGATTTTTGAACCGCAGGCGCAGCGTCTGACCGAAAAAATTCAGAACTCAAGCAAGAGCGGGGCCTAATCGTTGCCGGCGGAGATTATCGAAGCCGCGCCCGCAACATATGATCTCAAAAGGAGGGATGACGCTATGAACCCCAGACACAAAAGAAGAGGACGGTCGTGGCTATGACAGCTTCGGGCGCGTTTCCTCAGGCCAGCCGCGTCCACGCCGATCCCGCGGGGTCGGCTCATTGGCAGTTGCTCGCCCTGTTCACTGTGCTCTTTGGGACGTATGGCCCCATCGCTACCAGCGCCAGCCTATGTTCCTATGCTCCACCCCTCCGTCGCAGGGCGGCGCGGATCGAGCAGACCATGGCACGGGCGGTTCGGGGTTCCCATTCAGATACTTAGATTTGGTTCTGTTTTCCACGGACACGTTCCCTATAGCGTATTGTGCGTCACATTTCGCAAGGGGGCGCTTTGAGACGAGATGCCATTGATGAATGAGGGAAGCGGCGCGCCCGAGGTATCACTCGACTGGCTGAAATACATTCAGATGCATGGCAGATGGTCCGACCTAGCCGCTTGCATGTTCGAAAGAGCAGGACGGAAACAGGGCCGAGGTCCGCATGTGTTAAGCTGCACACTTCTTGTGGGCCCGAGAGGTCGACGGCAAATGCAAAACCAAGACGGATCTTTGCATTTGTCCGTTGCTTTTAGTATGAACCTTAACGCGAATGTGACCCTTGAATGTCGAAAGCACTAAGGTTCGCTGCGTGAATTTGGCAAGGATGACATTTGGGTCTGATTGGGCTTACTGATCAAAAAAGGTTTTTTTCGCCACAGCACTGCTTCTCAGAGGAAGCGGACCCTGGCGATAGCGAAAAACATGATTACGCTTCGTTTTGATTCTAATCTAGGTTGCAGGGCGTGTGGAGGTTTTATGGCCATAAAAGCAGTGATTTCCGTAGATATGAACCAAGCGTTGGACACGATAACCATGTGATTTGGTCTGGCCGCATTGGGGGTTGATGGCGACGGATGGTGTGGGAACTTACCACAAGCTGCAATTCTCGGCTTTTCCAGAAGATTTCCATAACCTGTACTCCCTAGCCGACTTTTGCCCAAGTTCACTCGTCGATTGGCGCTGCAGGGGCGCGGACAATGACGTCGCTCGGAAATCCAAACAGGATGGTCCCGGCGGATGCAGTTGTCCTGTGGATTGTGAAAATGGGAAGATTGGCTGTCAGATCGCTAGCTTGTCTGCAGTTGAACTTTTGTCGTTACCTTCAAAACAAGAATATTGGTATACGGTTCGAATGGACTAACTTCATCGTGTCTGTCTTTCCGTGCTATCCTCGTTATGCTGAGATTTGGCAAGAATTTTTTCCCTGAAGATACAATGGGACACCCACCACCTTGAATCCGGATGGATGGCGCCGATTGCTCCGCAATATCGGTTGAGGATCACTAGTGGAAAGCGTCGGAACTCGAACGATCCTTAAATTACAAAAACTGTCGCTAGATGCGAAAGTTCTCAAAACGAGAACACAAAAAAGAGAGCCTGCCATGTTTTAACTGATACTATAACTCTTAGCGCAATGAGGTCGGGTCTCATGCTCCGTTTGCTATCTTTCGACAGGCATCTGCGCAGTTATGGAAATTAAAGGAATCTTCGCGGAATAGTTCTTTCTTCAGACACCAATAGTTTATATAACGGTACGCGATTGGTTGCTTCAACGTATTGCGCGAAAGTACGCTTTGGATACTGCCATTTGTGATGTCGATAACACAATGCAGTCTAGGGAAGCCGCCCTCAATAATGTGCGCACGCAAAAAGGATGGCCAACATTGGCCAAGCGCTTCGATTCAAGGCATTCGTCAACTCGGGCTCGGACTACCGTGGAGAGGAACAGTTCCACCGTTATCAAGTGTTTGGAATTAGACCCCGTCACTTTTGCGGTATATGAAGATGCCAGACCAAGAATGGCTTCGATTCGGGATGATAGCGAGGTCTGAAGATCGACTTTAATTTGAAGGTATTCATTGCGACACTACGGTCTACTCGCACAAGAGCGAAGCAGGATGGTGTTACCTCGATGTGACGCTTCTCGCGCATTCTAAGCGCTGAGGGAATAGCGAACTTGTGTCTTCCTATCCCGACCTATCCGACCAACCGGTATCAAATATCGTTACGATCCGTGGCACGAACTTTCGTAGGATCAACTATTGGCAGCTTCCTGTGGGATTTGGCCCACACCATTCGGGTGTACGTCTGGATGACAGCGGCCCGGTGAAAGGGTCCGACTCTCCTGCATTGGCCTGAAAGGTCGCCAAGGCTGGCAGACTGAGCCAGTTAATGGGTGACTGGTTCGGATAAGCCAACAACGGTTTGAGCCATCGTCAGCCCGAATCGGGAAGCTTCCCGTCAACCGACGATGAGATTTGCGGTTGCCTCCCTCGGAGATAATTCCTCTGAGGACCCAACGACGTCGCACCCGCTAGCAGGTGGGCGTTCCGCCATCACCTTTTCGAAGCTGCCGTTTCCTCAAGCGTCCGTCCCACTTGTCTGCGACTAGCAGGTGCGTGTATCATTCAGGCGGGGGGCGGATGATTGGTCTAAGCATCCAACACAGCAACCTGGCGAAGGAAATGGCCACTCGTGGATTATGAGGTGCTGAGGACGGGCCAAAACTTATAAAATTGGAGACAACCGGATACTTCCCAGGGGAGGAACTGGACGCTTTGACCGTACCTACGTGCGGAGACGACCTGGATTTCTATTAGCAAGACAATTTGAAATGGACGAAGCTTACGACGGTCGTTTTCTAAAAGCCGCTGCAGCATAATGGTCTACTTTGCGCCACCGCCAGTAAACGATCTTTCCTTGTAGGGCATTAAAAATCGCCCAGTAGCGCAGGAAGCGAGCGTCAGATTAGTCCGGTATCATATCTTGCTTGGCCAGGCATGGACCGATGGGCAAGGATTGGCGCGACGGGTCAATCAAATCGCCCCGCGTCGAGAATATTTTACGGGTCGCCGAAAAACCTTTGACGACTTCCCACGATAACATCGCAAAAAATGTCCGATTTCCATGCCCAACTTCTGCAGACGAATGCGGGATGTTCGCCTTGGGCGGCTACACAAGCGCACAAACCATTTAAAGGCGTTGCCTCGGCGATATCATTGCATATGCTGCAGGAGAAAAGCCCATCTGGACGATTAAAATACTGTTCTGGTCACTGCTGGATATCGTTGAATCGATTGTCCCGTGGATCGTATTTGACATTCGGCGGACGCCCCGTTCTTACGCTCGAAGGGTAAAAAAGTGAGTTCACTCGCCAGAGCTATTGGGACACCAGCTGGCCACATCCATCAGGACGATCGTTCCTCGCGGGTTTATGGATTCAAAAGGAATCGTTTCCTGCGGCCCGTACATTATAGAGGACGTTCTATATTAATCAGGTCGCTGCCCGAGATCGTTTTTGTCAGCCTGATAAGCAGAAGGTCCTTCGGATGAAACCTCGGACGTCGTTTCAATTGGCGTCATAGGTGGCAAAGGGGCGGGGAAAACGCACTTTCTTCGGCACTGCCAATATCTTATGCGAACCATTCCGTGAGGACCGCCCTCGACCATTTATTGTTGTGGAGGTGTTGGCTGGTTCTTGTTTCGGCGATCCAGCCTTGTCGTGAGATTTATCGCGAGGCCGACGAAGCCGCCAAATTGCGGGCGAGTTACGATCTTCTTGACCGCAGTTGTTCGCAAGCGTGGATGATGAGACCGATTTCACCAGCGTAAAGCAGACCGAGCTAATCAACGTCCTTCCAGCTTCTTCATCGCGCGTGCAAAAAAGGGCTTCGTTCCTCCGGATCGTTGACGAGCCCCGATGCACTTTAACCTTTGCGCGTCTTGCAAAGAAATGGCTGGCCTGGTGCGGTATTGAGCAACACAGAAAAACGTCATTTAGGTGTTTCGCGTCTAAGTAAGCGCCGCCATCATGACGAGATGCTTACTGAGAATTTTGACACTCGCACGTCAAAAAACGGATTTATCGATGGCGTGCATGCTATTGCTGATGAGTTGAGACGTTGTTTCACGGCGGCGTGAAGTACCTCAATAGATCAAGGCTTTTCCTTCAGGATGTGCGATACCTTTTTGATGAAGCGGTCAAAGGTTAATGAAGGATATTCGCTTTTGATGCTCTCTGGTTCCACTCCCAATGGCGCAGCAAATCTTCGAAACCTATAACTATCCGCTTTATCAGCGACTTGGGTCGAAGAGCCATCTCGGGGCAGTCTTGGTTCCTATCGCGAAGCCGCGATGAGGCTAAGGAGATGGGCAAAGAATATATTCAACTACGAACTGAAGCGTGCCAATTCCAACATTTAAGTTTCCAGACATTCTCAATGAAGGCGAATTATTGAGGAGCTATAAAGCAGCAGCAGGAGAGCGTTTCGGGGACAGGTCGCCCTTATTCAACGGGTAATCAGGGCCAAACTACTTCAAGCGGCTTCACCAAAATTGTTGAGGCCAACGGATGCGCAGGCAGGCACCTAATTTCCGACATCTGAAAGCAATTTAGCGTCAACCTGCTTGGCGGCTAATTGGCACCGCCGAAAGCGTGGTCTGTTATGCTTCTCAGTCATCCTGAACGCCGCTATTCGTTATTTTTCCAAAACAGCTTTTCTCTTATGCTCTCTCGTCTGTGGATTGAGATACTTCATCAGAACCGCGAACGGTCTTATGGCCCGATTGTCGGCATCAGTGTTTTCAGATTCAGCCCCCTCGCGGACATTCGACTAAGGGCTTCGTGTTCGCAAATCGTGAATGCGGGATCAGGGCAGCCGCGGCTTCCCTTATCTTTTGCCATTCGTGGTCCATTGAATCCTTTGGTGAATTGAACAATTTTTGGCGTCTTCAGGTTCACCTTCGCGAGGGAAGGGCAGAGCTTTCATATGCGCCGGTCGGGAGAGGGCGACGTTTCGAGCCCTGGCCATTTTCGTTTCCGGTATTCTGATTGAAGCTTTGAGAGGTTTACCATCCTGGCCAGGAATGCCAACCGCTCGCCTACCCCGCATTTCCTGTGTCCAGCAATAGCGGGAACAAGCATGCCCATGTCTGTTTTGCGGTGTTTCTCCCGTGAGTTGTTGCAAATGTTGAATCTTCCTCACCAGGGCTTCAGGCGACGCTCGCGATGGCCTTTTGGCTGGGGAATCCCGAACTTGAAAGTTTTTCTCATTGTGGCATTCGGTGTTTTCGGGCTGGCAACCTTTTTCATGAATTTAAGCCATCGATAAAATTGGAAACTCAGTGTGTTGGAGGTTGTTGCGGCGGGCTGTTCGGAAAAACTCTTCGAGTCGGCTTATCCCGATATTCAACCAAAATCAATCGTCACTGAGTTCTCGAACGGTCTTCGCTGGCAAAATCTTCTCGCGCGGAAACATACCCAACATGTCCCACTCTGAGCAGCCCCCTTTTTCTGCGGTGTCAACCTTGTCACGGTAATCCATTAATAGCGTCCCGAAGGGACGATCATAATATCCTTTGATTTTCAGGTCTTCGATCGAGCCGCGGGTCTTTCCATGGTCCCCAGGCGCATTGCGGATTCCGTCGCGTCGATCCAAAACTTGAGCATCTCGGCGTTGCTCTGAAGTACTTGAGATCGAGGGGGACTCGTATGGCCCCTTGAACGTGTCTGGAGGGGCGTTGCTGTCACCGTCCATTTGCCTGCGCGTCTCGATTATGTCGGCCATCCCAGTTTTTCTCTCTTTCTGCAACATGCTTGCAACATTAGACAAGAAAACTCGAAAAATATGCAAGTTAATCAACACCAATACTACCGGTCTTGAAAACGGCGTGCGGAGACCGTTACCGGGGGTTCGAATTGCCCAACCCCTCCGCCAAATAATATTTAAACTATATGATTTTATTGAATTATATTTCCCGATGTTTGCTTGCCATCACTCGTTCCATCAATTTGAATGCTGGTGATCCCTCCCGGATTTATTTTTTCAAGTCGACAATTTCATGCATTTGCACCGACTTACTTGTTACGGCTCATTGGTGTTGCTCCTCGGTTCAGCGGACTGCTTCTTGCCCCCATTTCAGACCTTTGACGGACTCTCGACTTAACCCTGAAAGCTTGCTGTTCGTTGCATCGCAGTGCAATGGTCCATGAAAGGCCGCGAGCGGGGCATTTTGTGCATTGCGCAAATAAGACTCTTTAGAAAATCCAAAACCAAGCAGCCAGGCCTGTCATATCACAGCCGGCAGAATGATTTCGGGCGAGGACTTGAAATACCGGAAACGGGGTCGCTGGGCATTTCCCGCGACGCTAGGGGCGACAGAGCCCTGACCCGCTTCCAGAATTTTGTTTCGGATGGTGTGGGACTGCTCCAGCGAAACGCATCTCCCATTGTTTTGCCGGCTGTGCTGCAAGAAAGCTACAAATTGGAGAGGAGCATTCCACATTGAATGTTTACCCAACACTTCAAGTATTTTCAAATTGCAAAGTCCGTTTTTTAACTTCACGGCGGTTGGATTCCGACGGTTGATATTTTGCCAAAAAGAAGCGCGGCGAAGGTGTCGTGCTCGGACGCTCTCTGCAGCTTGCAACCCTTGCCTGATCGGCATGAGGCCTTGCGCGAACGTTCATAATTGGGTCGAGAGGTTGCTGCGCTTGGTCATGAAAGTCCGACTGATCCCGCGCGGCTTACGGAAGCCTATTGTGAAACGCAGAAGGGAAAACGGACGCTTGCCCGGACCGGCCGAGGCGAAATCGGCGAGGCAGTTACAACGGCCGAACATGCGTTTTTGTCCCGGTTACAGGAGTGCAACAAAAACAGGGTGTTGTCGTACTGCACCGTCTCGACGAATTTGCTGATTGCCCACAGCGCACGATGATCCTGAAATGCTATCCGGGCACCCAACTTCGCCCGAGTTTTGGTATTTGTTTTGCGGGCTTCAGGGGCCTCGGGGAAGGTTGCTGAAACTTGTCATGCGCCTTTCGTGATGATGCGGCCCCTTTTCGGGCTTTTTTTGGCTTCGAAGGTTTTCGGCTCCCGCTGTCGGGACATCGGGCGGGATTTTTTATTTATCTTCTTTTTCCTTTGGTGGG
>Ga0163217_1096059_pt1 | contig 13998 bp, 19 predicted proteins | sample SynspAceP_FD_185933 | JGI IMG/M metagenome (GOLD analysis project Ga0163217, IMG submission 185933) | Saline lake microbial communities from Ace Lake in Antarctica - Synechococcus sp. Ace-P (PacBio error correction) | ecosystem: Environmental > Aquatic > Non-marine Saline and Alkaline > Saline ... | reverse complement strand
TGAACGAAACGAGCGAAACAGGCCAGCATTAATAAACGTTGGCCAAGTTCGGTTGGCATGGGTATGGCGGGTCGAACGATGCAAGCAATTCTCACGTTGAGATGCTGCTCCAGGAGCTATCTTGCGGAACTTGAGCGAGGATGGCTCCTCTGCATCTGCTCTGGCTGCCTGCTTGAACTCCTGCTTCAACCACTGGACAAAACAGCTGTTGAAGCTCGGCATGCTTATTGCTCTCATCGCAATATATAATTGCCAATTTTACCACTACCCATAGTTTTCGTCAACTCGTAGGGTCTGTAGTCTGCAGACCCTCCCACGATTCCACAGGGGCGATCACTGCGGGCCGATCCTTCAATCTTCAGGAGTCAGCCCATGCCCAGCGATAACTTGAATCAAAAAGTTGGTGCTTGTTGCGGGCGGGCCAAGAATCTTGGCGGGGACTGATCAGTCGCGATCTGCCCGCAAAAGGGGCCAATCTTGTTGTTCACTACCACAGCCCATCGGCCGAACAAGAAGCTGAGCAAAACCGTGCAGGCCATGGAGAAACTCGGCCGGAGGCGATAGCCGTCAAGGCGATCTGACAAGGCCAGAGAATGATTCAGCCTGCTCTTCGAGAGGCAAAGGAGCGCTTTGGTCGCATTGATATCGCCAAATTAACACCGTAGGCAAAGTGTTGCGCAAGCCAATCCTGGAAACAAGCGAAGACGAGTTGACTACGATGTTGAATCAATGCAAAGACAGCCCTATTTCTTTATCAAAGAAGCGGGCAAAGCATTTCCCACGGGAACAATGGAAAAAATTTCATCTCGCTTGGTGACTCTCTTCCTGGCGGCCTTTAACGATGGTTACTCCACCTATGCGGGCGGCAAGGCCCCCGGTGGAGCCACTTCACCCGCGCGGCCGCCAAGGAATTTTCATCCCGTGGCCTCTCGGTGACAGCCATCGGACCAGGCCCGATGGATACCACCTTCTTTCTATGGTCAGGAAAACACCTTGAGCGGGTCGGCCTTCTCTCACAAATCCCAGGGGATGGGCAACCAACTCACCCAGATGAAGATTAATTGTTCCGATTGTGAGATTTGATGCAACCGAGGCTGATGGATTACCCGGGCAAGACGATTTTCGCCAATGGTGGCTACACAAACACGTTAAATGCAAGTTCTGGCCACTGCAGCGGAGTAGCAGAGGGCTCAAGCCAGGGAGCGAATACCCTTCACTTACTCCTGTTTGATCCGATCCCTAAACCATCCGTGCAGAAAGCATGCAGAAACTTCGTGAACAGGGCCATTTTTGGGGCCATAACATCAAAGCTGGAAATGGGCTTATGTATCCATCAGGAAGTAGAACGAACCGTTCTCCCTTGAGTGGCTCAGTTGAAAAACCCGGCGGATTGGCCGGTCGCCGTTTGCCGCTGTCATGGTTTTTTGCCATCCTGCCGCAATCGCAACCTTCAGGCACCTGCCGAGAATTCCAAGGCCAGTGGCGCATCTGAGCTGGCCCAAGCTCCCGCTACAGCTCCGGCCAACAATCCCAAGAGTGTTTGTGACTCCTGATGGCGGCCATGGCTGCCCAATGATGGGAGAAGATTCGCTCTCTGTTTGCGCTAACGCCTCCCAGGCCTATGGCAATTGGAACCAGCGAAATCAGGAGAGGCCTTCTATCAAGCTGCTGATAGCGACATCATCCAAAAACGCAACGGCCTGTGAAGAGAACGCTCACTCACAGCCAGCGGAAACGAGGTTTGTTGCAACAGGCCAAGTATCAAAAAGCAATGGCTACAGCAGCAAGCCGATTTCCTATTCACCGTGGAGCGAGGGCGCATCACATAGTTGGCGCAATGACGCTATTAGAGCAAAACTACGTCCACAGGAAGGATTGCGTCCTGAAACCGATATCCTAATAGGCTAGGAGGTATAGATTGTGCACAGAATCAGCACTTGGAATGATGTGGGCGCTGCTGGGCGTGCTTCTGAAGCCTAACCGCAAGAGCCAACAGGTTCAACCTCAGGGGCCTATCTCCCGAAGTAATCTGCGGCGTAAGTTCTCTATCAAGTCATTTTCTTTGCCTTCGAGCAGCTCGAGGCGTCACAGCCTCGGTGAGGGGATTACCAGGATTAAGCGCAAATCCATATTGTATTCGGGTTCAAATTATTGGGCCCACAACTTTCGACAGCTGAATTAGGATTTTATTATTGCTTGAATAGTATTCAAAGAACAGGTGCATCAGCAACAATGGCCGCCCAACATTTTTTTTTGTAACGATAGCCATGCGGACTCGATTGCTTGGAAGGCTTGAAACATCATCCCGACTTCACGCACATTAGTCTTCTTGCTGTGCTTTCCAGAGAAAACCCCAATCGTTCTTTACCGGGAAGATCACTTAAGTTGCTGATCTGCATTGTTCAAGAAAGCATTGTCATAACGCTTGTAACCGAAGCGGTGATTTATAGGAAAGAACGGCAACTCACACATCAGCCACGCGGCCGCCCAATACGTCCAAGCCACCAGTCAAACTCTTGCGACGAGCAGGCTTTTCCTGATGTTGCCACCGACATCACGGTATAGAACTTTTCGGCAATTCCATCCGCCAACGCTTTGGAAAAATCCGATCAAAATCCGATCAAACAACGTAACCGCCAGAGTTGCACCAGTATAATTAATTAGCCAGCCAAGCGTAAGCCACCAAAGTGCCCAGATCCATTCAGCCCGCGATCACTGCTCTGATGTCAACGCCTTTGGTCAGCACGAAAACCCATGATTCTGCAGACCGGCATCAAAACCCTGGTTGAGTGAAAATCGATTGCGCTCTTCCGCGCCTTGGTAATCGTGAGATTCGTTACTGGCAATATCAATATCACTCGCTGCTGTGGCATCGGACAAGCTCCGGAATGTTGATTAAGAAACGATAGTTGCTTTGTAAGTTCAAGATCTTTGCGATATCTTCCCAAAAGCTCAATCGCCAAGCCGAATAGCCCGTTCATCAACATTACGAAAGGAGGGCGAGAGAAACCCGACATCAACAAATCCGCTCCGGACCAGTCTTTTCCTGGGCATGAAGGGTCGTTGTCGTTTTGCAAAGCAACGATTAAGACAAACAACCAGCAGGAGGCCCGAAGAAGCGTTGCAGGCGATAGGAGCGATTAGCTCACTGTATTTTTGATCAGCACTACTAACTGTTTCTCTCATTAATATGATCTCTTTGGGTTTGGAGTTTCAGGCCGGCCAATGCTGCATCTTGATGCAAGAACGGCTTGAATGAACGGTGCTTTGGGCCTGAGAATTAGGCTTCGCGGTCAGAACCTGAATCTACTTCGCCAGCTCAACTTCAGGTTGGCGTAGGCGGAAAGAAAGTATTTTTTGTCTTGTCGCAAGATGTCTCTGAAGGCCAATCGCTTCCAACCACAATAAGCTGTTTGTACGGAACAAAGATACAGATGATGGTACGCCGCTCGGTGAAGGCTTGCAAACCAGAGCATTTTGCTCAAGCTTGTAGGGATTAGTGAACATAACCCGCCTCCACAGCCACAAGCGGTGGCTGCACGAGAACCGACCGAGCGGATTTCCATGGAGCCATTGATGTCGATGGTTTGGCTTGGCTGACATACCAGCAACGGCAGTGCTGCCTACAATGCTCAATTTTCACCAATCAGCCAAGGCTCTAGGACAGGCGAAGGCAGTTTTTCCGCTCCTCAAGAAATGCAGTAGGGTCCATCCAGAGTTATAGGAACAATCCGATTCGCATCCAAGCTTGGCGTTGACCGAATGGGAACTTCTTTACCGCTGCAACAGGACGGACTCTTCCCATGGCTCTTCCTTTGGTGTAAGCAACTGATCACATCGGCTTTCGCCGCCGAAGAAGATCCGAAGTGCAATCCCTTTACCGTTCTTCGCTAAATTGACAATGTCAAAGCGGCAGCCATTTTAACCGATTCACATCGCACCAGGTCAAAGCTTATCGAATTAGTTTATAAATTTGACGTGAATGAATTTACGGCAAACGGGCCTTGCGAGAAGAAGGAGTTTGGAATATTGTTAGTATCTATATTCTGCGTTCGGCCAAACCCATCTTGGCCACACAAGGCTTACGCCCTACCTGGGTGAGTTTTGAAGAGCGCAGCGTACTGTTCTTTTGCGGTTATGGCGTCTTCTATCGATCCATCATCCTCATCTACCTGAAAGGGGAGTAAAAGCGGGGCAGGATAAGGGAGCAGAGCCGCCAAACCCCACCAAGTTCAGATCCAATAGGAGAGTGGAATTCCCCGCTTCTTAGAACATTCACACAACCGCAAACTGCTTTGGACTTGCTCCTGGGCCTTCCACACGTCTTCCAATCCGGCCAGATCCTCATCGGTGATCATTGGTCTGCATTCGAGGGCAGTGCTTGGGGGGCCGCAACATTTGAGCAGGAATTCGGCTTCTTTTGTAGATGTCGCCGCGGGTATTCGTTCGTGGTATTCGCGGGCGCGTTCGGAGACGAGCAGAGAGATCGAAACTGCTTGTTCCAGCGAAGCGTAAAGCGGGCGCGGCTGAGTTCGTCAGTCGCGGTCAGCGGGCGCCCGGAGGTGGCGGGCGAGGTCGGCCGAGAAGTGGGCGGCGAGTCTTGTAAGGCGAATAGGGCCTCGCGCACGTCTTCGGCGTTGGGCAGGGCCCAGGTGTTCCTTGGGGGTCACGTTAGCAGAGCATCGCCGTGCCGTGCCAGCCCGCCAGCGCCGCGCGATGGGCGCTGGGTGATGTGTCGTAGCCGGGGGGCTGATGTCGGTGACCAGCGGACCCAACACAATAGAAGAGCTTCGCTGCACTCCTCCATCTGCTTTTTGACGTTGAACTCGATCTGGTTCATCGGCCGTGGCCCGGACCTTCACCATCCACCTGATGTCGTGCTCCCAGGCGCGGCGGGTGAGACTTGGGCCGAGGCGGTATATTTCAGCTCAGCCAAACTGGGCGGCATTTTTCAGAAGCATCGTTGCTGGCAGGCCGGGACGCAGCGAATCACCCAGCGAAAAACTGCAGTCGTTAGCGCTTGAAGATCTCGATGATGTCATCGAAGCGCGTGAACAGCGGGTTTGCTTGTGGTGATACAGCATCCATGGGCCCAGGATCTGCCGCCGCCCGCGGCTCACAATGCCGGTTGAGGGCGCCCCTTTCACCAGCCGGCAGGTGCTCGATCAGCGGCCGGCATGGGATGGTTCTGGTAATCAACTCCCTGCTGCAGTGCTTCTCGATGATGTGCAGGAATCATCGGCGTCGAGCTTCTACGATGAGGCCTTGGCACCTCTCTGAGCGGCCTGATATTACCGGCACGGTGCCGATCGGCACGCTGGAGCGCATTGATGATCGCCCGTGCGCACCTCATCGAGGTTAGACGCCGCGGTTGGAGAGGCCATCACCGTGATCGGCCGCCATATTTCACGGCCAGGCGCAGCTTGGCCACCTCTTCATCAAGGTCCGGAAAGCGTTGGGGGAAAAGCGCGAATTGTTGGCATTTCACCTTTGCACCTCGACGCGATGCCGATCGGCATCGGGCTCCAGGTTGGGGTGATTTGATATTTGGCCGGGATGATCATGCGGCCCCGGGCCACCTCCTCCATCCCACCAGTGATTCGGAGTAGGTTCTCGCGCTTAGCCTACCGAAGGGCCATCTCTTCGGTCACCACGCCCTGACGGGCGTTAATGCATTTCTGCGACACGTTGGGCGTCACCACGACGCCTTCTCCAATCCAGGCCGCTGCGCATGATAACAGACTTCGAAAAAAAAAGGGGGCGTTCGGACCGGGGCCGCTGGAGGCGAGGGCACAACTCCGGTCCGGAACGCCACCCGGGGCGATGGCCCTGCGGTTATGCATTCGCGGACACTCCCTGCGCCGGCATGACCCGGATCAGGTTCGGAGGCGTGTGATCTCAGCCGGGCGTGAGCGCTCTTCTTGTGGAAAGTGCTTGCTTCGGGCCCGGCCCCTAGTTGACTGGCCAAACCTGCAAGATTTCAGGATTGCAGTCCCGTTCAGGGCCGCGCCACACCCGTGGTCTCCGTCCTGCATGCAGGAACCCCGCAACAACGCGCGGGCCGCTTCTGCCAGGCCGGCGATGGGGGGGGAGAGGGAGGCACCGGGGGGCCCCGGCCCCGGGGGGGGCCTTTTTTTTTTTTTTTTTGCCACCCCCCCCGGGCGGGGGGGGGGCCTTTGGGGAAAGGGTTTTTTCCCGCGCAACCAGTCGAGAGAGGATTTTCAGCGCCGCCCACCCGCACGGTGCCGTCAGCATCGGCGATCGCCATCTCCGAGAGCTCCAACAGAGCCTTCCGATCAATCTGCGGTTGCTTCAGCCAGGGGAAGAGGATGCGTGCAGCGCACCAACCACTCGCCATTCACGGGCGAAGGGCATCGCGCAGCAAGGGCCAGGCCGCTCGACGGGCCGTAACTGGCCAGGGGCAATTGGCCGCTTCGGCCCGCACGTTCGCGTCTGATCCTCACTGAGGGCCGTGATTTCAGAACCTGCCAGCTTCTTCGTTGCGCTGATACCCAGGCCAGCACAACTTCATCGAACGCACCGATGAAGGGCTCCTGCTTCCAGGGCGAGCAGGAGTAGGGGAAACGGCCTGCTCAGGCTCAAATCGCCGCAGGTACCACCAGGGCCGCATGGCCCGAACCGGGTCGCCGAGAAGAGAGATCGCCTGGCGCAGGGGCCTCCAGATCGCCTGGAGAATCAGAATCCGATCGAGGTTGAACCATGCCTTCAACCCTCCCATGGAAACGGTGGATTGGGGTGCGGCGGTGGCGACGCAACGGCTGGCCACGGAGGCCTCCACCAGCCTGCGGCGCCGGAGAGACCTCCGCAGACGACTGGTGACCATCAGGCGACGATCACCAGGGCGGAACAGCCATGGAGACGCTGGCTGCCGTGGAGGCCCTCCGTGGCCAGCCGTTGGCGTCGCACACGCGCACCCCATCCACCCGTTTCCATTGGGAGGGTGAAGCATCGGTTCAACCTCGATCGGATTTGATTCTCCAAGGGCGATCTGGAGGCCCCTTGCGCCAAGGCGATCCTCTCCGGACGACCCGGTTGGGCCATGCCGGCCCTGGTGGAACCTGCGGCGATTTGAAGCTGAGCAGGGCGATTCCCCTTACTCCTGCTCGCCTGGAGCAGGAAGCCCTTCATCGTGCGTTCGTGAGTTTGTGCTTGGCCTGGGTATCAGCGCAACGAAGAGAAGCCGGCGGTTCTTGATCACGGCCGCTCAGTGAGGATCAGGACGCGAAGTGCGGGCCGAAGCGGCAATGCCCTGGCCAGTTACGTGCGTCGAAGCGGGCCTGGCCCTTGCTGCGCGATTGGCCTTCGACCGTGAATTGGCGACGTGGTTGAGGTGCGCTATGCAGCATCCTCTCCGCCCTGGCCTGAGCAACCGCAGATGATCCGGAGGCTCTGTTGGAGCCTCGGAGATGGCCGATCGCCGATGTTTGAGGGCACCGTGCGGGGTGGGCGGCGCTGAAATCCTCTTCTCGACTGGTTGCGCGGACTTCAGCCGCGCAGGCGCGCCGGCATCGCCGGCCTGGGCAGAAGCGGCTCCGCGCGTTGTTGCGGCGTCTTTGCAGCCAGGACGGAGGGGACCACCGGGTTGGTGGCCGGCGGCCCTGAAACGGACTTGCCAAATCCTGAAATCTTGCTAGGTTTTGGCCAGTCACTAGGGTGCACGGGCCCGAGCACACTTCCCACAAGAAGGAAGCGCTCACGCCCGGCTTGAGATTCACACCCTCCGAAACCTGATCGGGTCATGCACGGCGGGAAGTGTCCCCGAATGCCAACCGCAGGCCGAATCGGGCCCCCAGGTGGCGGTCCGGATCCGGAGTTGTGCCCTCGGGCCTCCAGCGGCCCCCGGTCCGAACGCCCCTTTTTCGAGTCGATTCATGCCGCAGCGCCTGGATGAGAAGGCGTCGTTGGTTGACGCCCAACGTGTCGCAGATGCATTACGCCCGTCAGGCGTGGGACCGAAGAGATGGCCTTCGTGGCTGAAGCGCGAGAACCTACCCGAATCACTGGTGATGGAGGGAGAGTGCCCGGGCCGCATGAATCCATCCCGGCCAAATATCAATCCCCCAACACTTGGAGCCGATGGCGATCGGCATTCGCGTCGAGGGTTGCAAGGTGAATGCCAACATACGGCGCTTTCCCCAACGGCTTCCGACCTTGATGAAAGAGGTGGCCAAGCTGCGCCTGGCCCGTGAAATATGGCGCCGACACGGTGATGGACCTCCCACGGGCGGCGTCAACCTCAGATGAGGTGCGCACGGCGATCATCAATGCCTCCAGCGTGCCGAATCAGGCACCGTCTGCCGGATATCAGGCGCTCGAGAGTGTGCACGGCTCGATCAGAGAAGCTCGACGCCGATGATTCTTGCACATCATCGAGAAGCAACTTGCCAGCAGGGACGTTGATTTACCAGGACCATCCATGGGCGGCCTGCTGACCGAGCACCTGCGCTGGTTTGAAGGGGCGCCTCACCGGCATTGTTGAGCCGCGGCGGCGGGCATCCTGGCCCCAGTGGATTGCGTTATCACCACAAGCAGAACCGCTGTTTCAACGCCGCTTCGATGGGACATCATCGAGATTCTTCAAGCGCTACGACTGCAGTTTTTCGCTGGGTGATTCGCTGCGAGTTCCCGCTGCCAGGCACGATGCTTCTTGGATTGCCGCAACAAAGATTTTGCTGAGTGAAAACCCCTCGGCAGTTCACCCGCCGCGCCTTTGGGAGCACGACATCCAGGTGATGGTGGAAGGTCCGGGCCACGTGCCGATGACCAGATCGAGTTTCAAACGTCAAAAAGCAGATGAAGGAGTTGCAGCGAAGCTCCTTCTAGGTTGATGTCCGCTTTGGTACACCGACATCGCCCCCGCTACGAACCAACCATCACAGCGCCATCGGCGCGGCGCTGGCGGCTGGCACGGCACGGCGATTGCTCTGCTACCGTGACCCCCCAGGAACACTGGGCCGCCCAACGCCGAGACGTATGCGCGAAGGGCCTGATCGCCTACAAGATTCGCGGCCACGCCCGCCGACCTCGGCCCAGCCACGCCCGGGCGCCCGCGACCGCGACGGACGACTCAGCCGCGCCACGCTACGCTTTTTCGACTGGAACAAGGCAGTTCGATCTCTCGCTCGATTCACCGAACGCACGCCCGCGAATTACCCGACGGAAACCCTGCGGGCCGACATCTACAAAGAAGCCGAATTCTGCTCAATTGTTGCGGCCCAAGCACTGCCGAATGCAGACCAAGAATCACCGAATGAGGATCTGGCAGGATTTGGAAGACGTGCTGGAAGGCCCAGGAGCAGTCAAAGCAGTTGCAGGTTGGTGTGATGTTTCTAGAGGCGGGATTTCACTCCTCCCTATTATCTTGAACTTTGGTGGGTTTGGGCGGCTCTTTGCTCCCTTATCCCCTGCCGCTTTTACTTCCCCTTCAGGTAGGATGAGGATGATGGATCGATAGGAGGACGCATAACCGCAAAGAAACAGTACGCTGCGGCTTCTTCAAAACTCAACCCAGGTAGGTGCGTAAGCCTGTGTGGCAAGATGGGGTATTGGCCGAACGGGCATATTAGGGATACTAAAATTAATTCCAAACTCTTCTCTCGCAAGGCCCGTTTGCCAGGATTTCATTCACTCAAATTATAAACTATTCGATAGTTGACCTATGGTGCCGATGTGAATCGGTAAAATGCTTGGCGCTGGACATTGTCAATTAGCGAAGACGGTAAAGGGATTGCAACTTCGGAATCTTTTCTTCGGCGGCGAAAGCCGATGTGATCAGATTGCTTTACACAAGGAAAGCCATGGGAAGGAGGTCGTCCTGTTGCAGCGGTAAAGAGTTCCCATTCGTCACGCCATTGCTGATGCCGAGATCGAGATTGGTTCCCTATAACTCTGGATGGACTACTGGCATTTCTTTGAGGGAGCGGAAACTTGCTTCCGCGTCCTAGAGCCTTGGGCTGATTGGTGAAATTGAGCATGTAGCAGCACTGCGTTGCTGGTATGTTCAGCAAGCCAAACCATCGACATCAATGGCTCCAGTGAGAAAATCGCTCGGTCGGTTCGGCAGCCACCGCTGTGGAGCTGTGGGAGGCGGGTTATGTTTTCGACTTATCCTTACAAAGCTTGAGCAAATGCTTCTTGGTTTTTGCAAGCCTTCACCGAGGGCGTACCCATCATCTTGTTATCTTGTTCCGTACAACAGGCTTATTTGTGGTTTGGAGCGATTGGCCTTCAGAGACATTTCTTTGCGACAAGACAAAATAACTTTCTTCTTGCCTACGCCAACCTGAAAGTTGAGTGGCGAGTAGATTCAGTCTGACGCGAAGCCTTTCTCAGGCCAAAGCACCGTTCATTTCAAGCTGTTCTTGCATCAAGGATTGCAAAGCATTTGGGACCGGGCCTGAAACTTCCAAACCAAAGGAGATCATTATTAATTGAGAGGAAACAGTTAGTAGTGCTGATCAAAAATACAGTGAGCTCTCGCTCCTATTTTCGCCTGCCACGCTTCCTTCGGGGGGCTCCTGCTTGGGTTGTTGTCTTAATCGTTGCTTGCCAAACGACAACGACCCTTCATGCCAGGAAAAAAGGACTGGTCCGGGAGCGGTATTGTTTGATGTCGGGGTTTCTCGCAGCCCTCCTTATACGTAATGGTTGATTGGACGGGCAATTATTCGGGCTTTGGCGATTGAGCTTTGGGGAAAGATATCGCAAAAGATCTGAAACTTACAAAGGCAACTTATCGTTCTTAATCAAACATTCCGGGAGCTTGTCGATGCCACAGCAGCGGAGTGATATTGATATATGCCAGGTAACGAATCTCACGATTACCAAGGCGCGTTGAAGAGCGCATCGAATTTCACTCAAACCATTGTTTGGATGCCGGTCTGCGAATCATGGTTCGTGCTGAACCAAGGCGTTGACATCAAGAAGCAGTGATCGCGGGCGCTGATGTGATTATGGGCACTTTGGTGCTTACGGCTTTGGCTGGCTATATTATTTACTGGTGCAACTCTGGCGGTTTACGTTGTTTGATCGGAGATTTGATCCGGATTTTTTCCAAAGCGGTTGGCGCGATGGAATTGCCGAAAGTTCTTATTACCGTTTGATGTCGGTTGGCAACATCAGGAAAGCCTGGCTTCGTCGCAAGAGTTGACTGGTTGGCTTGGGACGTATTTGGGGCGGCCGCGTGGTGATGGTGTTGGAGTTGCCGTTCTTTTCCTTATTCACCCGCTTTCCGGTTTACAAGCGTTTATGACAATGCTTTCCTTGAACAAATCAGATCATCAACTTAAGTGATCTTCCCGGTAAGACGATTGGGGTTTCTCTGGAAAGCACAGCAGAAGACTATGTGGCGTGAAGTCGGGGATGATGTTTCAAAGCCTTTCCAAGCATCGAGTCCGCAGTTTGGCATTCGTTACGAAAAAAATAGATGTGCGCCATTGTTGCTGATGCCACCTGTTCTTGGAATACTATCAGCATAATAATCTAATTCAGCTGTCGAAGTTGTTGGGCCCAATATTTGAACCGATAAATATGGATTTGCGCTTAATCCTGGTAATCCCCTCCACCCGAGGCTGTGACCCTCGAGCTTGCTCGAAGGCAAGAAAATGACTTGGATAGAGAAACTACGCGAGATTACTTGGGAAGATAGGCCCTGAGGGACGTGGCTCGTTGCGGGTAGAGGCTTCAGAAGCACGGCCCAGCACGGCCACATCATTTCAGGCTGAATCTGGTGCATCAATCTACCTTTCCTAGGCCATTAGAATCGGTCAATGACGCAATCCTTCCTGTGGACGTAGTTGCTCAATAGCGCATGCGCCAACTTGTTGATTTGCGCCATCTCACGCGGATAGGGAATCCGGCTTGGCTTGGCTGTAGCCATTGCTTTGATACTTGGCCTGTTTTGCTAAAACCTCTGTTCCGCTGGCTGTGAGTTGAGCGTCTCCACACGGCCGTTGCGTTGGGATTGATGGTCGCTATCAAAGCCAGCGAAAGAAAGGCCTCTCCTGATTTTCGCTGTTCCATTGCCATAGGCCTGGGAGGGCGTTAGCGGCAACAGAGAGCGAATCTTCTCCCCATTCAATTGGCAGCCATGGCCGCCATTAAGGAGTCAACAACACTCTTGGGATGTTGGCCGGAGCTGTAGCGGTGAGCTTGGGCCAGCAGATTGCGCCACTGGCCTTGGATTTTTTCGGCAGGTGCCTGAGAGGTTGCGCATTGCAGGGCAGGGATGGCAAAAAAACCATGAAGCGGCAAACGGCGACGCCAATTCCGGCCGGGGTTTTTTCAACCTGAGCCCTGCAAGGGAGAACGGTTCGGTTCTACTTTCTTGCATGGATAAACAGTTAAGCATTTCCAGCTTGAATGATATGGCCCCAAAAATGGGCCCTGTTCACGAAGTTTGCATGCTTTTCTGCACGGATGGTTTAGGGAATCGGATCAAACAGGGAGGTAGTGAAGGGTATTCTGCTCCCTGGCTTTGAGCCTCTGGCTACTCCGCTGAAAGTGCCAGAACTTGCAATTTACGTGTTTGTGTAGCCACCATTGGCGAAATCGTCTGCCCCGGTAATCCATCAGCCCTCGGTTTGCCAGAAATCTCACAATCGGAACAATACATCTTCAATCGGGTGAGTTGGTTGCCCATTCCCCTTGGGATTTGGTGCAAAGAGCCACCCGCTCAGGTGTTTCCTGCCATAGAAGAAGGTGATCCATCGGGCCTGGTCCGATGGCTGTCACCGAGAGGCCACGGGATGAAAAATTCCTTGGCGGCCGCGGCGGTGTGAATTGCTCCACCGGGGGCCTTGCCGCCGCATAGGGTGGAGTAACCATCGGAAAGGCCGCCAGGAGAGACGTCACCAGCGAAGATGATTTTTCCATTGTCGTGGAGATGCTTGCCCGCTTCTTGATAAAAGAAATTAGGCTGTCTATTGCATTGTTCAAACATCGAGCAAACTCGTCGCCTTCGCTTGTTTCCAGGATTGGCTTGCGCAACATTTGGCTTACGTGTTTTAATGGACGATATCAATTGCGACCAAAGCGCTCCATTGCCTTCTCGAGAGAAAGGCTGACATTTCTTGGCTATTGTTCAGATCGCCTTGGGACGGCTATCGCCTCCCGGCGAGTTCTCCAATGGGCCTGCACGGATTTGTCAGCTTCTTGTATAACAGGCCGATGGGCTGTATGGGGTAGTGAAACAAAACAAGGATTGGCCCCTTTGCGGGCAAAGAATCGCGATGATCAGTCCCGCAAAGGATTCTTTGGCGCCACGGCAACAAGCACCACTTTTGATTCAAGTTATCGCTTTGGCATGGCTGGACTCCTGGAAGTTGAGGATCGCTCCGCAGTGATCAGGCCCTGGTGGAAATCGGTGGGGAGGTCTGCAGACTACAGAAACCCTACCGAGTTGACGAAACTATGGGTTTAGTGAAGGTTTAAAATTGCAATTATATATTGCGATGAGAGCAATAAGACCATTGCCGAGCCTTTCAGCAGCTGTTTGTCCAGGTTGGTTTGAAAGCAGGGAAGTTTCAAGCAAGGCAGAAACAGAGCAGAAATGCATGGATGGGAGCCATTAACATCGCATCAGTCGGCAAAGAAATAAAGCGGCCCATGGAGCAGCATACTACAGTGCGATGACTGAGCATCAGATCCTCGACACACCGCCTTTTATACCCCATCACAAAAAACACAGAAAACATTAGGCCAACGTAATATTATTAAAGACCTAGGCCTGTATTCCGTCGATACGATAATATCAGGAAGAAGGATGTATCACAAGACCCGAAGCAGCAGAAGAGAGGCGACAATAGATTCCAGACCCAAAGGGAAGACAACACCAGAGATCCAGAGACTAAGACTATATTGGAGGGGGAGCACCAGGAGACCGAGAGATCTGCTGAAAAACGTGGGCTTTTGTTAAAAGGCCGAAGGGCCCAACCAAAAACCCCATATTTCTTCTTTTATATTATTTTTAAAAAAACA
>Ga0163217_1002742_pt1 | contig 13998 bp, 9 predicted proteins | sample SynspAceP_FD_185933 | JGI IMG/M metagenome (GOLD analysis project Ga0163217, IMG submission 185933) | Saline lake microbial communities from Ace Lake in Antarctica - Synechococcus sp. Ace-P (PacBio error correction) | ecosystem: Environmental > Aquatic > Non-marine Saline and Alkaline > Saline ... | reverse complement strand
AGTAAAGGTTAATCCTTCACCTTTTACATTACCTTCAGGTTTAGTCTTCCTTTCTTTAGTCATATAATATAGACCCCAAGACCATTATCCTGTGTGGTACGGTAATAGTTGAACCGTTTGCAGGATTCAAAATATTATGTGAAGCCAAACATTAAATAATGGCCATTCAAAATAGCCTCTGGACCTAAATGGTAAAATGAAACTTGCCATTGATCTCCATCAAAATCCGCATTTAAATTGGCAGTACATACAATGGATGTAAGCTGAGGCTTTTCTTCAATTAAGTTTTTGGCTGGAAAGGCTTGGGATACCCAATCTGTGCATGTAGGGCCCTGTTCAACATTACAGGGTGTCCTTTTAATACATTTTTCCATGGATATCCCCAGACTACTGCGTTTCCTTTCTTTGTTCTTATTATCTTTTAGCCGATTTTCGGTTTTCACAATACCCCTTTCTATCAACTTACGGATAAACAAAGTTTGTTAAAGCTCAGCTGCCATATCTTTTGGCAAACCCACATTCGAACAATTTCATTCAGTCCTCCAACAATTACCGAACGGACGGGATAATCCACACGTTACCTAAAGGTTTTGACGGAAACGGACTTGCTTTCCTCTTTTAAATGAATCTGAAAGGGACTTTATGGTCTGTGGATTCAGTTTTTTTACTGCAGATTGCCTTAAGAGTGTTATCGAATAAAGAATCTACTGCTTCCTGAAGCATACGTTTCGCATTTCTAAAGAATCACCTCTGGGCCTTAATCTCCACCAATCTTTTAGGACGGTTATTTCTTATAATTTACCCTTCTTATAAAGGTCATTCAAATCCGAAAGTTGCAAAAACGACCTCCATCCAATGGCACTACGGACGTAAATTCAGGTGGAATTACAGGAATAACCTTCATGATCAATCCATCTGGTCTGTTTTCCCTATTTCCTGAGATTCCCCTTAATGCTTCCACAACCTGAAGTCTTTTCAGGCTTCGGTTTTACGTGTTTGGAAGTTTCAGTATTGGCTTATGGTCTTAAATCGTAAGACAATTGCGCTCAGTCTATTCTGGCCAAAAGATCAATAAGACATTCCGCACCCATTTAGCAATAAACTGTTGGGCGTCAAGAATCTCTTCAAGTACGATTCTCTTGTGGAATGGACTCTAATATATTTAAATATTTCCTCTTCGCTCAAGGAAATCCATTTTTTTGAATTTCCTCGCCGTCTGGTCCTTTTGCATACTGGTTGAAATACTACATAAATCGTCGTAGTAATGATCATATCCAATTTCTTGGAAGGTAAACCTAAAGGTAACCAATTTTATTTGGCAGGGAAACGGAAAAAAACCAGATATGGGCAACAGAACTAACCAAATTAATGTGTCCTTACCCATTCTCTACGTACTTTTTTCTTCTGTTACTTCTACCCACAACGATCACAAACAATACCACGATAACGGATTCTTTTGTATTTTTCCACAGGCACAATTTCATGAATCCTTTACAGGACCAAAAATACGCTCAACAGAATAGACCGTCCCGCTTCAGGCTTGTGCGTTCTATAGTTAATAGTTTCAGGTTTTTTAAAACCTTCACCTCTTGACTTCTGCCAAAAATAGCTTTCTGGAGATGCCAAAACCGACTTTGAAATTTATCCGAACCTTTTAACTGGTATTATTTATCTTTTAGGTCTAGCCATAACTATATCTGATTACTTAATTAATTTCTTGTTTATTTAGGAATAGTGTTCAAAACCCTATCTTGTTATCTTCCAACTAATATCCCAAACCCTAATCCCTTAAGTTCGTGCATTAGTACGTGAAAGATTCTGTCGCAAGCCAGGTTCTGGCATGGTCTCTCCTACGATCGCCCTTCATAGTCTGGCGCCTACCCAAATAACATCATCCGACTTAACGGTTTTTTCAATAAATTTTTTTCCCAAACCGGTAGGTAGCTGGACCATATGTTCAAGGCCAAAACTTCATCTCCCCCCAAAAACGCTGCTCCACCAATGTGCTTACCACCCAATGGTTTGTTGCGTAATAAGTGAGTATGGTCCAATAGAACGAGCATGCATCTTATCATCACATTATGTCTTAAATTCAACATATAGATAACCCCAACCGTTGCAGAGTTGAGCAAAACGGCTGACCTGTTCCACCATCATAAAGGTAGGTATGTCCAAATCTTGGGAATTCCAGCCTCATCCAGTCCATAGGCGTTAATTTGATCTAAGGTAGCACCGTCAAAAATTGGGTCGCAATTTCTTCCCCTTTAATTTTTAGACCTGCCCATCCCAATACAGTTCATTATATCTGCCCAATGTTCATACGGAAAGGTACCCCAAGTGGACAAGTGACAAGTCCGAGCAGGTTCCGAGGCCTCCAAAGAAGTGCGCAGCTCAGGACGTACAATGCGGTGAAACAATACCCTGGTTTTCCGACGAACCCCCATATCACCAACCTAAGCTTACGTTTTTGGCGATATAAACTTGGCCAATTTCATAATTCCAGCTGGCAATTCATCCCTTACAGAAATCGTAAACTTATCTCTTCTGAGAAGGTGTACCTTGAAGATCGTTTAACTTTATCTTATAGTTTATGATTAAAAAAGATCTGTCACCAATGTATTGCTTTCCTTATTCCGTTAGTCCAAGTTCCACCAACCAATGTGAGCGAAATCATCAAAACAGCATTCAAACATTTTCATGTATACTTCTTTCCCTTTAGGGAAGCACTTCTTCCCCCAAGGTCATTTAATACCCCTTTAAGTTTTACCATTCACCAATGTTAAAATAGCTTTTCAACTTAGAACATCTTGAAGTGTTGAATTTTACCTCATATTCCAATTCTAATTTTAGCAAGGTCTTCCTTATCTTCAGAACGCTACGCTTCTTTAACTGAGCTAGAAAAATAATTTCTTTTAATAACTACTCCTCTTAATGATGAGGAAAGCCTTTAAAGAAGCATCTTTTACATCACCGGCTTGTCACCAAAAATAGCCCTTAATAATTTTTCTTCAGGAGTAGGGTTCAGATTCACCTTTGGAGTAATTCTTACCAATTAAGATGTCTCCAGGCTTAAAACTTTCTGCACCAATACGAATCATTCCGTTTTCATCCAAATCTTTAGTAGTCTTTCTTCAGAAACCGTTGGGAATATCAGTTGGTCAATTTCCTCAGCAGCCTAATTTGGTATCCCTAACCATCTAAAGCATACTCATTCAACATGAATCGAAGTTAAAGATTGTCCTTCACGAACCACTTTTTCTGAAATTACAGATCGCATCTCGAAGTTATAACCTTTCACCATGAGCATAAATGCCAACTACCAAGTTTCTTCCAAGTGCCATTCGCCACTTCCGTTGCATATCCCTCACAAAAGAACCTGTCCTTTTTTAACTTTGGTAGCCCTTTTAAAACAAATTGGCTTTAGGTTAATACTTGGGTACCCTGCGTTTGTTTTTCTAAAACTTGACCAATTCATAAGTCTTGGAATCTTCTTCGAAGCTAACCAATCTTTGTCTTGCGGTATCGGTCTATTTTATGGTGATTTTTGTGAATCAACATACTCTATAACTCCATCTCCTTCTGCATTGATCAATACCCTTGAATAAAGCTACCTGACGCTCCAAACCTGTACCACAATTGGAGATCTGGTTTTAACCAAAGGAACCGCCTTGGCGCATCATTGTTTTAGACCCCATCAATGCGCCTGTTAGCATCATTCATGCTCCAAGAACGGAATAAGGAGCCTGAAATAAGATTGCAATTTTGGTTAGGCGCAAACATCGTATTACTGAATTTCTCCTGGATCTACTACCGGGAAATCTCCTTCTTCCCTTGCAAATTACCTTTCGGATGTAAATTTTTACCATTTTCATCCAAGAATGTTTGCCTGAGCAAATTTTCATTTCCTTCTTCTTCCTCTGCACTAGGTAAGTGAAGTCATTAATATTACGACCATATCTACCTTACCGTTATGGTTGTTTCCAGGAAGCCCATAGGGTTTACCTTGGCAAATACGATAATGAGGATATTTAATCCAATATTAGGTCCTTCAGAGGTTTCTTATAGGACAAAAGTCTCCGTAGTGAGGTATAGTGAACATCACGTACCTCAAACCCTGCTCTTTCCTAGAGAGACCACCTGGTCCAATGCCGATAATCTTCTTTTGTGCGTAATCTCTGCCAATGGATTTGTTTGATCCAATAAACTGTTTGATAACTGGTTGGTACCAAAGAAAGAAAAATTGATTAACGAAGACAGTCTTGGCATTTGATCAATCTATCGGGTAAACACTCATTATCACGTACGTCATAGCTCACGAATTGTTCTGGCCATACGTGACCAAACCAACTCACCAAAATTGCTGGGGATAATTGCTCACCAACAGTCCTTTTACCCTACGGTTGAAAGGTGATCAATATCATCCGATCTCAAAGCTTTTGAGTTGATCAACCGATCAAATATTTTATAATGGGTAATTGGATATCTTCTTTTGGTCAAGACCTGCTTGTCCATTCAATATCCCAATCCCAATTTTTTGTTCATTCTTATAACGTCCACCTCCACCAAGATTATAACCGCATGATCAGAGAAGAACCAATTTACTTAATACCACGAGCATGATCTCTTCATCTGGCGGTTTCAGCATTACGCAATTGACGATAAATATGTTCAAACAGCCTCTTTTTCAGAGTTTGTTGGATCCTGTTGAAGGGTTGTTATGGATAATGGCATAATCGCTTTGCTGCATTATTCTCTTTTGTTGCAAAAAGAATAGTTTCACATCAGCCTCGATTATCTCATGATATGCATCCTTGTTCTAAAATGGTATCACGGTCAAGGATAATCTCATTTTCTCTCAATAGATACTACTTTCACCGCGTATCCTCATCCACAAAATCCCTCGTGCCAGTATTTCAATACTCTAGCCGCCAATTTACGACCCCAATACTTTTTCAAGCGGCATTGGAAACCTTGTTAACCTCTTCAGAAAGTCAATATTATCTCCAAAATAATCTTTATCCCTTTCAAAGCCTTATAGCCTTCTGAAACAAGGTGGTAACCGGTAATTTTTTCTTTCTTATCAATATAGGCGTTACATTAACACATTGATATCTGCTTGCAAATTCTATCCAGAAACTTTAAATAGGAATAACCAGCAGAAATACAATTGTAGTTCCGTTTTGCATGGAAAGATTTGACAAAGAATACCCCTGGAGAACGGCTGCAACTGAGAAAAACAACAACACGTTCTGCTCCATGATACAAAGGTACCACTAGGAATCCATATAAGGAATTAGTAACCTAAGTTACACATCTTGTACAATTGTTTCGAAATCCTCATGCTCAGGGATCCGTACAATATAATTTTTAATCTGCTTTTAAGGAACACTATAAGATAAGTCCACGCTCAATACATTCTGAAATGGAATATCGTTAGGTGGTCTAGAAGTAATCTAAAAATTCTAATACCAACTGTTCCTCGTGTCTGTAAATGGGAAAAGTTTTCCAATGAAGGTGTTGTACAACCCTTCATGGGGCCCCTTTCGTCAGATTTAGTTTCAAGCTGAAAAAATCTTGAAATGATTTAATCTGAATGTCCAAGAAATCCGGATAAGTTCGGAGTGGTTCCTTAGGCGGATGCGCAACTTATTCTTTCAGGTCTGATTTGTGCAACATTCTATGCGACAAAATTGCTTGAACGTGAATATTTTAATTGGGTAGCTGTACTATATTATACACGATATGTATAAAAAGGCTTAGGTCTAGCACAAAAAGCGGAAAGATCCTAAACCAAAATAATAATGGTTGTTCGTTACTATTATTTAAAGCTCCAACTTCCGCTTCCTGCTTCTTCAAAGATTTTTAATTCCTTCAGCTTCGTCTTAGAAAACACCTTCCTTAACGGGCTTTTCGGTGCGCTTATCAACGATATCTTTAGCACTTTTCAATCCCAAAACCAGTTAATTCCTTAAAACCAATTTTAACTTACACCAAATTAGAAGCTCAGCTGCTTTCAATATAACATACAAACTCTGTTTCTCTTCAGCAGCCTCACACCATCAGCAGGCAACCCGCCACCAGCAGCAACAGCCAACTGCAGCAGCTGCAGTGCTCTATACGTATTCATCTCTTTAATATATTAGCCAACTCATTTACTTCCTTTACTGTAAGGTTTAAACCAAATTGTTCCTGCGAAATCTTTTAAATCTGCCATTTTTCTATCGTTTAATAAAATTTTAAAATATAATTGTTTTTAGTGGCGTACAAATTATCTTTCTGATTAATGTCTTAAGGATTCCGGCAAGTTTACCACCACCAGGATTTAAGTCCAGAAAAACATTCTTGGCTGGCGGGATTGAACAAATCCAAAATAATTCTCCCAACCATTTCTTCTTTAGACTTAATTTGCTTCTAAAAGCATCCAATTGATCATCACCAACATAAATCGCCTCGGCAATATTATGTCCTTTCAACAAAGGCTTATTAGGACTTTTTCTAAAGTCTTAATTAGTTTTTGCAGGCGCATTTCCGGTTTCCGAAAACATTTAAAGAGGTATTTTCCCCTTCAATACAGTAGGGAATTCACGAAATCCTTTATCGAACTTCCATTGCTTTGCAAGCAGGATATTTTTAACTACAGCAAGTTTATATCAGCTCTGTAGCAAGCCCTTCTTAAAAGCTGAAGTTGTTTTTCAGCATTTAATCCAGAAATGTCAGCTAAATATATAGTGGAAAGCTATCCCCTAAACTGTGGCAGTTAAAAATCTTGGTGTATAACATTTAATTTCCTTTCTCTTTGTCATAATAAAAAACTTTTAAAAACTACCAGTTAAACTACTTTGGATTTCTAATGCAACACTGCACTCATTGTACTGGACATGTTAATAGTTTTTACATAAATTCCTTAAGAAGCTGATGGTTTCAATTTCATCAAGGTATCCCAACAGTTCGTGGCATTATCTGCAAATTTTATCAGCTGAGAAAGAACTTTCCCTATTGCAGCATGCACAATTCCCGTTTTATCAACTTTAAAACGATTTTACCAGCCTTTACTCTGAAACCGGCCTTTGCAACATCCATAGTAACCGTTACCAGTTTGGGTTCGGCATTAAGACCTCTTGGCCCTAAGACCCTACTAAAGGACCTTAACTTACCCATAAACACTTGGCATAGTGATTGATTACATTCAACCATCGGTAAACAACCGGTTTTTAATTTTCTCCAAATACTTCATGCCAACCCAAAACGTTAATCAGCGCCAGCTTCTTTAGCTATCTGGCTTCCTTGTCCCGGTTGTTACCAAAGCCAAAACTTTCACATCTTTACCGGTACCATGGGGGAAGTGTAACTACTCCACGAACCCATTTGGTTGGCTTTTCTTGGATCAACCGCCCAAACGTACTTGCCAACTCTATAGATGATCGAATTGATTTGGTTATTCTTTTACTAAAGCAGGCATGCCTCTTCAACAGAATAAAAGTTTTTTCTTATCTATTTTGCTGTGGGCTTCTTTGCTTCTTGTTAATTTTTGCCAATTCTAAAATTGCTTTTAAGATTTTAAAAAAAAAAAAAAAAGGGGGTTCTATTACCTGAAAAACTTTTTAAAACCCATTAGATCTAGCTTGTACTGCAATCAACGCATTGCGGAACTACCGTAAAGGCATTTAGATTACCATTTTGTCTTCAGCAAACTTGATCTGATCCCAAGGATACACCTTGCCAACCTTGTTTCTGTTAGGCTCGCCAGATCCTTTTTAATCTTAGCCGCTTCCATTAATTGGAACTGCCGCGGCGGGTCTTTTTACAAACGAAGTCGAACGGACTTGTCTTTATAAACCGTGATCGCCAACTGGCAATACTTTTGCCTGGCTTATGGCCTGCTGTACGCGCATTTGGAATTGCTTACAGATTCCATTAATGTTGACCCACGGCAAAGCCACCTTAAAGCGGGTCCAACCGTGGGCGCACGGATCGCGCACCTCCCCTAACTTTGTAGTTAACTACTTTACTTACTTCTTTTGCCATTGTTTTAAATTAATTTAAAAAGTGTTAATTTGAAGCAACACTTCTTTCTAACTATGTAAAACAGTTCTTATTAAACTTTTTCTTACTTGCATATAACTAGTTCCAATGGTGTTTTTCTTCCAAAAATTTTCACCATCACTTCCAGTTTGCGTTTTTCTTTCGTTAATTTTTTCTACAGTTCCGTTTAAAAACCATTAAATGGGACCATCAATAACCTTTTACAGTCTTCACCCAAATACAAATGGTATAGCAAAACACTTATCGGTCGTTATAAGCCATTCATCTACTTCCCCAGCAATTCTATTCACTTCCGACTTTCTCAAAAAGGAACAGGATCCCCGGCCTTTGCGTCTCGCCCAAAAATCCAATAACATTGGTAATCGAACGGATAATATGAATCATTCTCCCCTCAAAGTTAGGCTTTGACCATAATATAACCAGGAAAATAAACCACGTTCCTTTATTTATCTTCTTTCCATTCTTTATTTGATCACTTTTTCCAGTCAGGAACAAGAACCTCTTCCCAAAATTAATCTTTCAAAACAAGTCTAGCGACTTCCGCCTCTATATAGCCTTTAATTTTGTTTTCCTGACCACTTTACAAGGCTCTTACAACATACCATTTCCTTATCCAATACCTCTGACATTACAGTGTCTTCTTAATTGTTATGTTATTGAAATAAAGTTTTATTCAACTTGCCAAAAACAAACTATCAAACACTGCCCAAGTCATTAGCGCAAAAAAAATTATAGAAAAATACCGCAACAATTACCATTTAAGTTGGAAGATTCCGCCCTGTAGGTTAAGTTAACAATTTTCCTAAGTTCGTCTATAGATTCTTTTTATATATGTAAAACATGCTGCGAAAATATTTATTTTCTTAAACTTTAAAAGCAAGGCCTTAAGACATACTGACCACCCTTATCACAATCAGAAAAGAAACTCATTATATTTTGCACGGGCGGAGGAGGCTTCGGAACTCCCGACAACCTGGTTTTGCGAGACCAGTGCTCTACCAACTGGAGCTACACCCGTTTTATATTTACATTGAAAGGTATCCCGCTTAAGCCAAGACCACCCTCAATTGTAAAAAATACGTGTACTTAAAATTAATCCAAAATCTTGGTAACCTGAACCAGCACCAACTGTTTCTACCACCTTCACGGATTTCGCAAAACGCAGGACCATCGCTAAGAGCAATTGAGGACAACCAGATCAACAATAATGCGTAAGGTTATCCACCAGCATAACCATTTCAACTCCACTGGAAGAATTAATGTACCAGTAACATCGGTAGTTCTTACATAGAACTGAGGGACGATATTATTATGGAATGAGTGTGACGTCCACCTTCTTCTTTTTTTAAGATATACACTCAGCTTTCAAATTTTAGCGTGTGGTCTTAAACAGAACCTGGCTTACAGATTACCCCAATCCCTCTTTGATTGAGATTTTTCAATACCTCTCAAAAGGATACCCAACGTTATCACCAGCTTCACCTCTATCCAATATTTTACGGAACATTTCAACCCCAGTAATTGTAGATTTCAATTTCTAGCTCCCATTACCAATGATCTCAACAGGATTCCAGTTATTTGCCAACTCCAGTCTCAATACACCAGTAGCAACAGCTACCACGACCTGTAATTAGTAAACACATCTTCAACTGGCATTAAGGAAATCCTTATCAACATCTCTCTTAGGCCATTCGATCCAGCTATTCAACAGCTTTCCATCAAAGACACTAAACTGTATTCAACCCATTTTTGCTTTCACCATTAAAGAGTCCCAAAGCAGGAAACCAGAGATTAACAGGACCATTGTCACCATCATACTCATTAGAAAAGAAAGCAATTCCTTACTTCCATTTTCAAAACTAAATTCCAAAAGCTCCTCATCATCACATATTTCAAACCTTATCCAAGAAAACAACGATTCTTGGAATACAACCTGACGTCCTAAAGAATGGGCTCAACGAGTCTGAGTCAATAGGACCATCAGTAGCAGCAACAACCAATATAGCACCGTCCATTTTGAGCAGCACCAGTAACCATGTTTCTTACGTAATCCGCGTGACCTGCGACAATCACGTGAGCATAGTGACGGTTCGCGGTAAATAATTCTACCGTTTGAGAAGTATTAATAGTAAATCCTCTTTCCTTTCTTCTGGAGGAGCTTGTCGATAGAATCGAAACTTCTCATTTTCAGAAAGGTCCTGCGTTTTGCCAATACCGTAGTAATCGCAGCAGTCAATGTAGTTTTTTACCGTGATCCACGTGTCCAATAGTACCTATATTTAGATGCGGTTTGGGAACGATCAAATGTTGCCTTTGCCCATGTTTGTTAATTTTAATTCTTAGTTTATATTATGTACAAATTAATGCCTTTAATTGAGCCAATGATGAGATTTGAACTTCATGACCTCTTTCCTTACCAAGGAAAACGCTCTTTACCCCTGAAGCTACCACAGGCATCTTTAATTTTAAACTATTTGAGCCAGGCCCAATCTAAAACTCATACCCTATACCCAAAGTTAAGAGCGTTTGACGAAGTTTACCCTCGCGTCGCTCTGGAAGGATACTAAATCTGTCCAATAATTTTAATTGCGCAAAAGCCCCCATCAAAGGAGCTTTTGCTTTTAAAAATCTTGACGGGAGGACCGGGTTCGAACCGGCGAATTCAGCTTGAAGGGCTGACGCTCTACAAACTGCAGCTACTCCCCATTTGTAATTTTAGGCAAAAAACGTAAAAAATTAAATTCATTAATTTCAAAAAAACTTTCTGTTATTTTTTCATACAAAGACTAATAAAAGCCTTTTTGTGGGAGAAGCCAGGATTCGAACCTGCGAAGACGTAGTCAGGCCAAGATTTACAGTTCTGCCCTCGTTGGCCGCTTTGAGTATCTCCCCAAAACATATTTTTAAAAGAACTAAAGAAAAAAATTAAATTTCTTTACTTTTTTTTTTTTGAGGGCGATAGAGGACTCGTAACCCACGAACCTGCTGATTTACAAATTCAGCTTGCCTCTAGCCAGCTGGAGCTACATCGGCTTTTATTCCTTTTTTACGTTAAAAAAAAGTCCGCCTATTTCTAACGGCATGCAAATGTAGATATTTATTTATTTAATCAAAACTTTTTTGATAAAATTTTTTACGCATTTAATCTTATTTTTCTTGCGCTTAACCAGCTTCTTGTCTAGCGCAACTACAAGCAGTGTCGATGGGCCTCTTTCAAAAGACTTACATTGTTTTTTAACTACAAACTTATCCTTTTTGGCACTAGCACCTGATTTCTCCACAATTTATTCTCCTTAGCACTTGTATTTCCACCTTGAGATATTTACATCAGAGCTTTAATTACTTTATCATTAAAACCAGTTCCATTTTATTCAACCTTGTCTGAAATAAAATCAATAAGCTTTCCGTCTGCAGTGCGAAATTCAACCGATTGTGCATTTACTTTCATAAGATATGAAGTTTTAATAGAGTTAAACAATCTAATAAACTTGGAGCCACTATTTTCTTGTTTCTAGGATGGGCCAAGAAAATGACCTTTTTTAAATTCCGCAATACTGTTATTGGGTATTACACCTGTGTTGACGCCAAACTGGAGTGCCCCAAAACAATTCCTTCACGGAATTTAAATCCGCACCCTTATTTAGCATATGTGTAGCAAAGGTTATGTCTTAAAATATGGCGGACTTTTTTTTTACCTTGGCGGACACTAAAATAAAAATACTTATTTTATTATTCTATAAACAAGCGTTTCATACAATTTTATTGCCTTTTTCCGTAGAAAAAAATACCCCTCATCCCTCGATTGTTTCCCAATTTATTGCGCCAGTAGAACTATAACTCAAAAAACAATTCTTGTGTCGCTTCCAAAAGGGGGATTACCTTTCTTTATTGCGCTTCCCCAAAACCTTTATTGTCATGGTCTGATAATCAACATCTTTCACTTTAAGCCCAATCAGTTCAGCCCGTCTTATCCCTGTTAGTGTAGTAGCAATTCGATAAATCAATTTATCGCCCTGCCTTCAAAATTATCCTCGAATGGCATTTGGGAATGTACCCTTTCCATTTCTACTTTCTGAAAAAGAATCTAATTTTTTTGCAGTTTTTAGAGCTTTATGCTTAGCCAAGGGGTTGATAGCAAAATTTTCCAAGACCTAACAAAAACTTGTAATATGCTTTTAAGGAGCGCTATTTTCGATTTACCGGACCTATGGGATACACCGGATTCCACCAAATACACAAACCCAACTCCTAATTTAAGCTATAGGGACACTTGCATCAATGTCATCGACATTAAAACCGTCCCTCACAGAAGCCTTTGAAAACGCCATTAAATCGTTGTGGCTAGGCTTTGGTAGTATGCGGAGAATAGTTTTTCTCCAATGACAAATAGGAAATAAAGGATTTTGATGGGCCATAAATCAAAGTTTACAAAAGATAATACCCATTTGATATGCACCAAAAAAAAAAAAGTCCCACATTTTAAGTGGGACTTTTTTATACTGATTAGCATTCAAAGCGGAATTAGATTTTCTTCGTTATCCCTTAGACCTTGAATATATTTAGCTTTCTGAATCTTAAGCTCTGTCACTTACAGATGGTTTTGTAAAAAACTGTTTGACGTTTTCTCAAACTGTCGCATTGTACCTGCTCTTATCGAACTTTCGCCTTGAAACGCTTTAAAGCTTCTATCGATTTTCTCCTTCTTTTTATTTGGTATTATTAGGCATGGGACAATAACCTTCCTCTCTTTTGTGATAAGGCTGCAAATTATAAACTTAATACCGGAAATTACAAATTATTATTTTAAAATTTCTAGCAATGACCACTTCTTGTATTTCAGGTAGTTCCCTCTCCAATTGGTACAAAGCTTTGGAAATTCCCTATAAAATTTTCCACGGAAAATCCTTCGTTATTAGCCATATCCACCGTGAATTTGAACAACCGCTTCATTAAGGCTCTTTTACACAACTTCCGAGGCAAAAACATTTTAGCCATAGCACCCATCTTGGTCACATTACGACCATCATTTTTAAGAAAAGCAGCCTTGTGCAGCAAGCAATTCCGAAGCCCCAATTTCAAGTAGCCATATCAGCTAAGCTTAAAGGAAAATGGCCTTGAAATTGACTAATAGGCTTCCAAACTGAACTCTTTCCTTAGAATATTTTAAGGCCGCTTCATAAGCCCCCTTTAGCAATTTACCCAGGGACAAAACGCTCCCAATAGGAATTTCTTTCCTCCATTCCAAGATTTTCATGGAACTGCACAAAGCCTTCCCTACTCCTCCCAGCCTATTGGCATCTGGAATTTTGCTATTATCAAAGGACCAATTCGGCCGTTTCACTGGCTCTCATTCCCAATTTATTTTTCTTTCTTAACCACTTGTAAACCCAGGAGTTCCCTTTTCTACAACAAAGGCGGTCATTTACCATGACTATCCCTTTCTCTTTTCCAAGTCCTTAACAATCACTACTGCAACATCCCCACTCTTTTGGCCGTGGGTAATTTAAAAATTCTTTGCTTCCATTCAACACCCAGGGAGTCCACCTTCCTTGACCGCTGTGGTTTACTCCATTCCTCCTGCAATCGGACCTTTGTATTGTGTTCCGTAAAGAACCCCCCCCAAGCCACCCTATCCATTCTGCAGAGGGCCATTTTGGGATCCATTTTTTCTTTTGAATCCATTTACCAAAAGTCCAAAAAATATGATTGGTTTTACCACAAAAGGAATTATATGTGCCGCAAACAGATTTAAACCCAATTAGAAAGGATCCACTTTAGATTTATCCTTCTTCTTAGTATAAGGCTAAAAAACATATTTCCGTTGGGATTAGGCCCCCAAAAAACCTTTGGGACCCCCCCCCCACGAGCTTCCCCCCCCACCAGAAACCAAAAAAAACTCCCCATTTTTTAAAAAAAAAAAAACCCCATTTTTCCCCCTTGGCCTTATTCTCCCTT
>Ga0163217_1090115_pt1 | contig 14000 bp, 16 predicted proteins | sample SynspAceP_FD_185933 | JGI IMG/M metagenome (GOLD analysis project Ga0163217, IMG submission 185933) | Saline lake microbial communities from Ace Lake in Antarctica - Synechococcus sp. Ace-P (PacBio error correction) | ecosystem: Environmental > Aquatic > Non-marine Saline and Alkaline > Saline ... | reverse complement strand
ACCCTACTGCTATATGGCGCTGGCTCCAAATGTGCGCGCGACGACAGTTTGGTGAGTTAACTGATCAGGATAAACGCGCTGTCCTCGATTGACCCGCTTTGATCCCAAAGCTGCACGAACGACTAACTTCTTTCAAACTGGCGACCTCGCAGCGACGGCTAAGCCGTCGCTTGCGTTTACACCTACTGCAAAGGCGGCATCATGGCGACAAACCCCAAAAGTGGCGCCAAACCTCTGAGCGTCTGGAAGCAATATTTTACCCCAATTGGATAGAACGGCCCAATCCGGAAAACCCTGCTCAACAGCTCGATTCTTCTTTGATCTGGACAGCCGTTTACGGGCGAGGGCTGATCTGGCCGGAAACCCTTAAAGACCTGCTCGCGGACAAAGGCCAGCGGCCAGCGAGCCCTTTCTCGCCAAGCCTTTTGGCGCGGCCAATGCCTTGAACGCACCCCCGCTGGGGGTTTTTCGGCTCACCTTTTCGTGATGGAGCAGGACGGTGAACACAAAGAAACATCATCAACCTCAAAGGCCGTGGCACTGCCGCGCTGACCGAATCTGATCCGTTGTACATTAGCCTCGGGCTGCGGCTCCAAGGCCGGCAGAATTCCTTTCGAGCGGGGCTGACGGGCCATTGCAAACCACGCGCGTTTGATTGCCACCCTGAAAAAGCCATCACGCGCCTGCGCTACGCGCTGGAGTTCGTTCCACTGGTGCGAAAATCCCACCAGGCGGGGGGATATCGAGACAGTGGCCGTGAGCCGAACAAAAAACTACATTCAAACCTGAAAACCATTACCTGGCAGCGGATCGGCATTTAATCTTCAAAGAGTGGTTCCAGGTTACTAAGCCAACGCGGCAAAATTTCTGCGCTACCGACTACCCTTTCGCTGCAATCCATTGCGCACGCTATAGCAAAGTGGCCCCCGCCCAAGTCCGGATCACTGGCAGAAGGATTTTCAGCAACCTAGCCAAACCGCACGGGAGAAGCGTCTGGTCGCTATTAACCAGGCCGGGCCCGTGGCGGCTGATAGCCCACTGAGCGAGTCGAGTTGATCGCCATGGATTTCGAGACCACCGGCTGGACCCGACGCGATAGCATCGTCAGGCATTGCCTGGCGCCCTTCAAGGCCTTGCAGGCGCATCCGCGCGCGCAAAGCCTTTATCCATGTGGGTCAAGGCCGAATCGCCGAGGCTTAAGCAACAAGTCCGTCACGCTGCACCGTATTACCCATAGGCGAGATCAGGGCAACGCCCACCCGCGGGCTGGACGGAAGTGGCTCGGCACGCTGCTGGAGAGTCTCGCGGGGCAGGTTTTGCCGTGTGCATTACCGGAATATCGGCGAAGCGCGGGCTTTTTTCTGAAGCGAGGCTGTGCGCTATTTTATTGGCGAGCAAACTGCCATTTCCCGGTTTGATCGATTTTACCATGGAAACTGGAAAGCCCCGCCTGCACCCGGGGCGTAAACCAGCCTGTGCCTGGTTCGCGGGCTTTGCGCGGGGTTTCAAACCCAACCCTCCATTCGCCTGGCCGGGACAGCGCCTGCGCACTACCGGCTGCTCGCACTTTACCAGGCACATTTCATGCACTTGTCGTATTTGCCGGCTGGCCACCGCCGGACTGCTGCTAAGCTGCAGGGTGGCCACCCACTACCATCCGGATATCGCCATTCGGGAGTTGCGCATGGAAACTGACGCTGGGCAATACATTTCGGGCAATAAAAAAGGCGCGACCTTTGCAGGTCACGCCTTTCTTGAAACGCTTACCGCGATGGGCTACCGGGGTTTTCAGACATCAAGCCCCTTGACGATCGAGATACCCCGACCAGCAGCAACAGCACGTAAACGGCAAGCCAGTGGATTACCGCCATGGCCTGCAAGGCGACCCAGTCCGCCCACCCGAGCGCCAATGCGGATTTAGCAATCACCCCTTCGAATGACGGGACCCAAAAACACCGTTGCGCGTACTGGCGCATTGACCTTGGCCACCGGCGGTGATGGTGTCCGATTCACCAAGTGAGCTGAGTCCGACCGAGGTAATTAAAGAAACAACGATCACCAGGGATTGATGCCGAAAACCAGGTGATTTCCCGCCACGGCAAACTTGACCAGGCATTCGCAAAAACAATTGCAGTTCCAGGCGCGCGCATCCTGCACACCGGTAAAGCCATCGTTAACGAACTGGCCGATACCCGTACCGCCAAAAGCGGTCATTCCAGAGTTACCATTACCAGCGAGGGGGACCAGCAATACCGCAATTCAAAAAACTCGCGGACGGTACGGCCACGGCTGACCCGCGCAATAAACTCCCGACGAAGGGGGCGACCAACTGATCCAACCAGGCCCAGTAGAACGCCGTCCAAGCCTTGACTGAAGTTGGCTGTTCTTTCACGGAGCCAACTGGGTTTTGACAGTGCCGGCAGGTGCTGCAGGTAAGAACCCAGGATTGCTGATAGAACCCGGTCAGGATCGCCAGGGTCCGCCGACGACGATGACAAAGCCCAGAGCAGGATCGCCAGGATTCATGTTCACTGCGAACAGGCGCTTCACGCCCTTGTCCAACCCGGCCAATACCGAAAACACAACGCGAAGCCCGTAATACCGATAATCAGCAATACCTTTGCTTTGGCGTCAGTAGCGGGCAATGCCAAAACAGATGGTCTATACCGCCTTGCGGCCTGGTTCAGCACCGATTACCCAGCGATGGTCGCCAGACCCAAAGAGCGTGGCAAATACCGCCAGGATATCGCATTGGATATGGCCCGGCCAGCCCACCACCCGGCTCACCGAATCGGGATAGAAGATCGAGCGGATACTCAGCGGCAAGACCCTTGTTGAAGGAGAACAGCGCCAAGCGCCAAATTGCCACAATCGCGTTAGTCGCCAGGGATGGCAGACCCCCAAGTTGGAAGATGGTCGCGGCCATGCCCAGGCTGGCCGATGCCTGGGCATCCACCAACGGCGCCGCCAGAGGCGACCAGTCTGTACGGGCAGGCCATCTTCACCCACTTACCCACGCCACCATTGGGGCAGAAGAAGTGCGAACATGGGCTCGGAGACACCGTAGAACATCAAACGATTGCGCCATGCCAGCAGCGAACAGCATGCTTGAACCCAAGCCCATTATAGGAATGATTCAGGGTTTGGCATCCAAATACCACCGAGGGCGGCACCTTGCCAGTGGCGAAGACAATCAACACCAGGGCAGGAGAATTCACGAAAACGTTTTGGCCGCTGCGAGGGAAAAAACCAGGCCAGGTTGCCGTGTCCAGCCAGTCGCGAATAGCGTTTGAAAATAGGGCCGACATCGTTCTTTGCAGGCGCCAGGGTAATGATCACAAAGGCGACAATGGTCAGCGCCGAAGATACTGAAAAACCTTGCCGTGAATATTCAAGCGCAAAGGAGAAAACTGGCCCTTGATTATTATTCCTGGCCAATAACGTTAATCAGTATCGATCAAGGGGGATTCGCCAGAGGGCGGCAGGGATCGCGTCCAGGGGATTTTCCGTTCGCACCGGTATTCAAAGAGGGGTCTTGATCATCCATCACGGGCTTTGCTCTGCTGAGTGAAGGCGGCCAGCCTGTACCACCACCGGAACAGGACAAGGGACAACGGTTTCTGCCAGCCGGTGCGCAACTCAACCTGCTCGACGGAAAACCGGTTACAAGGACTACCGATTTCAACGCCTTTGGGCGACCAATCGTTCACCAATAAAGCCACCATTGATAGCGATTTTATGGAACATTGGGAACGGGCAGGTCAAAATTGCCCCCGCAAAAAACCCGCCATACACAGGGTTAGATTCAGGACCCAGGACTGCAAGTATAGCCCAAGGCCCCCACTCGGTTGCGGAAATAACCGTACGCCTTCATCAGGCGACCTTTGAGCTCGTCATTGAATGCCGAGCTCTGTGGCAGGCCAGCGTCCTGCTTCATGTTTTTCCAGTGGGCCAGTTCTGTTGCGCAGCTTTGCGCTTCTGCAGGCCCCAAATTCAGCTAGATTGGTTCAATAAAACGTACCTTTGAATATAAGGAGAAAAAAGCTGCGCGATTCTACACCATAGAAAACCTGAGAGTTAGACGTGTCCTCACGCACAGGTTAAGCCTGTTAAACATGTTCAAACTTCTCTTCGACACCGCTCTCAGAAGGCTGGCCAAGTTGGCGCCAGGGCCTATGGTTGCCTGCTATTCTAAGCGCCTTGTGGCAGGCAGCGATCCGCCCACCCCAAGCAAGGAATACAACAAACCCCGCTGGCCAGAACGTCAGGCCGAATTAACATGATGGTGTCGGCCGCCATCCGCTGGCGGGATAGAGGCCGGGCTGGGACATTGCTTGCGCCAGGGCGGGCACGCGGTGGGATGCCGCTATTGCCGTGCAGATGTACTGCCGGGCCTGATCGGAATCGCCCGAGACCTGCATTGGCGCGGCGGGTTTTTTTACTGCTGCATTCAAGCCGATCCACCATCACCCGAGCGTCTACCGATGGCGCGAGACCGCTCCAGCCGCCGCAATGCCCGGACGGTTTTCAATGGCGGAGGGCAGATTCCTTTACCTCTGGCTGAACGCGATTCGAGCCGGCGCGTCCCATCGCGCGTACGGGGCTTGGTTACCATGCTCGCGATGGCCCACCAGAAACATGGGCGCCTGCCCTGGGCCAGGGTTCTTGGGGCGCCCGGCCATTGCGCTTTGCCGAGCAAGCTTGGCCGATTGCCGGCGCGACTGCAAAAGCAGATTCGAGTCTTTGACATTTATCGCTGCGGTTGTTTTCAGTGACACGCGCCGCTTATTACCGCCAGCAAGCCCCGCAGCAAGAGCCAGCCATATTTGCAATAACCCGAACTGGGCGGAGGAACCTTGCGCCAATGGCCCGAGGCAGGGGTCCCGAGGCATTCTATCAGGGCCGATTGCGGGAAAAATTGCTGATGCGCGTCTAGCCAGGCGCCGTTGGGGCGTAGCGATATTGACGGCGAGGACCTGGCCGGCTACAGCGCCATTCAAGCGGCGAGGCGCGTATGGCGCCCCCCTACCGTGAATGGACGCTGTGTTGGGCGCTCCGCGCCCTTCCTCGGGCCGGCGTCACTGTGCTGCAGATCCTGGGCATGGCTGGAACATTTGCATTTGAGCTCGCTGCCGCCAAGCAAGCGCCCCGGCGCGCTTGCATCTGATAACGGAAAGCCAAGCCGCCTGGCGTTTGCGACCGCAATGCCTATATCGGTGATCCCGACTTTGTTCAGGTGCCGGTTCGATGGACTACTGAAATCGGGATTACCTGGTGGAGCGCGCGCGCAGTTGATCCAATGCCGGTCAGCCTTGTGCCAGCGTATACCCCGGCGGAACCCGGCAAAAACAGACAGAAAATGCGTTTGATATTCGGAACAGGCCCCGGGACGCAGCCGAACAAGGCACATCGCAATTTCAGTATTGTCGATTCAGAAGGCAATCGCTGGCGCTGACCAGCTGCCAACGAAGCACCCTTTGGCAGCCGCCATGCTCCCAGGTCAGGGTTTTCGTGCTGAACAAAAACCAATGGACCGATTTCAGCTTCGACCGCAATTGCCCCACAAGGGCCCCATCCCAATGCCGTGGCAGGGTGCAAAGCGACGCGCAGCTCGATGGCGCCTTATAGGGTGCTGGACGCCCCAGGGGAGCCGCGGCTGCGTAATAGGCTTCGCGCGGTGGGAGGCCGAATCATCGGTTTATCGTGGTCAAAGCCCTGGTTCGTGTTGCTTGACTGGGGAGGCTGGATTGTGGCAGACGCGGATTGCCCTGCCCAACCATGTGGACCGTGGCTGGGCCTGGAAATTTGAAGCCGGCACGCTGGCTCGAGCAGTACCAGGCGAGCTGGCCGACGCCGGGCATGAATGTTCAAGGTGTGCCGATGACCAGTGGCCTGCACGGATTGAACGGGTCGGTAATCAGTGGCGCGTGGTTTGCCGATCGCGGCTGGACCGGCGTGCCTAGGGTGGACTGAACCTGCCCCCGCTTCGTCCGCAAGTGGTTTATCAGGTGGGCCGCTAAAACGGTGCTACCGCTAAGGAGTGAGGCATGACCGTCATCGCTTTTCCAATGCCGCCGCGCAGCACACCTCCACGGTGGCGCGCTGCCGCCGTGTTGCGTTGAACTGGAATGAATTGCCTACGCTGGACCAATTGGCGCAGCTGTCCGCCAAAATTTTCTGGGTTGCGAGATCGGAGCCACACCAGCCGTTAGCGACGCGCACGCTGCAAGGTGATTCTGCCGGCCCTGGATTTGTCGAGCTGGACTTTTCCGGCTACTAAAACGCCTTAGGCCGCCAGCAAACGCAGGCAAAGGGATGATCTGGGGCGATGACCTGAGAAGCTCGCCGAGGACATGCCTCAAGGTGGCTGGACCGACAAGCCTGTCCCGCATGAATTTTGACAGCCGCCCTTGCCGCTGGATCGCCTGCACGAAATCGACGGGCTGATTCGCCCCATTTGCGCACGCCGGCGGCCAAAGGCACCGGTGTCGCATGAACCCATGCTTCGGCATAAAGTTCAACCCGAGTGCCCGACACTGGAAGCAGACCACCATCAGCGCCCACCTCAAGGGCGTTTATCTGCCTGTACGAATGCTGCTCCAGCGCCGCCAATATCAAACCTTGACACGACGTCTGGACCAGTATTGTGGATTCCCTTCCCAACGTCTATGTTGCGGCAGATGATCACCCTCGCCTATTGGGGCGGAGCATGGCGCAGCTTGATCAAGCGCTTACCTGCGGCGATAAACCCGACCGCTCCGGCACGCGCCCCTGGAGTATGCTGCCCGCTGTTCAAATATCGGATGAGGAAACGAGTGCTCGCAGTAAACGCGGACGCCGGCGGGTCAAGGCGCGCCCGACCTTTCCATTTATCGCCTGCCCGAAAAACTGCCTGATTGATCAGCCCGGCTGGGCCTGCACCTGCCTGGGCGGACTTTTTGGCTGGAGGTGGGAACGGCTTGGCTGCCGACGCGAGCGCTGGACGCCTGTTGTGCGAAGCCTATTCGGCAACAACCTTGGGCAGCGGGGGCCTGAGCCGGCTTGGCTGAACTGACTGGGCAGACCAGTGGCCACCAATTGCTGGATGCTACTGTATGAAGAAAAATAACCGTTGGCCCGTTCACGGCGCCGCGCCGCGGTGCTTTCCGGTCCCCGCTTTCTGGGTTCGCCTGTGCGGTTGCGCTGGTACGGCGCCATTCCGCTGCAGGGTGCGGCCGGGTTGATGATCTTCAAAAATCTTCTGGGAGTACGACGCTGTTGGTTGGTGACCGCGGCACGATAATCGAGTTCCGGTTAATTCTTACGCGCAGAAGCCTGAAGTGCAGCCCAAATACGATTCCCGAGCGTGACGCGCTTGAAATGGCGGTATTGATGAGCGCACTGGTGCCCGCGACCTGCCACTGCTGGGGGATTTGCCGGGGTGGCACAAACGCCTCAATGCCGCGGCGCGTTTCGGCAATCTGTTTTCAGGCAGCTCAATCACAATCGCAAGATGACTCCAAATTCGCTGGACCCATCCTTTCCTTGCCTTGAAAAATGCTCAAGGTTTTCTACGCCGATAGGCCGTTTTGTGGCGCTTGCTGCATGGCCCGACGACTGCCGCATCAACAAGCCTGCACCAATCAGTCCATTCGACCGGGTGGCGTGAAGGGGCTGGTGGTCAGCCGGGCGCGACCTGACGGCATTGTGCAGGCCGTTGAAAGATCCGCACAAAGCCTTTCTTGGTCGGCGTGCAAGTGGCACCCGGAATTCCTTGTTGTTCTTCCCGCCGCCAACGCCTTGCTGTTTTCAGGGCGCTGATTCAGGCGGCTTCGCGCCCGCAAACCTGATACAGCGGCTACATTACAATTTTGCCAATCCGCTGATCCGACGCACCAGGCGTTTTGTATCGCCTGCTTCGAATACACCATTCCGCGCGCTCAACCAGTGTGAAATGCTGCTGGGCGCTGGGTGATGGCGTTGTAAGGACCAGCTCCCGGGTCAATACCGGGCTGCGAGCATCCGGCAGCACCAGTGCCGCATGATTGAACTCCGACTGGGACTTGTGTACGGTCATGGCCAAACACCGACTCAAACCTCGCTTTCAAAGCGCTGGGCAGCACCAAAAGCGAATGCCTCCCTTGCCGTCAATTTGCGGCAAAGGCCACCGCGCCAATTTCCATCGCGCTCCACGCCCCCGGCCTGCAACGGTTTTCGGCGCACGCGCAGGGCCAATTGCCAATGTTCCCCGTTCATCAAACCAGGCTGTAATCTTACGGGTGGACCAGCCACAGGGCGGCCTTCATACCAGCCTTGATCGGCACTCAAAAACAGGGAACCTTTGCGTGCAGGCAGGCTTTGGCCACCCCGAATGTTTTGAGCGCATCAACGCCCCAGTCACCCTTGCGCACAGCACCAGAGCAATTGAAAGCGATCAAAGGCCTGGCAGGCACCTTTGCTGGGCCCCAGTGTTCCCCAGCAGGATCATCCGCCTGGCACCCCGGCCCGACGGCCTGATCCCTGCAGGTATGAGGATAAGAGCGCATACCCGAAAAGCTCATTGCCCAGGCACCCCAGGCTTTTTAAAGCGCCCATCGGTACGCCGCTGACGCGCTGCCGGTGAATATCGCGAGCCCGCACGTCTGCAGGCAGGCTTCTGGCTTGGCTCGGCTTCACCGCCATTGACTTGCGCGCGCCAACTGCCCCAATACCGCTGTGTTTGCGCCAAATCGATGGGAGAGCGCGCATCGCGGTTTTGCTGTTCCAGCGATGCACAGGCCTGGTCACCGAGTCTGCAGATGGGCCGGCCAGGGACTGACCACTGGTAGCTCCAGCAGTCACGGGTGGCCTGGGTATAGAATCCGCCTTCGGCTCGGGCGCACAAATCACCAATACGCTGGCCCGCCTTCCACCGACGCAAGTGGTCCTTGTCGCCAAGCAGAATTAAGCCGCGCGCCAGGTGCAGGGCCATTGAGACAGAGGCCATTCACTCCAGGTTCGATCATCGAGGGCCTCATTCAATCACCAGCACATCAGCGCCAGCGGATTACCCGCTGATACGAAAATGCGACTGTCGGGCAGGCTACCAGCAATCTGTGCAAGGTGCTTACCTCACTTGGGATCTGTGTTACGCACTGCCTCGCTCACCGGCAGGCGCCGACCTGCTGACCGATTGGATCAGTCAATTTTGGCGGCGGCCTTGGCGGTCGGCGCAGCCAGACGGAATTTTACGGCCAGTGGCCTGCCCGGCTTTCCACAGCGGGCGTCTGCAACAGCGCAGCAAGCGCACCACCGTTCGTGGTTTTTCCCGGTAACGGGCCCACCCGGTGATGATACTGAAAAGCGCCACCAGCGGCCAGCGCACAGGCAATACGCTGCCAGTCCGGCGACGTTTGCTGGCTATCGGCAAACAGCGTCGCTAGGCCGCTGCGGCCATGCATCCGGTGTACTTCAAGGGCTCTGCAGACCGCGCTGCCAAACCCTAGCAACCACTTGCTGCTCGTAGCGAAATGGCGGGCGGGCCAGATACAAGCGGCTGGCGACCAGCACCAGAGGCCGCTCGACGTCACTGGCCTGCCCCCGTATCCCTACGCGGCTGCCCGCTTAATGCGGCCTGCCAGTCGGCCAGTGTCAGGGCTGCGGGCAACCAGCTGTGACGGCAAAGACAACCTCCTGCGCCCCCTCTCCTTCCGGTGGTTAGCGAGAGCGGCCAAAAATTCCGGCTCGGCCAGGGTGCGGCCAGATCGAAGACAAAACCATGCCCATGGCCCAAGCTGTGACTGACCAGCGCTGCCGCCAGCAAGCACCCGCGCATCGCAACTCCGCGTTCACGCTCCAACAGAAAGGCCCGCCAAGCGCCCGGTCCAGGGCACGTTACCAGCCACAGTCCAACCAGGGCATCCAGCAGCGCGCGCAAGGGCTCGTTTGCGGATCCTGCAAGGGGTTGTGTATTAGGCGTTGTGAAGGGGCTGTGAACGGGCGTTGTTGAACGGCGTCGGGCTGCTGCCCCCGCCTGGCTTCCAGGCCAGTCGAATCTTGCGCATTCTTTCATATAATGGCTTCCTGCACTGCGGGTTGGCCCGGTTAAACAGCCGGTCACAGTGTTTTTCAATCAGGCTTTTGCGCGGGGCCGGTACGTGCCAGAAAGGCCCACCCTGGGAGTGATCCCGCCGCGGAATAAACCAGTTTTACAGCGCCCCGCCATATGCGTCTTATAGTTCATATGGGGTAGGCGTGCCTTGAGCTGTCGGTGCATTCCGCCAGCACGTTAAAAACACGTTTTACTGGCAAGTCATAAGCGCTGCTCGACAATGGCCTTTGCTCCATGGCTTCATCCACATAGGTCACTGGCGGTCGCGCCAAGGCCAGTTTGCGACTTGTAGCCACACGTAATAGCCCCCTGATTTGCTCGAATACCAGATCGATAAAAAACCCTTGCAACAGACCATTGAGCCGGTCCCGGACGCAGTTGCCGGCCCTTGGCCGGCCATTCGAGTTTGTCGCAGCACAGACCCAGTGATCAGTTGCTGGCACAATCAACGCGACGTGCGCTGACATGAAACTCCATTTCCGGCTGATTACAGCCCAGGGCTCAATTTGCGCCAGGCTGATGTGGTTGCCTGCGCCCAGGTGGACGCTCCAGGCCAGATTGCTGCAGCAGTCTGATCAGGCCAGTCGCTAGGCACTCGGGTTCCACTCCCCCCAGCCACGGGCGGATGCAAGCGCGGGCGCAGGGCCATTCGATACAGTGCGCCCGATCAGCCAGGGTAGCGAAGCCTCTCGGCCGGCCAGTTTCCACAGACCATGCAGGAAGGTGCCCGCTGCGGGCCACGCGACGGAAACGATGAATTATTCGGCAGGCTCGCCCCTGGCGCGCAAGGTACAAAGCGGGCCAGCGCCGCTCGTTCGTCAGCCATTTTTTTCCGTTGCTTGGGCTGTCCGGCGCATTGCCGACGGCGCGCCCAGCCACATCCTCCACTGCGATAGCCCAGGCACTATAGGAAGCGATCCACCAGGGACTCGAAGGCTCGGGTGTGTTGCTGGCTGCCGTGCTGGAGCTGGCGGGGTTGGCCACTTGCTGCGGGCTGATATAAGCGGTCGTCCCACTTCCGGGGCGGGGCTTGACGGCGATGGTCTGATTTCTGCACCTTCGCCCCACTGGCTGCAACCAAGCCGGACCAGCGCCGGGCTGCCGACCAGGGCTGACCACCGGCGAAGAGGCAGATGCCCGAATGCGCTGTGATGCAATTTACCGAGGTTCTGCCCTGGCAACGGTTTTTTCAAGTTCCGCCAGACCCCAGCCAGCAGGCCATGCCGTGCGCGAGTTCCAGGGCGACACAAACAACCATCCCAAATTCATTTTTTTTTAAAAAAAACACAACACAAAAACATAACCATTCATACAGCGCCGCAGATCTTCACCCAGCCCGTCACATGGCCTGCTGGCGTTATCCTTTCGGACGGCCTCCGCACCCCAGCGTGCGCCGCTCGTCCGTCATGGAAGCGCACCGTTTCGCCGCCTTGACCCGGCCCGCTGTGGCAGATAAAGGGGCAGGAAGGACCAGCGGTATTCCAGCCCCTTGGATTTGTTGAATGGTCCACTACCTTGACCAGCCGCGCGTCCGTTCAGCCGCAGTATCTGATCTTCCCCGGCTCCCTTCGCCGGGGGCAAAGCGGATCAGTTCGCCATGATTGGCGCACCAGCGCCTGTTTCGCCGTCCAGCTGCGCGAGGACGTTTGCAGCATTTCGCCAGATGCAAACAGGTTGGTCAATTGCCGCTGGCCCAGGGGGGTTGGCTGCAATAGACGCGCGGGGACAAATTCAAATCGTGCCAGGCAGCTATGCAAGCATGGGCAGCCACGCCCTGGCGTTGCCACACCCGGCGCGTAATTCGGTGAATTTGGAATACCCCGCCGCTCCAGAGCCGCTCATCTTCATTCAGGGGACGTTCCAGCGTCGGACCCAGGACTGGGTCCAGCGTCGGGCAGCCAGCGCGGGCACGTAAAGTAGCGGTCATTGGCCAGTGCTCGGCGCAGGCTTCCGCAAACCAGCGCAACACATCACTGCCTCCTGCGAGTCGAGCACCGGAATCCTTGTCCGACAGATTAGACGCTGCGCACGCCGCGAAAGCGCCAACGCACTGCGATGGCTTCAAGCTTCACGGCCGGTGCGTACAAGCACCCGCCATTGTCTGCCGGCGTAGCGCTTGGCCAGCCTTTCTCGGATCGCAAACCCGCATCGCCAGGATTGCCCGGCCCTGGAGCATTTCCAGACCATCGCCCGCCGAGGGCAAGCGTTTGCAGGCCAGTTGCTTGGCGGTAAGCCTTCGGCGCTCATTGGCTCTTCGCTATGCAGATGCCAGGCCGTTCAGCGGCTTGGCGCCCCAACCTGACCGTTGAGCATCCAGCGTTCCTTGCGCCCCTGAGCCGCCACCGGATAAAACGGCAAGGATGAATCCGCGCACAGCACCAAAGCGAAAGGCGCCGAGGTTATCTTGCGCGTCGCTCTGCCAGCTCGAATACGCCGGTTTGACCGCGGCCACATGCCTTTCTTGCTGGAGCGGAAAATTGGTATCCAGGTTGGTTCATGGCCGCCCTGGGTCGCCAGGGGGGCGCGCAGATAGCGTGAAAATATCTTGCGCGCGAAAGGAATAGATTCGCCTTGCTTGGGTGGGCCGCCGATCAGCAGCAAGGCGGTGGCTTGCTCTTGCTCATCCAGAAGCGCTGTCGTGCAGCGGGAAAATTGCGGGTCGAAGATTTACGATATGCAGTGATCGGTTTGTCCTGGAACTCGTCGATTTTCATCGCACGGGAAACTGCGCCCGAATCACCGCAGAAAGTCCGCTCTCCATTTCTCCCCTTTGCAGGGCATTCATCGAGTCCGGCGTGAGCAATTGTCATCAAAGCCCATCTGCGCAGGCGGCGCTTTTCCGCGTCGAAGCGTTCGGCGATCCAGCGGCAGCGTGCCTGAGCGCTGCTGCGCCGGGGCCGGCCAGTTGCCGCAAGGGCACCCTTGAGCTCGGCCTGGCGCTCAGTGCCGGGGTGCTCGGGGCGGCGTTACCCTGCTTCCCAGATCTCCGCCAGGCCGGCGTCGGTCAGCCGCCTCGAAAAAGCCCTTCCGATATCCAGAGTCTGGGCATTCCGGAATTTGGCGGCCCAGTCGCGCAACTTTTCCAGCCCAGTTGCCCAGATTCTTTTTGCGGTTTCAGCTCTTGACCATTGAACCGCCTTGGCTCCCGCCCGGGCTTGCTCAAGGCAACCCTTTCCAGCTCAGTCGGCCCATCGACCAGGTGGCCTTTGAGCCGCCTGCAGTTGTTTCCGCAAGCTGCCTGCAAGGCATCTTTCTATCAGTGTTTTGGCAGCGCCCAAGTTCGATGACCTTGCGGTTTCTGGTCCAGCAGTACACGCGATTCTGCCGAGCAAGGTTATTCGGGCTGCTGCCAATGTTGCTCGCTGGACCCAAGCCAGCGCTTTGCGTGCAAGCGAATAAGCAATGCCAAAGCCGCCAGTAAATCCCGCGCGACCTCCGCGAGGCCAATGGTCCCTGGCTGGTCGGTTTTCCCAGCGTCTGGGTAAAAGGGCTGCCGCTTAATCGAAGGCCGTGCTCCGCGCAGCATTGCGGCTTGGCACCCAGCTTTATGGGATTTGGTCGGAGACGGGCGGGCCCCTGGTTCCCATCCACTGCGCGGCGATATCCAGCTTTTGCGCGGCGGCAGGAGGGCCAAATTTCCGCTTTCTGCATAATTTCGCCGCGCAGGGGCCCTGGGCAGAATCGGGATTCCAGCTTCTCCAGGCTCGCCACGGGAAGGCTTGGGCTGCCTCGAACCAGGCCGGGCGGCGCGAAATTGCTGATCGCGCAAGGTTCCTGGAGTCCGGCGGGCCTTCGGTTTTAAAAAAGTTTTCAACCACCCCAGTTAAAAATTTCTCCGCCGGGGGCAAAAAAGGGCTTCGCCGACCAAATTCCGCTTGCGCCGCCATGGCCAAGCACCAGGCGCAGACAACGGCAGAAAATCTCTCTCTTT
>Ga0163217_1114704_pt1 | contig 14001 bp, 16 predicted proteins | sample SynspAceP_FD_185933 | JGI IMG/M metagenome (GOLD analysis project Ga0163217, IMG submission 185933) | Saline lake microbial communities from Ace Lake in Antarctica - Synechococcus sp. Ace-P (PacBio error correction) | ecosystem: Environmental > Aquatic > Non-marine Saline and Alkaline > Saline ... | reverse complement strand
GCGCCAACCCACCGCAATGACCTGCCGACGCCCTACCGCCGCTATGTCGATGGACCAGTCTGCGCGAATGAAGAAGCCCCGGACGGCGCTATCCATTCTATCAGTGCGATCGGATACGCGTTGGCGCAAGTGTGCGGCTGAGCGAGATTGTGCATGCCTGCGCCGATTGTCTGCGAAGAGGTTCGGGCATCGAGCGCGTCCGATTACATCGTGCGCCTGAACAACCGCAAGGTGCTGAACGGTTTTTTTATGTTGGAAGTTGCCGCCTGTCGGGCGACGACAAAGAAGCCGAGCGCGCATTGTCCTGCGCGCGATCGACAAGCGACCGTCTGGGCGGCGACGGCGTGCGCGCGCTTGCTGGGCAGGGCGCAAGTATAGAGGGATTTACGACGGGCTGCCGCTGGATGATGCTCAAAATTTCAGTTGGATGCGATTTGTCGATGCTGAACGAATTGTTTCGAACGGCTGAAGATGTATGTCCTTAAAATTTGATGTAAAAGCATCGGCTATGTGTGGGAACGCTGCTTTGCCGTCCGATGATCGTAGACTTCCTAGTAAAACGCACAAGACTGCGAATTTCGTGTCGCTAGTACTTAGAAGGAAATCGTGGAAGCGCTCAAAAGTTTGGAACTTGAAGGGGATAAAAACAATTGGCAGCATTAATTCCAGCTTTGAATGCACAACCGTTACGATTCAGATCGCCATAGTCATCGACCCTTCCGTCGTTCCGCGGTCTCGGCTACACACAGGCCCGTCTTACGAGGTCGAAACTCACCTCGAATCAAAGACGAAAAGCTACCCCCAATTTTGTCGGTCGCGCGGCGGCGCATGACATCTGTCAAGCCTAACACGGGCGAGCTTGTGCCTGCCACGGTGTCTCCGATGCGTGGACCGTTTGCTTGCCGCCCTGCATGCCAAAGGCCGATGACACGCAGCGCCAAGGCCCTGTTTGGTCACCGGATGGCATAAGTCGGCGCATGCCGGAGTATTCAGGCCCCGATGTGCCGAGTTCGCACAGCGGGGCATCCGTGCGAGGTCTACCTAGGGCCAACCCAAGAACTCGGCAACCAGCTGAAATATGCGACAAGCCGCGCAGCCCGTGCCGTGATTCGGGCGGACCGAGTTTGATGCGGGCGTACCTCCAGATCAAAGGACCTCTGCTGGGGCCAATATGCGAGAACGCCAACGCTTTGAGAATGCCGGACCGGCCCAGCCAGTACGAAGTGCCGCGCGGCATCTGTCGGACCGCGTCCGCGAAAATTCTGAGCTGTACCGGCTGATGCCACCGCGCGGAAGTAAAAACCACGCGCCCTGAAATGCGCGGCAGGTTTCGAAATTCACGGCGCACAAGTGGTCGAGCCGCCGAATCCCTCAACCTGCCATACGCTGCGATTTATAATGGCGAGGATACCGCGCCCGCCCTATGTGACCTCCATGCGCTGCGGCGCAGCAGATGTTGCGCCCCGAGTTCAACCGTGCCCGTGGCAGATGCACATGGCCCACGGCGCTGACCCCGCGCGCTGATACTATGACGGGCGAGGTGTTTCGCCGTAGAAAGCATGACCCCTCGCGCCCGAACGAATATGTACAAGTCGGCATGAGGTGTTCGAGCGCGAAAACCCCGCCCCAGCATGCCGAAGTTTGCCCTGATCGGCCGCCGCGCTATGGCAATCTGCCAGTGCGGGCTGTGACAGGCGAGTAACGGCATGTTGATGCTGTTGTGACGGGCTTGAAACACCGACAGCCCTGCGCAAGAATCCCGGATGCCACACATCTGCGGCCCCGTCGACTTCCGCGCACTGCTGGAGCAGTTTGCAGGCCGCAAGCCTTCCTGCCGGGCGTGCAGGCGCGCTGGCAGCGAGGCGGTCAGCGATGTGCCCTTGGTCGTTGCGCGCCGTAGCACGACATTGACGCGCGGATTGGCCGCCCTGAGGGCGGATGGCCGGAAAGCGCCTCGTGCGAGCCAAAGATGTGGACCTGATCGAGCGCTGCTGGAATTATTCGCGCCGCTTGCTCCGCATTGGGCCTTTTGCCCATGATCTGTCGTTATCTGCCCGCGATTGTGCCGCGTGGCGCGGGCGCGGCGCGCAAAAGGCGCTGAAGCGCGCGCGTTGATGTGAGCACGCGAATGTTTCGATGCCAATTATGGCCGCACCTCGATGGAGTATTACGACGGTTTGTCTTTGTTTCGCCGCCGCTGACGCAACCTGATTGCCCGCTGCGACGGGCCTTATGACGCGCTGACGCGGCGTCTGGCGGCGGGCGTGAAATCCGGCGGGGGCGGTGTTATGCGCCCCGCCTGATGTTGTGCGGGAGGCAGAATGACCATCAAGCTGCGGTGCCGCCAAGGCGGTGATGAAAAACATATGACTGGTTGCTTGCACGCGCATCCAGCTGCCCGCGCGGGGTCCGAGCGGAATATGCGCCGTGTGTCGAGCGGGATAGAGGTGTATCGCTGGTCGCTCTCGCGTGAAATTCCCGCAACTGGCGCGGGGCGCATCCAATCTGGCCTGGACCGGCACCGATCTGTGCGGCCCCCCCACCGGAAGGGAAAAAAGTTAGCCCTTTGCGGAAAAAAACAGTATCCCTGTGGCTGAAATGGTTCGGCATGCCGAATCTATCCTGCCTTACCGCACGGCGGACGATGCTAGACACGCTGATGATCGGAATGCACGGCGCTGCGTTCGCAAGGTGCACGGCACCCCGCCTGCGCATCGCTAACAAAATATCACCCTTGCTCGAATTTCTGCCGCGCCCCAGTTGTTGCCGATTATGCGCTGCTGACAGTCAGGGGCCACCGAGGCCAAACCGTTTCAAACAGACCGCCGATGCAATTGCCGATATCACCCCACCGCGAGACGCTGCGCCGCCAACCCATCTCAAAAATCCTGATGGACGGATCTGCGCAGTCAGGCACCTTGTGAGAATCGCCGCTCGCTGTGTGAGCGGAGCAAGCGGGAAAAATCTTGAACGTTGCTGGCGCGTTGCGGTTGAGTGGATTACCAAAACGCCGATATCAGCCAGTGCACGCAACCGTCCGGCAGGGTTGCTTCCTTGCTGCGGCCTTTGGCCAATCTTGGGCGCATCTTCGGGCGTGCAATACCGCCACCCTGAAAGGGCTTTAGCGCGCTGGCGGTCGGATCACCTCGTGGTCCAGCACAATGCCCAGCGGCGGATGCGTCTGCACCGATCTTTCGTCAAACCGGATAATCCGCTGGCCGCACAAATCTCCCCTGATGACCCAATAGATCGACCCGCGTTCAGGAATTTCATCCACCCGCTGGCCACATCCGCGTCTGGTGATTAATATTGCCCGTCGACCCACTGCGCAACGATGACTGCCATTCAATCAAAGCTGCTCGATGCTTTCAGTGCCACGACAGCTGAACAGATGTACATTTTTTGGCTCACAGGCCTTACCCACCGTTTTATCCACAGACTTCACTCCAAGCCACATTATAAGTATTCCGTTTGCGTGCCGACATGCAAACGTGGTAGTTTCGCCGCGACGAACGCGCGCACGAAATCGGCGACAGTGCAAACAAGCTGTAGCCTCCGGATTATCTCTAGTTCCACGTCCGCACATACCCAAACAAGAATCGCCACTTGACCCGCTTTGCAGCCCCTACGCAAACAAAATCTGACATGAAGTACCGTTTTAAGGCCCGCTGAGCCACCCCTCATATGTAACGTCGAAGGATACATGGCGCCGTATTGGCCCGCGATCTGCCGCAGGTCGAGGAATGATAAGACGGCTGGGAAGAGACGTTCTTGAAGCCTTGAGGATTCAAATTACCTGCCCGCCAGCCGGATCACGGCGGGTTGCAGCACTGCGCGCCGCTGACGCTGTTCAACTGCTTTGGCATGGCACCCGTGCCCGACAGATGGGCGCGTATTTTTGACATGCCTGAAAGAGGCGGCGCTGGACCCCCCAAGGCAGCAGGCGGCGGGATCGGGCTATGATTTCTCGACCATTCGGCCCAAGGGTGCGGATGGTACTGGCCGTGTCGCGCATGCTCCGGCCCCTTTCGTTCATGGATGTCTGGGATGCGATGTGCCGCACGATCAATGTCCGCAGGTTCCGCGCCGTGGTGCAGATGGCGACCATGCGCTTGATCCAACCCTGACGTAGAGGCGTTTATACGCAAAAATCTGATGCCGCACGGCTGCGGATGTTCAACATGTCTTGCTGATCACCGATCCATTTATGCGGCGTCAAGGCGAAACGGGCCCAGGGAGTTGAATTCGACGGCAAGATCTACAAGACCGTGAGGCGCTGACCTGTGGAAACGCGATCATGCAGCGACCTATTGATTTCGCGAGCCGGGCGTGATCTCATCACCGATCAACGCCGCAAACAATCTAGCTATTGCGAGACCATACCGACGAACCCTGCGCGAGCAGCCTTTGCCGCCCTAGCTTAGTCTGCTCGGCTCCACCAACCTTGCCCGTTGGTCAGCACCCCTGTGAAGCAGATGCCGCGCTGAATATCGAGGCGCTCAACGAGCGTCGCGACCTCGTGCGGATGATGGACCACGTGGTTGACGTGTTCCCAGTTCCCCTGGGAAGCACAACAGCTGTGAGCAAAAGAACAAACGCCGCATCGGCTGGGGCGTCACGGTTTGGCCGATGCGCTGCTTATGCTGGCCTGCGCTATGCTCCGATGAAGCCGCCACAGCAAGACCAAGAATTGCTGCCACGCCATCGCCCGCGCGCCTACTGGCGTCGTGGAACCTGGCCAAGGAAAAGGGCCCTTCCGTGTTCGACGCCGAGAATATCTAGGCATCGCACCATGCGCACCATACGAAACGTGCGCGAGCGATCCGGCACCCCACGCATCCGCAACGCGCTGTGACGTCATCGCGCCCACCGGCCACGATCAGCCTTATGCGCAACTGTCGTCGGCATTCGAGCCTTGTTTGCCTATCCTACACCCGTAAGTTCTGCAAAAAGACGGCAGCCGCACGAAGAAGAAGTCGTCATTACTCCGGCAATGTGGCGTGATCTGAAAGCGACACCCCGTTCCCGACTATTTTGTGCAACCGCACAACGCTGCCCGCTGGAGCATTCACAAGATGCACGGCAGCACAGAAATGGGTCGATCCAGCATTCCAAAACCATCAATGCCCTGAGACATCTCCTTGACACTTCAGGAAGTCTACATGGAGGCGTGGATACGGGCGCAAAGGCTGCACGACCTACCGCCCGAATGACGTGACGGGTTCCATTTGTCGGTCTCGGAGGACAAGAAGGTGAGCAAGACCATAATTCACCCGTGCCAGAACGGAGAGAAAGTTAGAAAAACAAAAAAATATGACCAAGATAGGTGCGATTGCGTTGATTTTTCTCGTCCAATTTACTGACAATCAAAATATGAAAATGAGGGCGTCGCTGCAGGCAAGAGCATGCGAGAAGTTGGCAGAATTACTCCGTGGATGCCGGGTTTGGTAATTCGCCAAAATCAGAGCCCTGAAGTTGTCAGCACCGACGCGAAGAGCCGCAGACGCCCCACGGCGATGTGATCTATATGTCCGATCCGCTGAACCGCCCCGAAAGAGGCTGGAGGGGCCACCTACAGATCCAAAGGCCGACAGCGAGCACGCGCTACATCACCATCAACGAATCTGGTGGTCGGGTGGCCCGCCGTCCCTTCAGGTGTTATTCAAACTCCAAGAATATGGAGCATTTCCGCCTGACAGTGGCCCCTGGACACGCATGATCTCGCGTGTTCCGCCGTGGCGGCGATGTTCCTTTGTGGTGGAAGAGCTGAAAGCGGTATCGACCCGCGCGCGGCGCATGGATGGCGCAAATACATCCCCCCATCCTTGCGCCACGCGGGGATCGAACAGCATCTTCACCACCGGCTTTATCGCGGGTGCGAATGCCTGAAATCTGACCCCCAAGCCAATTGTTGTCGGTATGGAAAAACCCCGTGCAAAGCATGCGGCAGCTGCGCCAGTATGATTTGCGCCATGGTCGAAGACGGCATGACCTGCGGCAGCACGGCCAATAGCAAGTTGCGATAAAAAAGCGTTTTGGTCGGTGTTGTGTCGTGGTGAGCCACACCATAAACATGGCCATTATGATAGTTTTTTGTCCTCTCGACCCATATCAAATGACCAACCGCAACGCGATGTGCCCGTGGTCTTATTTAATAAATCAAGACTTAAGTAAGTTTTCTCCGGACGGAATGCTGCCCACGCTACTCACCCTGAGATCGGCGGTAGCGTTGACGTAGCGATGACTTTGTTCTCTATACTTCCAAGGCTCCGAAAGCCTTCATATCAACCCCCAAATGTCAGCCTTTGGTCAGGCAGCCGGTGCAATGGCAAAGCTGTGTGCCGGAATCTGAAAAGGAATCCGTCATGCGAAAATCAAACATCCCGTTTGCGAAAAACATTCGCTCTCCGACACTCACCCACGACTGTAGATCTTGAGCGAGTTCGCCCAATTTTTAGAGACTTTCGCGACGGCGGTTCGCGTCGCCCAACAATGAAAGAAGTTGCTGAAGTTGGCCAACAAAGAAGACTCTCGACCTTATGAAACTTCCTCTTTCAACGCAGGAAAGATCAAGATCGAGTAGGCGCGCTTTATGGTATGTTTGCACAAGCCAGAAGCAGCGACAGGTATGCAGCACCTCGAGGACCGATATCGAATACCCTTCGCAGGCTGCAGAACGGGCGACTGTTGTCGAGGTTTCTAACGAAACACGATGCCGACGTCCTTGCTGCGATCTTTGCACGAGAAGCGGGGATGACCTGCCACCGAACATTATCTGGCCACGCGATGCGGCGGTCTGTTGCCGAGGCACGTCCCGCCGCCAGTTTGCGCCGCTTTTGCTTTCGGTCCGCCCGGCATCGGCAAATCCCATTGGCCGCGGAGGTCTGGGCCAAACTGCTCGAAAGTGCCGACTACGTCGTTGAGGCCACCGGTGAGCCTGCCCAGCTTTTTGCTTTGATCGGCTCGCAGCGTGGTTGGGCAAATTGCACGGACCACGTAAGATTCAGGAGACAATCCTCAGAGAGAAATGCGCCCAATCCTCTCATGTGTAGAGAAGTAGAAAAAACGGAGAATTGACCTTCAGAGAAAGGCTGCGCTTCAGCTTGACGATGCACTTCTCCCCTCTTGGAAAAGAATGACAGCGAAGGGACCTTGGCAATGCCCTACTATCCGGTTCCCAATTACCTCTCTATTGGGTCGGGTGGTGTTCTCACCGCCAATAGCTTGCGCGGCCATTCCAAACCCCTTGAGCCGCTGTCCCACCGCTGACCTGCCTCCAGTATCGAGGCAGCATCTTATCGCGTTTGCCCCGGCGCTTGGGCAGGCCGCATGATCTTCCGATGAAGCATCACAGTTATCGAAGAGATCATTCTGTCATGTCATGGAGATATGAGGGCCGAGCTTAAGGACGTAAACGAATGATGAGCGGCAGAAATGCTGATGCACGCCCTGTGCATTGGATCGGGCGTTTTGAGACGCCCAGCAATAGATCGTGGAGTCACTCAGATTGCGTGCACCCAAAAGACATCTAAACGCGATTGACACTACTTTCGATGTCATCGATATCGATCGTTTGCAGCTGGGTGAGAGCGGCAGGGAGAGTTCCCTCCTTCTTTGCTCACGATTGGGTCCAGTCCTGTATCGTCTTCGCCTCCTCATCCCGCTGCGCGGCTCTGCGCTCTTCATCTCCTCAATCGAGCGCCTGACTGGTTTCGTCTTCGCTTGATCAAAAGCTCGGCGTCGTATCGACGCCCATCGCCTCTACGCGATCCAGAACGTCGAAGAAGTTTCGTGAAATGACTATCTGGCTCTTTCGTCATAGATCGCATTTGCGTTTAACTCGTCGATCCCCAATCTTCTAAGATGCAAGACTGCGGTTCCGAAGTCCCCAGCCTATGGCTGACGAGGTGTAAGGGGGCTTAATAGCCTAGCATGGCCTCTTCTCGAAGAAGGAGCGTCAAGGCGCATTGCGCACCGCCGGATTCAAGCTTTTCCGATGGCTTCTAGGCGCAGGCAGATCGTCCGTGACAAGGAGACCATGGGCGAGTCCCGACCGGTTAGTTGCAAGCTTTGGGTCGTTCCCATTGGATCGGCTCGGCCAGCCACGAAACGCTGAACAAAAAATCCGGATGTTGCAGAACCACCTTGGAAAAGACCACCTCAACTGGCGCGATAGACAGAACTGGAACAGCATTCCAGTTCCGATGGATTCTCGGCGTGTGGCGGAGACGGGACAAACCAAAGCTCATCTAGTGCGCCCGGGATCACCAACGCGTCCCGGATCAGCGGTGACCCTTCGCACGTGAAGCTCCCCGAGAATGGTTGATCGCGCTTCCACGAATTCAAACGCCGCCATTTCATATTGCGCTTCTGCCGCATAACTCTGTCAAGCATCAGAGATCGTCGGATGTGCGAACGCCAATCTCGGCCCGCGAAAGCTTGAGGAACGATCCTCAGTTCTGCAAAAGCAATCCTGAAATCTTGGTGATGAATAGCCGGTCAGCTCCGCGACTCGCCTGCGCAGTCAAAGGGGATCGTTAGTCGCTCGGATCGAAACCCGCCTGAATGGACATAGACTAGAATGAGCGCCGCCTGCAGCCGTTTCGTCCAAGCGTTGACGGATCAAAATGCTCAGTGGCTCTTCCATGAGCTGACGAGCGAGCTTTGCGCGGTGCCAGCCTTTCGTGAAATTTGGATCCCCCAAGCAAACGTTCGCAATAACCGGGAAAAAAACGCCACTGCTGCAACTCGACAAAATGGCTTCACGCTCGACCCAGCCTGACTTGCTCAACCGAAATTACAGGTTTTTGTAGAGAATCTGTCTTCTCTTCGACATCAGATGCCAAAACGTTCCAACCACGGCACTTCATCCTTAATTGGCAAGATTGCGCTGCACCGCCGTCTCGCTCCCTCATAGATTGCTTGCGCGATGTCAGCAGGAAGCGATTGCCGTGCACTGATCCAAGCACGCAATTTTGGAGAAAGCCAACCCATTCCTGAACACCATAACTCATCGCTCAGCACTTTCGATCCGAAGCATCGTCAATCCAGGAAAAACGCCCTGCGTCATTTGGATTCCAATCTCGCCTCAAAATCGCGGGGCTCGTGAGAGCTAATATGGCTACCGGGTCTCCGATGCGATCGTGAAAACGATCGCCCAATCGCCGATTTGCCACCGACGATTGCGAAGCAGGAGCACGACACCATATCGAAAAATCGCATTAACGCGTCGCGATGAGCTGGCTTTGGTCGGAACCATAAGTTAAACCGCAACTTGAATCCAGCTTGTCGCAGGAGCCGCGCGGCTCTTTCGCTGAGCCGCTGTCTACGATTGAGGTCAAATCGCCAAGACCATAGACCTGTGCACGAGGTGCGCGCAGGCGGGCCGCTCCTATGACACGAACAAGTATACTGCGGCCCAGGAAATATGCGCTTAGCGCAACGCCGATCGCGCGCAATCGCGCGCGATCGCGGCGCGACAGGCGCATCGACGCTCATGTTGGTCATGAAAACATATGTCCAGCCCAGACCAGCCTGACCAGTTCCTCAACTTTTTTGATCCGCCCGATAGTCGCCTGGCTTTAGCGCCTGCCGCCTCTAGCTTTACCCACTGAATTGTTCCCATATTGAGGCCGACTTCAGATCCGACGGAATAAAAACAACCGCCGTCTTGGCCGCCATCTTGGCTTCCCGAAATATCTCAAACTGACGAACCCGAAGCCACGAACTTCGCAGACCTGCGAGGCAGAGATCCTGAAAAAGCACGCCAACCGGATCGTTGCTAGCGCCAGGTCGCTCCAGGACCAGCCCGCCGGCCTCTCTGCGCCAAACACAATCCCATCAAGGCCAATTCTCGCCTTCACACACGGGGCCACTACGCTTCGCCTGTGGAGTTCAAGGCAGTCCTCGTTCGCGAAAAAGCGCCATTATGGCGCGAACCACGTTCTTCAGCATTCTCGCTCTCGCACCCTGCTCCCTTGGCGCGGTGCAATGTGAAAGACCGACCTCAGCGATTTTGGGTTCATCGCTCGGATTTACTCCAAAGGTTCACAGGCTCCAGCAAGCACGCGGCGTAAAATTTCTGAGTGAATCCTCTTTGAGGCGTGTTCCAGCGCACCGAAATGCGCATCAATAGCAATCGCTGACAAGCGTCATCGGTCGGCGGCATTAACTCTTGCGTCCCCGTCTTGCGAGCTTGCTCAATGCAATGTTCAGTTGCGCAGGTTTCGCTTTTGCTTCTGCCAAATGTCGATCGCAATCCCAGAGAGGAAGGTCGAATCCAAGCTCGGAAAATGGACATAAGACGTCGAGGTTGACTTAACCCTCGGCCAAAGGATGGCATCCCGCCGCCTCAAAATTAATGCCGCAGCATCCGTCGGTTGCCGTGAGCGCCGCTTTGTCGCCTGCGCCCTCGACTAGAATACGCCATTCGCGAAGAATCCCTCCCGAGTTCGGCTCCAAGATATGAAGCCGCCGGCATCAAGTTCTGTGCGCCTGTATGAGCGGCGGCGCTTATCCCAAACCGTGTTCAGCTTCTGCGCTACGATACCAAGAGCAATCGGGCGGCAATCGCGACCCCCAAGGCGGCAGCGCTAAGACTTTGCGCCAAGTTTTCAGAACCTATGAGTTCGGATATCGCCCGCCTGGACGATTTGACGGCCGTTGCGGAAGGCTTCCAGTTTTCGGATCCGCATCGCCCCGCTGCGGTTTGCGCCCAACCCTGCATCGGTGAGTCGTGGAATAATATAGAACGTTCAGGAGCGAGGAGCGAGGAACCGGGCGAGATACGCGGCTGAGAATACCGGAAAGGAAGAAAGAAGAAAGAGAGAAAAAAGAAAAAAAGAAAGAGAGCGGATTCCGCACGCATATCAAGGCGGCAGTTTCCGGAGCTGAAAGAGGCGCAGATCAAGGACGTCTCAAACCCGCCACATGGCGTTTTCAGTTGGCGGGTGCTGCAACGGGCGCGCGCGGTGGCAGGCCAAGATTGGCAACTCTTCAAACATTGACGACATGAATGTCTTTGAGAAAATGCTCCAAAAACACCGCGCGTCGGGATGGATACACCGACCAAAAAGCAGAATCACCACGCGCGTCAGCTGGAAAAACCCGCAAGGCCGAAAAGTGATAAACAAGAAAATCCATAAAGGGGCGGAGGCCGATCCGTACCTATGGGCGGTTCCGGGGGCGTCAGTGATCGAGTATAAGCCGGATTGGCGATTTGCGCCTATCATTAGAACGGCCGCTGGATTCCCTCCCGCGCGACGGAGGGTGACCAACATCGCGTATTTCGAGGCGAGGTGCGCCCCAGTGTGCCGGATGCGCTGGATCGACGGGGCCAAAGCGGGACGCGACGGACGGGGATTCGGATTGTCGTGAGTTATGAGATCCCGGTTCAACCGGCATTTCGTATACCTATGCTGCCGTCCGGCGTGATTTGACGCGATTGACCCGATCGGACGCCGTCAGTCGGAGATCATGGCGCGTTGCAGGAGTTCATTCGTGAGGGGACGCGGCGCCACAAGGGGCAATTCAGCGCGCGGCGCTATCGGCGTATCCGCCGTATAAGCCTTCTGCGTGGAGTGCGTTTGCGCAATTCCTGAGGATGGGAGCCTCACGTCCTCAAGTGGATCGTAAATCAGAGCCGGCAGATCACGTATGCGTATCGTGCAAGCGGTCCGAATATGAAGGCGGCATACCTTATATCGCCTGCTTACCATGACGGATGAAGACGGGAATCAGATTTTTCTGGACTCCTCAGGACCTCAGCGCAATGCAGGAGGAATATACCCGAAGCGAAACTTACGGAGGTTCGGAGACATCGTATGCTCGATCGACCAAGTTCAGGAAAGTAATTGATTGTGCCTCAATCTTTGGATGGGCAAACTTGACGCAGAACTGCAAGGATCGCCAGTTAATCAAGGCGCATCACCAAATTTATTTATTGGTTCTTGCGGCACCGATGATTATCTTCAATGGAAAGTAAGCATTGGGCGCGACATTCAGCCTGAATCTGCGTCTTGCCGAAAACTGAATTGCGCTTCCTCGGTCATATCCAAACCCCAAATCGCGGCGTTTTTGGATTATGAGACGGCCAAGATTGATGCGTTGTGATGCCAAGCAGGAACGCTGATCGCGCTGCGGAGAAAAGCGACAACGGTGACAGCCATGCTGGGTGACCAAGGCCTCGGACCCCCACCGCCCCCTGCCGCCCCTCCGGAATTAGGAACTGGCTCCGATATCCCTGCGCATTGGAGTGGAAAAGTAAAATATTCCTCGTATGGCTGGGGGATATGCCATTGAAAGTGGTTTTCAAAGACGAGGGCATCCAGCTATGAGAATTGGGAATCTCTATTTAAGTCAACTATCACTTGAGCGCCAACCAATTTTTCTCGATGAATCTTGTCTCAAAGCGCAAATCCTAATTTGGTTCGGCGCGGTATATACTAATGTCGCTGACCGGAACTTAGGAAAAACAGACTACGGCTTCGCCATAATTGTAGATGAGACGGTCCTTTTCTTCTGAATCAGCGCGTAGGCAAACTGATCCGATCATGAAGAAGATTGCAGTGGCACCTTTATATTCTCTGCGTCCGACCCCATATTTATTTCAAGTTATATCGTGCCGCAGAACCAAGCCAAGCAAATTGTCGAATTCGAGTTTTGAACATCGAAATTGCTGTGCACCGACAAGTGAAAAACTTGAAATCGCTGAGTTTCCTTCGCAAACAGGTTGCAAGATATTCAAGAGTCTTCGTAGCAATGCCAAATCCCGCCATCGGCCTCTCAAAACGCCGCACCGGCGCTATCTCTCGCTGTCACCGGCAAGATTGATGTGCGCGACTGCAGGGCCCCTGCTGCCCCTCCCCAAACATTCCGCAAGCGGCACCCACACAGGACACCCACCCATGGAGCATTTCCACCGGCAAAATCCCGCGAGGACGTTTTTCAGAATGAGGATTATCCCCAAGATTGTGGCAAGCGGTTGGCAGCTTGCCACCCCCTGCGGGCTATGACCGTGCGCTGGCGATTTATACCGAAAGACCTCATCGGCTTTGTCAAAGAACCCGCAGGATGCCGAGTGGCAAAAGCACGCAAGAACTACCCAGCGATCCCGAAGGCAACTGTTGGAGCCGTATTGTCCAGACCAGCTGAAACAAAGCCGGATCCCAACCGCCACCGGCCCGCAGCTGCGCACCTTTGGCACGCTGGCGTGTGCGCCACGGGGTGAAGGAACCGCAACGCAAGTTCAAGCTGTGCCAGTTCAAGCCGGAGCATTGATCTGAACCCCACACCCTTGCCCGCTATGCCCAGAACCGTCTGCCATCGTGCCCCGAGCTTTCTATAGCCCCTTTGCCACACCCATATCGGAGACCGGCACACACAAATAAGAAGTGGCGCATCATCTGGTGCTTGTCGTGAACGGGTTGCCATTGTCACGTTGGAGCTGAAACCGAATTCAAGCATCAGTGGCAGAACGCGATAGCACAATACAGAAGAAGCGGCCCCCGATTGATCCTTGCGACCAAAAAGCCGGAGCCGCTGTTGACGTTCAGCGCCGGTGCCTTGGTGCATTTCCAGTGAGCCAGTAGGAGGTTTTAACATGGACCACGCGGCTGGCCGGTGCGGGCACCTATTTTCTGCGTTCAACAAAAGGCACGCAGGATGCGGTGCAGGCCAATGATGTGCCTGGAGGACGAGAACACTATGCACGCAGTATCTGTGCAGGAGGTTGCAAGCCTGATGCCCTGCTGAACATCCTCGCGCGGTTCATTCACTGCAGTCGAGGCAGAAGGAAACTGGGAAGGGCGCAAGACCACCAAGCGAGACGATGATTTCCCGCGCGTATCATCCAGTGATGTGGTGGCGCAACTGCTGCATGCTGCGACGCGTGAGGCCGGCCTAAATACCTGATCCAGCACAGCGCCGGATCGGGAAATTCGAACTCCATCGCGTGATCGCCACCAGGCTGTCACGCTATACCACCGCGGGCGCAAAGCAGTA
>Ga0163217_1017582_pt1 | contig 14001 bp, 14 predicted proteins | sample SynspAceP_FD_185933 | JGI IMG/M metagenome (GOLD analysis project Ga0163217, IMG submission 185933) | Saline lake microbial communities from Ace Lake in Antarctica - Synechococcus sp. Ace-P (PacBio error correction) | ecosystem: Environmental > Aquatic > Non-marine Saline and Alkaline > Saline ... | reverse complement strand
ACGGTGTCTTCGAGCCCAAACGGGTTTGCCGACAGCAATCGGCCCAATCCCCGGACTTGAAGGCGTCGGAATTGCCCAGGGTGGCACCCGGCCAGGGTCCAGGCTCCATCGGCGAACAAGGCCAGATCCGTCAACGAATCGAGGCCCACCACTTTGCCCCTCCACCCGACGTCCATCTTTTGAGGCAACAAAACGCGGTCGTCTCTCCAACGACGGTGGGCATTGGTGAGAACCAGGACGTCGGCCTGAAAGATCCACACCGCTGCCCCAGGCCCCGCTTTCGCGGCGCTTTGGCTGGGGCGTTGTTGGGCCTGAGGCGCCTCCCAAAAAATGCCGAAACAGGGGGTCTGCCATCAGCCGGGGGGGAAACCTTGAGCGCCCGGTGCTGGTGACCGTCCGTTTCTGTGTCGATCGTCACCACCGCAGGGCCCGCACCGGTTGACGGCCTCGGTAACGAAACGACTGCGGGAGAGCCCAGAGCTGCGTTGGGGCCTTGCTGGGCCTGGGCGTGTCGGCTCTCTGAATCAGGCAGGGTGAAGGCGATCACCAGGGCCAGGGGGCAGCCACTGGCAGCAGGCGTTGGCGCAGGGATTGTTTCGCAGATCCACTGATAGAGAACAGCTAACAACTGTCTATCGACCGTAAACGGCAGACGCCGTAACAAGGGAGAACAAAGGGCGCAGGAAGATGTGACGAAGTGCGCGGCCCAAGCCGAAGCACTCACCTGACAGGGCCTGTCACGCGCAGCGGGCTTTGGGCCTAATCTTTTAAGAAGATTTATTTTAATCGAACATGGAATACCAGCTGTTTTGTGCTCCTCTTTTTGGCTTTGAGAGCGGCCTGCCAGCAGCTGTGGGCCTGGAGGCTCGGCCCAAAGCGCCTCATCCAGGCAATGATGGCAGCAGAGGCCACAGGCCACCCAATAGCTCCGGCCTGATTGAGTCGGGCCTGATTTGTTTCTCCCTGAATGGTGTTCGCCATGGACCAGATTTTTCCCCTGCTTTACGGAGCCTGGCTTCCTGCTGTTGCTCGTCCAGGCTTTCAGGATGATGGCGCTGGCGGGCTTCACGTCCTTCCTCCGCCAGGGTGATGGCACCGGCAGCAACACCTCCAAGCCCAAGTCACCCAAAGACGCGACCGCACGGACGCTTGACGATCACCGGAACTGATCGGCAGCGACGGCCAAACTCATCGTGGATGACCTTTGATGACCGTGCGTTTCAGCAGTGAGAGTGAGGGCTCTTGCCGCTGCCCCCGGATACCAACTTGATGGGCTCCAGCCAGTGCCGTCAGCTGGTTCATGGTCGCTGATCATGTCGCGCTAACTGGTTACAACCATGGGGCAGACCAGATTTCCAGGCGGAGGCCAAACGTTGGACCAGGAGAACCGAATCGTGGCAGCCGTGCTGCGCAGCCTAAAGTTGCCCCCCCCGCTTCAGGCTCCACTGTAACCAAGGACGACCCGTCAGGCTGGAGCTGAGCAATCAACGCCCGCCTACGGCAAAGACCCGCGATCCTGGTGGGTCTCGTGGATAATCCCAGGATCTGGTGGCCGCCGTGATCGCGAAGCCGCATCCCAGGGATCTGCAGGGTACCTGGGACTGGACGGTGCGCCACGGCAAGGGTCACCACTGGTTGGCTGGAATCCCTACCTCAAGGGAGGCCCTGCAGACTATGTTCGAAACGGGAACTGCAGCGATTGTCTACGAGGAAACACCGGCTAGGCGACTACCACCCCGTCGATGGAGCCGCGGGCATGTCCGCTGATCAAACCTCAAGAAAAGTCTCGTGGGCGATCGCCACCAGTCTGCCCTCGGGGGAGGCCGCTTAAAACGATGGCACTTCAATGTTCTTCCGTTTTTCTTTATGTCTCTCCCTGGGCCTGTTCGATAGGGCCTTCCTGGTCAAGGCTGCTGGCTTCCCTCGGGCTGATTAGCACGTCATTGCTGTGGGCCTTGGTGCTCGAGCTGCCGTCAGCTGATCTCCTTTTTCTTGACCTCCCTCCATCGGCGCCTCGCTGCGATTGATGAAGTCCTTCCCTTGATGTTCTCAGCAGGCTCACCTCCGCGTGGAACCTTGCTCGCTGCAGGCTCCACGGGAGCCGGCAAAACAACAACGGTTCCCCTTGCTTTGCTGGAGCAGTTCGAGAGATCATACGGGACAAGCGGCAAGATCCTGCTGCTGCCAGCCCAGGCGCGCCTGGGCTTTCCAAAAGCCGCCGCCCAACGCCTGGCTGCAGGGCTGAACGAAGCGGTTTGGAAACCGGGTTGGCTACAGGGTGCGGCTGAAAGCACTTGTTGTTCCGCCACCACCCGGATCGAAGTGATTCACCGACGGGTCTGTAGCTGTTTTCTCAGGCGTCTTGCAGGCCGATTCCCGCTTCTGCGGCGTGGCTGTGTGATCTTCGACGAATTTTCACGAAACGCCGAAGCGAAGCGGAACTCGCCCTCGTGCTGCTGCCGCGAGCGCGATCCCCTGCTCGCCCCTGAGCTCCGGTTGCTGCTGATGTCGGCCACGCATCGATTCTGGCCCCTGGCCCTGCCCACCAGCTTGCGGAGCTGAGCTGATCGCAGCCAAGGGCCAGCCATCCGGGTTCGACTTGCCACTTATCAAACCGCCCACGGGAGCGGTAATCTTGCCCCGAGCAGCTGCTGCGTGCCCTCGAGCACCACGTGGCTCGATCAACGGGGGATCGAGACACCGTTCTGGTCTTCCTGCCCGGGCAGAGGAGATTCCGCGAAGCCCTGGCGCGCATTCGCTCCAATCCTGCGGGGGAAGTCTCGAAGTCGTCCCACTGCATGGCATCCTTTTTCACTGGCCGACCAGGCCGCCAGCGATTCGCCCCGGCCAAGACACCAGGGCTGGGAAGGTGGTGTTGGCGAGTTCGATTGCCGAGAGCTCCGTTGACCATTCGCGGGGGTTGCGGCTGGTCATTGACAGCGACGTGACCCGGCGGCAATTGCCTTCAATCACACGCACTGGCATGGACGCGCTGTGGTCACCACTTTTGCAGCGAGTTCAGGCCTCAGCCACCCAGCGACGGGAAGGGCCCGGAAGGCTGGAGCCTGGCCGCTGCATCAGGCTCTGGTCGGCCGGCGGAGCAGCAACGACGACGGCCTTCGGATCCACCAGGGATTGCAGGAGGAACCGATCCGCTTCCCGTTGCTGCCTCCAGCTGCGCCTCTGGGGTTTGCTGGGGCTCGGGGAACAGCTTGCCACTGGCTGGAAGCCTCCCCCTCGCGGCCGCACTGGAGAACGGCCCAGGCGTGCTGCAACAGCTGGGTGGCCTCGAGACGCAACGCAGGATTCCAGCACCATGCAAAGCGCCATTGGCCCGGCTTGGCCTCCATCCCAGGCTGGCGGACGATGCTGCTGAAGGCCCGCCAGGTTGGCGAACTTCCCCTGGCTGTGAACTGGCGGCCCTGCCTCGACGGCCGCGACCCCTGTCGTTGCCGGAAACTGGGCTGTTGATTCTACCTGCTCAGGCTCGATTGAGTTTGCGGCACACAAGGGCCAATCGAGCGCCAGAACGGGCAGTTGCTGCGGCGTTTCCAGCTTGAAGCAGCAAGCCCGTGATCAAGCCGTTGAGCAGCCGCCCTGCGCTCGAAAACCACAGACAGGGGACCCCGTCCGATCGACCGCCTCCAGGCCCGGTGAGCGCAGGGCCACGGCCGTAAGTGCGCCGCCCCAGCTGATCGCTTGGCCTACCCCGATCGGGTTGCCGCTGGCCAGGCCGGAGCGGGGTGGACGTTTTCTTGATGCCGCAAATGGTTTGTTGGCGCCAGAGTCCACCCCCAGGATTCCGCTTTGGCAGGTGCTGAAGCCATGGCCATCGCCGCGTCGATCAGGCCGGCAAGGATGCACGGTTCTCCGGCCCTGCCATTGAGCCTCGCGGCGCTGGAGGCCAGCCGCTGCCACGGGAAGGTCAGCGGCTTGCCGTGGTGCGTTGGGATCGCCAGGCCCAGGCGGGTTCAAATTCCATGCGCGGCGCCGCCTTGGTGAGCCCTGGTTGCTGGGCCGAGCCCTGCCCGACGACCGATCAGAGCAGGGTCCAGGCCGCGCTTCGCTTGGAGGGGCCTGCGCGAGCCAGGGGCTTTCCGCCCTGCCTGAGAACCAAAAAGCAGCCAGTGCCAGCTCAGGAGCGGCTCTGCCTAGCCCGCCACCATCTCGGACGACCAGCTGGCCGGATCGCCGGACAACTGCCTTGCTGGCAACGCTGCTCTGACTGGCTGGCCGAGCAGCTGCCAGCAGGATGCCGAAGCCGGTGATTCTGAGCGGAATCAACTCTGCCGAAAGCCCTCTGGAGCTGGCAAACGCTGCAGAGGCGCCGGAGCTCGAACGCCTGCTGCCAAGCCAAGCTGGTCGTGCCATCCGGTTCGCCTCGGTGGAACTGGGCCCTTTGATGGCAACGGCGAAGCGGTTCTGGCCGTAAGCTGCAGGAGCTGTCGGCTCAACGCTTCACCCAACCGTTTCTGCGAGGGACGGCTTGGCGTGACTCTTCCACCTGCCTACTCACCGGCAGAGCAGGCCGAATTCCAGATTCCACCCGCTGACCTCGCTTGGCTTCTGGCAAGGCCAGTTACCGGCAGGTACGGGCAGCCGACCTGCGGGGTCGCTATCCGAACATTTCCATGGCCCGAGGACCCACTTCACGCCACAGCCACGGCCCTGAGCCAACGCCGTACAACGCGGCGCGAGGGACCGAGCAAAGGGGCATAACACAGCCTTCAGGATGAGCGGATCCAGAAAGGGGCTGCCTTGCCCAAGGACGGAGCAAATAGCAGCATTGAGAAAAACAAAGAATTTCTCTTGCACCTTGTCAAGCTGTCGTCACTATTCGATATAGTCTCATCAAATCAGTTTTGCAACGTTTTTAGGCCCATGACAAACAGCACCCCAGCGCCGTCGCATCGGCTTTGGTAACTTCGCTGAAACCTGGACAATTGGCCGGACTGGCCCAATGCTTGCTTCGTCATCGGAGGGCGACCGAATTACTCACCGGCAAAGGCATCCTCTCCCAGATCGGTCTTGGGCATGAGGAAGCGCGCGAGACGTCGGCAAGCCGAGGCGGCATCGGCAAGAACTGCAGGCAAACCAAGCCGTGCGGAACCCTGGCTCCTTTTTTCGTCAGGAATCGCCGGGAATGAGATCGCGCCTCCTCAGTACGGCATTGCGTGATCTGCGCCGTGGGCCGATTTCCATTGGACCACTGGATCGGCCAAGTCGTGGCGATCAGTTGCCGGCTCCCCTGAGCTGCTACTGGGGATTCTTGCTACGGCCCCTTTGAACACTGAGCCGCCCCTTCGACAACGCTGTTGCCGCGGGTTGCCCCCCCGCTTCCAATGTTCGGAACTCAACGAAAGCGATTCGGGCAAGGCTGTGAAGCGGGGCTTGCCTCCTCGCTTCCTGCTTAAGAGCCACGGTTTTCTCGCGCCCAGCTCAAGAAGGGGCCATCTCTTGGTTGACCCTTGGACGACGAGCTTCGCCTCCGTGAAGCGGGGTGGTGTGGGCCTCGGTTATTGCAAGGCTCAGTTTCAAGCTGAAGACGGCGATGGCGTCACGGTTGGTCGGGCAAGCCAATTTCTGGATGCAGTCGCGCCTTCCCTGTGCGTCCAGATCCTTCGACATCCGCCCCAGTCTCAGCGGCGTTGCTGCTTTTCGTTTTGAAACGCGTGCGGCAGCTGCTGGAAAGCCAACGGGACTGTTCGATTGCTCGGCGTAAAAACGCCCTCTACCGGCCCAACCACCGCGATCGGCTCTGCTCACCAGCGTTTCAACGCTCCGCCCTCGCCGAATGCTGCGAACGGCGGACGAGCGTTGCCTTGCGGCCAAGATCTACCTGCTGCCGATACCCGTTCAAGGGGGCGGGGGCCCCTTTCGAAGCGGAGATTTGCCGCGCTGTGCTGGCGTATGGCCAGCGAGCCGAGCCACTTGCATTGAAGCCTTTGGTGCTCGACAGGTGGAGGGGGCAGCCGGGAGGGATATCTGGCCGTCTTGATGGCGAGTTCTGGCCCAGGCGCTGCTCTCTGCCCTGTTCCCGGTGGTCACGGCCTGGGCCATGAAGATGACACCACAATGGCGGACCTGGTCGCTGACTACAGGGCGCCACCCCGACGCCGCCCTTTGGTGGCCCTTGCTGCCGGATCGGGTCATTGCCCAGCAGGAGCCTCACGGCAATCCGGGCAAAGCTCAGCCGCCAGCTCGCTTGGCGGCTACGCATTCGTAGCAGCAGCAGACCCCTCTAATCCGCGAACGGCGATACCAATGCCATCCACAGCTTACTTGCCCCTCCAACGTCAACGCAACAGCTGGCCATGACCTCCGTTGCTTTTGGCCCTCTACCCTCAGCGTTTTGCTGGAACGGGGTGTTTTTTGCTTCGGTGCGCAACAACCGATCTGCGGCAGCTGGTTGCGCAATCGGTCCACCAGGTGAGCTCCGGCCAGCATGTGGAGCTGCCACGGGGCGGATGGCATGCGGAAAGCGCATCACCGAAGTTGTTGCCAGTCTTTCGCCCTGAGACAAAAGACCCTTACCTCGATAGCCTTCATCTTGATCCAGCCTTCGACTTGAGCACCAGGCTTCCGCCACTACGTTCCTAAACCTGAACTTCTGTCTCAGCTTCTAAGCCAGCTCAACAAGCTCACTTTTCAGTTCCTGCCTACCAGCCATGCCTCCAGCCCAAGAAAGCAAGTATCAAAAAACGCCACGGCCCCCAGCAAGGATTCCGCCGCAGGGCACGGCAGGCTGGACAGGTGAAAGCTGGAAAAGCCGAGGTCAAGGACTGACCTACAACCAGGCTCGTACCGCCCTTGAAGCTGGCCTTGAAGCCCAGCTTCAATCGATGAACTGCGAAGTTTGGAAACCATGGCTGAGCCCCTCTATAGGCGCGGCACAGGCCTACGCCGAGCGCTGCTGAACAGATTCTTGGGCGAGTGGAGCAGGAGATCATCCAATTGAATATCACTGACCTGGAGCAAGAAGCCTTGACAAATCCACGAGTCGTTCGACAATGATTGACATGCAGGCGCTGTATTTCTAGCCCTGGCGATAGCTGGAGCGATCCTTCCCTTGGATGACGCGAACATTCGCCTTCATTCGCACCAAGCGGCCAACAACTTTGATCCTCGCCTCATTTGTGTCGGCTGGCCAATGCCAATCCAGCGGCCCAATCACCTCGAGGGATCTGTCGTCGGGGCCACGGCTATCACGCATCTGGATGGTGGTTCGAAGGCCCGCAGCTCAAGATCAGGGGCTGTGGACTGCCCTTGCGATTCTGGCAGCGTCACGAATAGCTTTGCCTGCGGACGCTCCCCTGGTCCTGTGGATAGGGAACGCCGTTTCTAGCCGAGCTTCAATTAATAGGATCCAACCCGAAGAATGGGAGAGTTAGGTCCAATACCAAGACTGTGTTGAACGCATACAGCCAATCTTTCAGGTTTGTTACCAGGCGAGGCGTAAATTAAATAGGGAGGATTTTGCGAGTGAGCGCCTAGTCGTCGCTTAAACCGGCCTTGAGGGAATATCAATCGTGGCGTTGCCAGCGTCCAATCTCTGAGGAGGGATCGGAAGTTGTTTGCAAATTTCAGAAGCCTGCGTCATCCCCGATTAAGAGGCACTCCAAATCGAAACAGCATCTGAGCAACGCCAGAGGGTTGTGGAGCGAAGCAAACCGCGTTCCCAATGACACTGCCAATCTCCCGAAGCGGATGAGCGAAACCAATTGAGGCCCCACAGGCTGGCATTGCCAGAGGCGAGGGTGGCAGTTACCGCAGGCTGCCACAAAACCCTGATTCGGCTGCGCAGTATTTCCGCCAGGCAATCCAGCCCACTCCAGCAAGAAGGACAGGCAACAGAAGAACCAGCAGGGTGAGTCCGCCAAGAAAAATTAACAGTAAGCGTCCCAGCGGGGCCTTGGAGCAAGCGGAAGAACCCAGTGCCCAACAAGACCGATCCAGAACCAGGGGATGGAACGGCCCATCAACGCTGAAAGCGAGGGTCATTTTCAATTCCAGCGCTCAAAGGCTGCCAAAGCCCTCGATTACCAGCCAACCAAAAAAACCCACAGCTCCAACCAGCAAGCGCAAGCAGCAGGCCGCGCACCCATCAAAAGCGCAACAGGGCACACGGTTCCAGGGAATCCAACCACCACCATTTGGGCGCCGACAGCCTGCGCAGAAGCAGGGCCAAGCTGGAGGAAGGGGACGCAAGCTAAGACCTGGCTCGGGCCATTGACGTGGATGCGGAGCAACTACTATCTTCGCCCCTGCAAGGAAGCTTGATGACGTGAGCTCAGGTGTGGATCTGCCCCCCGCACTCCGACGGGCGACCCCACCACACTGAGAGCCACCCGAATTAGAGGATCAACCCCCACCAACCAGACCAGAGCGTTCAAAACAAGGACGCCACTGACCACCCCATAGGCCTGAAACCTGGCACCAAGAGAAACAAGACTTTGGCCTACCAGCAACATTGAGCAGGGGTGTAAAGCCAGGCCAATCAAAAGGGCAACTTGGAAAACCAGTGGTGATCGAATCGGGTGGATGCCGCGAGGGATGATCAACAACCAGGCAAGTGCACCAAACGAAGAGACCCATGCCGAGAGCACAAGACCGCGCAAAAATCAGAAAATCGGGATCGAAGATTCTGAATGGCCCAAGGCAGAGGTGATTGAAGAGATTTCCAGGTTTGGGCGCTGCATCACTTGCAGCGTGGCTGGTGAGCTTGTCGACAAACAAGCAAAAGGGCTGCCAACCACCAGAGCCAGAGCCTTGAGGCCTTGAGGTGATGAAACGTCGAATTGCGGCCAAGGAAGGAAACGAAGTTTCCGCTCACCGATCTGAGCCCGAGAGCCTCCAACCCCAAAGCCGATCGGCACCTCTCTTGCAGCGTGAGATAGGTATTTCGTTCGAAGTGCATGAGCAGCAATGACGCGATAGCGCCAGCTCCGCCTCTCTGGGCCTGTAGAGCTTCCGCATCGTTGTCTCGATTAACGGAATGATGCCGTCGCAGTGTAGCAGAAGTAGGCAGCTGACTAGCAAAGACTTCGATTCTGATCCATCAGTCCTTTCATCCCGTCCCAGGATTCGGCTAGCCAATTGCCAGGGCAATCAGCAGGGCAGAGAAAGATTGATTGAGAGTGTGATAAGCAAAAGCTGCACTTGAGAGTCAATTGCAACTCATGTCGGATTCCACAGGCGGTAGGGCCCAGCCAGGCGGTACGCGGCCATTGACGAATCTGCTCTGGAACCCGGTTAAATTTCTTATTCTTGAGAAGCTACTCAAACCACTGCTAAGCAACCTTGGGATCAGAATATCAATGCCAACAATCAGCCCCCCAACAGAGATCCAGCGTATCAATCAGGCCCAACCCAAAGCCCGCCACCGACAGCCAGCCGCTTAGTGCCCAGCCATCTCTTGACCAACAGCGAGAACGCCCTGGAGGGCAAAAGGCACGGAACTTCATTTGGGCCCTACGCGCACGCATTGAACGTTGTCGAGTCACCAATTGCCAGTGGAGGATAAGTTGTTAGACCCGAACATGAGCGGAGATGCCGAATTTAGCGATGTTACCAAGCTTAAAATTGTTTGATTTCAAACCACAAAAAGCCACACTTGCGCCGTGGCCTTTCGTCTTGGGTCTAGCCGCTAGATCTTAGCGCGCTTCAACACGAAAAATGGAATGGACAAGAGTTTTATCCTGGCATCGGAGCTATTTTTGCAGGAAGCTTTCCCTCCAACTATCGTCGCCGCTACTGCGTTTTCACAACCCGAGTTCGAGAATGGATCGGAGTGGGTCCCACAGTGCCATGAACACCAGGAAATAATTCTCTTGCCCCCCCAAGGTGAACCCTGAGAACTGCCTAGGTAAGTAATTCCCATCAACCACCTTTCAGGCGTTGGCCAGACATCCTTTCTGAATATCAAACAGCTCATGCTATTCTGCAGCATGAGCGAAGTGTTGGTCAAGCCTCGGTCTATTAGTACTCCTCGCTTCACGCATTGCTGCGCTTTTCCACGTAGAGCCTATCACGGGTGTTCTTCCCGTGACCTTACTGGCTAAGCCATGAGAACACTTCATCTTGAGGTGGGCTTCCCACTTAGATGCTTTCAGCGGTTATTCCTCTCCGCAATGGGCTACCAGCGTTTACCGTTAGGCACGATAACTGCGTACACCAGAGGTGCGTTCTTCCCGGTCCTCTCGTTACTAGGAGAATCCTCTCAATGTTCTTACGCATGCACCGGATATGGACCGAACTGTCTCACGACGTTTCTGAAACCGCAGCTCGCGTCCGCTTTAATGGCGAACAAGCCCAACCCTTGGGACCGACTTCAGCCCCAGGTTGCGATGAGCCGACATCGAGGTTTGCCAAACCTTCCCCGTCGATGTGAATCTTGGGGGAGATCAGCTGTACCCTAGAGGGAACTTTTTATCCGCTTGAGCGACGGCCCTTCCACTCAGAACCGTCGGATCACTAAAGCCGACTTTCGTCCCTGTTCGACTGTTGGTCGTCACAGTCAAGCTCTGCATTCTGCCTTTTACACTCGTCGGCTGAATTTCCAACCAGCCTGAGCAAACCTCTTGACGGCGCCTCCGCTTACCTTTTAGGAGGCGACCGCCCCCAGTCAAACTGCCCACCTGATATGTCCAGCCCCCGTATAACGGGTGGCTGTTTAGAACCCTTAGCTCTGAAAGAGTGGTTATTCACCGTTGGCTCACCATGACCCGCAAGCCATGGATTCAAAGCCTCCCACCTATCCTTGCGCATTCAGAGCCCGGGAAAATTACCAAGCTACAGTAAAGCTTCATAGGGTCTTTCTGTCCGTGGTGCCACGTAGTCGCAATCTTCACAGGACAATTCTATTTCGCCGAGCCTCTTCTCGAGACAGCGCCCAGATCGTTTACGCCTTTTCGTTGCGGGTCGGAACTTTACCCGACAAGGAAATTTTCGCTTCCTTAGGACCGTTTATAGTTGACCGGCCGCCGTCACCGGGCTCTTTCAGGGTCGCTAGCTTTCGCTTTCGCTGACCAGCTTCCTTAACCCTTCCGCGCACTGGGCAGGCGTCAGCCCCCATTACATCGTCTTGCGACTTTAGCGCGAGAGACCTGTTGTTTTGGTAAACAGTCGCCTGGGCCTCTTCCACTTGCGACCACCTTGCGGTGGCACCCCTTCTTTCCCGAATTACGGGCCAGGTTTGCCGGAGTTCCTTAGAGAGAGTTTATCTCGCGCCCCTCGGTATTCTCTACCACCCCACCTGTGTCGGTTCGGGTACAGGCCATCATGCCTTTACGGGTTATAGGGCTTTTCTTGAAGCTTGACATTCACCCACATTCGCTGCCGTAGCAGCTCTACTCACGGCTCAGCTCAGAGCGTTTTTCTCCGCCTCTCAAACGGCCTCGAACGCTTGAACCAAGTAACCAACATTCTGGCTGGGGGCTAGCCTTCTTCCGTCCCCCTTTCCCAAAACAGACAGGTACAGGAATGTTGACCGTTGTCCATCGACTACGCCTTTCGGCTCGCCTTAGGTCCTGACTAACCCTCCGCGACGAGCCTGCCGGAGGGAAACCCTTACGGGTTCGGGGCATGGGATTCTCACCCCATGTTTTTCGCTACTCAAGCGACATTCGTCAACTTCCATGCAGTCCACGCCGCTTCGCTAACGCTTCACCCCACATGGAACGCTCCCCTACACATTTGAATGTTTCTTAAGAACACATTAAATCCGCAGACTTCGGTACAATTGCTTAGCCCCGATTCATTTTCGGCGCAGGATCGCTTCGACAGTGAGCTATACGCCACTCCTTTGAGGATGGCTGCTTTCTGGGCAAACCTCCTGGGTTGTCTGGGCAATCCCACCTCCTTTATCACTCAGCATTGATTTAGGACCTTAGCTCGGCGGTCTGGACCTGTTTCCCTTTCGACCATGGCAGCTTATCCCCCACAGTCTGACTGCCTTAGTTTTCACACAGGAGTATTCAGAGTTCGCTATCGTTTTGGTACCGCTCTCGCAGCCCGCACCGAAACGGTGCTTTACCCCCCTGCTATAGCACTAAACGCTACGCCTCAACGTATTTCGGGCGAGAAACCAGCTAGCTCCTAGCTCGGGTTCGATTTGGCATTTCACCTCCTAACCACCAGGCTCAGTCCGCTGGTTTTTCAACCCAGTCGGCTTCGGACCTCCCTTGGTATCACCCAAGCTTCATCCCTGGCCCATGGTTTGATCACCCGGGTTCGGGGTTCTATAAACCACTGACGATTCGCCCTATTCAGACTCGCTTTCGCTATGGCTCCACCATTTCGGTTTAACCTGCCAGTGCCTATAAGTCGCGGCTCATTCTTTCAACAGGCACCGGCATCCTATGAGTAGGACTCCATTGCTTGATAAGCTCACGGTTTCATTGTTCTATTTCACTCCCCTCCCGGGGTTCTTTTTCACCTTTCCCTCGCGGTTACTGTTTGCGCCTATCGGTCACACGGAAGTACTTAGCCTTACGAGGTGGTCCTCGCGGATTCACACGGAATTCAGTGCTTCCGTTGCCTACTCGGGATACAGCTAGGCCAGATTTCGTTTCGAGTACGGGGCTTTCACCCTCTCTCGGCGCGCCATTCCAAACGCTTCCTCTAACTCCCTGGTCCACATGCTTTGTTCCCACAACCCGATGGTCGAAAACCATCGGTTTAGGCTCGTCCCGTTCGCTTCGCCGACTACTCAGCGCGAGTCGTTTTTATTTCCTTTCCTTCCAGCTACTAAGATGTTTAGTTCGCTGGGGTCTGGCTCGAGCCAGCCTATGGATTCAGCTGGCCGTTCTAGGGTTTGCCCCATCGGAAATTCCCGGATGTCAAAGCGTGTTTCCAGTCCCCGAGGACTTATCGCAAGGTAACTACGTTCCTTTCAATCAGCCTCTGTGTGCCAGTATCCACCGTGAGCCCTTTGTTAGTAGCTTGACCAATGTTTTCCACACAGCACTTGCTTCGGTTGTACGCAGATTCTTCCTTGTTTTACCACATCAGCTTCTGGCAACCTTTCAAACCACAAGGATTAACGAAGATTAAAAGACTTCAGAGGTTAAAAAACAAGATCAAAAAACCAGTTGGTTCGGCAACAACCAGGAACCACTGCAGAGTCTCGGCTCTACTTTTAGGGAATCTCTCAATTCCTCCTCAGCAAACAACGCCATCCGCTCGCCGCCTCACCAAAGCAAAGCGATCAAGCCAATGGAGCTTCATGGATCTGGATGGAGCATCTATGAGATGCTTAATATTTTCAGACTTACCTATGCCAGTGTTCAAGTTCTGCTGACCACCACTCCATCAGCCTTACAGCCCAACAGAGCAAAGGGAGTCCAGGTCTTTTCAATGGATTAAAATGTTTAAAATTAACTCTAGTAAGAAATTCTATTTCAAAAAAAAATAAATCCAATTAGAAATGACTCTAATCTAATTCAAAGAAAGGAAGCTTGAAATTCCATTCACAGCAAAAAAAAATCTAGTCTCACCATCAAAAGTTTCTCCTGTTGCTTTCGCTAAAGGAAGGTTTGAGTCCAGCTGGAAGGTTAGCGGACTCGAACCGCTGACATCCTGCTTGCAAAAGCCAGGCGCTCACCAACTGAAGCTTCAAACCCCCAAACCACGGAATGGGGCCATCCTTGGACTTTGAACCAGGGGACCTCACCCTATATCAGGGGTTGGCCGCTCTAACCAGCCTGAGCTAATGGCCCAGGGGGAACCCTTGGGGGGTGTTTGAACCTAGACAAAGTTTAGGAAAACAGAAATAAACTTAAAAACTTTTTGACATTTTCACCATCATTGATTCACCATTTGCTGGTCACCACCATTGTTTCCATATTTCAAGCTTAAGTTCAATTCGAGGGTTTTTTACCGATTATTTCCATTCGAGCATTGACAGACTTTGGGACCTTCACCACCAAATTGGGTTCCAGGGGACCAAATTTTTCCAAAGGGGTCCAGTTTTATTTTCCTCTTTCTTTCCTTTTGGGGTTG
>Ga0163217_1010649_pt1 | contig 14001 bp, 3 predicted proteins | sample SynspAceP_FD_185933 | JGI IMG/M metagenome (GOLD analysis project Ga0163217, IMG submission 185933) | Saline lake microbial communities from Ace Lake in Antarctica - Synechococcus sp. Ace-P (PacBio error correction) | ecosystem: Environmental > Aquatic > Non-marine Saline and Alkaline > Saline ... | reverse complement strand
CCAGAACTTGATACGCGGTATATTTTACTCTTGTTAGTATTGCTCGCCTGGATGCTGCAGCTAGCGTCTCGAACGCTTTCTTGTCTAGTTCCTAAGACTTTTTCAGTGATTTGTTAATTTTCTTCTTTAAGCGTTAGAAGGTAGTATGTAAGTTTGTGTTGATGGTAATTATGGAGGAATTTGTTACTTTACCTCATGATTTATAACGATACTCGTAATAACTTAAATGACAATTTATTCTAATTAGTCCTTATGGCTTTTTAACGGTAACCTGATACTCTTTAGTGAAGTATTAAAACCAATTTTAATCGTCGTTGCAGTGTAATTGAAATGTGCGATGAACTAAAACGTCTGACGGTTGGAAATATTTATCAACAATACAACAGATTGTGACTTTGCCAGAACATAGTGGGTCTCTTCATGAGGGAAGCGATGATAGCTTCGTATAATACTCGTAAACGATGGCTCGATATTGCTATGTGAAACTCAAAGATTTAATTTGCTCATAAAAAACAAGTGTTCGACATTTGATACTATTAAATTTCTAAACTTTTTCAGATTGCCACTATATGGACCACTTTATTATAGGTTCTCAATCGCGTTGACTATGTTTAATTAATGTTATTTTGATCTTTAACCTGTGCTCGACTGATCCAGCCTAATTAAGAGCAAATGCGAGCACAAACAACGAATTTATAAGCTTTTAACGGAATGTCATTGCTCTGCTATCTTTCATGAAAGTAGGATCGGAACTCTCGTCTTTACAATATATGACGTTACATGCCTTTTATATAGCCTTGAGTGTATATCTAGCTATAACATGTTGGTTTTTCTGCCACAAGGGAGGGCGAGTAAGTTTTACGATGAGATACACATGGTTAAATCGCAGTGAGAATTGTGGTACTGGGATCCGTAGTATATAACCATTCCTTATCTGTCAATTACCCCATTAGAGATTTCACACCATTCGGCTCACACAGATGTCTTCGGCGACAAACTCCTTATAAGTATATATCTACCAGGACAGTATAGCTGAAGCACGAGTAAATGAGTGGCATAAAACTTTATTCCCATGCATTGATTAATGATTTCGTCGTTCATTCAAATAAAACTGACTTATTCTCTTATTAACGAACTTTGTCAGATCTCCTTAGTACTGTTTAACTATCAAACTTAGGTGTTGCGGCTTATGATTTATCCCCATAGCCATAACACTATGTAAAAAGATATAAGAGTTTGCAGCACCAAAAATAACTCCAGTGTGGATAGTCTAAGATCAGTATGGGAGCGAGATCTCCTTCGAGATTTACAAATCCCAAGACAGGCACGTGCATGGTTGGTGCAAAATTCAACTCGACAAACTTATGCTTTCACTAGATTTTTAGAAAAAAAGTTGGACTTTATAAGCACCTTAAACAATATCGACTTATGCTTACTAGCATTGCACGAACACTGGTGCCTGCTTTTTTTTCCATGGTGACAAAATTTTGGGACTAAATATTTAGATTTCTTTTAACCGGTATACATTGTTATTATCAACAAGATGAGTGGTTTTTATCACGGGATCAAACAAGTCACACACAGGGATCAAGTTATTTCTATTCTTACCAGTAGTCTTTATCGTACGTGTGTATTGAGGGTATTAACGTAAACTATATAATACATTATGAAACAATAAAAAAAATCTTGCGGATATGGGGGATTTTTGCTCTCTACTATTATCTTAACTGTAATAGATGTGAAGTACTTACTTGTAGAAGTATTCCCAACATCAATCCTGCTTTCAGATCAAGGAAACAGATAAACTTGGTAAGCGTTTACATTTAGCTTTGCGGTCGGCAAAGGCTACCTTGTGTGGTATATTTACGAATAAATCTCTTTACTCTGCGGTATAAAATGATAGTTTAACATATGTTTGACTACTTCTCTTCAAGAAGTATCTGTGTTAACTTAATCTAGGTACGATGAAACTTATGCTATCTTCATAATCGGCCAAGGATACTCTGAGCTCAAACACAATTAGGAAAAGAGATTCTAGCCAGTGGTCAAAGGGTAAATCTCTGAAAACTAACGGCTACTGTGATCCTATAATTAATAACATACTTACAGACATGGAGGATTTTGCTGAATCAGTTGATTAATTTTAAATACGAACTCTATAGAGTGATGTTGGTGCTGGGTGTAATATAGTCTGTTTTTCCAGCGAACAGAAGAAATGAAGTACATACAATGGTTCAGCACAGATAAGCTCGTCTTCCGAGGGTTGCTTACTTCTGAGCTCATCATATTGGTTCTCAAGATATGATAATCATATGTATTTTACTCTATCAAAAGCCGGTGCTTTGCCAATTATTATTTATCGAGCTGCTAATGATCTTTGAGTAGCCTACACGTTTGCAGTCTCGTGTCATATTGATCAAATGGCCTCTCGCTTACTGAATACTTAGATTCTCTGAAAGTCTGTATAAGGCTTCAGAGAGAAGTAAAATTGAAACAAATCAGATTATTCGTAAAAGGCGTTTTTATTCGTCCAAAACATTTACGGTGCTTAAATAATGTGATAGCCCAACTGCCAAATAACATTATGTGCTTTTCAAAAAATGAGGTGACCCATGAAATTGTAATATTGTGTTGGGACCATACTCACAATATGTTAACAGGGACCCATTGCAATGCTTAGTGCTCTTCTATTTTTCTCCAAGAGTGGTCTTGGTAGCCGTGCTCACGGTTTTCTTTTGCGAGTGCTGATTTTAGAAGTGTGCCCCCACTTTCGCTAAGTTATTATGTTGCTTGGGTGATTCAGCGATTCCATTTAGACCGCCGCAGTTCAAGGTGCTAGCGTCTCTTATTTTCTGGTGGGCATTTATGGACCTAGGAATAGCTACTAGCTATGCAAGCGGTTGGTGAGATTACATCCCGAATTGCAATGTGATACATCAACTTTGAAAACATGGAAGATATCTATATAGGAGCCAGGAGCGGAACTCAGAGTTTTTCAGTGGCGCTTCCTGAAGACATGGTGGAATACTTCTAGACAGATGTTGGCGAAAGGCTATTGGGAATTTTTAGCTACAATCAGTTCACTTTAGTTCTGATTCCTCCATCGAATAAATGATTGCGAGTCTTCGAAGAATTAATTTAGGTGAGAGTCGGCTGTGCTATATATTTCTATGCCTCGCGTGTACAACGCACGCTCATCGCATCTAATTTATGACAAGTGTTATTGTCACTGAGGCCTGCGACTGTACAAGTAGTGTAAAGCACTTTATATTTTTATAATTTAGACGGTTGGATGAAGCATTGTACAGATCATTTCGGGAATGCTGTTCCGTGTGCGTTACGCATAGCTTGAAATGAATGCTTGGCTTTCTTATCAATGTGTTGTATACGTCTATGTGTTCTGGAAATAACGTAGTATTCTAGAATCAAGTACTCTTTATCTGAATCAAAGATAGACGTTCGCCGGTAGCTAGCATAGGCATGCGAAATGGAAAGTTAGATAGTGTCTTGGCTTTTAATTATTGTTGGTTATCAGTCTTTTACGGTCTACAAGTGATACTTTTTTGATGGATACCAGTGCTCTCATCTTAGATCCTTTATAAGTGTCCTGTGCAATTAGAATAAACTGTGGCAGAACAAAAGGAATAAAGCGATGCTGAACAGACTTCGGAAGATTAATTTCTATACAGTTAGTCTTTAACTTGTTACTCTGTAATACGCATTTTGAGTGGTTTATTTTTGTAGGATGTTTATAGATAATGTCTGTTTGTTTGGTCCAATAGCATTTGTTCACTAATTAGCCTAAATAACCCTAAATTCTAGATATTAGAAGATAATCGTCTATGAACTCAATAGTCCCCATCTTGTGATATAAAATAAGTGCTATTGTATCTAACAACTCGGTACCTAGAAGACTCTCTACCTAGCTCCGGTCTTTACCTCGCGCGCTCTCACGCCATTATACTCGCAATTGTACAACTCCGAGTTGGATTTTCGGGTAAGGAAATATGTAAGGTTGCTTTTGTTGGAGTACTAGTTTGATTCCGGATGTTGATACAAATGTCTTTAGTGTGAGAATACCTCTAAAAGGGTTCATGCAGATAATTGTTTAGTACAAAAAATAAAATTACATTATTCCACTAGTGAAGTAAAAATTGATTTGTGAAACTACCAGCATCTATTATTTTCACATTTCCAAATATATTCCTCCGTCAGGAGATTAACTCCTTGTGGCCCGTGATATGTTTCGATAAGCAATTTACGCGATGAGCTAGTGCTGCGACGTCCTTTTGAGATGTCTAGAACTCTAAAACCTATACTATATGTCCGAGTTTTCCTATATATGGCAGTAGAGTCCTATATATTATATTTACGCTAATGGATTTGACTGGATCAATGTAGCTGCTAAATCAACGCTCTGTTAACTTATTCGTTATTACTACACTATCTGTCCACTCAAATTAAAAAATCGCGCTATAGTTGGCCTGTGTTCAAATGCCACAATAACTATACGAGCCTATTACAGTTGTCTTTTAAGATCAAGTATATAGTTCGAGAGTATCAGAGTACTAAAAATAGTTAGTGACTTTAAATTGAAAAAGTTAACGTGCACCATTTGATCTGGTTTCTGTCTCGATTTTATTTTCGATACTAATAATATACCTTCCTCATTATACACCTGTGTGCCCCATTGCCTCCTTCAATAGCTGTCGATATTACCGTATGGTAGTGACGCTTGCCCTCACGAATTTTTACGCTAGTAGGTCTTTGTTTTTCCCGTTACAAATAATGACTTACTCGCGTATACTCCGAATTATTCTCTATTATTCTAACTTATTCTTCTGAAACATTGTAAGTGTTAAACTGGTCGTTCTGTTTATCCTATAGTGCTTCCTCTTTTGGTAGATTTTGGATTTTGGCCGTTCTGCTCCAGGAAAAGAAGAGAAAGGCTTAATTTCTAACCCTAAAGCGCTTGATTGTAAAAACGAGAATTTAGACGCACTCATGTTTGACGGGTGGTGTGACGTCATTGATTTTTGAAATAACAATAATCCAATTCACAATGCTTTACCATGCCTTACTTGCAAAGACAATTTATATATTTACGAAATATTTGTTGATATTTGAATATGTTGCTATATTGCAAGAAAAGTAGTTTTGGATACAGTTTTAATTGTGGTAGTTTAAACTCTCGATATAAACTATCTCTCAGTATATTCAGAGCGTTAGTCAATTTGAAAATTCACAAGTGTAACTTGCGATTTCAGTCTTCTACATACGATTTTCTGTGGATGCATCTCTTTCTATGTACTGGCAAGGAGAATAATAGTTAGTATATAGGGTTTGGGATACTGAAGAGTGGGCTACAATTGTGGTTCTCGTCTCGGCCTACCTAGCCCACCACCATGAAAGTAGATAATACTGGTATGAAATTAACTAGAGGTTTAATACGAGTTGTAGAGTACTAATCAGCTTGTATTAAGTTTTATAGTAGCAATTTTCTTAACTATATTTTGGATATAGGAAGAAATGACTCTCCAGCTAGTGCGATAGGAGTAACCTATTTCAACTTGTTACCTGTGAATTTGAGTCATATAGAGTACTAGTTGAACTTAGTTCCCTGAACAGTATAATGTATTATAGGGAAAATTGTTGCGTGCCTGTTGAGTGAGAATAGAGGTCCTCAAGTCCTCAGGTTCTATTCTATCAGGGTAAAGTTATCGTCTTTACGGGATATACTCGTGATGCTTATGTGCGCCTATACGCATCCGGACCTATTTTGTCTATACCAACCAAGGACATCAAAAGATGTGGTACCATCCGAACATTCATGACATGCAGGCAAATAGTTCTCGCTATAATTACCTCCATTTCCGTTCAGCATTCTCAACCGGATCTTTGGACGGCTTGCAATTTTCTTATTCCCAGATTAATATTAATAGTGGCAGAGTTATCTATTCATTGTTCTTATCACATTTAGGGTATGATGTAGCCTTCTAGACTCCTTGAGAGACTTGAACCAACTTCGTCCTTGTTCCCAGACGAGCTTACTAATTCTAAGAGCCGCCCTCAATGCGTCGGGTTTCGTTGATGGAAATAGCAACACAATTTTTATGAGTAGATAAAAATCCAAGGTGTACATTTGTCACCCTATAGACGAAAGCGGGGTCTATTAATTTCGTTCTGCTCTAAGGTATAATTTCAATAGTGCTTTGTTTTAATGTGTATCGTGTTAATACGCTTGAGCATTTAATTTAAGGTGACATGGTTTAGCATGCCATATAGGACAGTTTACCGGCATCTTTAGTAGCTCATTCTTGCACAAGTTCTACCACTACAATTGCGAGCATAAACAATATCACTCCTTGCTATTTGATCGATTATATTGAGCATACGGTAAGGAGAACTATTATATTATATCATTATACTATCCACGATAAATCCATCCAAGCAATTATTAGTATCTCTCGCTTTTTGCTAAGGCATGGTCGATAATGTGTGAACGCCATCATTAGCTCGAGTAATCTTGTCAATCACATAGGCAGCCACTCTCTCTACAGAGCCGTCTTGATTCGTTCATATTATCACGACCGGTTGTCGTAGCAATTCGTAACTGATAGCGATCGGGCATAATATTGATATCTCTCTGAGTTGTAAATTATACTTCCCATACGTGATTTAAGTACTGTCATGGCAGCCCATAGACTTCGCTACTCGTTAAAATTCCGGAGTTTTTTGGTTCGAAGTGTTATTTCGAGATTCAGTCCGTTCATAGCGTGTGTCGCGACGTCTCCGTCGATGTCTAAAAACTCTCGATCATTCTGATCTCACATTTCTTGTCGTCCGAGAAGCTCTCCGAATCTACTTGTGTATTAGGGTAAAATCCATTCAGCGATTTACAATTACTGCCGCTCAGTGTCGCCCTGCACTCCGAACTATCCAAACCTGCCGGCCTCCTTCGATTGATCGTTTCCTCTCTCTCGAGATGTGTTCATTCCTAACAGATAATATTTGCTCTCGAATGTCTTGTTGGTTCCCTGAATATTTTTGCTAAATGAACCTCTCGATAGGTCTGAGTTGGCTCATTAGAAAATCGACTTCGTTAAGCTCAATAAGTTTGTTCACATTATTTACGGTTTTGTCAAATTGTACCAGATCCTATTTTGTTGGCTCCCTTGCGAGCGATTTAGACTACATAAGAATCATCGTCACAACCGCGGTGTGATTCTAGTCTATAGCTCTTAATATTGTGTATATGGCCTTGTGTTTCTAGTCTGATTGATCTTTGCCGTTGTCTAATTAACTAGTACAGAAAATCACTGCTTAGATGTAATCAGCATGAAATCAATACCTTCTATGTCAGCGAGAATAGAAGCTAAATGCCTCCACTCTTTGCTTTCTCCACCATCCAAAAGCGGTACTCTGTCAACTACTTGATACATAAGGGCTTGAAAAAATGTGAAGATACCTGTGTGTGTTATCGAATCAACAGCACATTTACTTTTTTAGGTCATAATATAGATGGAGAAGTATTTATGAACACTATTGGAGTAAAGTATGGCTTTTACTTATGGATGATTGCATCTAAATGGTGCATTCCTACAAACATTCCCAGCTTCCACAATGAACTTGCTGTATTTATCTTAATTATGCATATATATATAGGTATGTACTCTCATTTTCTCTCTCACTACTCAATATATTCGTCATATATTATTCTAAATCTGGTTGTGTGAGTGTATGTTCTGGTGGATCGTATTCAAAAGTCATCTGACTATCAACCTCCGTAGATAACACCTATTAAATTAATATAATATAAACTCACAAAGCTAATGCTGTTATTATCACTAAGGCTGCGTTGTCTCAAATAGTTACGTCAATATGTTAAATGCTCTGCTCCTATATAGTAGAGACTAAAATGTCCACGGTTAGTGCTTAACTGATTTGTTGCTTGCACTAAAACTTCCCCCAAGTAAACTTCCGGAATTCTCGTTGAGAAGGCATAAATTGATTGCTATGCCTAATTGGTATAACTCTCAGTTTTTACGCTATTTCAGATATATTCAACCCAAAAATAACTATTGTTCAGGTGTCGCCAGACAATATTTCATATAATTTGAGTTTTAAGGGTAATCGCGACTGCCAATTTCCTCTCCGTACAGTGCAGCCGGTAATTACATTGCTCTTCCTAAGCTTATTTCATATCTCCAACGCGCGACACTTGGTAAATTTGAGTAAAATAATCTCCACTCGGTTTCTTGTATCGATCTAACGTACCCTCCCAAACTTTCCACAAAAAATAGGATTATCACATTAATGCCTTCCTGAAGTGCAATTGAAAAAAAGCTTGATCCAGATGGAAATTATAGTTTATTCTCGACGTAGAACACCATCCGATTGTTATTTTAAAAATACCTCTGCCGGGAAAGCCACGTGGTGATTGCTTTGAGATATTAACTCACTCTATTAGATGTTGTTACATAGAGTACTTCGCACGTCATTTTCTTATTTTAATGCTCTAAATCTGATATGAGTCTCTAACACTAAGTCACTAAATTAAGTAATTCCTGCATCAATACTTTTATAAAATGCTATGCCTTGAATGGCCGAAAGGGTTTCGCATTGTTTGGGGTAAATTCTAGGTTCGGTGATATTTCGCGGAAACCAACAGGTCCGAAAATTTTCCAAACGACGCACTAATTTATAAATCGGCATCATAACGGCATACACAGCACGGTGCACTATGGCGAGTTGTTATCCAATTTCCAGAAATGGTTTGTGCCGTCTTCTCTTTAGGAGTCCAATTTGTCCATAGTTCTGTGCCAGCAATTTGTTTGAAAATATTTAAATGACCCCTCCGTTTGGGTAAACCATAGAGCTTAGTATTATCATTATTATGGATCGATCTACATTATCCATACAATCCTCCACCTTCATAAATTTTCCACTGACTACTACCAAATTACTTGCCCCCCATTGTTCTGGAGCCACCAATATTTTATTCGTAAATTTTATCAGCAACAAGATATCTGTAAACTGACTTATTCCAATTGTTGCTGTTTTGTTCGTATAAACACTAGTGGCCCCGTCCTCAGAAACATACAAATCCACTCGTCCCGTAAATAATTTGGTCCAAAGAAATTTAATGGGTATGTATATCAGCATTTTTATTAGCCTCATATGTGTTTAACGCATTTTTCTAGAAATTAAGTTGTCCTCCCATTTCGTACTTTTTCAAATGTTTTAAAAACCACATAATTCATCAGCATTGACAGTGATAATCCTAAAGCTTAAATCGAACCAAGCTTGATTATGATTTCTAATATATTCGCGGCTACTGTGCTGTTAACAGTTACGCCGCATCAACAGAATTTAATAGTCCTTCTGGACAGCATAATCATTTTTGCTTACGATCTGCGCTTGAGGATTAGTACAACGCAGCTTTAGTGCTAAGTTCTAAAACAAGAGTCCTGAAAGCATGGGGTTAGCGTACTGGTAGATTTCCAGTAAATGTGAGTCCGGTTCTACGGATTAAATATTTCTGATGAAACGGCATAAAATGTATTGCTTCATGTGGCTTAATTTAAAATATTTATATTTCAGCTTGCTTATCCTTCCCAGCTAACCGCAGCATCGTAGATTCATTAATCCAGTTGTTGGTTTCCTACCAAAGGATATAGAGTTGCTGGATCGATGACCGATCTCTCTAGCTAGAGAAAAATTAATAGAATAGAAGCGTTGATCCTGTTCCATTCCATGTGTCTCCTCAAATATTTTGTAAAACTACCGGGATACTATAAGAATCCGCGTTGCAATCAATCATCACCCGTTGCGAGTATTAATATGTCGAGTGTTGTTTGGTCGATAGCGATCCAGAAACCCTATTTGTAAAAAATGTCGAATAAATTAACCCCAAGAAGATTTCCAGCATCTACAGATTCCAGAACACAAGGCGGAGGCCCCAGCTAGCCAAATGGCTTGTTAGGGTCAACAGCGACAGCATTTACTCTTCCTGCAGGTATGTCTTCCAGGGAAAATATACCGTTGTTTTGTGTTGAAGTGATCCAATTATCACTGGGTTACTCTCGGCCGTGCTTTGAGATTTATTTTTTCCAAGTTTCCATATTCTCTAGAAGATGATATTCTCCCCTCCGATTCACTTGTATGACAGTGTTTTCCCATCTTTTAAAGGTGTTATATCCGCTTCTTTTGTGGTATATCTTACAATCCAGTAATTCATTACATGCTTTTTGAAAGCTCATCTAAAACTTAAGCTGCGTTTTCTGCTGTTTGTATCCTTAGATTTCTCAATTCCTATCATCCAGGCAGCATCTTCAATTACTAATTGCGCTGTGTAACCAATAGAAACTAAGAACTATACTACTGAGTAGTAATTATTTACTTACATAGTTTGTTTTTGTTGTAAATAATCCTGAAAAAAAAAATAAAAACATCATTTTGTGGCGTTGCTTTTAAGTAGCCAGTTCAGTACTTTAGAGGTTATTATCTGTTGTCCAATTATTATAGCTTTCACTTTTTAGATTAGGATCAAAAAATTACCTTTTTTTGTAAGAAGATAATTGATGAAAATACTATAATTCTACTAGTTTTTTTTCTAAGTTTAAATCTTTTTTGGAGACAAGAGATCAAGATATCGAATCCCCAAGCTGAGATTCTTTGTCTAGTAAATGATAAGGTTTTCTCGATGTAAAAGCCAAAGAGGGTAATAAGTCTTTGATAAACATAAGTGCGCGCTATAAACTAGCTATAAAAAGTAATCCTCCTTTAAACGACGATTACTAACAAATATCGATACCACCTTAACCATCACAAAAGGATATACCTATCACACCCTGAGAAAAAAGACGATTTTGAACTTCGCCTATTCTCCAATATGCGGTCAGACCGCTATACACTCGTTGGTTTAATTTTTGAAAGTAGTCTCTCTTGAACCGAAAATACCGAGCCACCCGCAAGAGCATTGAATAATTTTGACTGAGTATGTTAATCCTAATTACTCTAATTTCCACACCCATGACAGAAGCGAGTTTTAAAACCGACAATTAACTGCAAGGCTCGACATTCTATGCTATTTTAGGTCACGTGTTAACCTATCAAAAGCTCAATTCATGCTTAATAGAAGGTTTTTAGATTCTTAGGGAAGTATCAGAAGGTCCAATCAGATCGGGATGTAAACCACTGCAAACTATTCACCACTAAATAAGAGTATTCACTAAGAATGCATATAGCGGTCACAGATCTGTCGGTATATCAGAAAACGTGGTTGCGGCATAAAACCATCTTGAATCGGAGATGCTCATTTTCAAGATCGTTCAAGATTAGTGTTAATTATAAACCGATGCAACCAACTAAAATTCTAGGAAAACGCATTTTTCAGTATCAATATAAGCTTCACAATACGAGAAAGTAAAAAGATTCAAAGCGCATCTGAAAAAAACGTCCACCTCCCATGGAATTTGTTTAATACGCGAAACATAAATTTTATCAATTATAAACCACCTAACAATTTTGGCGATGCTTAGTTCTTTCTGAAAATAGCGTGGTACAAGCAATCATTCCAAACCTTCTGTATATGAGTTTAAATGTACCTGAATTTCTTATAAGTAATATTTTAGGGTAGGTTAAAAGAGTCAATCAAAACATTACATAATCTATATTATACTTCAATAGTTGCTTAACAGATACTGGGCGTATTACCCAATCAATTAAAGGCGCGAAGAAAATTGCGTCGGAGCCGGGATTATGAAAAAACAAGATGGGGTTTCAATTAATAAGTGGAATATAGTCATACCAATCTGTCGGGACCTTAATGGTAGTCTTGTTTCAATGCATCCGCAGTTACAAAAAATGATAAAATGGACTTCTGCACTCTTTTTCGACTCCTACCAAATATAGCTTATTTTGTTAATTTTTCTGCTATTATCTAAGAAGTTTATGATACAAACTCAGGGAAATACTTCAGAGACTTGTGAGAAAGTTATAATAAAAACAATAATAGTATCAGTTTAATTGAATTTCAAAAACTATTTGAGAACTCAAAATCACTTGCTCTAAATCACAAGATTAGAATAACGCAGCCTCTACTTTGCTGTAGATCCTTTACAATTGTAGGTGTGAGAGTGAGAAACAAGTATATTCAAAGCTCTGTCCAGAAAACTAGTAGTATCAATTATCTGAACGTAAAATATCGAAAAAGAATTAAGTACAAGTCTTTGCATGCAAAACTACCTTAAGACTTACCCAAACTGTATCTCAATCAAACCAGCATCTGAACTCCTGGGATTTACAACCAGAAATATACCTTAATATTTTCTATAAAGAAATTATTAAAAAAAAGCCCTACCCTAAACCTGTTTCTCAACAAACCCCACAGGATAAGAGCAAAAATAAATGATACATCATATACCATGAATGCATAACAGGACTTTGCTAGGAGAAGTTTTATATTCCAAATGATCAAAGTTAGAGCTTCTATGCTCGACTTCTTTCTACGCCAAAGTAGCAGCAAAACGCGGACTTTATTTTAAACCAGAGCATTTGTAATTCTTCTTTTTCTGAACCTATTTATTATCAGCGCATCTGTAGTACCCAATGTATTCGACTTTTATGTGGCTTTTGGTGTACGTTAGGGAAGTTTATTCTTAGAAATACGATGTTTCTGATATCGGAATTGTCTTTGTTGTTAATGACGTGTTAAGTAAGACTCTTCTATGGTTAGAAGACAAAATTAAAGATAAGAGTAGAAAAATGATTTTTGTCTTCTTAAATATCTTTTAGAAGTGTTTGTTCAATAAGCGTATTTGCATTTGGCTTCAAAATATTATATTCAAAAAGAAGGATAGAAAACACATAAACCATTATCGATTAAAAACAAGGGTGTGATATTTGCACCCGCACGGGCGACAAGATGAGAATGAAGTTGATAGTTGCTGATAATGCAATTTCATGTCTGAAGAAGAGATAAAAAGGTTTCATTGACATCGTATTTGTGTTAGCATCGTTAATGATTTGGAAACACTAATTTAGTGCGCGATAAAGATAATATTAAATAGTAACATGTATAGCTAAAGAATATCATAAGGACTTGGGTTTTCTGGGATGAAATATTTATTGTGTGTGATTGTGATGATACTAACTTTTTACCATATAACCTTTTAACGATGAGAATTTGATCTTTGGCGTCAGGCGTCATGAACGCAGCGGCAGGCGCTTAACACATGCAAGTCGTAGCGTCAGGTAACAAGGAGCTTGCTCCGCTGACGACGGCGCACGGTCGGGCGCAACGCCGTATGCATCTACCTCCTTACTAGAGGAAAGGCCCAGAGAACCGAGAAAATTTGGATAATGCCCGTAATATTATACTTAGACTCGGATTCGGTGGGTTTTTATAAAGACGGTAAGGAGATGAGCAGGCCCATTAGTTAGTGTAAGTGGTAAACGGCTTCCCAATACATCGATGGGCAGGTAGCGGTCTGAGAGGAGAATCCCCCACCTGGTACTGAGAACACTGGACCAAGACTCCTACGGGAGGCGAGGGAGGCAAGTTGTAAGTTCTAAGTATGGACAATGGGCGCAAGCAACTAGATTCATGCCGCGTGCAGGAAATACTTGCCTATGGTTTGCTAAGAACCTTACGATCTTTTTATAACAGGGCTTTACGAATAAGCAAGGTTCGTGACTCTGATGACGGTTACTGTAAGAATTAAGGACCATGGGGGTGCTAGACTTCCACGAAGGGTGCCAGGCGAGACAGCGCCTCGATTGTCTAGAACAAAAGGACAATCAATTGTTGACTACAAGTGAGTAATACAGGTGACCGGAGGCGTCCGGCGTTATTCCCCGGAATTAATGGGTTTAAAGGGTTCCGTTTAGGCGGCGGTTTTGAAGTCGAGGGAAAGTTGCGTGCTCTTGGCTCCCCCGTACTGCATCTAGTTCTTGGATTACTGCCGGCGTGTATGATATAGAGATTTAGTGCGTTAC
>Ga0163217_1116492_pt1 | contig 14002 bp, 8 predicted proteins | sample SynspAceP_FD_185933 | JGI IMG/M metagenome (GOLD analysis project Ga0163217, IMG submission 185933) | Saline lake microbial communities from Ace Lake in Antarctica - Synechococcus sp. Ace-P (PacBio error correction) | ecosystem: Environmental > Aquatic > Non-marine Saline and Alkaline > Saline ... | reverse complement strand
CACCAGCAACTTGGAAAAATCCTTATGCGAGCTCCATCAGCAAAAGATACTCTATTGAGATACAGGATTTGAAGTGGGTAGATTTGCTTGAGACTAAGCGAAAAATATCTATGTTTCAAGGATGAAACTTTCCCATTCAAAGCCATTTAACAGGCTTCGGCATATGTTTTCAAAATTACAAGATTGGCCCATCCTTGCGTCGGAGTTCAATTTGAATTTTTCCTGTCCGCCTCGAACGGTTGCCTAACCTCAATGCTTTGCCCCTTCTTTTTCGAAACTACCCACAACATTATCTTACCATCGGCGAGGCAAATTCGATCAGCTTTCGTTATCTACTTTTAGATATATGTCCTTCAAAGTCAAACCAAAACTACCATCACGGCCTCTACATGGAGTACGCATATTCTCCGTACCCACCACATTCCAACAATCTGTTTTTTGCACAAGAATTTCTGGTGTAAACCAATTCAGGGCTAGCATTTTCCAATTGTACTGTGAATGTCGATCAAGATCCTAATCCATACTTTCAACTATTTCAATCGGGCAATATTGGAGGACTAAGCATAACTTATCTCGCTAGCTAGTCCATTATATGAGAAGAATAGAACAGAAAGTTAGCGAATTGTTCGTACATACGCCTCGGAAAAAATGAAACAAAACAAGGGACACATTTTAGTGTCCTCGGTAGCGTGAAAACGGGCTAATTTAACATATATGTATATCAACAATATAATTTTAGGGGACAAAAGGAGAGGACAGAACTAAAGTCATTCTTTAAATTTGAATTTTGTTTGAATCAATTCAAAGCATTCCTATTCATTTCGAACAATTCGTTACGATACGAGGTTCAGCGAGGTGTGCGAATCGTACGATTACCAGCTGATCACATCTATTGTTACAAATTACCTTTCACGCCTCTCCTATCTTTTATCTTCTTTACTTTTTCTGCCGTCGATTTACTTCTCCACTTGACGGATAACAGCAGGAGCCATCACTACTTAAATAAAAACTCACTTGATTATTACTGCTTTATATAATACAATCATATTAATATGCCCACCAACTCTTGAAGTTAATTCATGATTTTTCATAACTGATTACTCAAAATTAAACCATTGATTAGGTGTCAGTATTAAAAATTTCTAGCGACAACAGTATCTGATCAGCATTTCACACAAATATCTGCGCTGATCGTGCGTTGGCTCTGAAAATCCCCTTTCTTTTCATGCTGTAGAGCCTGGGGAATGATGGATCATTTATTATCCTTAGCATACGCAAAAAGAAAAGAAATTGGACACAAAGCTGTCTGATAGAGAAAGTTCTAGACAAACTCTAGAACCCAAAAGGAACATCAGCGACAGCGAAAAATGCCTAGCACTAGAAAAAAGATCCATATAGACCAAAGGCTAAGCATAGCTAAAGGCCCATTCTGGATAAGAAAGGGCTTTGCTTCCCACCGATGCGCGGTCTATGGCAACTATGAAAAGTACTTACACCAATGTTTCAAGAGAATCAATGCTGCAACATATCAGCAAGTGTAGTTCTCAGCCAATATCGGTTCAATGATTTGAATCAAGCACAATGTTAAGTTCCTCAAATCCATACTTCAATAAACAAAAGGGGATTATCCCTCCCCCCTTTGTTCCCATCTCAAGAGATATATTAGCCTGCTTGATAGTTGTCGCTTAATTGAGACGGCATAGGAACACATTTTAGGGATCAATCTGTAATGAGCCTTTAACCATTAATTCCACTGGTAAAGGTAATACTTATACATTGATGTGCAACTGCATTCGAAGTAACTGAAATCCTATTTCTGCAATTAATTCTCTTTTGATACTCAATCGAGCAAACCAACTTAATCCGATCTTCAGAAAATCACCTAACCTAATTTTTCATGACCTGTAGATGGATATTTCTATTGAAGAGCAATAGATTAAATGTTCGTCTCTTTTGAAGCTTTACTTTCTTCAGAGCATATGACGAGTCTTTTAGAGACTATAATTTCACGGGTCCGGTCTGCCCGATCCCAGGTTATGTCCGGACTCGGGGTAACAGGCTCACTCGGCAAAACCTCTTGCAGTCGGAAGAGTGAAAGCTCCTCTCCCAGGTTAAAAGAAGTATAAAGCCTATATATATGCGAAAACATTGGCGTGCTGACCTGGGGACTTCAGAACTCTGGGTAAAGATGTGGGCCGTAAACGGAGGAAATGATTAAGGAAAGATGTAAAAAAACTATAGCAGGAATGGTTTAGTCGGAAAACTCAAAGAAATTGTAGCGGGATTGGGACTCTTATATACATTTTATAGCAACTCACTAAAACCATAAAAGTATCAAAGTTGACCATATCAACCTATTCGGTGACATAATATAGCCCAAAGCACTTAAAATATCAGTCTAAATAAATTCGGGAGTAATAAAATTCAACGATAAAACCCGAATGGCCATGAAAAAAAATACTACCTATTGCTATTGAGCATTGTTCTTACTTGAGTTTCCCTCCTGGGCTTCAGGAAGTAGCAGAGTCTTGTGGGACAATTATCCAAATACCTTTTTTGGACACGGAGAGGAAGTACAATGACTTATTTTTATGAAGGGCAACTGGATGATTTTAAGTCAAACACATCAATCCTTAATGTTCCAAGCGCCAGGTGAGAAAATAATGAGCCTGGAAGGCTAAGCCAGCCTGTCTCCCAGGAGCAACAAACTTCCATCTAAATTTGCTCAATGAAGTCGATCGCGGAGGAAACGACAGAATACCTACAGAAGACAACTCGAACGGGGGTTCCTTGGCTTACAATCTTTGGGATATAAGACGCAAAAATCCAAATACCCTCAAGAGTCTAGAGTGTTGTATGCTTCAGCTGATTGGCTTGACCGTAGTTCATACTGAGATTGAACTTTTCAAAGCTACCTTTAGAAAATGAGTAATCTCCAGGATAAAAAGATCTCGCTTACTACCTTGAGAATGGTCCATAGGTTCAGAAGTGCCATTTGATTTTGAAGATTAGAAATCTTGGGCGATTGGTGAAAATACAACTTCCTGATAATTTCATAGCAACTATGCGGATAGGTATGATTCAAAATACTGAGGGGCACACTTTATTTCGATTACAGAATCAATCAATTCTATCAGTCAGGATCTTTAATCGCCTTGTCGAAAACTTACGCAAGTTAGAGATTTCATGCGGGGAGCAATTTGAGCGGAATATCTGCTGAAATCAACGAGGATGTTATTTATTCCGGTCTCAAGTATTTAAATAGTTTTAGATGACAAAACCACGTCTCTTTAAGCTGAAACGAGGATTCATGGCCACTTTTGCAATCTCTGAAAATGCACAAGTAAAAGCAAAAGTGTACATCGCTTCTACAGAGGGATTTGGTAGCGAGTCTCTACCCCGCACTTCGAATAATGTAAGCTTCATCGAGTATTGCCTTGGAATTGGGGTAGTCAAAAAAGAACCGGAGGATACACAGAAGAGTGGATGCCGGCTGGTATTACCAAATTGGGGGATGGAAACCGAAAGCAAACCCAATTACGAATATGTGCCATGGCTTGGGGCGCTGGAGTTACAGCACCTGCCGTATTACAGAAGAATCATTGAGAAAGATAAAGTGAATCATTTGCTCGGCTTCAATGCGTCTGACAACTGCAATGATCATCCGGACAATTCAAATCTCTGCAAACAGAAGTAGCAAGTCGGCTATTACAGGAATTCTGAGACGGAATGCGTTTAGCCCCCACACGCCACCTAGAGAGAAGGCCCTACTGAATGGTTACTTGAATTTGCTGAATTGGCCAAGCGAGAGATGTTCGTTTCGATTTTGTGGCTGTTCATTGTATGATGGGGAAGCATCCTGCAACACGCCCAAGCTTGCATCCTCAGTATTTCAGCAGATTTAAAACTACTTAGAAAATTTCCATCGATCTTATGGATTACCAATTGGATCACTGAGTTCAACGCCATCCAAATAGAGGAGCAATGCCATTCAAGCTGCTTTTCTAGAGTGGCACTGCCTTATTTGGAGTCATTGGAATATGTCGAGCGATACGGCGTATTTTGAGCCGATGATCAATGCTCCGTTCCAGTTGACCCAAGCTGATCTAACAGATGAGATGGCAACCTGACGAATATTGGGAAATTACCTGAACTCACATTGTCTCCCTTCTATACCTGAGGCTACGTTGAATCCGATGGAGAAACCTTCAGGGATTGAATGAACCTTTCATCCTGTAACACCAAGATTCTAAGGTTCGAAGCAGAATGTGCCTCCTTGTAATAGTGGAAAACAAAGAGAATGAATCAGTTTCAAAAATGGGAAATATGTGCAGGGAATAATTCGATTGAGGAACCTCACCTTGGGGCTCACAACTCCACTATGAATTAGATTAGCGCAAGCAAAAACTTTCAAAATATGGCTTCAGAGCTGCCACACAGGAGGCCTGGAATAAGTGAAAATTGGATGATGGAGAACTTTGAGACATTGGAGGGCTTATTCCCCGCTAATAGTGGCTTAAAACCCCCCCCCCCAAAAAAATTAAACCTTAGGATTTTTTCTAAACCCACCTACAATCGGAAACATAAATCAGTTTTGAGTTACAACAATACATCTATTGATCAAACTGGCTTTGATCACGGAAAGTGATGAGGTAAACTAGAAGCAGCACCTTCTGATACTGACCGAACTCAGGAGAAATGGGACAAACTAGCACGATATTGTATTTATTGAGTGAAAGCTGAGGATGGTACCTATGGAGATAAGTGGGAAATCAAACTTCGAGTACTGGCCATCGGAGAGGCATATAGAGGGCAAATGTAGGTACCCAGCACGTTGCGACTCTCAGGTACAATCGTCAGGTCACTTTCATTTGAAATTGAGGAAAAGGATACGTATAGAAATTTGGGCGAAAATTCATACCTTGACTCAGAGTGACAACCACTTTGGATCAAAGGGACGACGACGAGTTTTTAGAAAGTGGATAATTTGGAGAAAAACGAGCTTTTGGAATGGTATTGAAAGCATTTCATTTCTGAGGGAGGGGAAGATCGATTCCTTACCTTACTTCCTAACTGCTGGAAATCATACCATTTCCTGCTATTCCTCCAAGAATTCAAAGTAGATAGATTAGCAATTGCTTCTGAAGGAAAATCCTTCCTCTGAAGATCTGATGTGATTAGAGTATTTGGGCCGATGGACTATGAAGTGAAAATGCTGAATTTTTTGGAAATTGCTATTGTGTGGACTGCCGTAGCTCCTCAATGGTTCAGCAATCAACTTCCGGGGCTGGCTTTCTTCTGAAAATTACGATCAACCAAGTAATTAGCCGCTGAGCTGGAAATATGCTGTCTGCCACTACCAGTAAGTAATCAGAATTTCAGAGGACTAATAGTAAATGGAGAAGCCTTAGCTATCAAAGCGTATCTCCATCAGGGGCTGGTGCTTTGAAGGACGGTAATACGGCTACTATGAGATTAATATCAATTTAGCAAAAGAGTAAAGTACAAATTGAGCTTTAAGAACTGAAACTGCGCTCCTTTCATTGACAAATCAGTCTAAGAAGGAGGATTGATCACTGAAGCGGAAGACGCCACTTTGCTTGGATCACAGCCATCTTAACTTTTCAGCAGCGCTCCAATGGTGCCTTGTTAATATGGCTTCTCCCTACGAGAAAGCAATTTTTCAAATTTATACAAATCAAAAGCCGCTGACTTATTCCACTTGGATAGCTATATCTCAGCCAGTAGATTAGACAGCACGTGTTCATCGTCAAATGGTACTAGCAGGTTGTTTCATTTTAGACACAGGGAGAATGGTGTGGAGCAGGATGGAACTTACCGCAACTAAAGTGATTGAGTTAAGAACTTCAAGTGGCTCTCAACAATCGAAACGAACCAGCGACCAACGAGGCTCCATTATGTTGATAAAATAGCAATATTGATAAGACTCAGAGAGAATTGTCACAGCTAAGATTATACTGAAATTCTGTAGAAAACTGGACGATCAACAGTAAGAAAACTATTGACTGCGCGGATTTCAAAGTGTATCCAAACCCAGTAAGTACTACGAATAGATTAATATCATCTTCCTACCCTACAAGAAAGTGTCAATTGCATTAAGCTTTAGTATTTCTAGATATGTATGGCAGTTTGGATGTCAGAAAACCATGTAGAAGCTAGCGGCCAGGACCATTGTACTTCCAAACCAACCCTTAAAACTGACTTCATACTGATTTCATCCCAAGTTGGGAATTCAATAATAGAAAGTTACTAGTGCATTAGATATAATATAGGTTTATTTAGGGAAAATGCGGTCGTCTGGAATCCGCATTTTTTTTATGTCCCATGTGGCAGGTAGGAACTTAAAATTCAAACAGAGATTCGTATGAATGCATAAGCACCGTATGTGATTCTGATAAAATGTGCAACTTTAATAATAGAAAATGTATGTAATTCAACCCCTAAGAAATAAGGTTAAATCCTCGTATTTAGGAAATAAATTCATAAGATTATAATTGGAAATTTTTTAATGCCACTACCTGTCCATAAATCGGCTTGAAATCTTGAGAGAAAGAATCCTGCCTATTTGTGTGATTCGGCTGCAGATTTACTCTGTATTAAAAGTTGATTTTCAAAGGCCACTATGAGATGTAACCAAATCGCTATCGTTACGAGTACCGTTAGAAACGGCGCAGAGCTACATATCTTCTCTAGCTGGAATATAGATATCTCCAGTATTGTACCTCTTCATTCATATCTTGATCAAAACTCTTGAAACAGGAAAAGGCCTCAGAGGAATGACCAAGGAGCATTTCATTAAGGTCTTGACGTTACACTGAGACTCCCTTACTATATATCTTAATTTCCAATGCTCATTGTGTCTGTGATGTGACACTCGTTTAGCTCTTCAAGAGCAAAACAACAGAATCATAGGGTTCAGCACGACTCTTTCGAGACGATTTGGACTCAGTAGATTATCATGGTCCTATCTCGTGAGAACTTTCTTCTTGTGATCCAAATTATGTATTAAAAGTATAATCAGTTAATGCCATTTCAATATATTAATCTTCTCAATAAGCATTGCCCTTTGTATTGGTGGAATTCATTAACCAATCATCCCTTCGCCAGGCGCCGTCCATGGAAGTAGCTTCAATGACAAAATCTTCTCTTTCCTGAATTACTTTTCCATCAAGAACGTTCGATAATTTTTCACTATTCCTCAGTCCTGTACTTTCACTCCTTTACCAAAGCACAAGAGATTTCTAATAGTCAATTGGTAATCATGAGCATCAGAAAAACTCCAGCGTGCTTGATTTATTTTCCAATAAGCTACAAAAGGAAGCCTTGTACTGCTTCAAAACAGGCTATACTTACCTCCTCTAAAAGTTCCTGCAGGGTGTGTCTCCATCTTCTCTACCGCATCGTCGTAATACCCATCATTGAGCACAGGCCCATTTATACTTGAAATGATGATCAACGTATTTTCCAAATACTAGAGATTCCAAATGTTGCTTGATAACTCCCCTACGATCCCAGTCTGCTTCGATATAGCAATCTCCTCTAGGTCCCATTCCGGAAGTGCCCACCAAATCTAGGATGTGGATACGCGGTACGTGTGGCTGCTGCATTTGCATAATACAGGAAAAAAGGCTATTTCAGAATTACCTCCTCTTTTACTAAGAAAGCTTTCTCCAAAAAGTGATTGCCAGTATCAATATCTGACCATTGGCTGCTTCTCCACCTTTTCATAACAGCCAAATTCTCTGTAATTCCCATTTACTATTGCTACTTTGTTGCTGGAACATGATTTGCCCATTTCAATCGTAAGCTTTTCAGGATCGTAGTCGCTGTGGTTCACTTCAAAATATCTGAGATAATTCACTTCATACGGCATCATTAGGATCCAAAAACCGACAACCACTTTCACTTTCGATATAATACCGTAGGAACTGCGATCCTGTTGTAGCGGCATGATTTATAGGAAATAATCAGAAGCCAACCTGATTTGGTAACCGGCTGATATTCCGATTCCATCTAACATCTTCCAGTTCCTAAGCCTAGATGCCATTATCCCTACTACCCCAGTTGAAATACCCCTTTTGCCCTTAGCATTTTAGGAATTGTAATTTGTAGCAGTGTTCGATTTAAAAGTGGCGCAGTGCCTGCAGATTTCGCATTTTCATTTCTCCATGGATTTATTACCCTGTCAAGATCGCATATCTGCTGTGAGTACAAGTAGATGAGGATGCGGTATGCATTGGTGAAGCGCATTTCCAACATTCGCGAGGCATTATTCGAAATTAGGTGGTTCTGCAGTCGTCCGGCATCGTAGCATCCATTATCCCATAGCCTGTAAATCATTTCCATAATATAATGCATGATATGGCATTTATTTTGACTCTGCTGTATCCTTCACATTAGTTAGGAGCTTGGCCAGCTTCATATAAATAGAGGCGAATCAGCATCACTAGTCCTCTTTAAGATTTCATATTTTCATCATTTTATTCTGGATTATTTACTCCTATCGGTTTTAACAAAATTATCATAAAAACGGAGAAGATTAAACTTTCGCTAATTTCACTTAAATGTATTGCCCCAATTGGAGGGGTTTTCTTATTTTCTCTCCAAGAATATCTATTGGTAAGATTTAGTCCTTCCATCGGCAAAGTATTCATTCTCGAATAAATGGAATGGTAATTCCTTTCATGACCAGCTCTTTTTTAGAAGAGGAATTGTAAGTCCTCTATTTTGAGAGCCCGCTGGCGTTTCGAAAAAGAAGGCATTTCCAAAACACGATCTTACTTTCAGAATAGCCCAGCAGATTTAGCCAAATTTTTGTAGAAAATCTATTGTTATTATATCTCAAAAATCACATCATTTACCGGTCGTTTTTCTTGGTCATCTGGCTTGACTTGATCTCCCTCCACTAAGATGCTCCGCCCATTAAATGGAAATATTTATGAGCTACCAATTTTTACGCCTTCTTGAGCCGAGGTAGTCAATGGCGATTTTAGAAACATTTTCTTTCATTGACATTAAATTAGTGTTTATTGTAGAAATATGACATTGATGGGCTTTTCGGGCTTTTCTCACTTCCCTGGTAGCCACTCAGCCAACAACCACTTTTCCTTCTTGAATGCTCCTCCTACCTTTTCGCGAAATCCGTTATTAATACTAATGTTGTATCGCGTAAGCGCAATATAATTTATTTACCCAAAAATCTCGCAGGAAAACACCTGCGTTGTGAGCACTAAGATGCTATACTGCAGCACGATTTGTTCACAAGAAATCTATATTGAGCACCGGCAGAATCAACCAGGACCACTTGGCGTACATGAACTTATTCTTTTCGTTCAGCGACATGAAGACCCCAAGTCCATAACCACTACTCTGCCCCCATCCTACATCATCAATCACTGCCTGATAGGTCACTTCATGTCGGAACATAAACGAACTTTCACTTCCAGAACACTGGATTCCGAGGGCCCACGGTCCTAGTAAGCCTTATTACCTGAAAATGTCACATTTTCGAATATTATGGGTAAATTTCAGTCAACTTTATACTGTATGAACTGAGGTGGAATGGCACAATTTAGGATTTGATTTCCTCCAATCATTCCTGACTCCGTTTGATTCATCAGTCGTATTCCCCAAGCCGTATTCTGAGTACCATTGGCCGGATCTACTTCCGTCAGTCCTCTTGGAATCCTATATTCTCGAAAAACACATTTTCTATTTCCAGGTTTTCTATTGAAGAGGCCACGGGAAATTCCATTATTTTTTACTTACCTCACTCCAATCCTCATGAGTAATAGAGTTTCATCAGCTTCCTCAAAAACCAGCAGCGGTTAGTTCTTCAATTCTTGATCGCGGATGTAGCTTGAATTCTGGAGTAAGGACTCCATTTGCTAGCCTTTTGCGAATCTAAATTGACTTTTGGATGATTGCATTAGAAATGTGATCAAAATAGGTTAATCAAACTACTATAGCATTTTTCCAGACTTCCTGATTTGGCCCGAGAGATCCAACAGTCTCAAAGAACGTTTCTCTGCTGCCATAAAATCCTGTCTCCTCTTTCAAATTCCAATGAAGCAATTACCTAAGTCCTAAGATGACTTCCTCTTTAGGTTTTCCATTGGATTGGTCCATGCCAAGCTTGGATGAAAAATAATGTTCAGTAGCTAAACTCTGAAAGTTTACAAGCAGACAAGCATCCAGAAGTGGAAGGTTGATGTAGTAAAAGGCCAAGAAAATGTATTTGCTTGAATCTATATATGCTATTCATTTACTACTGTTTTATTTATCTGTCAGGGTGTAATTTATGAATTTACTCCTTTATCCTCAAGCAAGACCCATAAAGAACGGGATCCATAAGAGACATTTTCAATTTTCTATCAGCTTTGTCAATTCCCGCACCAGATTAGTTTGATTAGCAGCAAGGTTTCTTTTTCCCGATATATCCTTCTAATATTCAAATAGGAGGATCTTATCAGTTATCTAGTATCTGTTTACTATCGCCGTCTGATAGCGCAAAATCCGTTGGCTGAATAATTTTCTTCCAATACAATTCCGTGGATGCGGAGATTCCTTATTTTCACCTCTGTCAGACAAGGAACGAGATTTACGCACATCCAATTGATTTATTTGGAGGATACGTTCGCGAAAATAGCTTACAGCTGTAGAGAAGATGTCGTTGTCCGAGAGGAAATAAACTGGCATGATCATACGTTTGCACCCGCAGGGAATAATTCCTTTCCACTTGCAGGGCAAAAGGAACTCGTACTCCTCTTCAAAAAAATCTCCTTTAAAACCCTCCAGAGAGGTGATCTAGGCGAGAGGCGTTTGCCACTTGTTGCGCCCTCCTCTAATCAGACCAAAAGAAAACGAGGCGTCGTTTTCTGCTATCTGTAACTCCTCTCAGCCTCTATTTAAGAGTGCTCCCACTCCATCTCATCCACGCGTTTCTTCCCATGTCGGCATTAAGTTCTACGGCTTGCTGATCTTTTATATTGGGAGAATCTGCTTAGTATTTCTCTGTTGCCTGCATAGGCGCTGAGGCGCATTATTACGCCGAGGTACAGGAAAAAGGGATTTTCATGATTCTTCAATAAATGAACCAGCTTCACGAGGGAAAATGCATCCGTTTAAATATCGGTTTTCTCACGCGCTGTTCATTCGAAGTAAGTTTGGTTCTGTAGCCATCGTACTGATCTTTAGAATCTCTTATTTAGCTTTTGGTGCATTTCCTCCGGGAAGTAATTATGTTCCTCCTGATAGTGAAGTCCGATAGAAGATACATCAAAACCTCTCTATATTGGGGGTTTAAATCTCAGGATGTGGCGCCCCCACTGCCCAATTTGCCATAGCACCTGTGTAATTCGCCTTTTTCAAAAACAGTACCATCGTTTCTTCACTTAAAGAAAGTCCATTCAATGGATCTTTTGGGTGCCAAGAGTGATATTCTTGGAAAACCCCAACTTAATCTTGATATCGACCGGTCAACATCCAGCTCTGTGCTATGGCCGCTGGCAAGACAGTCATAGACACATATTCTCGAGGTGATAACGAAGCTCCAGTGAGTTCGAGTACAGGTTCAATTACCCGGCGTAGGAATTTCAGTACTTCCGTTAAAGAACCAGACATCGCATATCCCTGCTGTCATCGGTCGGGGATGGGATCAGATTTGACATTGCGGTTTTTCATAAAGGCAGCTTTTTTTGACCCAAACACATTTATGGAGAAAGAAAGGAAACTAGGTGTGCAAATTTTCTCATGCTTAAGAATTATAAAAGAAATAGACAAACGCCCCCACCTTATTGGCAGGCAGGGGTAGGCGATGACATTAACCCAATCTAGGTTACTTCTTAATTCCAGATTGATTTCTGGCACCAAGATTGTTGGATTTTGCATCTATTCTTCAGATTACTTCGGATATCGCAAAAAACCTCAGCACTGTTTCCTCTGTTTACTCAGGATTTGTAAGGCCTAACAGATTGCTTATTGCTCTTGCATAGCTTCTTCTTACTCTCCCCATCTTTTCCGACATCAAGAATCGATATGTCCTCAAAAGCGAGTTCAACCCGTTTCTTGTCAACGCTCGACCGAGTATCCGATCAATGTCTTGGTGAGCTGCACGTCAGTAGCGTTTACTTAGATACAGTAGGCATACCAGCTGCTGTTCTATGGTTCTAAGAGTGTGTACACTTCAAGCAGTTGGACCAGTCTCTACCAATGCTTCTGACTCGCATCAATAATACTTCTGCATTAGCGGATCACATAAAAATCTGCCCACCTTGGTTGGCTCTGGCCGATTCCGTCAGCTGCTGATCGTCACGCAACGTATTTCTTCAAAACCGGAATTAGTTGCTGTATTGCCGCTCTAAAGGGCCTGTTAGGTGTACTTCGACGAATATGTCTCCTTCGAAATAAAACCGATGCCCAATCTTGGGTCTCTATTTTCATTTCTTTTTGATGGTTTATTAAGAGGGCGATTCAGGAAATAGGTTAGCCCATCTATCGAAAGATAAGATTGATCACATATTCGCATGCGGCTTGAACATTTCACTTAGGAAACCCAAGTAGGTAGCAGAGAAGGTTTCTCATTATTAGATTGATTTCGGATAAAACGAGACAGAGAAAACAACTTCGTTTAGAAAGCTCGCTCGCTTCACGTAAAAAGACGTACTATAGTCCGGATAAGGTCGTTATCCTAAGCTTTTAAGATTTCTGTCGTAGACGGGACTACCTCAGGAAAATTTTTATTGTTACATTCAACCTTTGCCAATAATGCAATGCAGCACCTTTGGTAGCATAGCAAAAATCAGTGGGTTGCTGGGTAGGGCGACCGGCAAAGATCATCTATCGCCATTTTGAGTTCGGAGATGATGAACGACTGATTTCATAGTAAACTGTTTTTAGGAACATAAGCTTCCTCCACGTCGGAACTCCTGGATCAAAGGAACGTCCTCAAAATAGATCGCCCCACTAAGATGATGTAGAACCAAAGGCTCTAAGAATCTCGCCTGGCAATTAATGCATCTGCGGTATCTACATCAATATTACTTTCTGGTTTCTGCTGATATTAGCGATGGCAATATTAGCTCCTAGCAATTTCTTTTTCTGTTTAAAAAAAAGTTGGAGACCAAAAGAATTTGAAAAAACCCAAAGTTGGGATTCAGCTCTTCCTCTACAAAATTACCTGGTCTTCAACTTGTAAATTTGAATCGTATTGTCGGCGAAACTATCATCTAGGGAATTCCAGGCGTTGTCCATTGAGGTCCCCAGCTATTAGAGAACTCTATCCTGTAAGGTTTTCATAAATCCATTGATTCCATATAAGGCATCTTTTTCATTTTGCCAGAAGTTTCCTTCCGCTATGTGCTGTCGGTCAATGAGGCCACGCTCTAAAATAATACATTTCAGAACTAGAAATTTCATACAACAAGGCCTCCTCTAGATAACTTTTTCCATGATGATTAAAAATTTCTAATGTTCGATACCTGCAGAAATAACCTCTGATTTACAGCAGCGGATTGGATCCGGTATTCATCCCTCCTCTTTGACGCCGTCGAGGATCAAAATTTCCACTTTCGTAAACGGTGAGCAGGCAGGTTTTGTCCAACTGACGAAAATCCTAGCCTTTGAAGTAAGACCCTTTGAGAATATGCTTAGGAAGCGTGTAGCCCAATTCTTATATTCTCAAACCTCAGGTTGACATTATCTTGGATAAAGAAAGTCGACGTGTACGGTAGTATTCACGCCCTCTTAATCTTGGAAGTGCTTCAGTATGGATTTTCAGTGAGTCCAGTCGTTCAAATCTCAATAATGAAGGGGCATTGTTTCTACTCATAAGCCATTGGTAGGTGAAGCCGTTTGCCATTCAATTAGCGGTCTATTCGTTACCTACTCCTTGGAGTGACGTACATTAACGATCCCTAACCCACTGCCATTGCAACTATTTGCACTTCAATTCTAGATCATCTATGGACAAATGGATAGGATT
>Ga0163217_1005522_pt1 | contig 14003 bp, 11 predicted proteins | sample SynspAceP_FD_185933 | JGI IMG/M metagenome (GOLD analysis project Ga0163217, IMG submission 185933) | Saline lake microbial communities from Ace Lake in Antarctica - Synechococcus sp. Ace-P (PacBio error correction) | ecosystem: Environmental > Aquatic > Non-marine Saline and Alkaline > Saline ... | reverse complement strand
AAATAAAACCTACGTGTTCCTTACTATCGATTTCACCACTTTCTGGGCCAACCAATTTCTTTTCTATCCTCACTTAACATCCATACTGCGGGCCACATACCGCGTCCCTTAAGGTAATTTCGCTCATTCACTTCAATACGCCATATTGCATGCCTGCAGGCCTTCGGTCTTTATTCTCGCTGAGGTATTTGTTGCTGTATCAATTTTCAGTTTTTGTATTTTGCCCAACACTAATTTCGGTATTTTTAAAATCGGTATTAGGCTATTTTTTTCTTTATGTGCTTCAAGGATCAAATACCTTTTTTTCACGCTGTGCATTTTTTAAACTTATCGTTTTAGTATTGCTTTTTCTTGATTGGCGATAAATCGATAATCATAACCCCCATTCGTAGTATCTGGCTTTCCCCGTATAATAAATTCGTCACTCCAAAACCAAATTTGCCACCCGTTTTTTGACGGACTAGTTTTACCTTTCAAAAAAAGTAATTCAGGCTCGTGAGTGGTGATTGTAATCAAAATTGTGGAGCGGAAAGCCATCTAAATCTTCGACAGAATTGCCGTCCACGCATTTAATTTTAGATTTTTCTCTTTTTGCTTCTTGTATCCATTCTGGTTTTTTTTAAAATATGACAGCATTAATCTAAGGCCTGAAATTGCTATCATTATAATAAAACTTCTGGCGCTTTTGACCATCTTAAATTACTGTGTTTTTTTGCTATTGGATTTAGCGCTATAATTTTTTGTAATATTTTCGTAAACTAAACTAATGTTAGTACGATATATAGGCTTGTTGCATTAAGCTCAGCAACTAAGGGCTCAGCTTTTTCCGCCATTAACATTCCGGCCTTCAGTTTTTTTGAAGGTTTTAAATTCGCAGACTAAGCCTCCGTGCCAGGATTATTTGTCCATGCCTGCGAAGTATGATTAGTCCTTTAAGGTTGGTAAGGTCTCCGTTTGTTAATTTTGCTTGGCAGGGTGGCCATAGGTGTTTTCTTCGATAAGTAACTGATAATCAGGATTCGGTGAGTGACGATTCAAAATACGTCTAAAGTCGATTCTACGTCAAAATTCTGAACAGTTAACAACCTTATTTCTATAGCGTGTTTTAAAGCAGCAATTAAGAATTTCAGGAAGGTTTTTTGCTTTCAGGGCGGCCTCTATGCGGCATTAACTGGGATTATTTGCAAAGTTATTTTTTTTAGTTGCACTTGAAACTACATGCACTACAACTAATGGATAAGGAACTAATAAAAAAAATAACGCATATTTCTATATATAAAAGAGTTCATTATAAAAAATTAAGGGCAATAAAATGCCCTTAGAATCTTAATTAATAAAAAAAAACTCAAACTCAACTTAAGTTTATGATCTATTCCAATTAATTATAACCTTCATTTTGAGGTAATTAGGGCCAAATAAAATCAATTCTTTCTTGAAAGATTGGGAATTTATAAAATGATCTTTCAATTAATCTTGAGTCTGAGCACCATTAAAATAGGCTGGAATTTAAACAAGGTCCATCACCGAATATGTTCTCTTTGAAAATTCATTACCTCCTGACCAAATTCTTTTTAAAGTAAAACCATCGTTTGCCTTTCAAAAGACAATTCTCTTGCATTTTCGTTCAAAATTATCTTGTTAATGTTATGCTCGATAATTCTGCTGGCATTGGCTCATTTCTTATAGCATCTTAAAATACGGCAACGGGAATCTCCTGTGATCGTAAAATAGCTCCAGCTGCGATTAAATAGGTTTCGCTAATCGATACACCATAATATTGCTTCTTTGTGTGTACGAATTAACATTCATTATTCTTCTTGACAAATTTCATTACAAGATGGCGCTTATAAACGATAATAGTATTTACTTCTGCAGTAGGGGTACTGCGCTAGAGGTGGTTTCTTTACGTCTAAAAGCTGTTATTTGTTCTCCAGATCTTGGGCCCTTTATTATAAAAAAAACTGGGCCTGAATAGGTATCATCTTTCGCGTATCGTTTGGATCTTCTTCTAAAAAGACCTAATAAAATAAACGTTTGGCCTAATCGTGCGAAACCTTTCTACCACCTTGTGTGATGTCAGGAATCAACTTCTGCACCACCTCTAATTGAAAATACTGGCTAGTATTTAGTGTGCATTAACCATATTTGCACCACCACACCAAAACATCAGTTTTAGCCTGTATAACAAATAACTGTTCGCTTGGTTTCTTTTCCCGTAAAAAACATCAGCAGTTGTAGCTACTAAACTATGTGACCTTTCCAGGGTCTTTCTATTGACAGAAATCGCTTGGTTTTTTGCTTCAATCCAATCGCCTTGAGTCATTGCTACCTGCGCTTTTACATGTTTTGCTGTTACCTTTTTTGAGATTCGACCAAAATTTACCTTCAATTCTAAAATGTTCTATAGCAAACTTAAATTCACCATTTATCAAATCATATATTTCTTTTTAGAAGATTTATTGAACTTAATCAAAAAGCATTATCTACCAGTTACAGTTTCAAGTGGTTACATAGTTTATTGTATAATCTGTAGAAGTTAAAAATAGCTTCAGCTCTAAAAAAAATTAGCTTCGGCGGTATTTGATTTTTTGATTTCTTCGCTTATTTCCATCAACCACTTCTGGCTGGCATTAATAATATCTGTTGCTTTAGTTGTATTTTATAATTAATTTTTCCAAAATAATCTTGAAACAAATTGGAGCACTAAATCTCATTGGGGCATATATTTTTTCTTACATTACCTACCTATGTTTCCTACATATTTCCTGATCTAGGTCAAGGTTTAAATCACCCATGCTGACATTTAATACGCCACCCATATAAATCTTGCTCATTTATATCATAAACGATCTCTGTTAAAATTATAGTAAACTTACTACGGCCGATTGGCAAGCCTTCTCTTGTATTATACCACATGACCCAGAATCGATAGGAAGTACTTGGTTGTTCTTCTAAAAAATCTTCACATGAAATTGTTAAAGAAAATAGCCATTAGCAAAAACAGGCTATATTTACTTTTTATAAAAATATGTTGTTATTTGTTTTATTCTTTTTAATTAGTTTAAGTTATAGACCAAACTTTAACTCCAAAAGTTAGCTCTTGCATCAGATATCCGTACCTGCATTAGAGATGTTGTTTCTAATTGTTTACTTCTGGGCATAGCGATATAATCTGTTTTAGTAAATACGTCGTGGCGGTTATATAAAACTTAATTTGATCATATTAAGTTTTTTTCAAAAACATCTGAGGTAATGTTATACCTAAAACTCATGTTCTAAGTTCTTAAATATGAGCAATCTTTAACCTAGTAATTAAAAAACTGCGGGAGGAGCGTTAAAAACTTTGGTCTTTGAAATGTTGTTGAATGGGACTCTCTGGTGTATAATATGGACTTTAACCATTTGGACTTGCCCTGCAAGGCTCCATTGTTAAATCGTTAAGAATGGGTTTACCCTAGTCGCACCTTCTAAAGCATAAAATCTACTAATAAAGCAAAACCTTTGTAAGTGAAGGTTGAAACAATGAACCGAACCAGTCTGGATTTGGGTCTGTAAAATACGACGATCTTCTTGCGTTAATTTTACCGTCATTATTAAACTCTTTTACTCTAATATCGCCTGGTCTAAGATTGCTTGTGGAATGCTTGAATTCGGGGATTAGCTTTGTGCTGCTTAGCAAAATCGTTCACCAACTTTGAAAAAATACCATCAAATTGAAAATGTCTAATAACTCCAGGCATCTCTGTCCAGGCAGACTGCCCAACATAATAATTTGAAAAGCATCGTCTCTAAAATGGTCTCCATTACATCGTCAAAAGTCAATAATTGTTTTTATTTGTTAGATTAATTTGTCGAAAATGACCATCTAAAGTCTTCTGTATTAATCAATATTAAGCCGTTAAAACTTAGTTCTTACTCCTGAGTTTTTGCAATTCCCCTGCATTAAAAAATGTAAATTTGATACCCAGTTATAGAAGGAAAAACTGGCCTTCTCAACAATAAATCTGTGGTTCTTTGTCAATAATACTCAACACTACAGTTAAAAATCTATTAAATATTGAAAAATCAAGGCCTAAGTCTAAGCCGTCGTTATTTTTTTGCAAACTTATTAATTGTGTTCGGCAAAACGGCAGAAGGAGGAATACCCTGACGCTGTTTCGCCATTAAAGATATAGTTTGGCCTTCTGCCTAAATAAAGAAGTAAATGGACTACTTAATACCATTTAGCTAACGATCATTAATTTTATCCTGACTTTAACTCTTGTATAGCCTCTACATCTTTTAAAAAAAACTTTCTTATGAATTTTCCAGCGAATTGCACGGGGCAGGATTATAAGACCACTCTTTTCCACTGCATTACAGAAGCCCCATCGGCTCTATAAGTAGCTGAAAACAAATACTTTATCCATAAGGTTGTAAATTGCTCTACCCATAAATGAAGCATTTTTTTTAGAGGTCTGGTCACGCTCAAACTGAAACAAGACCCAATAGCATTCGTAATACCCATTTATATCCTAAACTCTCATTAGGAAAACCAGTACCTTGTTGTTAAAAGTTCTAGAAAAATTTTATCTTCTTGAGTCGATTGCACCAAGGTTTAAATCGAGCTTATGATCTGCATTGAATTCTTTTCATAGCTTAAATGTTTTTTCAATTAAAATTGATTTCTCGTAATGTGATTGTCTATTCTCGCAACACCTCTATTCTGTTTCACCAGGAGAGCTTAATGAAGATGAGATTGGTTCTCGTTCAGAATTTTACGATTCATATTCGTTTTTTAATTGATATGTAAGTTATCTGTTAATTTGCCAAGTTGGGGCTTAATTATTTTATTACCAAATCATTCCCTTTTCATCGTTCTCTGTTCGCGTAAATTCCATAATGGGTTGTTTTGCTGTGCAAGCTCACATCAGGAAATCGGGTTATAGTTTCGTTTCTGGGTGAAGCGCTACTAAAGGAGAAAAAGTAATACGTTAACATTTGCAGCTCTCTTAGTATCGTCATTTAATTAAGTTTTAAATCAAAATTAAACAGAGAATTTATCGCTAATTTTTGGTCATATTTAATCTTAAGTTTTTTCTAGTATAACCTGAAGTTGGAATTATACCATCTTTCCTTAAAATAATTGTACTCCCGTATATCTTTGTTAACTCAGTTTCCACCAGACATATAATTGATTGACTATTGATTTAAATCCAGATTTTAGTAATGTTCGTCTTTCCCCAATCTACAAATCTGTGTTGGCAATATTATTTATCCAACGGAAGTTAAATTGCAACTGTTTCACCTGTATCATCATTTGCATCTCTGAACGTTAATGCTTCTCTTACTATATTGAGCAAATTCTTTGCCCACTGTACACCTTCAAAATTACGTTCAATTTTTTGATAGTTACAAAAACCATGGTTTAAGTACATTTTACTTTGCCTGTAAGTACCTCTTTTAGTAGTTACCAAAAAACCCATTGGCGCCTGTCTTGAGCCATTAATAGCCTGAGCGATGCATCCTTTAATACTTCAATAGATTTATGTCGTCGGCGTTTAATATCTTCAATACCACCTTCTCGAATAATGCCGTCTACAACAAAAACGGCACCAGTGTTAACTTCAATTGAAACTTCGCCCTCTAAATATTTACTTGAGAAGTTCCTCCTGGTCTTAAAAGTACCCCCCACCTACTTTCCACCTGTAAACCTGCAATCTACTCTAAGCATTTCCCGTAACGTTCAGTTGTTAGGTATTGAAAACAGCTTTTTTTCTAAGTCCAGTAGTCGCTACTGCATTTATTAAATTTCACTTTTCTTTTGTGTTCCATAACCTACAAACTACAATTTCATCTAATGCACTGGCATCTTCTTTTTAGGGATTAATATTCAATTTCACTGCTTCATACATTAACCTCTGAGGTGTGTAAACCAATATACGGACACTACCAAAACAGGCATTCAGATTGGTAACAGTGATTCGTGAACTTACCATCCAAAATCTGTAGAAGTACCATTCGTTGTTCCTTACTAAAACTTTGATTGGCTCCGGGGTAGTGGCATATTATCAGCAGCTGAAAAGTAAACAGTTGCCAGAAAACCTGAATTGTTTGCGCGGCTTACTAAACCCATACTAGAGAAAAGAATACTTACAAAAACAACAATTTAAATTTTTGATTTAATTAATTTTAATTTCATGAAAGTTAGTTTTTGTTAAAATTATGATTGACTACAATAGTAGAATAGTGATTCTCAAAACAACCCACGACTTATATTATTGTGTTTTGTAAATTTAGGTTCAAAAAAATACTATTTTGGTAATTTTGCACCTCGACAAAAAACGAACATGAATAAAAAGGTTTAAGAAAAAATTAACTTAAATAATCTCTTTGATAGCCGCGTGTTTACTTACAAAAAATCTAAGCCATCAAATATGTTAAAATTATTAAGAATTTTTAAAAAATTAGGTATTGTAGTGGTTTTGTAGTTGGTTAATAAAAACCTTGTGTAGTGGGTTTTAAAAATTTAAGATGTATTCGTTACTAAAACCGTTCGTCATGTTCTTAAATCAAACGTTTCGCAAAAAACGATAACGTTTTCGTTTCACGCTCCTTTGTAGATATATTAAGTAGGAGGTGCAGTGTCTTTGGACGATAAGTTTAATCGCAGGTAAGCACAAAAACGCAAACGTTAGGTGTCAGTTCAGGATGTGCTATTTTTTATTTTTTCTAAAAAGTCCTTAATCGACATTTATTAAATGCCTTTTCAAAAAAAATTGCAATCTTTAGAATTATTTAAATTTCTATCGATAGCACTATGGCCGATTTACAACTTCTATGGACTTAGAATTCTTTTTTAATTCCTTTATTAATACTGTTGAGTACTTCATTCTTTTTTTATAAACTCATGGTAGAAATTGCCAGTTCTCGATTTTTACTCTTCAATGCCTGGTTTAACTTTTCATTTTTAATTTGCATGATGGTTTGGTCATTTTCTAACTGCTCATGTTTAATTGTTTACGATAATACCTTCTTATACGCCTTATGGGTCATTAAAGCCTATAAAAGTTAAAATAACCACATAAAAAGTTATATTAAAAAGACAGGTTACTTCAAATACAAGGGCCTTCTGATGGTGAAAATTATAATCTGACGTATTTTCTTGATATTTGATTGCCTATTTTTAGCTCTCACTTCAAAATGATAATCTCAAAAGATTAGGTTTTCAAAATCTTGTTACCGGGATTTCGTTAGACCAATTACTCATTTATCTGGGATAAGCTTTAAGTCTATGTGGTATTTGGAATCTAAAAATTTATCTATTCAGGAACAGAATAGGGAAAACTAATGATGCCTGTGTCATAGTCAAATTCACCAATTACTTATAACATCAACAACCTGTTGTTTGATCATTGAGGCCTTCGTACAGCGTAATGCCATTTAGATGTATAAAATGGTCATTCCTGTTAATTGAATTTTTGAACAAAGATCTATGGTTGATATATCCATTAGCCGTTCCTAAATATTTACCGTATTAGGTAAACTTATTATTTCTCATACCCAAGGTGGTCCTTTTCTCCCCAAGTATGAAGAATTGAAATTGTATTTAATTTGGGATTATTTTAACAGCGTCCTTTAAGTAATGTTTAAAAACTAAATTATCTTTAGTAAAAGCCCCATAACTTGTGGTTGTTATCTTACGATTATTTGCCTGATAATAATTATCTTTTGAAAAAAATAGAACTTTAAATACTGTCTTTAATAAATTTTGTCGTTATGGTGGAATTATTACCTAAACGGCCCACCGTTTTTGAAGCAGTAGATTGATGTCACTCCATACTTCGGTCTTAAAACCCGAATTTTTTCCGACAGCTTAAATTTTCCTCCATTACGTAAGTCTGTCACTGTTGGTAAATTGATGATTCTAGCTTCAATTTAAAAAAAACTCCCTTATATTCTTGATTCACCCAACTTCTTATTTCTTATTTAAACAAAGTACCTCGAAGAATTTTTAAAACCATTCAATTTTATTTCTAAAACATTTTCCAGGTTCCATTAATTTCTTGTAAAATGTTTAATCCGTTATAATTACCCTGTAGTAATATTTTCTCTCGATTTGGAATTTCTTTTATGTCCCACGGTTCAAGAATGCTTGCTAATCTGCTCTACTTGTCCTGATCAATAATAAAAAAGTTCCTAAATGATGACAACAAAATAAGTTGTTATCTTTATGATTATAGAGGCTCCAAACTTTTGACTTCGGTACCTTATAACCTAAAATTTTCATGTGAGCTCCAGATTTTTATCTCTGTAAAAATAGACCCCTGTTAGTACCAATATAAAGTAGCCTGTAAATACTTGAGAAGTATAAACAGGTACCTATAATACCCTCATAATCGGAATAAGGTTTTTAATGGCAGATTTGAAAATTAAACACAATCAATTCCATTATCTTACCGGTCCAAACATTTTGAGCTTATCTTCAAAAAGGATAGCACGGGGTATTATTATAAGTCCTCGTTTTTGAGTCATTATGATTAATCTTACGCCCCTCTTTTGTTACATGAAATTAATCCGTTAGAAGATGGTACCTAAACAATATAAGAAACCGTCTTTAAGTTGAATGCCCGTAAAAACGCTGGTAGTTTTTCAGTAGGTCATCGGCTTTCGATTAGCCCATTTTCTTAATTCACCGTCTTGATAGCTATAAATCCCAAATTTCTAGTAATAACCACTAAGGTTATTGGCCTACTTTTCAAAAAAATTTATAATTCTTCCTTTTTCAGGCAATAATCGCCCTTGATAATTAATTTGGTTATGCCGCCGTCAATACGATATAATCCTTCATTGGCTTACGTTGAAAATAAATGATCATTTACTTTTAACAACTTATATATCAAGATTGTTGACTTTTATGGGTTTTAAACTTTTTTCGGTTGCATGTATTGGTAAAAATAAATATGATCATTTGTTTTTGAAATCAATACCCATTTCGGTCATAGCCCAAATGATATTTTCCAAACTTGTTTCATCTTCGGCCTATTGGCATCTCTAAGTTTTGCACTTAGAGGATGTGTTAAAAAAGCTTAACCAGATTCATTTGGTTTCCAATACCCAAATTCAGAATAACACCCTGTATAGATAATATCATCAATTGACACTTACGGCTCTCATGACCGTTATTATTTGGAGGAATTAAAAGACGCCAATTCTGATCCATTAAATTCTAAAAAGTCCTCGATTATTTAGCTAACATAAATTAAAGTTATTAGGGACGCTTGGGATAACATCCAGTTTTGATTATTCCCACCATAAATCTCTGCCGCTATATTTTTGAATATGGGGGGCCATTTTCTCCTGACAAAAAACACGCCAGTTGAAAAACACCAGTAGAAAAAAATTGAAGAGAAATTTCAATTATTTTACTCAGGTTTCCTGTAATGATACAAACCTAAAACCAGTCATAAATAAGTTTTTGGGAAAGTGGTAATGCAAAATAAGAGCTCATTATAACATGAAATTTTTTAGGAGCTCAATAAGAATCCCATTTACAACACTTTTTAGGCATAAAATCAACATCAATACGCAGCCAAACAGGCGCCAGGCAATAGGGCCCAAAATAGGAATTTAAGGCATAGCTCAATCAAGCGACGCTTTATTTTTTATTAGGCAATTATGGGCATCGCATTATTCTTGGTCCTAAATCACGCCGCGGGTTAATTGCATACCCAGTTGTACCGCCTAAAGGACAAAACAATAGACCAAACTACAAAAGCTACAGGCAAAGCGCCTAAAGAGCTAAGCGATAACTGTCCTGGTTTTCTGTTAAGTGTTGCGTTCCGTTAAAATAACAGTACAGCGGAAAACCAAGACAAAGGCTCCCTACTGTTTCACTTATAAAGTTCGAAACAAAATTACGTATGGCTGGTGCAGTACAAAAAACAGCTTTTTTTGCTCCTGCCATTCTTCTGTTGCCGCAAAAAATGATCTCTATAGATTAACCAGTACCGTCAGAGCCCAACCATAGCACCTAGCATTTTGAGTAAAACATTACCGGGGAACATTCTTTGGCCAAGGAAAATTTTTTCTGCAAACGCTAAAACCAATACTAACGGCAGGGTTTAAATGGGCGCCACTGTAAGGAGCGCTAATGGACAAACCGCTACATAAAAACAGCTACATGCCCCAAACCCGTGGTTATAACCATTTCCAAACCACTATTATTCCTAATGGTTTTATTACAAAACAACATTGGGCAACAAACACCCCCACCCAATAAAAATAAGGATTGCTGTTCTATAATTTCTGCAATAAATGCGTCCATGGTGTTAGGTGTTAGGGTTAGGTGTTAGGTGTTAGAGTGTTTAGGTGTTAAGGGTGTTAGGTGTTAGGTGTTAGGTGTTTAGGTGTTAGGTGTTAGGTGTTATGGTGTTAGTTAAAAATAAAAAAACAATAAATTGATAAGAAAGAAAATCTTATAATAATTTCCCCCACTTCGGGGGTTAGGGGCTTATCATTTGTCCAGTATTCCAAAGCCTAATCGCCTTTATACCAACCTTTGAATCTCTTGATTCTATAACTGCTCTTTTTTGGTAGGTTTAAACGTTTATCAGTTTGCCAAAACTGCTGCTCAATTTCTCAGGACTTTCCCAGTATACCAACGGCTAAACCAGACTAAAAAAAAGCGGCCTCCCATAGCTGTAGTTTCTACAATTTTAGGTCCACAGTTTTCGGGTTAACACATTCGCTTGAAAAACATGCAATGAGCATATTATTAATCGTTTGCTCCCCCATCTACACGCATTCTTTAATTGATATTTCAGCATCTGCTTCCATACGCTTTTAAATATCCATGTTGGTTTACCGCAATTCGCTTCTAGAGCGGGGCGTCGAAGTATATGTGCATCTGTACTTCCCCTGGTTAAACCAAAAAATGGTTCCTGTGCTTTTTTTGATTCAGTGGGGTGCGCCAAGACCCGGCAAAGGCCGGAAACAAATTTCATCCCTTCAGTACTTTCGGACAGAAACCTTGACGTAACTTTCTACATCTGAGAGTTTCCTAATAATTCTTTAGGCTATCACCGTAACCACTGTACCACAGCACCAGCAATAAAAAAATTACTTCCTTTCAAAAAGCTAGGTTAGTTTTTTACCATTGATTTTCCAAGCGACTTGTGGTTTAGTAAATATTTTTGATACAACAGGCTTTCGCCAATATTCATCAACATAAAACAGCCCGTACCATAGGTGTTTTTAACCATTTCAGGTTTTGTGCACATTTGGCCAATTAAAGCTGCTTGCTGAATTCTCCTTTGCAATCCAGGCAATTAGGAATTTTAGTATCATGAAAAAGTAGAACTTGTATTGCCCATAAACCTTCACTAGACTTGCTTTGACCTTTTGCGTAAATTTACTTTTGAATGGTCAGCAACTCTAATAGCTTCATCATCCCAATTCATTCGTGTTAACTATTGAACATCGATGGGTTTCTGATTGCATCTGGTTACATCCGTTATATGCTGCTCGCCTTTTCGTAAAATTCAAACTAACCACAGTATCAATAGTGCTAGGATGAGATTCCCCTGCCTTCTGCTTTTTCTCTTGCACCTTCAACATTATTCTAAAACCATTTTACTTTTGTTCCAAAGAAAATAAGCATCAATCACCAATCCTGTTTTTTCTCCTTATTGAGCTCATTTTTTGCGCTTGTTTTTTTGAGTTCATCGCAATAATTTGCTGTTCTTTTGTTCACTTGCCAAAACAATAGCATTATACACTGGCTTTTCCTGTATTTTTATCCCAAAAAACAAGTACAGGTTTCTTCGTTGATATTGTAATCCCATTCCAGCAAATATTTTCTGCATTCAACCCTTTTTGGCAATTGCTCAGCAGCAACACCGTCTGCGTAGCACCATATTTCTGTTGGGTTCGTGTTCCACCCATTCCCGGTTTTGGAAAAATATTGAGTAAACTCTTTGAGCTATCGAAAAAGTAATACTTTCCTGTTGTCAAAAACAATTAGCTCGCGGGAACTTGTGTACCTTTGATTCATAAAGCAAGAAATGATATTTCCCCATGGTATTCTATTTTAAGTTTAAAAATAGGATAAAAAAAAATGAACATTAGAACGTAGTATTCTATATTTAGACGATCATATTGACTTCGATAAAATATCATTAAAATTCCTCATTTGCTTTTGTTTCCAAGCTTTCATTCTTTTATTTAAATACTTCCCTAAGATTCGGCCCTACTTGGGTGTGCAATTTCTTCGAGCTATTCTAGCATCTAAAAATAAACTCTGACCTTCTGGCTAAAACATCTTTCATATTCTTGCATTTCGTGGGTAACGCCCACACGACCTCTGCTTTTTAAAAATTTACTTTTGGATGCCTATTTATTACCAGCTCTGGATCAGTTTTAATAAAGCGCCTTCTATGGCCTTTTCTGGTCTGCTTCCGTAGACTGTATAGTATGATTTTGTCATATCTGCTGAACCGTCTGCACCATGTATCTGAAGATGCTTTGTATTTTACACCGCTTTTTGTGGTACAGTTTGCCTAAGGCCTATGACTTTGTTTATGGTGTCTTGAGCATTTCTCGGTAGGGTCGTCCATTCTCCACCAGTAATGGTCACTAAATTCAAGATTCAGAAACAATAATTTTATGACTTCTTAGAAAATCTCTTTTGTTTTTTCTGAATCTATCTTTAGGTGCGGCCAAAAGGCCTTAAGCCGGCAAAGATGTTTCAGACGTCTTGCCTCGGCTTACGGGTTTATTGAGATACTCAATTTGCTGTTCAAGTATAAAAATCTATTTCTTTTCTCTAAGGTTTTTGGTTCTAAACCTATGACTATCTAATAAGGTAATCTGTGGTGCCCGACTTACAATTCTGTTCATTGCCATGGGCACTAAAAAAAATAGAACTCGGCCATCTGTAGTTTTCGGAATCATTAGATAGCATTCATTCACCATTGTTAAAAAAAGAACGATCCAACACCAAGACTGTATTCCTTACTTGGCCTTATGGGTAATTTTTAGCCCCTAAAACTTTATCATTTGTAACACCTCATCTGTAAAAAACTCCAGTAGCATTGATCACCACCTTGCTTTCAATGTATATTCCTTTTCGGTTTCTACGTTCTATGGGCAAGGACTCCACTGACTTTAACCTTTACTCATTTTTCTTTAACTTGTTTTTACTTTAAAGTTGATTTAAAAACAGTTGGCACCCTGTTAAATACAAGTTTGCGCAAATTAACGGGCTAAAACGTGCATCATCCAAACTGAGGACCCATCGTTGATAAACAACACCCCTTTTAATTTTTTTGTTTTAAATCGTATCTCATCGCGAAAGATGTAAACTTTTTAGATATGCGCTTTAGAGCTTTCCAAAAGCTAATTACCTGCATAAAAAAATTCATATATTTTTTTTAAAGCCGATTGTATATTGCAGCGTGTTCCCACCAAGGTATATTAGGGATACATTAAAGGATTTGTTTCGCACCAAATGGGATGCATTTTTAACAATAAACCTGCTTTCATTATTAGGGAAACTTCTTCGCAACCAAATCGATGTTACCCTGTGCAAATAGGCGTCACCCCGCCTATGAACCAGTTTTTACTTCTACTGGAGGTTAAACCTTTGGCAAAATCCAGACTGCTCTAAAAGGGCAAGGGTTTAAGTATAGGCCATCTTGTATTACACTATCCAAAGCAACTCCTAAAAACCTGTTGCACCACCCGGCCCTATAAAAACCAAGTAACCAATCCCAATCTTTGGGGTTCGGCTTTTGCTTACTTGTGCGACTTAAAGATTCTCTATTCAAAACCAAATTTCAACTTAATTTTAAATTAAGCTTTATTTTCCTTTCAAATATAAAAAAAAAAATTTATGATTTTTCAAAAAACGAAATTTAAAACGAAACTTTATTGTAAATTTAATTAATATGATTATTATAGGCTATATAAACTCCAATTCTTTCGTACGTCGTTCATGTTTATTTATCTTTATCTCTCCTTTT
>Ga0163217_1088522_pt1 | contig 14005 bp, 8 predicted proteins | sample SynspAceP_FD_185933 | JGI IMG/M metagenome (GOLD analysis project Ga0163217, IMG submission 185933) | Saline lake microbial communities from Ace Lake in Antarctica - Synechococcus sp. Ace-P (PacBio error correction) | ecosystem: Environmental > Aquatic > Non-marine Saline and Alkaline > Saline ... | reverse complement strand
TTGAAAATGTTGAACAGTTAAAAACTTTGGTCGCAATTGTCGCAGCATTTACAAATTACACGACTTTTGCTGGAGTTTACTGTCCTGAATATTGAAGTCCTCTTTCAAGACTCCTTTTCCATTTGCACATTCTTTGTCTGCGGGTCTGCAGTGGTCAGGAAAAAATGGTTTGAAGTCTTATGGCTTTCATGATCGCTTGTTCTGCCAAATTCGGATGCTTGTCTTGTTGTTTGGAAAAATTTTCCGTCAATCATAACTCCATCATTCTCTAAAAAGTTCTACTGGAAATATGTAAGTATTGACCTGTTAGATTAGAAATTGTGTTGTTGTGTTTCATATTGAAAGTCTTTTAGAGAGTTTGTTTTTCAAAACTTTTATTGTCGGTTTAGGATTGTCAAATTTATACGCCAAATACTTCGTCGGTTTTTTGCTTCAAATAGTCCAACTTACTGAATATAGATGGTCGTTTCCTTTTTATTTTAATCCTTTATTGTCAAACATTGTCTGTTGTTGTCGGGGTTAAACTTGCCACTAACGGCTCAGGCTAAGAACGTGTCCGAAGGGGCATGTTTTCTTAGCGTTTTGTTGTGACTTTCGTGCATTTTTTTTTTCGGAGCGGTGGCGAACGTTTTTATTTTCTTCTTGTTATTATACTTGATAGTAAATTTTGTGTGCTGGCTTTTGCTCTTTGGCGCCACGCAGGGAACGAGTACGACATGTGCAAATTTGTGTTTGCCATGTTTTAACCTGTATGAATTCACTTCATATTGGACTCAAGAAATCTTATCTAATTCTTTCAGAATCTTTCTCATTTTACAATGTATCGTACTCCTTGTTGAAAAGTATAATCCCCAAGTTCTGATATAATTCGGCTCAACGAAAAGTATCCTGAACGTATGGCTTACTTGAATTCGTGATGTAAACCAATTAGTCTTGAACTCAAATTTCTCCAAACCTACGTTCCCGACTCATCCGGTTGCCTATCGCTGCGATACCATTGTTATTTTTTTTTTTTAAAAGGAAGTGTTTCATTAGAATTCAAAACGTAGTGTGGATTTTCGGGGGTTATGTGCGTGGGAAAACAAACTTTGATTTTAGTTTTTCGAGACTTTGTTGCGCTTCGACGATACCTGGTCATAATCTCCCTTTCCCTTATCTCTTGAATCAGAATGTTTCGTTTTCGATTTTAGGTTTTGAATGCTTTTCGGGAAAGCAAATTTGGAAGTCCAGATCAGGTAGGGAGTTCCGCTTTCTTGTTTTTTAAAAGAGTATGGAAAATATTTTCTTTTCAGTGAAGTTTACCCTTCATAGCGTCAATTTATTTGGATTACAATATTCGGCAGATTCCTTTTCGAGTAGGATTACTTTCCATCTTTAGGTAATAATAGTCCTCATCTTCGTCTATTGGGTCGAAGTAAATTCCGTTTTTTAGGGTTGCTATTCCGTTTCGAGTTTTGAATAGTTTTACTCAAGGGTGTGCCTGTGATTCTTGATTTATTTACAATGTCACATATGAAGATTCAGCCGTCGAAGGATTAAGGTTTTATAGAAGTGATCAAATTTATGTGTTCCATTTGTGAGAATGCGTTTTTATTTTAAGTATTGACTGAACACTCTTTGTTTTCTGATGATGCAAATCCAGACGTATAAGTTGATTTATGACTGAAAGATTGTTCGCTTCCAAAAGTCATGATATTTAGGTTTGAATTGTTTCCGAATTCGAAAAAGTATCGGGAGTCGGACCATTACGCTTTGAAAAAGTATTCAAGTGCATATATACCCAGAATACACCATTGTTCGAAGTGACTCCATTCCCATGAAAAAATGGAAATATAAATCAGGATGCACCTGAGTTGCAAACAGACCACTTATCGAGATGTTTTTTTCGATTCTTCATCATATTTCTGGAGCACACCGTAAGGCGGATGCCAACTATTCAAGTTAATCCCTCAAAGCTTTAATATGACATGTCAATCAATTCAAAAGCATTTCCCCTTGAAAGTAGGATTGAATTTTAAACTCTTCTTCAATTCCCCTTTCACTTGATCGCAAACAGGAGAGAGCAGCATTGTGATCGAACAATTGAACTCTTGAAGTATCCAACCAAATAAATTATGCTTAAATATTTTCTTGTATGATAGCTGTAAGTTTTTTTATCTCTTTGGGCTGCTGTAAGCAGGGATCCCGAACAGCCACAGTGGGTCACAAATCTTAATGTTCGCTTCTACTTTATTTTAATTTGACACAAGAGTTGGGCAACCAATCCATCTTGATCTTCCTTAGGTGTATAAACAGCACCATGTTTACATTCTTGTCTGAAGGCGAAAATAACAACTCGGAAAGCTTCAAACAATTCTTCAAACAATTGAATGTTGGACTTATCCAGCACATTTAGAAATTTCAAGTTAGTTTCTTTATATTTTCAACATCTGTTCTGGTATGAGGTATTGTTAAGTAGATTGTTGTTTTTATATTCTAGCATTGTTGTTACTTGCAAATGATGATAATAATGCCAATGCGACACGGCAATGGTTGCTGGAGAAGTGAGTGCTTAGATATTTGAATTCTCCTTATTCATTTTCAACAAAATGCTTTCTTGAATTTTTTCCAAGATTTAAAGTGATTGGTAATGCAATTGCCTCTTTAATTGGAGTTTTAAGTTCTCCATCTTCACTTTGGTTAATCTTGTTCTCACAGTCATTTCAGTTTGTAATCTTTCTCTGAATTTCCACCATCCTTTTCATGGAATCGGAAGCCATAATTTTAATTTCATCATTTATGTGTATTGCAAATCATTTGTGTCATCCAGGGGAGTAATTTTGCCAGTTTTGACCCTTTTATAAAGTATTTTGTAATCCTCCTCATTGTGGTCAATAAAAACCTTCTTTTTACCATTATGGTGGATCGGTGCGGCTTCCAACGAGGCCATTTATTTGTTTTAGCTGGAGTGTACTAGATAACGACAAGCATAACCAGTTGTAGTAATATTTGACTTCTAGTATGTGCAAGCACTTTAGGGTTCTTGCGGCACAAGTGGTCAATTCGTATAGCTTCTTATCCTTAGCGTATCTTGAATCATCACAATAACCGCCACCGCTTCCTTAAAATCTTCTCGGAAGGTTTTTAAGTAGGTGCTGTAATGCTGGGCATTCTGCACGGTTTGCTCTCCGGTAGGTTAGGGTTGTTTCTCTGAAGGGTGGCATTATTATTTGTTGGGTATTTTGTTCAACATTTCTCTCTGTTTACTAATTACTTCATTCCAGCCTTTTATTGGTTCCTTCAGAATAAATGCTTCTGGATATATGCCCTTTCGCTGCAACGGTATTGGTTCTAAAAAATATTTAATGTCTACGTATTTGCTCTCCTTATCTGGGCTCAGTCCTCGCATCTCTTCTCCCTCAAGCTTTGCTAACTCTTCTCTGCATCAGAAATTCGCTTTTATAACTGCTGGCATATTTTGTTCAGTTCCTGTTTGAAAAATCTCCACTTTAACCTCCAACATTCTCTTCTTTACCATTCACCAAAATTGGCATTTGTTCATATGACTCCAGATCATCAGTTTCATGAGATGTCAGTACAACAGTGGAAATATAATTCTATCCTGAATTACATCGGACTTAAATGATCGCGTGAAGTCAACTAACCCTGTTCATCTAAACGAAAGTCCAAAACAGGAATATCCAGCCTGAATAAATATCAGTCCACCAAAGATTCAATTCAGTTTGTTCAGTATTTCAAAGTAGAGCAACTTCAAATCATCTTTTAAATACTGGTTAGAAAGAGTTTCTTTGTCCTTCGATCTTCATCTACATAACCAATTTTATACATACAAATTATTTTTTTATCCTTCTTTTTGGTAAACGTATCCAATAGAGAAAACCATCGGAAAGATGTAGTAATTTTACTTTGCTCAATGTATCTTGTAAATAAACAAGATTTCACCATGTATAATCCCTTTCCAGTTCCAATATTATTTCCTTCCTATCTCTTTTTGAGGGACTCGTTGAAGTTCAAATATTCTTTCCGGGGTTCTGGTTGTATTCTGTGCCAATCCACAACCGTTATCACTGAAAAAAATAAATCTTCAACGGATCGTCTATAACTTTCCAATCAATTGGTAACTCCCTTGAATAATTACCTTTTTCTCCTTAAAGCGAAAGAGAATTGGATAAAGATTATGGGAAATAGCATCTAATAACTTCAAATGCAACGAATCATGTTTTGATGAATCTTTTAGAGCTTTTGGCATTCACTTTCACTCTTATTTGTTTTGAAGGCATTGCTCGAGTGGTTGTCAAATCTTTTCAAATACTCTCCACATCACATTAGATTCTTGTTTACTTTTATCTTTCTTCAAAAGTTATTTAAGAGTACTCAGCAATGGTTTTACTTTAAGTCCTTCATCTTGATTAATTGATCATAATAAAGGATTGTCTTGTTTATTGGACTATTTTAAATCCTCTTGTTTGATATATTTTTTTAATTCAGTAACCAGAAATCTTGTTCTTGGGAGTCAATCTCGTTGCACCTTTTTCATTCATCGAGCGAAGGGAAATAATCAATTCCCACACTTGCCAAACTCTGAGCGTCTAATCTTCCTCGTCTTCTCCTCTATTTCCGTGTTCCATAATTTTAAGCCGCTCGGCGAGTATTTTTTCTGTTTCTGTTTATTGTCCTTGTCTGTTGTCATATCATCGGTTTGCGTACCATTTCTGGTAGATTTTTTTCTCATCTTCCTTCCTTAGATCCTATCTGCTTCTTCCCTGAGCCTTTCTTTTTCTTCTTCGTCTTTATATCGTTCTTTGCACTCTGCCAGTGGTACATTACAACATACGATCTCGCTCAAAAATTGAATAATTTCATTATGAGGTTTTTAAACAATTCAAACATCTTTTCCTGAATACTTTCACGACCCTGAATTTTATCTGAAAACGTATGTTAGCAATTCTTGAATATCATTGATTGCTGCCAGCAATTGATTTGATCCAATTTCTATAGCCTCCAATTTTTTTCGGCACCACCAGGGCTTTTTGTGGCTGGTCTTTCGCCAAAGGCTGAGGCAATCCTGACCATTTTTCATAGGTCTCACCCAATCATCCCGAAATTATTTTGACACCCCCAAATTTTTCAAGCCATGCCTCTCCTATTTGCAGGCGATATGTTTTTGTAGGGGAATTCGGTTTTTATCTTCTGAGTCCGATTTGTATTTTTTAAAATTAAAAGGTGAAAGCAAATTTCCAATTTGTTCTAATAATTTCTCATCTATGGTTTTTGAAAAACCCAGACAATTCTGAATCGACTTACTAAATGTGAAAGATTTTTTTTCTTAAAAAGTCTGGAGTGATAAGAATTTTTCATGAGGTCATAGATTAAAGACCTCACTATAGCTGTTCATCTATTCACTTCAACATCTAATTCAATTTCGGGTTATTTCTAAGAGTCTATTCGTATTCTTGTCATTCATCCGGATAATATTTTGCTGAAAGATTTTGTTAGTCAAATCTCACTTAATAGCACTATTAGTCTGTCCAAATTCACCAATTTATCTAGCTTGTTGAAATTAGGAATCAGGTGTGTACTCGCATGAACTCTTGTTGCTCATTGAGGGGGGATAGGACCTCAAGGTATCAAATAGGCGTTCTCGATTTACTAATCGTCATCCCAGTCATCCTTATAGGGTTTATTTTTAGAATAGTTTCCTGACTCAAATGGGTTTTCTCTTTAAATATTTTATTCGGAAAACCTTGGAATTGTGAAGCCAACTTCAGTTTTTTGTCAAATTATCTCATTATTTAGATTCTTGATTTCACTTTTCATGAATTAGCCAATTCCCACTTTTAAAGAGTCGCTCCATTTAAACCTCCAAATTGAGCCATTTCAACGGGTTTTCAGAACTGTAAACATCTCTGAAGCTAAACCCAATCTATCTAAAGCAATCTCCCACTTTCGTTTAGCGCCAGTTTTTATTCTGCCCCCACGATAGGGAGTTTTTGGAAGTTTATATCGTTGTTCCAATCTTCATCCAATTCTTTTTAATGACATTCCATCGTACATTGCACAATCCATCTATTCTATAATGGGTATAATGGCGATGGATCTTCTTGAATTCATCGATGATGTTCAAAAATTTAATACAAGTTACGTCGCGCATCGGGCATATACCAGTTTTTACCCAACTCGACTATTGCTCCATCCAGCTGTGTCAGGAAAAGTTCTTCCTGAGCCTTCGATTAATTGGCGTGTTTTGCTGAAACAGTAATGAAACTTGTAGTCTCATTCGTTATCGATTTACTAGTTCCAAATACCTTGCAGACTTCATAAGCACCTCAACATGAGTCAAATCGATTTGCTAAGGCAATCAAGGTAAAGGTCCGATCACTCTAAGTTTTCGCGTCACTTAGGACATTATGGTTAACGTCGCTTTAATCGGGTTTTACTAATCCGGGTCTTACGCGAGACTTTTTGAACGATGTTATTGACTTCTCTTCGATAAGATACAGCTCCATTTTCAAATCAGTCATATATCTTGTTCTGCTATTTCAGATCATAAAATTACTTAATCGGAATATGATATCGAAAAATATGAACGCATATTTTTCACAATACTCTCATTGCTTAATTTACAAGTCTATTCGGATTATTAAAGTCGTGAGGTAGGATAAGCAAGCTCTTTTGCAAGCTTTGGTCTGGATGTTGGCTTATGCGGCTTTGTTTAATGTTGTTGCTTGACGCTGGGCGGAAATCAAATTAAAAATTTTCATGCGGTGACCTTTTTTTCTTGTTTGTTCCATCGCATTGTCTGATTAGTTCGATGTCGTGTTTTATCAGTTCAGGTTTCTACTTGCCGTGTCTTTTTGCATGAGGCACAACGATTGCTATCACCTATTTATAGCTGATATCTTGCCCGAATCGGAAGGCTATTCAGTTTTTATAGGTGTATTTCTTTATTTAATTTCAAGTTACGTCAAAAACTTAGTGGTTTATAGATGTCCCAAGCATCCAAAGGACTTATATTTGGATCAATTCCTTTGGTTGGCTGATTTGGATAATTTCGTATAGTCTATAGCCCATTTGAGTAGGATTTTTGTTCTCAGTGGACTAAAGCGAGGATCGGAGAGGTCGTTAATAAAAAATGATTAAAAGTGTGTATTTTACGATACTTTCCAACTTCCAAACCTCAACTCACTTCACTTCCAAACCTTCCAAACTCCACTTCACTTCAACCTCCAAACCTCTCCACCTCCACTTTTCCAAAATACCTCCCACCTTCCCAACCTCCCACCCTCCCAAACCTCTCACTTATCCAACCCCATAACCCAAATCAATTCACCTCTGGGATCATACGTGCTCTAATGCGTGGACTTTGGCGAGCGATTCGTCCTCTGGACCGCTTTATGGTGTATCCGCTGTGGAACTGACGGTTGCCGCTTGGAAAGTAATTTTTCCCCTCTCGTAGTGCTCACCCTGACCAAGTTGAATGGTAATACCCAGTCTCCAGTATCTTCCCGCCTGCTTTGGACGCTTGGTGCACATGACTGCCGTACTATTCCGCCTTTCCTCCGTATTTTGGGACAGCAAGGCCGGATGGTATTTTACCATGTGACTCTGGAAAAAAAGCTCGGATCAAAGTCTCCGAGAATCTTCAAGAAACCCTTCGCAAAATCGACCCATCGATTTCTTTCTCTGCTTGAGCTCTTTCCATACAATATCCTGCTGTCATTTCCTTTCGGCTGAAGGTTGAAGTGGGGACCCTCCAACTTCTTTAGGCGCTCCCAGACCAAAGCAATCTGGACTTCTATTTGAAGCCACCAGCCGCTATTTTCGGCCTTTTTCAGAGTTTGGAAATTATTCATGATTTTTTCGGCATTGGTAGCCGCTTCGGAAGCGGATGGCGAGACGTTTCATTTTGGGTGGTTTTTATTTGGTGGTTGACGAATAAGTCATTCTAACTAGGAGATAAAATTAGATTCGGAAAAAAATGGAAACTAGTCAACAATCTTCTAATAGTGACAAGGTTGACGCATTTGCAAAGGCAAATTAGAACACCTTCCAACTTCGCAGTTTTTCACTTTGAATTCAACAAACGCAATCGATCTAATCGATTATCTTGCATAGGCCAAAGAATGGTAATTCTCCCATTCTCAATTTTATAGGTCGTTCGATTGCGCTAAAGTCGAAATGCTTTCTTGTCAGTAGCGGGCCAAATCAATTTTTATACGGTTTCTGGCATTTGCCTATTCAGTGTAAGGTTCTCTTTGATAGCTTTAATAACTCATTTAGAGCTTTCGGAGTATTTCTTTTATCATCCTGTGCTAAACTCAAGCTAATCTAGCCAGCATTTCCGTAAAGGTTTCAAGTTCCATCTTCACATGAGTGTTCTACGACGGGTTTTTCCCTTGTGTGTTATATTGACTCCCTAAATTGATTCAAATACCTTTGGATTTTCTTTTGAACTTCAACACGTGATGCGTTCCATCATGGAGGTTGTTACTCTTCAATTGAAAATTTACGCCCGATCGCTTACCCGTTCCATATGTTTCCAAGAATTAGGCTTTCCCTGTTTCTTCTATTGATCCAAGTAGTCTTTCATTTAGATCGAAATTCAGAATAATTAGCAGGCTATCATAGGTTTCTTGTTGTATTAAGTTAACGTAGAAATGTACGTGTTTAGGAGTTGGATTGGCTATTCTGAGACAGATCTTTATGTTCTGAATTCTAGTCAATCTTTTAAGCTTCTCACTTTGCTTGTTCAAAATCCCCCAAAGCCCACTTTACCCACACGTTCATTCCAAGCTTAACCCGTATTTCCAAAGGGACGTCTATCCTTTCACCTTCCAAAACTTATATTGGAAAAACTAATCCTTTGCTAGTGGTCGTTAATATATAATATATATAACCATATCCTCTCACAAGCTCTCTCTTGGGGTGTACCTACCCTGCCCGTTTCCCCGCCCTCTCTGTCGCTAAAGAATCGTAGTTCGGGGGAAGTCCTTATGGGACACGGCATGAATTTTTGGAGGGCTTAGACTCGCCGGAGTGCTCTCTCTGGTCGACCAAGACTCTCCATTGATATATATAGGTAAAAAGCCGTTTGAAGCATTCAACCATAAACGGCAGGCCGGCATCGCTTACTAAGGAGACAAACGAGTTGAATGTGTTCCAGGATATTTCGGGAAATAATAGCATTCAGAATGCTGGAAAAGAGAAGTGCAAAGGTGACCAAGGCTTACATCCGACGTTCTCGAACAGTTTTGATGGCTAGTTTAAGAACTGAGAAAACTCTGTTCCAATTGAACTTTTATTTGTCGCAAGGCTAATCTTCAAGGAAGTTTTGGAGCCAAGACTTCAAAGAATTTCTCAGCTCGTATATCTCACCTCTCTCTCTCTACTAATAGTGAGCTTGAACTCAACTCATCAGGATTCTTACATTATGACTTTTATCTGAATACTCCAAGCAGGGTGCAAGAGAAGATAGAGACACAGCTTGAGTCGGGACTTGACAGAGAGATATTAGCACTAAGAGGATTAGCGCTATGGATATATGGTCAAATACATGCGTTACTCATCACAATACGTTGCAAAGATACGCGGACTCAAAGAGTTTAGAAATCAAACGGGACTTTTGGCATATTCACGATATTGACTCAAACTTGGATCCTCTTGGTATAACACACACCGCTTAATCCAAGTAAAGATTTAGAATATTGCAGGCTCGAATCAAGCTAAGGACAAACAAATATGAAAGGCAATCGGTTGGGATTTCAGATGAATTTAGTCCCAAACACTGATGAAATCAATTTGATATTAGAGATATTGAAAAAAAAATGTTCAGGACAATCCGAAACCTCTTACAAGATCAATACCAAATTAATATCCGGAAATATTGAGAGCTAAGGCCGAAACATCAAAGTAACATTTGGTCGGGAAATATCAGTAAATGATCCCATGACGCGAGAAAGGAACAGGTATTTATTTCTAGCGAAAAGCCCACTTTCCAGCAACTTTACTTTCCCAAATATGATGAAAGGGCTAAGTTCAACCTATTGACTATGAAAGGAATCTTCAGATGAGCAATGTCTTACTGATCCGATAACTGCAAAAGCGTTAAGTAGAGCGACAGAAATTAGGACTTTTCATGAATCCAATCTTAGAGCCAGTCTTTTTGATTTTCAGCGATTAAAAATAGTTGCGGGCATCCGGTGTGTGTGTGAGCTTAAATGCCAAATTATAAGATTCTAGATAACTTGACTTTGCATCCAGCAATATTCAAGACAATATACAGCATCGCATTTTATTACTACTTTCAAAAATGGAAAATTAGAAGATACTCAAATCAAATGAGATAATAAATAAAGGTAAATCGATTATAGTGAATTATAGGGCTTTTTGATCTTTTCTTGACAAGTACAGAAATAAACTCGGGAAAAGTTTACGAATATGAATATATTACACAACAGACATAAAGAACACAAAAAGACAAGAATTTATATGACATATATATTAGATAAACAATATATAGAAAAAATAAGAAGAAGAAGATATACGCTTTGGGAGATATCAGCCTATACAAAAATGACCGAATTCAAATAGAGCAAGTAAGCTCGAAATTGACTTCCGAAGTTCAAGGAAGAGCTTGAGCTCCATTCCATTATGACAACCAACTCGCTTCTGTCATAGGAGGCGCCATTGAGCTAGCAATTTTTTGGATTTGCTAGGGGAATTGATCTTTTGAGCTTCGAAACTGTGGGAATACCACCTAGAAGTTTGCACCGACGGCAATCTCCCCAAACTCTCACTCATTCACCCGAATCACATTGGCAATGAATAACTGACATCCCAGAATCAAGCTGGAACTTTATTGGCCATGGGCATAATCTCGCTCGCTTCCAACCCCCGCCCAAAAAGGAAGGAATTTGGAGGCAGAATAAGAATATGGAGCGCTGCGGTTCGAGTGCGCGCGGACTTTTCGGAGTTGCGCTTCTCGGGTCGTGCAAGGCTTCCACGTTGATACGTTCACGCAGTCCTCCTATCGTTCATACTTAATTTGCTATAAGTCGTTGAGAATGGCGAAATAATCTCCGACTACGAATTTCCTATCCGATCATTGACTCTGTCTGATCATAAGAGTCAAGTCAGTGGTCAAGGTAGCGGTGCTAATAGACTGATTGTGACGCTCTCTCTCTCACCGAGATCCCCTCGTCGGCCTTTCATATTCTCTGTGCCTACTATTCCATAGCTTATACGTGAAATGCCTTGGATCAGCCAGGTCTGGCCTTGTTGTCCCGATCACCATCGCGCGACTTAGACACTTGTTTTCCCCCGAATAAAGACATATCAATGAAAATTGCTAACTTGCTTTGAGGTTCCCGTGGCTATGCGCGTCGCACCTAATCTTACGATCCACACACACGACATGCGATATAATGAGAAAAATACCTGCAGTACCATAAGCGTGTTCTCTCGCGAGCTTCAGCTCTGGTCTATTCAAATCAACCTCAAAAACAGCTCAACTGAAAGGTAAGTCCTGTCGGCGGCTCCTTCGATTGGTTTCTTGAAGTTGGGAATTGAGTGGTCCTTTTCGGCAAGGGATGCTTGCCTCCAAAAAGCCAGCTCCGCCAACAACCGTTGATGATATCACAGATCCTGGGATAATATTGTGCCTATACACCTACCTGTCATAATGGAATTGTTGCGCGACTTATCGCGAAAGCCTTCCTCTTCAAAGCAATCACATACTGGCCGAGTATTTCTAGTGTAATCTAGACGGGTCGAAAGAGGAACACTCCAACCCAGTTATCACGATATTGGTCGCCCTCGTCTCTGTCCTAGACGACGATAGACTTCGTAGCTATATTTTGCTTATTCTTAAGGCTCCTGACAAGTCCAATACAATTCCATCCTATTACGCGCTTGATCCTAATTAATATGATACGAATTATGGCAAGGTCACTACACTCAGAGGAGTACGACATTTCCCAGGCTTTTCGACCATTTTTCCCTGATTTGAGTTCTTTTTGTTTTTCTGAAACGAAAAATTTTATTGTGAACTAAAGTACAGCGTGATTTAGAAACCTGTGATCTCGTAAATCCAAATCAAAATCTGAAATATCTTCTCTCTATAGAAATCATGCTCATAATAGTCCCAACAGCATCAAATTCTTACGCAAGAACAGTCTTATTTGGGAAGTGATCCTTTTGCGATTTCGCTTGGTAGATCTTGGTACCATTAAAGTTACATGAAAAAGATCCAAACCTCCAAAATGTACGGAATGCTGGGGTTTAGTTAGCTCAAGGGTGTGATCACAATCGCCGAAATAAAGAAATTGGCATTAGAAAACAATCCTTGGTTTTGCGAAAAGCCAATTACATTGGGAGGAGTGCGGCACCATGTTTCCGGTCGCGGGGTTCTATCCTCGATGTCTTTGATGATTCTCGGATCAGATTGGGAAAAAAGCAGAAAATGGCATAGGTAGTACAGCAATCCGACTTTTGGTGTAAAGCAACCAGGTAGATCGACAGTCCAGTCAAAAAAGCCACCGTAAGATTCCCTATAAGGTTTACGGCTTCAGTTGATTGCGTGTAAATCCAAGCAGAATGCTGCAATAAAATTGATTCCAAACCCAAATTTCTTGGGAGCGACGAAATACCTATTGCCAATACCCGCAAAATTAAAAAATGGTGTGAAAGCATGATGTCATTTCTTCTTTTAATCCCTTTTCCGACAATCACTTCATGTGGTCGATTGACATAGTCGATTTTGACATCGATAATAGTCATTGATCATGTAGCCAGCTGTCAGTGGATTATTGATTGGTGGAGGAAATACCGACAAATACAAATTATTTAATCCTGAAAAAACGGGTTAGGCCGTGGTTGCTGGTCTCACCAAAACAAATTAAAGCGGCATTCAGTTAGCGCCAAAGCCAACCATCAATAGATTGATTGGCCTACTGATGCGAAAAAGCCCTCTAATGAGATTGTTGCGTTCCATCGCTTCGGGATTGAGGAACCTAGAAAATGCTCAAATGATTTGCAAAGCTGATTTCTAAAAACCGCTATCCGAAATACAAAATCGATTTCCGTAAATCAGCGGAAGGAAAAAAGTAGGAATTTCCTATCTTACTGTTTCCTACAACCGATAACCCAAAATTTTCATGGTAAAAATCCAACTCAATCAGCGCAGAGAATTTTATAGCCAAAGGAGGCTCGCTCTTACAGATCATTCTTTCGTCACCCATCGCAGAGGCACTGGACCACTTGGGGATCGGTCGAGAGGCGAAAAGATGAGGTTGGCATTAATCGGGGACAGGGTTCGAGGGATTGTTCCATGTTTGGTCGTGAGTGATGCGTGTGTACCAAAGAATCAGGTGGAGTGTTTGTTGGGCTAAAGTGAATAAAAATGGGAAGGGCCGACTTCCGCTATGGTAAAGAATACATTTTGGGGTGCTGAATTGTCCTCTTTTTGCGGATGCGGATTTGAGGAGGGCTGGCTAAGACCAAGAACCGGCATTGTCTTGATTATGTGACCACCGATGGATCTCCAAACGCATCCACGAGTTTATTATAAAAGGGACTGAATGCTGGGTTCAATGTGATCTCCGAAAAACGCGATGACTTACCAGACCGAATTTCACAAATGCCAGGGCGATCTTGATGGCAGAGCGAAAGTCTTGGAAAGCGGATTGATAGTTTACGTTTTAAACTACCGCTATTCCCCACACACGCCAAAAAGGCTCTATTTGGAAATGCTACGAGCCGCGAACAAAATCGGACAATTGACTTCAGTGGGATTTTCACTGGTATTCTGGATTTACTTCTCACGGGAGCAGATTATTCGGGAAGATTTGGGCATGGGCGGATTTCGGAGGAAAGGGAGGGGGGGGAACGCTTTTGGCTCCTAGTTCCACCCCAAACCACCATTTTTTGGGGGGAACCTTTTTTTAACAAAATCCATTTTCTTCCTTTCTTTTTCCTTTTTATGTTGGTGATGGTTGCGGTTATGAAT
>Ga0163217_1025068_pt1 | contig 14008 bp, 7 predicted proteins | sample SynspAceP_FD_185933 | JGI IMG/M metagenome (GOLD analysis project Ga0163217, IMG submission 185933) | Saline lake microbial communities from Ace Lake in Antarctica - Synechococcus sp. Ace-P (PacBio error correction) | ecosystem: Environmental > Aquatic > Non-marine Saline and Alkaline > Saline ... | reverse complement strand
CAACCCCAAGTTTGACAGGCCTATCCCTGCCCATAGCGTCCTTTTTGTATGATGAAGTTTCAGATGCCTCATTAAAAACCATGCTGATTAGATTAACTTTATAATTCTAACAGAGTTTGCCCACTTGTTATTATTTGCATGTGTCATTTCGAGAACATTCAGTAGATTTCATCCTCTCATGACGTAAAAATCACTTCGTGCATTAACCGATTGCTCGTCAGCAAGTTTTACGTGAAAAATCTAGCTGAGCGGACACCTTCTAGTTGAGTAGTCTCAGTTTAAAGCTTTCTCTTATCACTCTTGGATTATCACTAGATAAAAGTCGTAAAGGTTGTCTTCGCCCATTCAAAGAGAAATAGCTTGTACACCTATGTTACTCGCCCCAAGTATTTTCAGCGGCCTAATCTAGCCACATTCATCTTGGATTGATGATGGTACAAACTGTAGATATTCCGGTCACATCCTATACATCATTAAAACCACTGCTCGGTTTGTACGCCGGTTGATTACTATCGCATGAAATCAATTGAAAACGGATATGAGCGAACTCCTATCTATTCATATCCTTCGGACTTGATGGAAAGTAATCGGTCATATTCCACTCTTAGACATAAACGGTAAGGATACAGAGATATATACACATTCATCTAATACCACTGACGTAGGACAAGTACCCGATCCCGTCTTGATGGTATCAATCACTGGTTTTTTGGTAAGTTTGCTCTACTGGTCATACAAAACTCAGTTCCTAACAAACGTGATCTACGGAGTTTTAAAAATGCCCTAATTGCATTAATTTATAAAAAATTCTACCGATTTAAGGCAGGTAGGCTAAACGCCATGGCTATGTTTTCGATTAAAGCAGTGAGCAAGTTGTACCTAAAAATAACACGTCTCTCAAATGAAGCCACATTTTATTTCCGCGCTGTAGCTCTACAACAAAACACCAGAGTTCCGCTTCAGAGTATACTGTGTACAGTGTCGACCAGTATATGCCTTAAGATCCCTGATAGGCCGCTGATTCATAATCGCGGTAACACCAAAATACAAATATGCATCATCTATAGAAAACGCAGGGGTTTAGATTTAGATAAAAGAAGCACTACTTGAGTCGTATAGCCACTAGCATTTGAGGATTTGAGGTCACGACCGCTAGTGAACGACACGGATCGTCTCTACTCCCATGGGATTGATTTGAGCTGCATGGCTAACCAAGCTTGCAAATAGTGCCCTGTCGCCATTGAGGCTATGGTGAATGTGCTATCAGAGTTTATTCGTGTCTAGAACATGGACTTCGAACCATGAACCAATAAGCGGTCGCTTCAGCAATTAAGTGGCAATACTCCTACTAATTTGTGCCACAGGACTCAACTTCGCTTTCGTGCATAGTACTATAGAGGCTCATCTACTTGTCCTATCACCTGGTAACTGCAAAACTGAGAGAAATTAGTACATCAGACATTCACTAGGGGTCACTGCTCATACCTCGCGAAATAGGTTAAGGTTTTTGGTGTAGGTTCGGTCAAAAAGCCTACTAATTTTTAAATAATCGAGCTGGGACAAAAGTCAACCATCATTATACAACCTTATAAAGCGGTTGTGAAGTTTGTGGCGGGACCAGATGATACTTCAAAAAGTCGACGTGTGTCAGAGTATGCTCGGCCAACGGCCCACAGTAAAGGTGCTATCTTGGCATACTAATTTAGAGAGGTTTATTAAAGGCAACGTTTTATATTTATATCCTGGACAGTAGTCATGAAGTCATTTAAATTTCAAATGAAGGGTATTACTGGCATCCTTGGGCAATTAACTGGGTGTAGGAGATCAGGCTGGTAAAGGCATTTCCCAAGATTGCCGATAGTCATAATGTACCGATAACTGATTCATCCAGAATAAGTAATAAATGCCCAGTGTTTTCCCAGATTGGTGTTGGAGAGATATGTTGCTCAGCGTGTGTTCTAGTTGTGCCACGCGGATTATTATACCGTCTTACCGATGTCCATTCTCAAGTCCATTCTGAGGTCTCGGGATATTAAAGAGGTAGTAAACACTCAACGTATGCTTATGACCAGAATCCTAGGTGAAGTGTACGTCTGTATTTCGTTCTGAACAATTGTCAGTATTGAGCCTTGGTGACGCCCATAATTGTTGATTAAATATGAGTGGCAGACTATAAAAATATGTTGATTGTTGCACAGGTGACTACCGCAGATAAGGTCAACAGGCGGAGAAACTCCTGGCACCTCCCGGAGGGAGTAATCCATGAAAGATTGTGCGTCAAAAAACCACCGTTCGGACCTGCCATGTCTTTTCAGTACTAGTAATCTCATGTTGCAGTCCACTTTTGTGCATCTTGATTCGTCACTTGAATATGCCGTTACAATTCAATGACATTACAAGCGCAGGTCTGCAATAAAATTGATACTTTGTTCAATTTCATTTATTCTAAATATGCGTTTTAAGCTGGGAACATTTGATATGCAAACTGGCACTAAAGTTGCGAGATTGACTATTTGTATTTCTAAGTCTAGCCGACCCCGCCCCTGCCAAAATGGGCTTGCCACTCATTCGTCCAAGCAAAGACGTTAAGATTTAGCCTAACTCTCTTCTCTCTGGTTGTGTAGTGAGGTTAAGTGGCCCTAGACTTTAATTGCTTAGCAGATTATTTAATGGTTTACAAGCGGTGATGCTTTTATGATCCTCACTAGTAGAGGTACAGTCCTGCTGGTTGCATTTGAGCAATCGAGCACGGCCCCCTGGCGGTACCTGATACCGATTCTGCGCAAACTATGTGCCTCTCAATGCGTCAACATTAGGACAGCACAACTTTGAACTGAGAATGATGGTGCTGATGATTCTCAATTCCAATAATTCTTGGCGGAAGTACCGCTAATCGGCATTGAGTCACAGTTGCAGATTGGTGGAAGGACTCGCATTGAAACCCGTACCGCAAGGGAGAAGAAAACAAAAATTCTTCTTGGCGAGTAAGCAGATAGAATATTGGTACCAGGTGCGCTCATATCTGGTTTTAAATTAAGTTGCTGCCATATCATATCTCATATGAACCATTTTAGGTCTTTGAAAATGGTTGAGCATTAAGCACTTTGGTGTGGTTGTGATGGTTAAATTGCCTTCTGGTAATAGTTCGCGATAAGATTGTGGGAAGCGAGGATCAACATAACCGAATCTGCTTGCCCGATGCATTGGCTATTCGTAATCTCGGAGTACGGTTGGACTCTAGCGTGTTTAGAGTACCCCAAGTGACAACCATATAAGGCTCAATGAGAGAACTTCCATTCTTGCCTTGTTTCACGTGATTACTCCCAATAGAACGCAAGTAGGCAGGAATGCCTCCTGGGGAAAGGGCTTTCAAAAGGCTCAATTAGTGTGGCATGTGGCCCATAGGCTATGATGCTTTGAGCGCACTTAATAATAGATTTCTCAAGTTGAAGAGCCGACTGCTAGAGCAATCTTTTGCACCGTGCACAAGTGTCATAGCTCATCATGTGTAACTGATGTGCTCTACAGCCCTCCTCTACCGTTATGAAGGTTGTTACACAGTGGAACTACCCCTCCTGTTTTTCGACTAAAAAAGTGTTTGCGAATACCGGTGGGTACATTTTAGGGTGACTATAAGCTCCGTTTAGTTACATTTTGAAGACCCCAGAGTGGGCATTATTTCAAATGACAGGCTGGCTGACAACGTTCTAAAATCAGCAGGCGAGTGCAAGCAAACGGTTTGTGCATGATATGCTCAGTATATCAAAGTGGCGCGCATATCGGTATGCGGGGCACCTAATTGAAAGCCTTTTGAAAGCCCTTTCCCAGGAGCGCGATTTGTAGGCTGAGGCCTATTCTCTGCCCCGCCCCTATTTTTGGCCCACTTGGATGATGGTGTGGTTACAACTCGCGCTGTATCCACTAACTGTGCTGCGAAATAACAGGGATTGGAGTTACTTTAATTTAGCAGGAGGCGCATACCGGTAAATAACTTGGCCAGTATACGTTAAGACCAGCCCCCACTCGCAATATGAAATACTCTCACAGTATAGTGTAGAATAAAAATGCCATGACCCATTAGTTCACATTATGGTGTCCAAAAATGTTAGTATGCTGGCAACTTATTTACAAACCAGCGTATGAGCCGTCGCCAACTGGTAGACAAAATGTCAGTACTCTGTCTCTCATACTTCGACCCCCAGAAGAATTTGTCTCTCTTCTCCCTATGGCCGGGGCTTCACAGCACCATATGATGAGACCCATTATAGCGGTATGAGGTCAGATTTGCCATGTTAACAGCAACAAAGTATGGCAGCATCCCCCATGTTGCAGGGGCCGCTGCTTGCTCAAACCAAGCTTATTCCTAGTGGTCACCTTCTGCCAAATAAAGTCTGCCTTAACCTCTTACCAAGGAAATCCTAATGTATTGCTTGAGAAGAGTTGGCCAAGCCATTTTGGCAAGGGCGGGTCGGCTAGATTTAGGAAAAAGCCCATTCAATACACAGTTAACATTTGATAAAGTATCTTATTCAGACCCTGCTTGTATTCTAGATTGATAGCTTTACGAATAAATGCAAAATATGACTGATACTAAAAGACCATGCAGGCGACGGTGTCTGGTTTTTGACGACGGTCTTTACCACTGGTATTTGTCTCGCCACTACTTTTCAAATTTAGGGGCAAAGGGCCTCAAACTACTGACCCACGCCGAACGTCTCACTTTAACCGTTGGACACCTCCTTATCAGTACCGACCAAATGGCAAATGGACATCGGGCTAAAAGAATAACTGGAAGACGCTGAGCAAAAACGATACTCAACACCTTGCCATGTTGTTTATGCTAATGAATGCTAGTTAATACAGCGGTACTATAACCTAGTTGCCAATAGCAGTGCCTTTGGGGGGCAAAGCTTTAAAATGGCACGAACCTGTTCTATACAGTGCTCTTCTTCCGAAACAAAAACTTTTACGACGGCCCCTGAATCCAGTATTCAGTTACAGACAATGTGAGCTTTTGTTAACGTTAGTGAGCACATTAGTGGATCGAGGTGCAACACAGCACTTAAACTTATTAGCAATTACACGATAGCTCACAATGGCAGGGAAATTGCAACTTGGGAAAGCATGCAACTCAAGAATCCAATCCATATGGGGGAGTACAAACCACTTGCGCTCACTCGGTGTCGAGCCTATCAAATGCAGTGGAATAGACGCTAATTGGTGCTTCTTTAACACCCTTAAATCGATTTTGTTTTTTTACAGTACCAGCCGGCAATCACGTTCAGTCAGCTGACAGCTATTGACAATGGTTTTGTTTGCTACCGCGGGAAATGTTGCTTATAAGGGATTTGGCCGCGCTGTTTAATCGGAACTTGCCGCAAATCGGTGATTCTAAATAATTCATTGCACCGTTTTGGACTGAGTTTTACTTACAGAAGATTACCAACGGATGAGTTCAAAAACGCGGAATCGAGGTACTTACGCAGCGGTATAGAGGAAGTTTAATGGCAGCCTACCTCTATTGTAGAAGGGAATAGCCTGATACTACCTCAGGTCGAAGGATTGACAGTAGAGAGTGGCTCCATATCGTCATTCAATTGATCATTGAGCAAGGTACAGACAACATTTGGTTTAATCATATCCGATATTCCATCCATGCCAGAGAATGTGACGATTGGCGCTGAAAATACTTGGGGTGACATAGGTGTCAGCTATTTCGTTGATGGTGAAGACAACCTACCGACTTTTATTAGTGATAATGGATATTAGTCTTAAACTGACTACTTCAACTAGAAGTGCGCTCAAGCTTAGATTTTCAGTAACTTGCATGACGAGCAACCGTTGACTGCACAGACGGTGATAATTTTACCGTCACTGCAGATTGAAAAAATCGTACTAGATGGTTCTCGAAAATGACAGCAGTGGCAACTTCTGTAGTGATATCTGCTGAACTTAATGCCTGGGCCCAAATTACAAAGCTAAAACGAAACACAATTGTTTTGCGGTAAGATAGTTTAGAGCCAATTAGCTTAGACAAATTCGTTCAGTCGCCACAACATGGCAGTGCTAGGCATTCTAGACGGTAAATCACATATTTGTCTAATTCAGAATTATTCAGGTCCTGATGCTTTAGTTATTCAGGTTGCTGCTCTAATAGTAAAAATTCACAAGAAACTTTCGTGAGTTAAATCGTGCATTTAATGGTTAACGATGCCGCCGGTTTGGGTAAACAGGAATCAAATAATATGTCCTGATTGATATTAAGGCTGGAAAAGTTGTTAAACTCAGTGGCCAAAGCAAGTGATCGGTATGGATGCCTTAAACCTATCATTGGACGGCAAAACTTCAGGGTCATTGTTGATTTTTTCTCAAACAAATAACGTCATTTGTTTAACGCCCCGTTGAAAGACAACAAAACAATCATTTCATTCGGACGTAATGCTAGTGACTGGAGTACTTAGTACCACAACTCTTTAATCAAAAAAAGTCATGGTAAGGAGAATAAGAGTTGGTGGAAGTATAAACGTACCATATTTACTTTATTTTACTTCATTTTTAGATTGCTACCTTACGGTGCATCTATAAGAAAAGTGTGATTATGAGTCCAATAATAGATTGTAAAAATCTCAAAGTGATGCTGTATATAGCACTCTTTAAGAGCCTTGACGTGGCGCCGCAGCTGACTGGCTCTATAAAGTGTGCGTGTTCTATTAGCAAAACAGTTCATGCTTTTTCGTTATGCATGAGCGTTTTGCGTAGTTAAACAATGCGTGTAAGCATGTGTACAGTAATTTATGTTGAAAATATTCCCAAATTCCCCTGCTTGGAGCGTTATATGTTAAAATAATATCCAACACTTACGACGCTATAAATTATGGAAAGTGAATGCCTCAAATATATTTTTCTGCACTTTTTGTCTTTCATATACTTAGTTGCCTCACACAAACTAAAAGCGTCAACGAATCAAACATTGATTTTGTAATGCAGATTTGTCTCGAGAACAATATTGGCGACCAAGAGTGCTTATTAATAATGTTTAAAATTCAGCAATACAGTCACTCTAAAATCAGCCTGACAACTTATACAAAAAGGAAGTACATTTTCTATTTGGCGCTAGGTAAATCGATGTTGTTAATCATTCCCAAAACATTAACATATAACAAGCTGTTAAAATCAGGACAAAATACCAGTTGGCTGTGTTTGCTTGCCTCAACCATATTAGCCCAACATATTTTTGCCCACAGCGCAGGGGCGTTATGCTGATCAAAGAGTTAGTATTGGATTTCAGGTCTATTAAAATCAGTTCAGAACACAGATGATATGGATGTATCAGTTCATCACGGTTACATTTTCTAGATCTTATTGGCTAAAAAAATATTCCATTAACACAATGGAAAAGCAATTAAAAATTCATTATGTTTGTGGATTTAACTGATTCAGGGAATCAGTTGCTTTTGCTCGGATGGTTACAGATTCAGGCAAACATTTGTTATATTTAGCTGATTTGTTTGTTTTAGCAGGACATCCGTAAAGCGTATTAGTAAAGTGAGATAATGACAAAATATTATTTAAACATCCCAAATTTGCAGGGATCCGTCGTATGCGCTATTGCTACAAGTGATGCAACATCGGTCTGTATAAGGACGTTTGGCTTTAAAGCAGTTAAAAATCCCCAGCATCATCATGGAACAACATCAACACAGATGCTGTGATAAATTAAAGCATAACAAGCAATTCAAACAAGGACAAAAAAACAGTTGGCTGTTTTTCGTTCCTCAACATTTAGCCAAAACAATATTTTGCCAATTAGCGAGGGCGTTATACCGCTAAGGAAGAATTTCATGCCAAGACCTTGATGTAAAATTTATTAATCACTCGTGCGCTAGAGGAATTGTCAAGCAATTGGAGATTGTTTGCTACTGAAGGAGTACAGTCTACTTTTACTGATATTAATGATAAATTTAGGAAAAAAAGTAGCATTAAAAATTGGTGCCCAAGCTGAGTATATGCGCTTAGATGTAATCGCAAGCAGAATTGGGACTTGCGGAAATGTGACAATAATATTAAAAAATTAAATATTTAATCGGTTAGGATGTGGTAATTAAAATTGCGGGAATAAACTGGTTTCTTTGAGACCAAAGGGCCACAATGACCCTTGAAAACCTGATCTTGAAAGCTGGCATAAAGCATGCACCAAACCAAACCTAGATGGGTGGCCTTAGGTTGTAAAATATGGCATTCGATTAATGAAAAAACTTCAAAATGCTGCAGTATTGTAAATTTACATCAAGAGTCTTGGCATTGTCGTAATTCTGCTGCAATTCAGCTTATGCTTCAAGTAAAAGCGCGTTCGCAATCACACTAAATCTGTTGCTTTATATTGTGCGGAAAAAGCGATTACCCAATTACGCTGCAATTCTATTCACCTGGGGGGCTATTTAACACCTATGTGGGGATGCAATGTTAGGTAAGGGTAAGGCAAAGGGGATGCTGCAATTTAAAAAATATTGCTTGCCTGAGCGTTCCTTATTGTGTAAGCTATGGGTGAGCCTAATTTGCATGTTGCATACGCTGCTTTATATTGGCATCTGAACGAATCTAAAATATGTTAACTGGTATTGAATTAAATATCGATGGGTGAAGTCTTAGCAGGAAGTACTGCTGCTCCGTTTCAAAACGTCTAGCGTATAACAAAGTTGGATAAAACAAAGGGACAAAAATACAGTTGGCTTTTTAGCTCCTTGGTCGCTAATTTTAGCAAAACTATATATTGTACCTGTTAGCTGGCCGTTGAGGCTGTAGGATTTTCTCTGAAAGAAACAAGAATTCTTCGATGTTCGTCTTATTATTTTAAGCTGTCTTTGTTTAACCTTGAACCCCTCAGTTAGCTGTGTCTAATATAATTATTCCGCTAGACGATTTAATACTCATGGGCAATTACCAAACTGTATTATCCTGCCAAAACAAGTTCATTCAGGTTAAACTTTTCAGAGCAATTCTGCCTTAATACCATTGAATATGCCTGATGTTATATAGTCGAAAATAATATTACTGGGCTTATATGCCCATGGCATTAATTATTAATACGCTTTTTGCCAAAGCCTGCTAAATCAAATATTCACTTTATGAGTGTGTCGGGTGATGTACAGCCTCATTAACATCTGCATCGCGATGTACTCAGTGTTGTAAGCAAGTGATCCGGATAATGAAATTTGCCTTAACCTATCATTGAACTCAAACTTCAGGTCGTCATTGTCAACTTTTTCATCAAACAGACAACGTGCATGTTGGTTTAACGCCCCGTTGAAAGTTAAGATACAAAAACAAAACAAAACAATCATTCATTCGACGTATGCTAGGACGGAGTTCTTAGTTACCACGAAACTCTTCAGTTCAAAAAAGTCAGTGGTAAAAGAGAATAAGAGTGGTGAAAGCAAAACGTACTTATTCTACCTTTTTTGGATTGCTAAAACTTTGTGGCGCAGTATTAAAACAAAGTTGATTATTAGTAAATAATAGAGATTAAAATCGTGACAGTGGTCCTTATGTAGCATTCTGTTCAAAGAGCTTGAAGTGGTGCGGGCAAAACTGGACTGGCTTCTGATTAAAATGTCTCTGGTGTACTTTGTAAAATGAGCCCTCATTAGGTCTTAACCAGAAAAACTTTGAAGTGATTGCTAATGGAACCTGTAATTAGCACACAGCTCTATGCTTTTTGTATATGTTATGGACCGTTTTGGCTGGTTGAGCATGCGTTTATCGCATGTAAAATAATGAGATGAAAATTTTGAGAAATCAATAATTAGGAGGAGAACTCTTCTGTTTCCCCTGCTCCCTACTCACCCCTAATTCTGGCTGCCAATATATAATGAAAAGTCGACGAGTTTGGTGAAGCCTAAATACAGAAATAATACAGACTTATCGGAAAAATATTGATATGTTATCAGAGTCTTCGTAGGGGGCTATCTGAAACAAGGACTGGCGAAAGCTCCACTATTTTACAAGTCAGTCATTTTTAGAGGGGCTGTATCGGCAAAGACAGTGGCAGATCATAGTTATCCAATATCTGATTGATGAGCATGCCACTTAACGCTGAATGCAGGCTATGCTAAACAGCGACTTAACGCACTTATAACCTATCTGGATGAGCAAATATATCTCGCTATGCCCAATCATTTTGCATTAAATACATAGTGAATACTAGCAGACCTTTTACTGGCCTTAACTTTGTTGAAAATGTGGCTAATGGCTCGTAAAAAAAATAGTCCAATACATAAAAGAACTCCTACATGCGGCGTTATATTTAAATATCTAACCAGTGGGGTTGTAATGATTAAACGAAAAATTTGCCTTAAGTTTATTTAATGTAGCAGTATCTGCAGCTCTACGTTACCCCTATCCCTGATGGCAAGAATAAGCTTGTTAAACAAAACCCACCTATGGAGGAAAGTTAAGGCCATTTCTATTTTTGGGGTGTGGTTGCTGTGAACATCACATTGTGACCGTTCTTGCAATCTGTCAAACACAAGAAAAACCGCTGCAGACATGCAATCTCAACAGACACTGTCAGATAGGCGTTTTGCTTTACTAACTCCGATTGGTATCTATTGCCCCACATACCGCAAAAGTTTGGGTGCCCTAAGGAGGAACTTTAATGAGAAAAAGTAAGTTGGACCATTTGTAAGTTGTTATCGTTTTTTCAAGTTGTCAACGATGTATTTTGATAGAGTGAGCCCTTTCAATCAAAGAACACGACGGGCATATATGGCATCATAACTTTGCGCTTGGTCTTTATACGAAGTTCCCCACCGTAAACTTAAAAAATGAATGTGCAATGTTACCTTGGAACCTCAGTTAAAAAGCTGAAACAACTTTTATATAACGGTTTTGCGGGTGGAATGTCAATTTAGCGCGGACCTAATGTTGGTACCCAAAACAGTGTGAAACTAGTATGTGATTAAGAATAGAGATAAGGTGCGCGATGAGTCCCAATTCATCTCTAAACTGTTTTTCCCATATAATTTGTAAAGAACATGTTTCATGGGGCGAAAACGAATCAATCAGTTCTCTTACAAGGTCAAGAGTATTAAAAGAATTATGAGTACAAAATTATTAGGCAAAATTTGTCACGTTAATAGCGACAGTAGTGGGCTATAAGTAGTGGTCTATCGCCGTGCTCTGCTGACGAGCAACAAAATCAACAAGACAAGCTGGCAAGTGAGTGCGGGGCTGGGGGCATTGCTGACCAAACAGGCCCTGGAAAAGATGCAGAAATCATCAGTATCTTCCCTTCCCGTCCTGAAGTCTAGCCATGGCTCGCTGGACAATTTTTTGGGAAGGCCTGGTAAGACTACTCGTTAGGATGAAGGCTCCTTCTCATTTAGTGTAGGTCTAGGCTATTCGTGATGAAGGTATGGTGCCTGAAAAACATACTAAGCAGTTCGTCGGAACCAAATATAGTATTGATGGCTACAAAACGGGGGGGGGGGGGGGCCCCCCGGAAAAGGGGGGGGGGGGGGGGGGCCCGGGAAAATTTTATTTACCTTTGATATTAGGGCCGGATGGGCTCAATGGGTTTGCCGAAGCTTCATTGCAGGAATACTCCGGTTAATTCTGAAGGAATGAGTAATAAGTTTGGTTTTCAATACCCGTACTATTCATATAAGCGGCAATTTTAATTTATTGCCAGTGCTTTATAAATTGCAAAATAAAAAGTTATGTTACAACACATATATGGCATTAGCGGCGAGCAGATCGATGAGCATGCAGGGCGCAGAGCCTACTTACCCAAGTTGGCCAGCAAACAACTTTGGTCTGATATTTCCGGCAAGTCATTAGGAATCAACTGAACGTCTGGAAGTTCCATGTTTGGCGGCTGAATATTTAAAGTTGGATACGCTATTAGCAGGTAGCCACGGTTGGTCGCTTAATGCTAGCTTTCTAAAACAATTTGCAAGGTGGCCATCTAGTGCTCACTAGGTGTGCTTATCAGGAGGGGCCAATTTCACGAGGCATAGTTTCGTCACGTCATCACGAATTTGCGGTTAGCCTCTTTAGTCTGAGGGCGTAACGGCATGTCAACTTAACGAGTAGGATGATAAAACGAGTTTTTAGTAGTTTAGTCAAATTCTGCGAGCGCAACTAATCCTAACCCTACCGTGAAATACTCGAGAACGCAAGGTCCTATACGGGTCCTTCAACAAATGGGCCCAAGTCTGAACAGGTTATTATTAAAAGGGGTAGCTCCTGTGAGATCCCCACGAAATCATAGTTAGAGCATTTGGCTCACTTATGAGGAATTTGCAATGTTTGCTGCCGCTACCCAATGCCCGTTTTAGTAATTTGAGATGTTTATCTTTTGTTGCGTCTTAAACGATAAATTGGTTTGATAAACGTTTTTTCGCTGAACGCCTGACCTTGCCCTAAAACTATGCAGGCACTTTTTACTAAGAAAACTTAAGCAAGATTGAGAAAAAAGTTAATGTCCGCTTTGGGTCGATAGCCGACCTAATTCAGGTTAGCAGACATTTCTCGATTGTCGTTTTTCGGCTTCGAAGCAGCCAGTCGAAAATTTTACCAGTCGCAATAAGAAGACTTGTTTGTTGTTCTAAATTTGGAATTGCATGAAGGTTTCCTTGCTTTGGATCAACTGCCATTAGGATAACAGACCATTGAAGAGGCCCAATTGCATTTGATTCATTTAACTTATTTCCCGTCGTATGAGCCCGCGAAATTAAAAAACGCGTTTAGGGTTAAGGCATCCAGCAGTGCGGTCGATAATGGCATTGACGCATGGCAATCTTGACTTGCAATGACGTTCTGCACAAAGCGGAGCGAGTGGTCTAACCCTCGAGAGCCCAAGCCATTGCATATAATAAATTAGGGTAGTCTGCGGCGATGGGATAATGACTGACGAGGCAATGCTTTTATAACAGATCCCAATATGTTGCCTTTGGGTATGATATCCGAATCGCACCAGCATCGGAAGATGGTCCGCGGTGCCTGCAGCGAGTCGCAGCTCTGCCATTAGCCTGACCGTTCAGTTCTTGTACCATCACAGTGCTGAGAAGTTTTGGTGCATGGGCGGAGGTTTTCTGTTTGCTCATTGGCGGGCGAATAGTCTGTTGAAACAGTCTGTCTTTTTGTAAGTGAGCTAGGGCCATGCAGGCTTCGTGGGCGGGGGATTAAAATAAAACCCTTGTAGACAAATAACAGGGTAGGCAAGCTGGTGAGCTGATCTTAGGTATCAATGTACTTCAACCTGGCGCGGAAACACACGCCGTATAATAAGGGTAAAATCTGCTACTTAGTACAATATTGGGCCAAACTCGCTGAGGCCCGTACTGCCCACTATACATATCAGCCTACAATAGGCGCTATGCTGTTCAAAGTGACAAATTGCCACGTTTTTTCATATAGGCGGACGATAGCGAGCAGCTTTATTGCTAGTAATGCATGCGAACTTTCTCGCCGGCTGCCAATTAGGGGCAGGAGGACGAGATTTCAGGGTGAGGATTGAGCAGCACCGAAGGGAGGAAAATACAAAACCGGCATAGGTAAGTCGACAACCAGCAAACGCGATGCTTGCTCTGGTGTTAAGGCGCTGACCAGTTCTTTGGGGGGCCCAACAAACAATTGTGTCCGAATTAGATTTATTTTGCTGGGCGCCTCAAGGTACCCTTGTTCATATAAATTGCGGAGCATGGAAAGGGACACCCACACCCACCTGAGGTGGGCGAATCGGCAACCATTTTGTGTTTCCAGCCAAAAACCCTCTTGTAAAATTAAGCCTCGTAGAGATAAGCTGAGCGTAAAAAAAACTGAGCTTGCTTGGGATTATTTTCGCGATGCATTTTACAATTGCGGATAAAGCGCCAAACCTTGATGATTACCTAGAAGGCCACCCCTGGGCTAGTTCTCATTCTTCTTGCCAATATATATCGCAATCAGCCCTCTTTTTGATAAAGCGTAAAGCACAAAGTTTAGCGGGCTATTATCTCTCTCTTTT
>Ga0163217_1041634_pt1 | contig 14009 bp, 7 predicted proteins | sample SynspAceP_FD_185933 | JGI IMG/M metagenome (GOLD analysis project Ga0163217, IMG submission 185933) | Saline lake microbial communities from Ace Lake in Antarctica - Synechococcus sp. Ace-P (PacBio error correction) | ecosystem: Environmental > Aquatic > Non-marine Saline and Alkaline > Saline ... | reverse complement strand
TCTTCTGCACCTCTGGTATTTATCTTCCCTATATCAAGGAGTAACTTTGCTTCACGTTGTATTCCAACCAGAGATTCCACCAAAACACGGATAATGTCATTCGCCTGTGTGCCATTACGGCAGCTACCATTTACATCTTATCGAACCACTTGGCTTTTGAACTGAAGATAAAAACTGCGCAGAGGGGGCTGGATTACCATGGAGTTCACCTCGCCTCAAACGCTATCCAAAAAACTTTCCAGTCATTTGTTTGATCAAAATGCAGATAGGCACTATTTATGCACTGACATACAAAGGGCAGCCACACTCACAGCGAAAGCCCGTTTGTTGAAAATTGTGTGCTTGGTCTTTGGCCCTGAAACACGTTGGCTTGCCTGCGGGAGGTTTTATCGAGCATTTACCACCAGCTCAAGGCGTCTTCGCTTGCGATGCAAGCCAGCTCTTCGTAGTTTGAATCTGTCTAATACGGTTGCCGTCATGTTTAGAATCTTGCGTCAGCTTAACTTACCGCCCATGCCATCAGATAGCGAATAATAAGCAGAGGTACAATTGAATTCTCTAGGACTGCTTCCTAAAACGAAAGAACAGCCGCCCATAAATTCCGGAAAAAGTTCATTTACATGAGGGACGGTGACATTTAAAAAAAGCGCTTTATCTCTATTAGCTTGCGTCATCGCACTGCACAGTTTAGCGATGCGTATCTGGACCTCGATTGGGTGGGCAAGCCTTTCTTGGCTGACAATGACGTCAGCGGAGCCCACGGCTACGGCTGATATCTCTTGCCGTTACTTTCTGGGGGCAGTTTCAACCATTCTATTAATTACGGCTCTGGGAATTTTACCCTGCTCGCACTTATCGCCAGTGACTATGTTGACTCAGGCTATGGCGCAAAGAAATGCGCATTAAGGGCCGCTAATAAGTGGGACGATAGCAAAACCAGTATACTTATCATTTTAATACTCCAAAATACGATCAGAGCGCTATTTAGGATTGTTGATCAGTCAGATCAGCAAACGCCAGAAACTTTCGACATTCCAGTGCAAATTTGACAACAGCGTTTCCAGAAGCCTACCTATTGAGCTTAGATCACAAAGTGTTTGTTATCAACTGGAGATGCATTAGACGGACGGCATGCTAACGTCAAGCCGAGTACAGAAAGGCCAAATACATTTATTGTGGGCTTTGCAGGATTTACACAAGACAGCCAATGTGACAGCTCGACCTTTCGATACATTACATCGCATTTCAAGGAATTTAGCCGCCTTACGGCCTTCATCATGCAGGAAGCCAAAATGACTCAAATCGACCTTAGATTCAAAAGCCGCAGGCGCGGAAAAGCGTTATTAGGCCTGTTAGAGGCCTTACCCTGAAATGCTTAGGTGCGTTCTCTCATCGCACCAGGCACAGAAACCAAGTACTGGGAGATTTATTTCGCCACAAGGGGATCATTACATTCGACTCAATGTGCGTTTGAAGGACGTTACTTGGGGCGCAAGTCGTCACCACATTAATTCAAAAAAACATTGGTACTGCGCTTGGGTTATGTGCAAAAAAAAATGTGACATTATTAACCATCCGCAAAAACCTATTCGATAATAGAGGAGAAGGCTTAATTATTTTTAATAAATGATTTGACAAGGATTCCGTCATAGAAGAAATTCGTCAATACTTTATATAAATAAAAAATTCAAAGGCTTAAACTTGCTTAATCTTGCAACTTAAGCCGATTATTTCATCTGCTGCCGTTATCTGTTCTTATTGTAGGACGAATATTACCGAAACCGCACCCGATTCACCACAAACAAGATGCTTACCCAGCATGACGCTGTAACAGCGCCGCCGCTGTGTCTTTTCTCAATACCTATTCAATTGGAACACCATAACTTTCCGCTAAATTCCAATTAAAGACGCTATCACCACGAATCGCCAAACTCACCAAAAAAAATCCTGTTAAATAAGAATGAAGAAGACGCTTGATGAGAAAAAAATTTGCGGCAACGTCATCACATCCTCAGGATGCAGTAACATCCCAAATTTTATAACCTGATTGCAGTACGTATCGGTATTTACCCACGATTGGTTGCTGATCGCGAACGAGAGAAAACAAGCTGAGTGTTAGAGGACGGTTTCGGCTTTGGGCACATTCCGTACAAAATTGATGCGGGGAATTACCGGGACGCCTTCTGGCCTGAATCAGAAATTCCATACAATTCCAACGAGTTTGATTCGAATTAGCATCATTGATTAAGAAAAACGAGTGGTGGGCGCCGGCGCCGGTGGCACTTCTAGTTTTAACCACGAGGCAACGTGAGGCACGTTGAACCCTTGCAAGCAACAAAGAGATCAGTACAACCGTAAAGTAATCTCGAATAATAAACTCTTTTTTGGGAATAGAAAGACCCCGCAATAATTAGGATAACAGAGCCAACACAATCGGCCACCGGCCACCGCGCCAGCCCCACCCAACTAATATACACCGCTCAGGCCAGCGAAAAATCAAATTGGCAACAAACAAATCATAACGCCACGGGACGGCCACAAAAATAGAAGAACGCAGCCAATACCGGAACGTGCCAGCATGATCAACAGACCTGGATGGCGTAACGAGAGCCCAAGTAACAAGAAACATGCTAGCCTAAGCTAACCAGCTAAGCGCGTTCCAGTGACCTTGAGGAGAAATTGACTTCAAGGGTGTTTGATTCCGGGCCATTGCCAACGTTAACCCGACCAAATTACACAGCAAGAAAATTCCACTTGCCACCCCAATCATGTTCACGCCAGAAAAAAATTACCAAACCAAACGAGATATTAATAAGCAACGCATAACAAACCCTTCGATAAGCGGAACACGGCGTAAAATCATTAATAAGAATTGCCGCCGGAGAAAGCCAAACAGACCACCTACCGAAAATTGCTGAGCCATTTGCCCCAAAAAAGCCAAATACGCAGATGGTCGGGAGCTTTGCCGCAGACCGGTAGCTGACCACTAACAGAATAGCATTGGATCATTGGCTCCGGACTTCTATTTCTAGTGTGCCGCCAACTCGTTCATTCAATTTAACGCCGCTATTACGCAATAAACTAAAGACCGCTGCCGCATTCTGTAGAGCCAACGATCGCACGAGTAACAAACCATAAATTGAGCTATACGTCTAAACCACGCCAGCGAAAATACCAACGGCCGCCGTAGTGAAACAACACCTAATGTAGCAAGAGATAAGATGGCCATAATGCCACGCGGAAGGTGCTGGTTTTGGTCTGCATACCGCCGTTCTTTAACAAGATACGGCCTAAAGCAAATTACCAACAAAAAGGCAAGATTGTGGATTGTCAAAGTCCCAGTCCGCTACCCATCTTTCCCCTTGCAAGCATTCCCATCCCGAGAAAAACAAGTAGTAAAGGTAAGCCAACACGAACAGTAAAAGAAAACTGGCTAGAATACTGCATTTAACAGCAATATCCCACTAAAAAATAAAAGCATTTGTGTCGATAGTGAGAACAGCCCTGTTCGTTTAAAGTTGACCCGTAAGCGTTAAGTTATTTCTCCATTAACTGCTCTTCCGTTTTCTTTGAAATTAGGATCCAACGGAATGCAATCAACCGGACAAAAACTGCTGACACTGCGGTTTTCATCAAAGGTGTCCTTATACACTCAGTGCATTTTGATGGCGTCTATTACATAGATTCGTCACCTTGGAAATCGCTTCATTCGACACTCAGGCTCCACACATCACCCCAATTAATGCATCATCGTAATAATAAGAGACATTCTTCTCTCCTAAGGGACCCGCTTGTATTGTCTTTAGTTACGTCGGTCCAAACAGCGGAACTTGAAAAATTGACATAAATCGTTTGATTTAATGCTCTTGTTAGAACACGCTTAACTTCTGGATTTACAAATTGGCCAAAATCACCGTTCAAAGAGGCTTATTTCGCGAAAACCAATGTCGACGAAATATAAGAGTATTTTTCTGAATAGGTGTCAAAAAAATACTTTTCACATCGGGCGCCAATCGCACGGTTCATATTGGCTAATTGAAATTCATATTCAAAATCCGATACGCCACGCAAGCGCTAATCACGACTTTTGCCACTGACGGAACGAGTATTCGGTCAATAAATTGTCAAAGCCACCACTTCCACATAGGCAAATGACCCAATACTTTTTTTAGCAATGAAATACGCAAATTCATGAGACAAACGCTGGGCGCTTTAGGGACTCGCAGCCACGCCACGATTCACTTTTTCAAATAGTTTTTTGATGCGCGCTTCAATCCCAAATCCGTTATGGCCGTTCGTAATTAGGGTCAAATGGTGCCGGATAAACCGCATCGTACTCATAGCTTCATCAAAAAATTAATTAAGGGAGAACGAGTTTTGGTAACTGACAAGTTTTTTCGCACTCATTTCCCGTTTAGGGGTCCGCCATCATATGGAATAACGACCTTGTCTCATTTTCACCGATTAAGGCGCGTATTTTTTTCGCGCCTGACCCTCACAAGTTTCTGGTATTAAATACTTTGTAAGGAGCCAATACCTTGCTTCAAAAGGGAAATCGCAAGAAAGATGAAAATTGGCGATTAAATCCAGTCCACCTATTGTAGGAATGACACGGCTGACAAGTCGATTACAAAAGGCCCGCTGTAATTTTCCACTAACAAAAGCGCCAGGGTGATTAAGGCTCCAGGGGCCAACCAGCTTAAAATTACACTGAAAATCAGCATTGCCCAAAAATACAAATCCAGGCAAATGATATAAGTGCCAGCAAAAGTATTTAAATAGCTTAGCTGGCGGGAGAATAACCGCACCCTTTAATCAGTACAACAAAAACAACCGTCAAGAGCTGGACAGAAAATGCGAAACAATGAGGAAAGCCGTGTCAACGAACTATCGTGGAATCAACTTTCGTTTAAAGGAAGAAACCAATAGGGCTGGTCACTTTTGACGATGCTTTGGACTAATAGGATTATAAAAAACGGGCTCGCGTTTAGCTGAAGCACTAAACGCAGTAAAACAACAAACATGAAAAAGGTTTAAAAATTAAACCTTCACAACATAACATATGGACTGAATACATGTTCAATATTCCTTAAATTAGTCTTTCTAGCGGAAAAAAATCGTTCGCCATTTTTTTTGATCGGGTTAACGGCAGGGCCGTCATTGGCATCTGCCGACTATTTTTATCAATATTAAGAGGCTTCAAAAGACAACAAAGCTTGCGCTCTGTTGTTCCCTTCGGCGACGTAATATGTTACGTAACTGAGCAATTGGCTCATCCAGCTTCTATTCACCATCGAGCGGCACCTAACATTGGCATGGACTGGCTAATGCTCGGCTTGTTTCTCATCAAGTTCCCTTTCTTTACCATTTTTGATCATGGGCTTCAAAGGAATCGAAAAAAATAAGCGGGTGCGCTGGCCCTGACAAGCTGGTCACGGTATGCATATGCTCTTCCTCTTCTACCCCACACAGAGTGACCAATACTAGAAAAAGCTCACTCACTTGCGTTTTTGCCCTTCAGTTGTGTATTCATTGGCTATTAAGCCTGTCATTCCTGCGCCTAATGAGAAGGCCGTATAGCATACTGCGGACAATCGGCCACAAGGGATTTTACCTACAATAAGCCAATTGAGTCCAATTCAACACCCGCTGCAACCGAGAAATAAAACAGTTGATCGTCACGTACCTGCCCACCGAAAGTCTTCAATTACCGCCTGCATTTGCGGCAGGTTTAACACACAAAACAACCACATCGGCCTGATTTACAGCCATGTCATTGTCAGCCAACATGGTAATACCATATGTTTCATGATAGTAATCGCGTTTTTTCTGGGGGTTCTCGATGTACCCAATGATTTTTTCAGCCGGATAACCGTTAGGCAAGCTGCCACTAAAAATCGCTCTGGCCATATTTCCTACACCTAAAGGCAATACTTTGCTGTCATTTTTACATTTCCTATTTTTAATTCTCTAAGCTGGGGCAAAAAATACCCATCAGCTTATTCAATAAATGATATGGCATTGGTGGCCTCACATTTTAGCCGAATATCACGCGATCCAAAGATGCCGTACCCACACGAACACATTGTGCTACCAGATTGAATTGCCGCTGGAAATTCCAGACATACCAATAGATTTAAAGTGTCTATCATTTGCTGTCGGGATTTGGATATTCCAAGAAGAAAGGCTTTTACAAGAGTTCATAGGACAGGCATTGCGCGCGAATTTTCTTGTGGCGCGGGGATGGACCATTAGCCCTCTAAGACCACAAGTTTGGGCAGGCGTTCTAATTGAGGTCACCATGCCCTAGCTCTGGACAGGTCACCCCAGATTTACTGTCTTCGCCGCTTAATGTTAAACTGAATACAGACATTGAGTTGGGGGCATATTCTACTGGAACGCTGATCACTAAGACGGCGAGCAATTTTTTCTCGATTCAATGGAATTGCCACCCAATTTTGCATGTGTCTGCTATGAGGCGGATTTATTTTAGGACTGAATGGGGCCAATGAAGTGCCATTCAATGTCCGCTAAATGCGCTTAAAGGCATGACACTTATCCACCGCTTTGCACGTAATTTCACCGAAGTGTCTTTTGGCCGGCGCTATACGCTGCTTCTAGTGCGGATAAAGGCTTTGTCTTTACTGACCGCCAACATCGGCACACAAAACCCTCTTTCGTTTTGTAACTGCTGAAAAACCAGCTGATCAATCTGTTGAGAAAACTAAGGTTAAATTAACCTTCACCGTCTTCCGTTTCGTTTCGTTCGATTTCAATCGACATTGTTCACACGCTCCTTTTTTATAAAGATGTAAAAACGAGTTGCCCGTTTCCTCTTTATAAAAAAGACAGGAGGGGAAGAAAACGATTGGTGTGCGCCATTCATAGCCACTATTTTAAAAGGGACAGAAAAAAAAGCTTAATAACGAATAAAGCTCAGAGCTATGGATTATAATAGTCACCATGAAAATTCTAGGCGATTATCCTGGGTAAGTTATGTAGGCGAGTTCGCAAGCGAATGAAGCGGCCTTGGTGAAGCAACCTCTAATGGATGAGTGCCTCGGGGATAAAAAAGGGGCAATACCGATTAGACACTCCTGCCACGTATTAGGCGATTGCTAGAAAGCTAGAGTCACTTCAATGACTTCAATAGTTTAGTGGGCACAATCTCGGCATCCTCTAAATGCTGAATACGGATACCCCAATAACCAATTCACGCTCATTTCATAATGCGCAAGAAGATCATTATCTTCGTACACTGTATCTTGCATATATCAGCCAATACTTTTCAACTCGTCCTCATCTATTTTCGACGTCGAAAGTAACTTCAGCGAAAGCAACGAACGCGCGCTGAAAATGGCGACGGGAGTTCCTTTAAAACGATGCCAAAAACTATTTATCAAAAGCTAAAAAACGTCGCCAATAGACCTGTTCGCGGATTTCGGTGCTGTCTTCCAACAATAAATAATCGGCTTTTTCTCGCTCGAATACAAGCGTCCAGCCAAGAAAGCATAACTGTCTAAAGCCAGTGCCATCAGCTCTCCTTTCTAACAGGGTGTCTTCTCGTTGAAATGCTAAAACATTAAATAGATTTAGAACCCTGGACCATCGGGAACGCTCACCATGGATGCCATCTGGAAAAAACCATGACGTTAAAAAAGACCTGCAGTGCTTCCAGTCTGATAAATTCGGGAAATGTTTAATGTCATGACGTTATAGGACAAGAAGGGAGTCGGCGCAAAAAGTAATCAACGCTTGAGGAACAGTAAATCAAATCGGCCATTTGGACTAAGTAAAACTCTCATAATAGAGTCTACATATTGGTAAAATGGCCATTGCGAACAGTCCTTGTCACACACAATAAAAGACAATACGCCTTGGGCAAACTGAGCCTGTAGCCTATTTTTAAAGCATTCAGCAAGGAACTTAATAAAGCCCCCCTTATGAAATCATGGTGCAGCATTTGGGGCATTGTCACGTACAGATCTTTGATGAAAATCTCGTTCTTTTTCGAGATAGGCAACACGAGGACCGCAGGACCTGCCGTCCTTAAGCAATTCGTTTGTGGAATCTTAGGCATAAAATACTTGGAAACCCAATTGGTCCATTAATTGAAACTAGATTAACGACCTAAGATAAAAGTAAGGATGATAGTAAAGCCAAATGAGAGGAAAGAAACAATCTGGCCTTACTTATTTGCACTCAAACAGCCTGATAAAACACGTTGACCAGAATATACGTCGCGCGACTCGACCAAACAAAAATCATCACCCGAAGTACGGGGAATTTATTTTTTTTTTTTTTTTTTTTTTTTTTTTTTTTTTTTTTTGAGCCTTTGTCTTCCGGGTATCATACGACCATACAACGTTGCCGTACTGTTCAAACAAATAAAGTCGGCAAAAACTTCTACTTGACAAAGAAACCCGCCTTTCCAAACCAAAAGCAAGCAGCAGGGCCCGATGTTAAGCAGTCAGCACGGTGGAGAACTTCTAGGTCTCCTTCACCATTAATGCATTAGCCCAAAGGCAATAAAAATTCGAACATTCGCCATTACCAGCTCAGTGGCCGCGGAGAAAGGAGCGATTTTCGCCATTTTTCATGAGGCCTGATTGATCAGAACAAAATCGCGGTAATAACACCCGCTTTTATTCCCTCAATTAGAGTCAAAAACGTCTTTCATCGCCACGCCAACGGTGACAAACCATGATAGGTGGACCATCGAACGACTCAAATACCTGATCATTTCATAGTAAATTGTGCACGGGAACATCGGCGGTCACCATCTAATCCAGAAGCCTTTGCAATCCGCGATCATTATCAAACCGAACTTGGCACAAGAACAACGAGCCAAAATGCGCGCGCACTCCTGTCTTTCGACCAGATAATAAATCACGCATCAGCGCAATGGTTTCCCGCTCTTTTCAGGAATACCCGCTAAAAAACCATGCATGGTCGACATCAGGCCTTCGTGAGCACAACCGCCTCAGAAAAGACTGATTCATCAGGATGAAACTCCACCAACAGATCATGTGTCGCGGCCGTATTCAAGCGCACGAGACAACACCTTAGTACTTGCCATTGGATGGCGATGATTGGACACTGCGATAAACCCGGCGTCCCGTCCAAAATGCCCACCATTATACTCAGCTTGCGCCTTCCAACCCCTTTGCGTTTAACGGCGCCAATAGGAAACCACATTAGCCATTTCCCGCCTCGTTCCGCTTATGTCTTGATTAACGCTGCAACCGCAGGCGTATCCCAATAGGGGCCGTATCTGGAGACAAAAACTAACCGTCGTCACACCACCGGAAACCGCTGCACGACCTTCCGCGACCACTGCCTTTTTGATGTCAATCCAGGTTCACGTAAACGCCACCGCAAGATCCACTTAAAACCCGGCACACCCATTGACCCTGTCGCCATCAACAATCTCAGCATCTTCAAAAACCAGCTGAGCATCGCCACGCTACATTTTTTGATTGTCGGATGACCAAAATCCGTTACCTATGCAATGTTTTGACTCGGGTCGATAATACGACCATTTTGAATACGTAATTTCATGCTATTTTTCATCCCCTCGTTACTGACGAATCATCACTTTGTAAAATACGTGACCACTCATCGCCATAGACATCACTGCCATTCGCACCGCGATGCCTTGCGTTACTTGATCCAAAATTACAGAATGTTACCGTCCGCGACTGTCCGAAGAAATTTCCACGCGCGGGTTAATTGGACCTGGATGCATGACGATTGGCATTCAGGGACTCGCCCACGCCCAACGTTTCTTCAGTCAAACCCATACAATCGATAGAATTCGCTTTCGCTCGCAAAAAGGCGCCTTTCACATGCGCTCTTTTTGCCAAACGTTAACCATCACCACCACGTCGATCTTTTAGCCAAGCTTCTAAGGTCATGCAAAGTTCGTGGCGCCATTTCAGCGAAAAAAGCTGCGGCACTAATGTTTTGGTCCAACCAGACGTATATCGCTAACGCCTAACGTCGTCAGCGCTTTGTAGCTGAGAGCGTGCCCACACGTGAATGGCCAAAATATCACCGACGATTCGCAATTTGAAGTTCCATTCAAAGCGGCCTTTTGTGACGACGAATCGTCAACTATCATAAACATTCGCTTGCGTTGGATGAGCATGTCGCCATCACCCGCATTAATGATGGCAACATTCGGCGTACATGTTCAGCATAAAGTGCGCCGCCACCACTGTCTGGAATGACGTACGATAACATGTCACTTTGCATGGCTTTCTTAAAATTTTTCAGGGTATCCATAAGATTCGCCTTTAGACGTCGCAGAAGTTTCAATTTATTGAGGTTTATAACATTTCAGCCGATAATCGCTTACCAGCTAATTCAAACGGTTGGGTACGTTTGTACGAGTGAATTTTTCAAAAAAATAGATTACGACGGTTTTACCGCGTTTAAAAGAGGGCACTGTTAACAAGGGACTGCTCGCCCATCGAAAGGAAGGATACCGCTCGCATTCAAGAATCTCAGTCAAAATAGTTTTATCCAGGTCCATCCAGCGTTAAAGTGCTTAAGCTGCCCCGTGTTCATTTAATTGTAATGCCCGAGGCTCGCGATCGCATCATGGTTTGCTTTCCTCAAACTGCAAAGACGGTATCTCTTTACTCTATTTTAAAAATAGGAAGTCTGGATAGGAAATGCACCGGTACAGACAAACTTGCAGCCGGGGCATTAATGACATTATAACGGTTGGTTCTCCCGTATTTTTTTTGGTGAAAAGATTCTTCATTCTTTCTAAACCGCTGCATCGTCAATCTTTATCCATACGTTAATTGTCGTACGTGTTCGACAAAAAAATAAGCTTTTTTCTGACTATTAATGGGTATCAATGATAGAAACACACCCAAGTGTTTGTCCAGTCAGCTTTAAACCCTTTGATCAGGATTGAAGCGTTAAATGCTCGCAACAATATTCCGCTGAAATAGGGAAGCTTTCATGCTGCCCCCAAATCGTAAAAGAATGGCTAAACGTAATACTAGCAGGTCGACCAAAGTCAAAAAATTTCGTTCATCGCGGCTGCGATTCGTTACGACCAGACATTAAGCACATATCGACCAAGATGACGTGCGATCTTCAATCGCTGGCAATGGAAAAGTTTGTTCACCTTCGGGTTCAATCCCGCCTTTCGTTAAAGTCAATCACGATAAAAAGTAATGTCCCAACGTCGCTAAAGGCTCAGTTGGTTGCACCGCGGATATCAAACGTTCTGCAACCCAAACACCAACCAGTTATGAATCCCAACACAATTTAGCATTATCAATGTTATTATTTTCACAGTATGCCGTCATGTTTGCGTTTCATTTGGACGCTAGAGAATGTTCTAAATCTTAACTTCATTTTTTCTCAAACCTTGTTTCTTAAATCACCAAAACCACCATTCACCAGCCACTCACTTAGTCGTCTCGGCAAACCAAGTTCTAAATCACTGAGCCGCTAAACCATCCACGAGTTTTCTTTTAAAATTTCGGTTTCCTTTACTGAGCAATTCACCTGCCCTTTAGCCTCATAGGAAGACATCGTTCGTCATCATTATGTAGGAGGTTGAAACGTTCCATTGCAATCGTTTAGCAAACTTACGTGCTCTTGGACACATCTCATTTTTCTAAGCCGTCCATGTCTCAAATGGGCAAGGCCCACTACGAAAGCATCTGGCTTCCACTCTTCTACCACCTTGGTTGGATCTCATTCCCATTAGGAATACCCATCTTTGGCTTTTATCGGCGTTCAAGCGGTTGAGCCCGTTCCTGTTTAATACTCTGACCCAAATAGCAACACCCATTCGAGGTCGTGCCAAAGTCAAAACCCGAATACTGAGCGAACAGTATTTGGGCCTTCTGATTATCGTTTAAGGGCGTTTCTGTCGAGATTGACGCTGTCATTAACCATTTGTCTATATCGGTGAAAGTTTGCCATATCAATCCCAATACTCGCGTAGCGGCGGTAAATTGCAATCACTTGGTGTATGAATATACGCTAAATTCCGCTTCACATACTAGCCATCATTATTCGCAATTCAGACTCAAGTTGCCAGCGTCCAACCAGCACATCCTTATATGTATACGAAGGCATTTTGGCCCTTGCCCTTCCGGGCGATTTCTTCAAAGCGGCTTCAAAGAGGCAGACCAAAACCACTTCATCGGTGACTCGTACGTATTGCTCCAAACTTTGCTGCTATGTGTTGCAAATTAAAAAACTGCTTCGCTTTCTACTGGTCCACCCGTGTAATGGTCAGGACGTTAGACGCGGGCTACCAATTAATGCAGGTGATCCCGCCTTTAATTTCAGTTAAAATCAACATTTGAGGGACGATTGATTATAATCCCCATCGCGCCCGCTGTAGTGTGTTTCGCAAAGATAAATAACGGTGTGTTTCCAAAGTGTGGGGTCGTCTAGGTGTTGCATTGAAATTAAAAAAGTGATTTTTTAAACGATCGAAAAATGAATTCATAGTCATTGTGCCCTCTTTAAAATGTATGACAGCGCCAAGATCGCGCCAGTGACTAAACCCTTAAGAAGTACTTGAATTAACCTGAACCTAAAAATAACCTCGCCCAACGACGGCAATATTTAGAAGAGCAAAAGAAGACGGCAAAGCAGCCGGCTGCCGTCTCCAGACAGTATTTAGGGCAAGATTGAGAATTTTACCTACCCAAATACACAATTATTACCGAAGCTTCAAAAAACTTCACATTCCAAGCAGTAAACTGTCGTTACTGGAACGTGTAAAAAGAGTCAACCGTTCACACTTTTTCACCCTTTGGAACTATAAATCCATTAACTCGACGAAAAATGGCTCAAAAGTACATCGAATTCCAAGTCGACGGCAACTTTGTTCATCTTTTACGCTGGTTGAATTTGGGCACAAATGGATAAACAACTACCAAGCTGAAAACAGTTGGACTTACGCTTTACTTTTTCCACGCGGCTGTCTTTCCTAGTTCTTCCTATATTGTCCTTACCACCACAAAACATACTCTTATAAAGAGAATGTTCTTCTTATATTTAAAAAGGACAAAACTGCCCATCATTGGAGCAATTAGGAAGGCACCATGCAACTACAAGCAATAGATTTACACCAGCCGCAAACAGCGGCAAGAAGGATTTCGTTAAAATCCCTGCGAGAAAATGGCTTTTGGCGTTCTAAAAAACCACCCTATTTCAAAAAAACACTCGCATCAGGCGCAATCTACAGTGAATGGGCAGACCCTTTTTTTTTAATTAGCGAAGAAAAAAAACAAACTACCTTTACAACAAAGGCACACCAAGACGGTTTTTTTTTCCGCCGACGTTCGGAAACAGCCAAAGGTCACACCAAGAAAGACATTTTCAAAGAATATTTTCCTATTATCCGTGGGGACAATTTGCCCACCGATAAAAAAAAGCCCCTACTGACGCAATATTATGCCGAAGCCAACACATTAGGCGTTCAGAGCTGCTGGCTTGGGTTGAAGCACATTCCCCGGTAGACGTTTCGCAAAAAAAACTTACTCACAAATTCCTTTTCTATGGCATGGGTGGGACGGCAGTGGATCAGACCTTTGCTGGCGTGTCCTGCTTATTCCACCGTTAAAAGGCGATGAAAAGAATTTAGGCGGCCCAATCGAGGCGGGTGCGCTCATGAAGGACATTTTTAAACCTACTGACTAATTCCTGCCATCCTGCCATCCGCCAACGAGCCCTGGCTTACAAGGTTTCAAGGCCAAAGGATTGGCCCCACCGTGGATGGACGTTCCTTGCGGACTTTGGGCCACGCTAATCGTGGAATATTGGCCGATATTTTGCTAACAAGAAGGCCCTCTTGGGGGGGCTAAACTTTTCCCCATCCCACCGGGTCAACACCGCGTTCAATTTTTTTTTTCCAACCCAGAAGGGTGCGAAAAAACCCCCAAAAAACCCCCAAATCCACGGCATTTTCTTTTTGGGCCTTATTTTCCCCCATTCTCCTTTTTCTTTTCCTTTTTTTTTTT
>Ga0163217_1037153_pt1 | contig 14009 bp, 7 predicted proteins | sample SynspAceP_FD_185933 | JGI IMG/M metagenome (GOLD analysis project Ga0163217, IMG submission 185933) | Saline lake microbial communities from Ace Lake in Antarctica - Synechococcus sp. Ace-P (PacBio error correction) | ecosystem: Environmental > Aquatic > Non-marine Saline and Alkaline > Saline ... | reverse complement strand
GGTCGTGATAGATGTGCTCCTGAGGGTTGCCTCTCAATCTCATAAAATATAAAATGAACTGCATTCTTTAAATGAGTTTTATGCCATTTTAGTGATTTTATTGAATTTTTGAGAGGAATTTGTCTGTTTAGCAAAATCGCGGAACTTATACTCTTTCTTTTTTTTTTTTTTTTTGATAAGATAATATATTATGAATGATAGATGAAATTAGGAGCTAGTAATAGTGATCAAATTGCCCCTGCTTTGAGTTTCATTAAGTGTTTTTGGGTGGATTAATGAAACTGATATTAGTAAGGATAAATTACTTGACCGTAGTGGTTGTTGGTTTAGTTAAAACCTTTTCAAACGATTTATAATTGAAAAGTGTGAAAAAGTTGTATTGTAGTGGAAGTTAGAAATCAACTTTATTACACGATTCAATCGAAAACGTAGATTTTTTTATGTATGGGAGTCAATCCTTTCTCTTTTAATAGTATAATGAATTTTGACGTCGGTATCTTTCTTCTGATTTTAAGTAATATTGGAGCATGTTCCGGATCCTCATGAAAATAAATTTTCTATTCTGAGTATTTTATCGTGTTTTCTTTCTACTGTTGATGGATGGTGGTTGCGTATTTATTTTTACAGTTTCCATTTTTGTTTCCCACTTCTTATGTTAGCATGCATAACTTATTATTTATAGATATATCGAGTATTCTTTGCGGGATCTTAGTATAAGAATTACCAAACTTTCGTTGGAAAGTAGGTGTGAGACTTTGTTTAGTGTTAATTACTTTGTGATCATCCCACATCTGAAATTATTTTTGGAACTTTCTTTTTGGGAAAAAATCTTCGTCCTTCCTATTTTTGAGTTACACTGTATTAAATCCTTTCGTATTATTTTATTGATTTATCTTCCACAGAATTGTATTTAAACATTATATTATGTAATTTAGTATATTTTTTTCTTATGGGAAAATTCTTTAGTAAAATGAATTATGCACCAAGTGGATTATGGAATAATTGATAAAAAAAACCAACAATTATTGACTTATCAATTCCTGGTGCATATCCTAAATACATAGCTCCAGAGCTTATAAAATCTACAGTGGATAAAATTGTTTGAGCTTCTAAAGAAGGTAAGTTTCATTCGAGAGCAGTTTATCGTTTGGGCGGGGGGGGTGGGGGGAGGGGAATGTCAACCATCCAGGAATTTCTGAATATTAGATCTCATTGTTGTTTTTAAAAACGGGACAAGTTGTCCATTGAACCCAATCGAGTATTTAGATTGAAGCATGCATAAAATATCTTTTTAACGCACAATTTGTTTGGCGCCTCAGAGGACAAATTCAAAAAAGTACTGCCATATAGTTTTTGGGATATTTGAAATGCATATGGGGTGAGCGATAGAAATTGATAAGATTCAAGTTAAGCTGTCAGTAGAACAGGAATTCCTTTTATAAACAACAAGTAGGGCTTAGAGTTTTTGCAAAAAAAATTATTATAGCTGAGCGTTCAAAAAAAAGTATGGAGTAATAAAGCTAAGAAGATTATTCAGGAAATTTAAAGGAGTACGTTATGAATTTTGGTTTTTTTAGGCATTGAAGTTTAGAGATAAATAAATTGATGACAGAATTTCTTAAAGTCGATTAGATTCATTGGTTTGAGCAATCCTTCGGGACCGATAGAATTTAGTCAATGGGGTTGGACAATACTATAAAGGCCTATAGAAGATTGCAATTATTTTCATGTCAATCGTCAATGAAAATTTTATGGGTGCCAAGAGGATGGAAGATTTAAATTATGGAAAGAAATATTTTTAATCAAAAAAAGGGTGAACTACTTCATTTGCATGCCATCAGGACTGTCTTGCCGGGCTTGGCTTCTGCCAAAACATAAAAAAATCTATTAATGCGCATCAAAACGATTGAATCGATTCGAAAATAACGATGAAATACCACACTAAGGATAGCGAAAATTTGAACATTAAACGATTTAAAGCTTTTGAGGATACATCAAACTCGAGAAACAAACTGAATTATCCTCATTCGGCCCTTTGATGACTACTTTAGCAGTTCAATTTATTTAATGTTTTGAATTAGTTGATGGCAAAGTTTTTACACGTGATTATGGAATGCAAAAATTTTGGAGGGATTAGAAAAACTCGTTTTACGGACCTTTCTATAGCTCAAAATGCTGTGAAGATATGGAGCCGCATATTCTTCATCGCAAAGAAAGGAAGCGGAGAGTTTTTAGAGAAATTTGAAGCATCCAATATCCAACTTCGGTTTTCTAAGCTGAAGGAAAGGTTTCGATTTAAACATTGCAGAATATTTTAAAAATTTCGTTACTGGTTTAAGCAGTATGAGGTAGTTCATTTTCATATTTTTAATCCACTCATTATTTTATGCTCCACTTGGTGTAGATTGTAAGATAGTATGTCACTGAGCACGGCAATTTTTGGGTTTGGCAGAAAAAGAAGCGATCTGATAGTTTAATGAGCGGTGTTGAAGAAAAATCTTTTGAAGAAGTGGCTTCATGAGTTACTTATAACTCTCATTTACAAAAGGAAAGCTTCATGAACGTCTTTATGGATTTAGAAAAATCAAAAAAATGCCTCGGTGGCTACAAATGGAATTCCCATTTCCAAGAGGTGAATTCGGAAGGGATATTTCCAAGAAATAACCGAACTGAGAGCTCAATTGAAGGGTTAAAGTAGTTGTTGGAAACAATTCACGTTTTGTTTCTTTTAAGCGAATTGATCGTCTAATTTTAAGGCTTTCCTCGAAGTTAAAAAAATTAAAGGCGCTTGTGTTCTTTTGTTAGTAGGAGATGGAGTTTTAATGTCGAACTAAAGAAGTCAAGTAGAAGAATTAAAAATCACTAATTCGGTTATTTTTGCTGGTATGTGTGAGTTAATGTGCAAGAATACCAAAACAGTTAATGGATGTCTTGCGTTATTCCATCGCAGGTCAGAAATCGTTTGCGAACTGGTTGCCATTGAAACCTTATCGAATCGGTAACCAACCATTTGTTTTTGCTGGATGGGCGGCGGCATAAAGAAATTGTTGGAGGGTTAAATCACAACGATATTGTAAAAATGAGTCGGAATTGGCGGAACGATTGGAATATATATCAATGGTATGAATCGCCAGATGAAACTAAAATAGCAAGAATTAAAAATACGCGAAAGAATTTAGCATTGAAGTATGTTGTGAGAAGTTTAATGATTATTTTACCCCGTCAATTAAAGGAAAACGAATCACCAATAAGCGATAAATTCTCACTTAGAGAATGAAAAATACGGAGAAATAGAGAAGGATTTTTAGCAAAACGCTGATACCTATTTTTCAAGAAAATTATGTCAAGGAAACAAAGACGAAAACTACCTTTTGGAGAAGTATAGAAATGAGCTTGATAAGAAGGGAAATGAAGAATTGAGACTGTAAGAACTTGTTCTTTGATGTTGGCTGTGGACCTTGCGATTTATACCCTGAGTTGTGGAAGGTGTGCATGACCCTATCATGACATTGGATTTGGTGGATCTAATTTAGAGAAAATAAAGAGTCAACATTTAACGCGCGATAAAATTAAAAAAACGACTTCAATTCAGATTTAGATCATTTTGTCCTAAAGAGGGCCTATGATGTGATTATTTAGTTTCTGGTCAATCGAATATGCCAATGATTTTTTGAAAGGCATAATTAAAAGTATAGTTCAAGGCGCTCAAACCAAATGGAAACCTTTGATTATCTCATTCCCATCAAAATAGTCCTTAATCGGATTTTGGGGTGAACTGGTTTACCGAAATATTAGAAATTTATTTAGAAAAAGAGAAAGCACCGACTATAAAAGAGTTTATTTCAGTTGGAGATTTTGTCCGAAGAATTTGTTCTGAATGGATCTGAAAAAGAAAATCACTGTAAGGTATTTTGGGTAAAAGCTATTGTTGCAGCCATTGGATTGACTCTATTTGTTGATGTCGATTATAAGATTTTAAAATTATTTTTAATAGTCGCCCAGGATAGGTAACTTAAATAATTTGTCACAGGAGTTTCTCGGTAGTATATCAACATAAAAAAAAAGAGAAAAGCAGGATTAGTTAAATCGCTCTAAAGTGGATTAACAATGGAGAATTCTTAAAGTTATTATAGTTACCAATATACCCAATCAATATCGGGGTACCACTTTTTTTAATTGAATTGAAACAATCAATTGATTTTTACAGGGTAAGGAGCTTTTAGTCGTTTTTGCCAGCCGAAAGAGCTATCAAGCAAGAAAGTCCCAATCCATTGATATGCTTGAATGTTAATTTATAACTTATTCATATTTTTAGGAACAAGTATTTTTTAGGTAGCATTAGAGCAAAAGCGAGGGTTTTGTTCTTTTATTCTTGGATTAATTCGCTCTTATTGAAAGAAAAACCGGAAAAACACTTATAGTGGGTGGTTTTTCTATATCTAGCTTGAAAAGTAGCATTCTTTCAGTTTTTTACTGCTTCCATTTTTATTATTTTGGTTCCGGCCACTTTTGAAGCTGGAATCAACCAAAGGCAAGACCAGTTCGGTTAATAATTTAGAAAAGTGGCTAATAGGCAGAGCAAATTCATTTTAAAGCATACAGTACAAAGCAAAAACCCAGTACTTTTATTCTCACGGGAGGCGGAAGAAAAAAAAGTGTGAATGTAAGGAATACCAGTCGATGTTGAATTTTTAGCTCCAATTAATCGCACATGATGAATTTGCATAGAAAAGAATGAATTTATCACCTGACATATGTAGGTTAATTTGACTTCCAGAAAAATGTTGGATTATACTAAATGTTGTAAAGGAATGGAAAAGCATCTATAGGAACAGACTTTGTGTTGGATGATTATAGCAGGAGAGTTTAGGTTAGAGTGGAGCAGTTTGGCAAGGAGGAATTGGAGATTTCAGGTTTATTAAACTTTCCCATGTGGTTCATGCAAAGAAGAATTTGCCGTCAGTTTTAACTAATTCTGCTATATTTCTTTTTCAAACGGATTTTGATAATTGGGGCTTTAGTTTGAACGAAGCAATGGCTGCGGTATTCCCTTGTTTGGGCATCGATTTAATGCTGGAAGCTACAGAGGATTTAAAATCAAGAAGCACAACAGGATTTAAGGTGATTTTAATGATTCAATAAGTGTAGCAAAAAAATTGATTACTTAGTTAGATATCCATTAAAAAATGGAAGATGGGGGCAAAGAATGCTAGCGATTTTATTCAACTAAATTATTTCGTTTAGCAGTTGTCGAAGTAGAATGATAATCAGTAATTAAGATGACGTATAAGAATTTGAAAAAATGGGTTAGTCAATCTGCCACTTTCATTAAGGTGGTTTATCGTACTCCATTTTATTACGGCCAATATGATTTGGTTACTTTTTGAAGGGGAAGGATTTCTCCCCTCATTTCTGTCCATTATATATCGTAGGTATTTTAACTCCCTTTATTCTTATAATTCAGGCTTTTTATCCAAAAATTCCCCAAAGGATAAAGTCACTAATTGTGATTTGAATGGAATGTGCGTCATTATTGGTAGCCTTCAATTCTTTCTTATTGTTTCTTATCGATAGTGGATTTGAAGAGTAATTAGATGTGCTTTAAAATACAGCACGCCCTTATTTTTATTCTATTTTCTTCAGGCATTTTATAAGATCAAAGTAGATTTGATTGGGCGGTGTGCTACAAAAACTTTCTTTATTCAGCATATATTCCTGCAATATTGCTGTATATGAGCTTTTGTTTTGGTGCGATAAGTCCAGAATATCTTTCCGAGGTTAGAGGTGGAAGGAGCTCGAATTCAAGGAGGTTATGCAGAATTATGAATTACGCAATTTATGCAACAGGTGCATGCTTATTCAATGTTACTTTTTTCTCAGATCTAATCAATTGAAAGCAGTGACATCTAAAAAAGACAATAATCCATTTTGGTTATTATTATTGAGTTTTGTTGCCTTTTTAAGTATAAGCAGACATCTTCTTGGGCTGCTGCACCCCCCCCCCCCCGTTTTTTATTATGCTTTGTTTCATATTCTACAACTTAAAAAGTATAAAAGGGCTTCTTTAATCATTTTACTATTTTCTCCACTTTTATTTTTATAGGAATTAATACATTCAAGATAAAAATTGAAACCCGTTAATTGAAAAGGAATTAAAGTAATTGAAGGGAGATGCAGGAATTGAACGCTCTTTTAAACGGTCGGATTGACTAGTGGGATTAAAGTATTTTGAAATTTGGACAGGAAAATGCCATTGAGTAGTAACTTGTTGGGGGCGCCATTGTCAAATGAAAAAGAAGTGCCTACCCATGATTAGTGGAAGGAATTGCACAGTGACTTTGTCAGAGTTTTTATTTTAAGTGAGTTACTGGATTTGGTTACTTTATTTTATCTTTTTTAATTGTTAATCTAAAAAGAGGGTTTGGAATTGCCTGTTTCCTGAAAAGTTTCTAATTTTTAGTGCAGTAAGTGGCTACTTTACTTTTATTCGGTATTCTGCGACGCCGCTTTTGTATGTTCCTTACTTGTTTTATTATTCTTCCTTATTTTTTCTTACGCTGCTTTACCAAAGCCAATTTTACCAATTAAATTGAGAAAAAGTAAAGTCATTATCGTCGGTAAAATGCCACCCACCGTATATTGGGCCTGCAGTTGGCGACAATATTTATTTTGAATTCTTCACTTAGAAGAGTTTTTGTTCGTTGCATTTGAATACCAAAGTCAACGAGTCCATTGATGATTTTTTGGCAAAGGTAGGACCTGGGGAAATTTTTTAAGAATATTGCCATTATTTGAAAGGTTTTCGTCTTCTGAGGCGTTTCAAAAGGCGGATGTTATTTTGATACCGATTAGCCAAACTACCTTAGGCTTTTTTAAGGGATTCCATTCTTATTTTAATTGGCCTCTTGTGTTTCCAAAACTAGTAATTTTGCTACAGCTCAGAGGCAGCAACTTAAAAATTGATTAATTCAGCAAATTCAAAACAACTGAGAAGTATTGTGCGATTATGCATGAATCGGAACGCATGGAATGAATTGTGCTAGAAGAGAATCTACGTCACCTCTTGAAGGCTTATTATTCGCCTAAGCAGATTTATGTGAATCCCAAACGGATGTGACATTTTGCTATTCCTGAGAGAAATATAGCCTCTTCAAAAGTTCAACTGCTTTATTTTGCCAACTTTTTGCCTTCTAAAAGGATTAAGAAATCATTAGAATCCCTAGCCATTTTTAAAAATGAAAGGAATAAATACTTTTGAAATGACCGCTGTTGGAGCTTGGGATAATGAGGTTTATAAAAAAAGAATGCATGAGCTTTGGTTCGATAAAAATCAATTTTGAAAGTTCATTTTTCATCCTCCCATGAGTGGAGATCAAAAGTGGCATACTTTCCGGCCAAACGCAGATGTTGTTTTGTTTACACCAAACGGACCGGTAAAAGGCCATCCCTTGGGTAATTGATTTGAAGGTTTTAAGCTGGCGGGATTGCCAATTATTTCCCACCGATCAAGGAGGTATTGTAGAATCCGGTCATTCATTAATAAAAATGGAATCATTCTTTCGATTCAAGTCGAATGAAATTACCAAGTAGGAAATTTAGAATTATTGATTTTTGAATAAAGAAGAAAAGAATGGAAATGGGGAAGAGCTGGAGTTTAAAGTCCATTATCGATCGCGGTAAATTTTACGGAAGCAAAAAAAATGGTGGAGGGAATATTTCTACAACTATTCAACAAATTCTGAATTAATTAGCACATGTGCGGAATAAAACCGGATTATATTTCTAACCAACAATGGGATTTTCTCAACAAATGATTGGAGGTGCTTCATCATCGAGACCGATAGTTTGGGGAATTAAAGAAGAAATCGAGGGCAGAATTTTATTTTTTAGGAACATAAGCGATTAAGTATTATTGATTTGAAGTGATGGTGGTCATCAAACCTGTTTGAGTGACGATCAGGCAATTGTGCTCACTTTTAAATATGGGAGATTTACAATTTTCAAGAACTAAAAGCAACGTTTTTTACAAGGACAAGCAGTTTTCATTCTACTTCTGATACCGAGGTTTTACTTCAAATTTATACGAATCAAAGGGAATTGATTTTTTTTACAGAGTTGAATGGCGGATTTTTGCCATCTCTTTATTGGATTAAAGACTTAATCAGTTGTTTGTGATTCGTGATAAGAATGGGCGTTAAAACCACTTTACTATTATCATGAAAATGGAGACTTTTTATAATGCCCCTGCCTCGAAATAAAAAAGTATTTTGGGCTGCTGCATAAAAAGCAGAAGTTGAACGATGCTTGTTTGCAACCAGTATTTCACATCCAAATACTACCTGAAATAACACGCTATTTAAGAACATTTAATCGAGTGCCTGCTGCACAATTATCTGCAATATGAATTTAAAATTCAAAAAAAGCTTATCGATTAAGAAAATATTGGGAGCCGACTGCTCAAAAAGAATACTCCAAAACTCAACTATAAGGCCGCACAAGAAAGCTTTACTCTCTAATTGAAAAGATGACTTGTCGATTCCGGATTGATTTCTTGATTTGCCAGTGGGAACCTTCTTTTCAGGTGGAGTTGCGACTCATCCGATTCATTGCTCATTTCTTGGAAGGTAACAAGAGTATCAACCATTATTGTGCAGGCAAGAATGAGAAGGATTAAAGAAAGAAGGAAAACTACTTCTGACAAGCTATTATTACGCTGAGAAAATTAGCGAAAAGATTGGAAAATGAACTTGCGCAGTTAATCACCATCGGTGAAGAACCAATTGACCAAAGAGTTAATTTCAGAAAACAGTTCATTTTAATGATATATTATAGCGGGATGGTTCTCAGATTCCATTCTTATTGAATCACCCAGGAAATCTGCTGAAAAAGAGTTACGGTTTATATTATCCGGGATGGGCAGCGATGAGCCTATTTCTAGGATACGCGGTGTCATCATGTTGCTATTGTTGGACAGTACATTAAATTAAAATTGCCGAAAGGGTTTACCAAAACCGCTGTTTTTTTAAAAGGCTTCCCAACGTTAAATGTGGGGAAAGGAAAGCTTTAAAGCATACAAACGTTACTTACCAAACAGCTGGAAGTTTACAATCAACAAGGAAACGGAACGGGATGGCTTTTACAAATATTGTGGGCGACTTTGATAGCTCTCGATTGATTTTTAAGAAAGAATCGCAAACCATCATTCCTTCCTTTTATTGCCGATTATTTCCCAGAAGGAGAAAACCCTTTTGAAGGCTTAAAACGATTGAACGCAATAACTTTTTGATTAAAAAATCTACACTTATACAGACCGATGAGTATTTGGCGAATTCAGTAGAAAATCGAGTACCCTTTTTGGGATCATCGAATTGTAGAATTTGCATATAGTATTTCAAGAAGTTTATAGCTAAGGCAACTTAGGTAAGAACCAAAAAAATCTTGAAAGATGCGTTTAAAACGACGTTGCCTGATTTTGTAACAAACCGACGAAAAAAGGCCGGTTTTGGAATGCACTAAGGAGTCTTTTGGGTGCATCAAAAACAAATAGATTGAATTATTAGACTTAGACTTTTTTAATAATTTTTGACCAATTCCTCGGTGAAGGAATTCAAGCAAGTCATTTGAACAAAACATATAGAAGGCACAAAAGAGATACATTCCGCTCTTTTAATTTATGCCTTAATTACTTTTTCAAGAAGTGGACCTATAAAATTGTATATTCGCTTAAATGGGAGCCAACTGACTCAAACCTTGAAAGATGGTAACATGCAACTGATGGAAGGTTGCCATTTCCTGCCTACTTCCTGGCTGTTTATTGATACGCAATCACGTATTCTATCATAAGTTCCTGGTACCGAAGGAAAAGACGGCTTAAAAGATGCTCGCTTGAGCTATATAGCGAAAGCTAAGCAGAAAAGAAGAAGTCAAAAAAGTGATCACTTCGCGCCAAGACGTTGGTGTGCTTAAAAACCTACCAATATGGATGATGAATAAGTTAGAAGCTTATTCTCCATTAGGCTATAGCTGTTGCCGGAGAAGGTTGTTTGACTATGGCAGATGAATGTAAAAGGATTTTTCCAAATCGGAGATTTCTTGGCCTGTGGTGGAAATACGGCAGGACACAAGCCGAAATTGTTTTGTGTTCAGTCAATTTTGTTGTGAATGTGAAAAAGATGCATCACTAAAAGATGCCGCTTTTGCAACCATGGGAGCCATGCCTTGCAAGGAGTTCGTCAATCAGAGTTGAAATTAGGCGAGTCCTGTTTAGTGATTGGTTTGGAGTTATTGACAATTGGACCCAATCAATTTATTAGAAAGCAGAGGCGTTTTTAAAGTTCATTGGAAATTGACATTGATGAAAATCAAGTGAATTTTGCCAAAGGACAGAAAACAAAGTTAAATCTACAATTCGGAATCATCCAGATTAGAAAAAATATCATTTGCAAAGCAACTGGTGGACATGGAGTGGATGCAGTTATTTCATCACTGCAAGTACTAGTTCTTTTAGATCCGATAGAATTTGCAGGGGCAAGTTGTTGCCGTAAGAAGGAAAAGTGATCATTGTTGGAGCTGTTCCAAACAGGCTTTTCTAGAAAGAATTATTTCAAGAAAGGAATTGGACTTAAGAATGGTCCTTCATCATATGTTCCGGGGAAGTATGAGAGCAATTATGAAAGATAAAGACTAGACTATTCAATCGGTTTTGTACGTTGGACAGAGATAGAAACATGCAGGCATTTGTTATTTAGTCGGTGATGCCGAAAGATTGTTTTTAAAGCCGCTGATTTCTCATGAATTTGAGTTTCAAGGATGCCACCCAAAGCCTATCAATTAATTCTAGACAAAGAAGAGGTGATAGGAGGAATGGTGCTAAAAGTACGATACAGAGAAAGTATTAAAAGCAGCCGTTCAATTGAATGATTAAAGAAGGCCTAAAAACAGAATGCAGTGAATGTTGGGGCTCATCGGGAGCCGGGTCGTTTGCCCAAAACTTTTTACTGCCTGCCTTAAAAGATTAAAGTACAGTTTGTTGGCGTTCTACAGCACGGACCAACCAATTCAAAAATACTAGCAGATAAATATCAATTTTCATTCTGTACAATGAGCTTCGGATGATAAAAAAGTGACCAAAATTGAATACGGGTGTTTTAGCCCTACTCGCACAATACACATGCGCAATATGTCTTAGAAGGTTGCAAACAATAAGAATGTCTTTTTGTTGATAAACCGCTCTGCATGTCAGAGGAAGAATTGCGTCGCTATTAAGGAGGACATTCAAATAGCTTTGGGAATATTAATGGTGGCTACATAGACGATTTCGCTCCTTTTGCGAAACAGGCCAAAGCTTTTTGGGGCCAGAAACTTCCATGTCTATAATTATAGAATCAAACGCCGGCAATTGCCTGTCTGACCATGGCGTGCAACGACCCAAGAAGTTGTGGTGGTAGAATAGTAGGTGTAAGCCATTGTCATTTTTTATTGAATCTGGTTCAGTTCTTACCGGCAGTTTGTTGAAGAGTGTTTCGGCCATTTCGTTTGCAATCGTCTGAAAATTTGTATACGACATGTGGTGATAAGTTTAGAGACCATGAATGAAGCATCGCTTCAATCTCATACTTCTCAATGGCAGTAAACAAAATTCCTAAAGAATACTTTAGAAGTGGTTTTGTGGTGGAAGTCGCTATTATTGATGACTTTAAAAGTTAACCTTGCAGATGGTTAAAATTCAAAAAAGTTTTAAAAGCCGATCAAGATTAAAAGGCATATGCTGAAGAAATTACAGGAATTTACCAATGCCATCTTAAACGGAACGGCTTTTCTCCAATTCCAGCTTGAAGACGTTATTCATGTCTACTTTGCATCTTGAAAAGTGATTGAATCTATCCCAAAAAGGGAAGGAGAGAAATAATCCTCTCATAATTGAATGGCCGAAAAAATCAAAAACAAATTAGTTCAGTGATTAAAAAGCACAACTAAGAGCTTTTAGCCTTACATATGAAAAGAAGAATTTAAAGGCTACGATTCCTTATGACACCTTGAATTCTTGGTGCCATTTTGGCTGGTTAGGCAAGTGGGAAAACCGATTGGAAATTCCAGGATTCAGAAGAGAAATCCAATCAAACATTCGCTTCACTCATTCGGAATTAAAAGGACTACAATCCAAAAGCCATAGCGTTTGTTATCTGGCATTCAATATAGCTTGATTATCAAAAAAAAGCCAACCGAAGAAATTAAATCCAAAATTGGACTTTCCTATTTAATTGGTTATTAGAAAACAGAACCAAAGGATTTAAAACATTTTTGTTGGGGATATAATTTGATTGGGCGAGTTCAGTGAAGCTTATTGCTAGCCTTCTCTCCAACTATTTGTTGTTTAGGTGGATTTATTGCCAAAGGAATGAATCCGCTTTATTATGTAGCATTCAAAGAATTCCGAAAAGCAATTAGAAGTTTCTAAAAAGCATTGGACCCAATTTATAGAAGAAGGACTTAGATTGTGTCGGAGATGAGTCGGGATTTGTTTTAGTTATTAGTACCATTAGAAGTAGATTGTTGCTACAACGCGAGTATGTTGGTAGTGAGTTGTTTGCTTTTTTTACAAGAAACGAGATTTGATAGGTATAAAGGGACTTGGCCATTTCGATCAACTAATTTTGTAGTTGATAAGCAAAAAGCAGATGGGAGATGGAACTTATAGCATAAAGCCTAGAAAACTGGTAAAGGAAAGAAACTCAAATTGATTTTCATCAAGGTTATTGTCATTGATAGTTTGGGATATGTATGAAATACATCCCATCGGACTAAAAGAAAAGTATCAAGCCTATTTACAAAGGGATTAGACTATTATCAGAAAAAATTCCAGTTTCTTAGCAATGGACCAATCCCTTTAATCGGTTCCATTCTAAAAGTATCCAGTAGAGATTCATAACCCCAGGCACAAGGAATTATTTACTTTTGCGAGATGGGCTCATTTAAATGGAAAACTATTTAAGTCAGGTCTAAAAAGATTGCAGAATACCACTATTGATAATATGCTTTCCCTAAAGGTTATTTTCTATTATAAAAAATATCCTTGGATAACAATTTAAAACGCCATTTATGCGGGGAGAGTGAGGCGTGGATGTTATTAGCAATTAACGAATTAGATATAAAACAAGAATGGCTAAAGATTTTACATATAGTAAGTATAGGAGTTTTCTCCCAAGGCGGCATAGAAGCCAGGTTATCGGTTAACTAAGTTTTCAAGATTAATCTAAAAAAGATAATTCGGGGTTAAGGTGATGATCTTTAACGTCATGATGTGGACAGAAAAACCAAATAAAATTCATTGGAGAACTGCTGAATATTATACAGTATAGTTTAGGAGTTAAAGAACCTAATAATTTAGAGCAACAAAAGAAGTTAATTTTTGAGATTATTTTTAAAAAACAGATTAAGAGACTGGACATTGAGATTGGTTATCATTATGGGATTTAGGCAATTTCATTTAAGGAGATTCTAAAAAAGGGCCATAGGTACCATTTTATAAAATGGTTTAGATTTAAAATTTAAAAACGGAAATCTATCCGTTGAAGGGACAATTTTTGCATGCATGGGAAGGGCCCCCTTGTCTAAAATGATAATAGAAAGAAAAAAACTTGGGAAAAAAGTTTATTGATTATTTAATGATTATGGAATCAATTGGCAAGAGGCCTTATTTTTGATCTAAACTTTTGATCAAGTTGTTTTTATATTTACCGACCACCCGGAGAAAGAAGTGGATTTGGAGGATAAAGTTTTAGTGTTAAGGATAAAGGTGGAATTCTACTTTTGGACTTAAGTTTTTCATTTCAAACCAAAATTGATATTATTAAATTTGCATTTTCAAAAAAAAAAAAAAACAGTTGCCCAAAAATTTCATATTTATGCAAAAAATATTTTTTTTCCAATTTCCTCAAAAAGGATGGGGGGAACGGGATTTTTTTTTTTTTACTAATTTTTTTTTCCCTTTCTCTTTTTCCCTTTGGTCT
>Ga0163217_1001616_pt1 | contig 14009 bp, 11 predicted proteins | sample SynspAceP_FD_185933 | JGI IMG/M metagenome (GOLD analysis project Ga0163217, IMG submission 185933) | Saline lake microbial communities from Ace Lake in Antarctica - Synechococcus sp. Ace-P (PacBio error correction) | ecosystem: Environmental > Aquatic > Non-marine Saline and Alkaline > Saline ... | reverse complement strand
ATCTTTAGTAAACGGCAAAAACTCTTGAGGTCGATTTCTTCTTTTTATTTATAAACAATGATTCGATACGAATCGCTTCTTGCTTCAACATTTTTTATACGGATGGAGAGACTTACAGGTGATTATCGATGTCTGAGTGTGGAAACGCATTCTTGCCGGTTTGCGTAATCATTCACCAGCATTTGACCCAGGACACACGAACCTTTCGCCACGACGTCTTCTGGTTTTGGTAATCGTTAAAGTGCGATTTCAGCACCGCGAGGACGTTAATGAAGCCGTTCTTAGTCACAACCCCACGGGCTGGGCGTAATCCATTTACGATCAACATGCATATCCGCATAGTACGGCCGTCTGTCAGGACCAAGCCTGACTGGGCCATTCCAGGTTCCATGTGATAGAATTGTTACTTACGCTAAAAAAGCACGCAACTCTGACTCCATGTTTCAACGTTTTGCAGCTGGTGGAATGATCACAAACGCGCGCGCGGCCGGAAAATACCATACCGCCCGTCACAAGCAACTTCCAACATATTATCCATTGAGGATGAATCAGAACGGTCCAAAGTTTAACCATGTGTCTGAAGATCTTGTACTTCAGGGATCAAAGGCGAACGTAATGGTATTTTCGCACGCGCCAGAGGGCCAGTTGCGGTTTACCCTTTTCTATCGTATTGATTTCACCATTGTGCGAGCCAACATACGGAATGGCTGAGCAGCGGCCACTTTGGCAACGATTAGTAGAGAAACGTTGACTGAAATACACAAATTCGCCGTTTGCAATTTTTCATTGGCCTAGATTTCTTTATACGACAAGACGCAAATCCGCTGGCAATCATCAGGCCTTTGTAAGGACAACACTTTATCTGACAAGGAGCAAGACGTAGAAATTTTCGTACTGCGCGAGCGCCATGTTCAGTCTGAGACGAGCGACAACCAAAACAAGCGGCGTCGAGAAAGTACGGCGCATCCATACGATTACTATCGTAAAAGACTTGCTCACATACGTGGTAAACACTCTCGTCAGCAATGCGACCAGGACAAGACGCATCGGTAGGCACTTCACGGCCAGCCAACAACATTTCAAGTCTTGCTCTTTAAGCTAGTCTGGGTTAATTCGGTCACGCTGCGCCGTACGCAAAGCGCTTCATCCTGATCTAACACCACACTGCCAACTAGCCATAAAGGTCAGACAGGGTGTGACTAAAAACAACATTAATGCTTCGTTTCGCAAAAAAAGCATCAGGCTTCTAGTATCAAAAGACGACAAGCCATCACCGTTTTTCCATCGGCGCAATTACCACCGCGGTGTCGTCATACAGTCCAAGATTGAAATCGCAGTTTTTTGCAAGCTCAATGACTTGTGTGCCTTCCAATCGAGCAAATTTTTTTTTATGATATGTCTTTTATTTCTTTAGCCCAAAGCCCACAGTTGTCTTTGAACTCGCAGGACGATAAAGGTGGCTTGCATTCAACACCAACTTCCCACAGTTGAAACATAAAATAATAATTAGAGAAAAAATTTGACTATCAAAGGGCTGCACTAAAAGTGAATTGTAAAAAAAATTCACTTCGAGAATGACTATCATTTACCCTAAACACCACCAAGAATGGACGATCATACTACCCTGCCCAAGGACACTTACTCAAAGTTGATGCAGAGCGCTTTATGTTATTTTTGGCGTTTTTACAGGGGGGTTTTTAGCCGGCAAATAAACGGGGACTTAGGAATTATCTATGGCTGGAGTTTTTCCCAAACAGGAAAATTCACTGTTCATTCATGTTTTCAGAATTAGCCAGTGATTTTTACTTAATTAAAGATATCTCCTATACAAAAGCCTCACAAACGGCACTTTGTGAGGCTCTATACGTTTTCTTAGGCGCAACAGAAAACTCGGTATCATTGAGCTTTCTTAATATCGTCGCTGATCTCACCGAGCATTCGTGCCCAAGGATTAAGGTTCGTCGAATGTCTTTGGGGAAGTGTCTCCTGAGGCGCTTATGGCTCCTGCGATTACGATAGGAAGCGCAGTACACGACACAAACCAATCTGTTGGCATTATGTTTGGATTTGGAAATACAAGCCAAAACGGCATCGACGCCCCACCTTTGATCACGGAAATGAATCCTGCACGGTTGATTTTATAAGTGCCTAAAGTTGCAAGCGTGTAGCGCGTTAGGATTTTGCGATAACCACCATTCTGTATTTTATAAATGGGTCTTGCGAAATTTTCAAGTTTGCCCGTCATTTTTCGGCGTGTCACACGGCACGTCGACCACAGGAGGGCCCGTTGGCAAAAGGCGCTTCAGAACGATAGGCGCCGTTAGAATGCGCGTGCACCATAGACGGCACATTGGGACTACTAATAGCGGCGTAATGATGTGTCATAGGAATTGGCGGTTAGGACAATTTCACCATCTTGCCCAATTTTACGCTGCATCGCATCCAATTTCGAGCCGAATTGGTTCTCCGCAGAAGACTGACTTGTCGTGAGACTCAAGGAATCACATTTACTGGTTCCTGTCTGCTTGAACCTGTGGAGGGGAAGGTTATAATCTGGGGAAAAAACCAATTACGCCACTAAAATACCTAGCATCACCACTGACAGTAATGCATGTGAGCCAAAGGAAAATCATCGCAAGATATAAAAACGCAATAACCCGACTTTTCGGGCTTTATTGCATTGCCCCATCATGGTCTGAGCCATTTTGGTTAATGCGTCCAGGATAACAGCGGGGACTCTTGTAAATCTGCTTTACCTGCTTGTCATTAAACGGCAATGATCCGCGCCTACGGCACGAACACGATGCAATAATACGCTCGCGTTTGCTCCCAATGAATAGCGCCAAGGTAAACGAATGACTGTAGCTGTTCATGCGAGAAGCGCCTGATACGCATCCCAAATTACGGAGATCAAAGGGTTATTCCGCTAAATTAGAACAAATGAGGGACGGTTTGTTGTCTGTTGCCAAAGAACATCTTGTCTAACAACATTTACTCACCGATCCAGGTGTTTAGCTCTTGCGCATTATCAAATTCAACACCAAAGGCCGCTTGGCCTTTCTCCGTCTAGGTCATGAGGAAAAACTAAGCAAAAGGAGTCCCAAGGTTTGTCTCATTTTGGAGGTGGTTGTGAATGGCTTAGAAAACGCCTGTTGTAATAGGCTTGCAGCAGTGCCAGCCGTCATAGCATAGTACCTTTTGACGTTGAATGAACAACCGTCGTATCGTCTTGATGTCGAGCCGAACTTCCATCAAAAGCGATTTTACCGCTGCCTTGCGGTCCGTTGAACCACGAGAGCAGGCCTACATAACGGCTTAAATGCTTTCAAGCAGAGCAGCTGCTGCGTTTTACCCTCTTCAGAGTGCGAATAAGACAGAAGCGTCGGTTCGAGCCAAAAGGATCCTCAGCGTCGCTTTTGAGGGACATGATTGAGCGCTCTCTAGGTTCAACTGAAAGTCTGGCTTTGGAACTACTTCGTCCTTCAACAATTTAAGTAACCAACATAATTAGTAGATTCGCTTGCATTACTCGCTTTCAAGCGCGTTCATAAGGCAGGATTTGAAGTCCTCCATCGGGAAAGTCCGATGTCACTACTACCTCACCGCGCGCCTAAGTAAAAACAAACGTAACTTTTGCCTCTAGTTACTTTTTTATCCCAACGCCCATGCGCTTCGATAAAGCAATTTCAACCGTCATATTTTCAGGCGGCAATACCGGTAAATTGGCCGCTTGAAAAAAGCGCCACAGAACGGGTGGAACTGTTGCTCGTCTAAATTTCCCCACTTGCCAAGTAAAGTCAATCGCCAACACACTGCCCACAGCGACAGCTTCGCGTGCAGCAAATTCCGTACCCATTTTCCGTTTTTCAAATTTACTATGGCCAAAGTTATGGCCAAATTTAAAATAGCACGGATACGCTCCTCTCTCGTCTTGAAACCACAATTGGCTTTCGCAAACAAGATCGATAATAGGCGTCGCTTGATTTTGTCATTTGTCCAAACGCCATCAAGTGAGGCATTTCTTGCTCTAGCCAATCGAAAAAACGGCCCAATTCCAATCAGAACTTATATTTAATGACTTCCGCCATGCCAGCAGACAACTCGCGTTGAGGCAGGACTTCCATAGCGTTCAGTATCAATAATAGGGCTTGCGGATGATAGAACGCGGCTATCATATTTTTACAAGTGGGTGATTAACACCGGTTTTCCGCCGACAGAAGGGCCATTGTGACAAACAAAGTGTCGGACTTTGAATAAGGGCACGCCTCGTATGACGTTGACGCAGCAAACCCGCCATTCACCAACGACACGCCGCTAAAAGCGGATTACGGTTTGTCGTGCTGATTGTGCTTCGCTTCCACAGCGCTGTCATGATCATGCCGTTAAGTATCCAATGTTTTGAAACATTCACCATTCAGGCAACACACACGTATTCTAGTGATTAATCACGGACAGCATGCGCAACCATAGAGTCAGGATACAAAGGCGCGATGGCGTTTCATTTGGTCACTTCATGGACTTGGTTGCATGAATAGCATCGTCGAAAGAGCTTTCTGCTGACGAATGGCCTCTACCAATAAAAATAGGATAGCTGCGGTCGCCGAGATCACGGTTTAACGATTGCGCATTAGGATACGTAGTCTCCATTTTAGATGACGCCGAATACTAAACAACCCTATTGGCGACAGACCGTAGGATGGCGAGCATCGGTTCTATTGGTATTTAAAGTCGCCACTTCTCTGTAAGGGGTCACGTATTCAAATTAAGCTTTTTCCAAATCGGCTTTTTGTTGGGGGGGGGGGGGGGGAATTTTTTTTTTTTTTTTTTTTTTTTTTTTTTTGGGGGGGGCCCCCCGGTTTTTTTTTTGGCCCCCCCAAACAAAAAAAAAAAAACCAAAAGGGGGGGGGGGGGGGGGCGATTCGGTTGCTTTTGGATGTGCGATACGCTTGGCTGAGGCAAACCGATTGCATATAAATAAACGACTAATGCGTTGTCTCGAAGAATGTCTTCTGTTTTCTTCTCCGATCACGATTACGCACCGTGTGTGTGGACAACAATCACCTGTTGTCCGATTGTACGATGGCGACAAACGCGTGATTTACGTCATACTGAAACCCTCTTTTCTTCTCTTTCAAAGATCAAGGGATTTCAGCGCCCAGCATTGTCTTCTTATGGACTTTATCTAGAATGAACCTTTGCCATGATTTGAGAAATCAAACGGCCTATCGTTCGTTTTCCTTGCGGCATTGGGCTACTAAATAATATTGGGGGACTTTTATCATTGTATTCGAATTACGTCGGATTAAAGCAGATTTAGACTGCGGCCTAGTTATCTGACATTTGTTAGAGCTTTGGCGTATAAATATCAAGTGATTCAACCTTTTCTTGCTGTCGGGAACGTCTTTTAAACACTCAGCCCCAAACACGGAATTCACTAAGAAGGGATCGACTCTCAGTTTCAGCGTCTTCCGAAAATGCCACCTAAACAAGCGTTTCTTGATTTTTCACCACAACCTGCCGTTTTTAGCGATTGTATTTAGACTAGGGCGAATTACATTCATAAAGTCTCCAACGAGTCTTGATGAATGTAGCGACAACAAAAATATTGCTCGCCGTCTTTAACAAATGGCGTTACTCCAACATCAGGCGGCTTTGACGAAAATCAAATACTGACTTTGATCATCGCTTACTGTTGCATAAGGCACTTCCGTAACCGATCAATTCGGCGGCTGTCCTTCAGGAGTCCTATTTTTGGCTAGAGGAAAACATTGGCATGCTTCATTTCTCATATCCAAAGTAAATGACAACAAACCAGAACCACTTTCAAATTATAGAAAATTCAAGCTAGCGGTTTCGGCGTTAACGCACCTAATCAACAGCACCCCCAAACGATTGAACGAATTGCCGTCTGGGACGTTTGGTTGTGCCAGTTAACGCCAAATGTGATTGTTGCTGTACGGCTAACTTGCGCTATCTGAGCGCTGATTTCATTTGGCCTAGTTGGTCGTATTCTACCAAAAGCTAAGGTTTCTTGAATTCCTTCGAATGGCTCACAGAATAAGCAAACAATGGAGTTGGTCGATATTTAACAATTAGGGGACAGTGAAGGTATAAAGTCTGCCAAGTGTTGCGCCAACGGTTTTTCTGCTTTAGTGTGTTTTTAACATCCAGTAGATCGCTGACAAAAAGCAGAATCCTTTCTCTGAGTCTTTCGCTGAAGGGAGATCAGCAGGCATTAGGATTGCAAACACGCCCTTGCCATTCAGTCGAGATGAGGGGTCTTGTTTTGGGCTACCTTCCATCACTTCTTTCCGTGGTTCTTTTATCGATAGTGTTTAATACGTCGTTATTTTGGGCTAATTACGCACTTTTCGTTCATGTTGAGACGCAACATGGCATATTTCTTGCAAAGACGCGATTCAAAATCAGTCCATCGCCCATAACAGACGAGGCACAAAAAGGCCAATACAAAAAAAACCAGGTAACCGACGATTAAATCACCTGACCATCCGCTTCTCGATATCAACCGACTGTTTCGACATCCTTGGCGACCAAGATAACTTGATCGAAAGACACCCGCATTTACAGATAATCGGCTCAGGTAACCACTGCCTTTACACAATACGGGCTCTTTTTGTAGGTTACTAAGCCGATGCCTTTCGTCCGTTCGCACCGTGGACAGGAAGGGTTGACCATCCGTTTTCTCAAACGATTAAGCTCGCAAACTTGGATGGCATGCAATTTATGGTATTTCCCGATTAGCCTTAGGACCATTATATAAACAAAAACCGGTTCAAGGGCCATTGCCCATCATCCTCTCTGTTGGCCAATAGGACAGAGAGCAAAGCTAAGCGAACTGTCTTCAATTTTTTCAAGTAAATCCTGCTCCGCCACCGACGCAATTGGCTTCTAATGACCATTTGTCGAATATTTCGTTGCAGTAGCAAGACATGATGTCGAGCCAAGGTCATTCAATTAAAACATCGTGTGCAGCTTTTATTGCCTCGTTGCTTACCGGCTCCCTAGTGATTTACCGATCTTTTTGCATTATGTGGCGATTCTATTCCTGTATTTGGATAAAAAAGGGTTACCATGCGGCAAGCTGCAACATCACCAAAGCAACCACAACGAGGCCCTTGATGGTAGAAGAGAAGATATCTTAATTTTCAATACGGAAATAGAGACAACCTACCACCTCTCTTGATTCAGTAGTCAAGGACGGTAATAGGGACTTTGCTCTATCTCCCCACGCCAATCTGGGCGCTGCTTTTGCCACACGGGCCCAACAATAGATCAAGCTCCTGTTAGGCAGTTACCTTTTGAAAGTACAAATGACGCGCTTCCATCACTTCCAAGGTTCGAGCCGAATTAGGCAACGCTGCTGAACTAGACCAGACGGACTCAGAAAAAATATATTGCCCTCGTTCTTGATGCCACACCCAATCAGACTGGACTAAGCGTGTTTTTTGATAAGTCATAAGTACCGCTTTTCAGAGTTGGGCTGCTGTAACGTCAAACACAACCAAAAAAAATATAGACAGGAAGCACGCTATGATAATAACTCAGCAGCATAATAACCCAGGACGTTCTGGCCTTTTTTCGTTTTCTTTATCTGTGATAGCGGACAGCGAATTGAAGTGCACAGAAGCCAGAGTAGCGCGTGATTTTTATCAACCACTGCCCTGCGGAATCATACAAACACGTTTAGCGAGCAGCTGAAAAGGTTCAGGAGTTGCTGTGCCCATCGTTTTGAGCAAGCGAAAACACGGTAAAGTTTTGAGTGTGTTTGGTGGTTAAAAGCTCTTGTTAATAGCTAACATCACACTTTCAGGCGGGGAAACGTCGTTCTCGGCGTAGCTCGAACGTTGCAAGGGCAAAATAGAGAGAAGAGATGGAGATCGATTCTATGTTGCGTACGGGAAGCCAAACTATCTGGTACTAAGACATTATTCGCGAATACTTGGGCGCCTCTCGAGCGACAAAGGTTGCATGATCGGACTTTATTGATGAGATTCAGGGATCGTATCGTCGCTTCAGGCATCAAATTCAGCACGACAGCCTCAGCAGGAATCGAAAATATAGAATTTTTGAGCCGAATGACAGCACAGAATAGGTTAGGCATTTAGCTTATTCATTCATCCTTGAAATGTTAAGCATAGGTATGTTTTCGTTTGGCTTTGCGGCGCCAATTTTTACAAGTAACACGATTTGATGCAATAGTTACGCCTATTCTTGATCTTTAGGTATAATTGCCATTTTTCATCCAGTAGTTTTAGTTATATGGCTAAGGGACATTCAGTCTCTTTGTCCTCGGGCTTTTTGGACTTTGCGCAATTGGAATCACGTAGCAGTTTATTACCGGTAAAGATCGATTCTACTGTTGCCGAACTAAAACATTGAGGTTTTAGCATTCCATTACGCAGTTCACTGCGGTACCAACTCATGGTGAGTTTGTGTGAAACAACGCCGTACCCCGAATTAATTACTTGAAATTCTCAAGGTTCTAGAAACGAAGCTATTTTGCGGCAGAGGACACCATTTTTTCATATCCAGGGTGTCGTATTCTCGGTTTAGGACGAGCCTGGTGTGCAATTTGATCACCACGGACAAAAAACAAAGGTGGTGGTAGTTACGTCACCATGCAGGGTTGCCAGAAACTATTTTTGTCAGGTTCGAACAAGTAATTCGGAAGTTTACTGAATTTTTTTGCCCTAAGATGGAGGCGAACTTCAGTAAACACCGAATTCTTGAGCGTTATGTCAAGGGCCAATCTACCTGGGGAATCGCGCGTATGGATTTCGAAGCCGCGGCCACAGTTTATTACGGCAAAAACCTTAAACGAGCTGACTTGCTCAATGGGCCATGATCGCCGGACCTACCAAGCACCAGTCTCGCTTTATCCTGTGAGTGAACCTTCTGTGCGTGAATCCGTCGGAACTGGTTCTCGCACGTATGTGCTGTCACTCGTATGATCGATAAAATTACGCTTATTCAACAGCAGTGAAGCCCCAATTCCGCGGAAAACCACGGTATCGATGCCAGCATAGAGCTGGCGTTACTTCGCTTTATGGTCGTCAGAACTGTATAGACCCTTTGGGAGATGACCTTAATATAGTACAGGCATTGACCGTCACACGCAATCAACGCGGGCAGACAAAAGCCGCCAACGCGCCGGTGTTCGTGGTTATTAAAATTCGACATTGCGTCCGGTTTTACCGGGGATCTATTGAAAACGCGCATTCGAACTGATTGACGCACCGCTAGAGAACAGGAAAAGCCTTGACAAGCATTGATGGTTAAAGATTGGCAACGCGCTTGTAATCTTCATTTCAAGGAACCACGGCTGATGTGCGTTTGGCAACCGGCAAAGTGCACTTGTCCTGGGATGCAGTAAATGGGCAGGCCCTACCTCAGTGAAGATTCAACAGGGTTCCATTCACCACGACTGTCGCAGATGTCCTTTTGTCCCTGGAGGACATTGTTCGCTTCGTCAGACAATAATCGTTTGGAATGGTTGTTAGCACAAACAAGGAAGTCAACGGCGTTACTTCCCTTAAACCAGCAAAGACGGTGCGATTCAGAGCGGCTAGTAGGTGGTTTTATTTTTATGGAATAAATTCACGAATCACTGTCCAAATCTACGGTCGCCGGGGTCGAATTTTAACCTTTTATTTACGCTAGTGCATTGGATAGAGGCCTATACCGCTAGCAAGTATTTTCAATGACGCACCTGTGGGTGTTTAATTGATACAACCTCGCTTCGGCATGGGGGGGGGGGGGGGGGGGGGCGTCAACCAATGATGGCGGAGTTTTACTGGCCTTTACACGATTGCGCAAGCGCTTTATCGCTCACAAACATCGTGTCTGTTCGCTGACTGGACGAGCTAGGAGTTCGCCAACACTCGATTTTCTTACGCCGCTTGGGGTTTGTCACGATGAACTTCCGCACAGAACTTATTCTTTGTCTTTAGGCAGTGCGAACTTATCCCTTTGCAATAGCAACGGGCTTCGCCGTGTTCTCTATGGCGGGTATCAAGGTACAGCCGTTACCTAATAAATTCCGTTTAGGACAGAAGAAACAATCAGACCTTATTCCAAGCCAACCTATCACGGTTGTGGCTTAACCTTGCACCTGCTTGAAAAAACCACTGATGGGCGAACCTTCAAATGGGGCTATTTTTTAATACACCAAAAGGCGATTCGTAGCTACTGTGCCGCAAGTACTGGACCCAGACAGTAAACTATATCGTCATGACATTGATGCGTGACGTTATAATCGGCATTTGGTGGGGCGGAGCGCTAGAGTTCTTCGCGCGGATGACATTGCAGCGAAACTGGGACGACATGTGGCCGTGGACGCTTGGTTTTCTGGTTTTAATGGCAAACTAGTAACCTCAGTTTGGAGTGGCTTTCGATAATTCATCTCTGGGTCGTGGCGAATGGGGTGTTCAGTCTTCACTACACATGGATTGACTACATGCGCGATGCGCTGAAAAGACCACAACGCCTGGTGGTTGTGCCAAACCGTCTTCTTTGTACGTACGGATCGACCCCAAAACAGGAGAACGTGGTAGACCGGGGCAATCAAATGTTTTTTGAGATTCAGAAAGGATACACGTACCGCCACACGTGACTTATTTGCTCATTTTAAACATTAATGCGGCTAATGGAGGGTTCAAGAAGAAAAACAAGAAAAACAAGCACTCGAAAACTCTTTTTGATCTTATAGATCGATTGTTAAGCGTTCAGTCTACACCCTGACGTTTTTCAAGTCGTCTGAACACTTTAGGCGACGGGGCTTTATACGTCTTAAAATGCTTTGATACTAATGTCTCGGGGGCTCGCTTTAATGTCATATCTATATAAGACTTGCTTTCACAAATCCTGCTGGGGATGCATGCTATCTACCATAGGAACAGCGGGATTCGTAAAAACCATTATATTATAAAAAGACAAGGTTTATTCATGTTAAAACCTACGACCCCATGTCCATATTTTCACATTTCTTCCAAGTTCCTACGCCGCCAGGCGCTGCCACAAAGCATCCGCTAATTCCGCCTCTGTGGCTTGCGCTCATGCATCTTAGCAACCTATGAAGGCTCAGTAACTGGGTGGGCATTCTTTTGGATTAGATGAGCAGGCAATGACGCCAACACTCTTCACCGCTTGTAAGGTCGACATTGGCATACGCCCATTTTTTAAACCGACGTTACCACTCCCATAGACAAAATCAATTGCCTTGCTTTGCAAGTTACGCCCAGGTTTTTTCACGCCCTTCATAATCAGGTGATTGCCTTGCGGGAACAAATATATGGGGCGGACTTTCCATGGCTTTTAATACTCCATTAACGAAGTGATAAATATCTAAAAAAAGGCGACACTTAATTCAGAATCGCCTTTTTAAACATACGCTTGTTACTTAGCACCGAAGTGATCAGACTCTCAAGCGGGGTATAAAATCTGGGTATGGAAGATAGCAACGGCCAGAATCAACCGCGTTGCTTAGCAACGCGCCGCCGAACCACGTTAGCAAACGCGACGGGTCCATTTGGTTTGGCAAGATTTTACGTCTTTTTGCCGAAACTCAAATGCTAAACCGCCGTACGCTTCAACCACTCGGCTTGGCGCTTCTTCTTTCGCAAATCTTTAATGCTGAACCGCTGTGCACTTTCCATCTCTTCGTTGATCTTGTTGCTGCGAAGTCTAAGCACACTGGCGAGATGAAGGGAAAGCCAGTACGTTATGTTTACTTGGTTTAGGGTAATCAGAAAGGCCTGTTGCATTGACGAAGTTCATCCGTGTCGCACGGGCCAATCAGGGTATTTGATTTCTGGGATCAGGGTTTGAAAATCAAACACGATTTGGATTTGGCGCATTTTAGCCAAACTGTCAGAGAGAAAAGATCGGACCTGATACACCGATGAAAAATTCAGCACCATCAATAGCATCGTCCACGTACGTTTATCAGTATCAATGCAAACATCGGCTTTAAACTGATTCAATGTCCGACCGAATGAATACACCCTTACGGTCAGAACGAAAATGTTGTCACGGCTGTGCGCACAAGCATATCAGGTCATACAAGCGGTTGCCGCTGACCTGGCACCTAGGCAACACATTTTACGCGTTCGCATGTCTTTACCTTGAGTTCAGCGCATTCAATGACAGCCGCCGTTACGTCGCATGCCGTGTGGTACTCATGGAAAACAGGATAGACAAAACGCTCGATATCAACTGACCGTTCAATTTCCAAAACACTCGGCGACTTTAATTTGTCTTCTAAGTTGGGTACGCCGTAGGTGTTGGGTACGGCCCGGTATGCGATTATCGATAAGACGGCTTGCGGTTCTCAGTCAATTCACAATCAACGAATTAAAGCCAGCCAAAGGCGTTTTACAACCACCTTTCTTCCATTACGGGCTTTGTAGCATGGCTAGGTTTACCAGTCCAAGAATCGCCGGAACATCAGAAATACAGCATAGATTGCTTTACCTGTATGTCTTTGTAACCGGTAAGCGGACTTCTGCCGGTCTTTTTGCATTTGTCCCGGACAAGGTTGCTTGCACTGGGCTGTAGCGAAAGCAGGTCACGGCTGTTGCCGTTGGCTTAAGTAATAGGTAGACTCCATTTTATTCAGGTTTACGTGGATATCGATGGTAGGTCAGTGCAGTTGACTATATTCTTGCCGATTAGGTAGATGATTTCCGTCGTTTGGTGTCATTTAATTGTGATTTATCGTTTAGCAAATAGCGCTTGTTCCAACAGCCTGAGAGAGCTCCAAAGTGGCCGCCTTATTATTTTTTGATTATCGCAGTAGACGATCTACTTTACTTACAAAAGCTGCAACACCATAGGGATATTTCTATTCAATTCAACGATTTGTAGACGCTTTAATTTCAAGCCAATCATTTGGGATGTTTACGAGAAGAAGACCAAGACTTCAACTTTGGTGTCGTACTTTTTCTTGGATGCTGCCCAACCTCCACTTATATTTCACTACTTCAGATTCAAACATTTTTTGGGGGCAGGCCATAATTCGGTTTAGTTGAGAGTGGCAAATTGATCAGCTAGGTCACGATTGGTTTTCTAGCCACCAACCGCATCGGGTTCTGGAGTTTGAAGTGATGGTGACACGAGAACATGCCCAATCCAGTTTTGGCTTGCCTCATTGCAAAGTTTGCTGCCTATCCTTATGGCGGGCATTGCGATCGCTGGAGTTCCTTCAGCTGCCTCAAAACGATGGCTTGATATGCCAGGAGTTTGGCAGGGGACAGCTACGTAACCAAGTCGCTTCGGATAGTAAACTTGACTCGTTAATGATACGCTCTTTATCGAAATAGGTAGTACAATAGCGGACCGTATTTTCACGGTCATCTTTTGTTTTGGAATGTACACAAAGCGATCAGACGAGGCGGTAAAAGTTCTTGTCGCGTCACTAGCATCAAGGGCTCTCATTGTGCACCCTTTTTATGTCGAAGCTCTGGCGTGTCAATGCTGCCAACTAATTCGGTAACTGTTCGGACCATCGCTAAGGGTGTATGGTGTCGCATCCACTTACTTCTTTTGATTTCGCGCCTTTTTATCGAAGTTCGGCCTGTTTGATTCACGACGGTTTCAACTTTTGCCTGAACACAGAAGGGGACAAAAACAAAAAAAAGCGGCCAACAGGACAAAACTTGGCGCTTTTTTTAATGCAAATCCTGTCATTCCAACCAATTTTACTGCCGGTTTTACGGACGTTGTCCGAAAACGCTTGTTTAAAGCGAATCAACACCACGGGGGGGGACCCGATTCCAACATTGTTTCTGTTGGGCCTGTGTTAAGAATTGGGTGGCAGTTTTTGACTGGGCATACAATCCAGGTTTTGGCATTTGTTTTTTTCTTTTTTACCCAGGGCAGAGGTTTGACATTTAGATTTCAGGGGAGTTGTATTTTTTACACCAAAGTTTCAAAAAGTTTAAAAATTTTTCTTTCCTCTCGCCTTTTCCCCTTTGGTTTTTTTGCCCGCC
>Ga0163217_1109461_pt1 | contig 14011 bp, 7 predicted proteins | sample SynspAceP_FD_185933 | JGI IMG/M metagenome (GOLD analysis project Ga0163217, IMG submission 185933) | Saline lake microbial communities from Ace Lake in Antarctica - Synechococcus sp. Ace-P (PacBio error correction) | ecosystem: Environmental > Aquatic > Non-marine Saline and Alkaline > Saline ... | reverse complement strand
TGACTGGTGGTCCTAATCCTTTGTGAATCTTTGGACAACCTTCGTGAACTTCGCTAGTAAAATCCAAAAGCCGGAAAGTTCCAATCCTTTATTAAAGCAGGTTTTTTAGACCAGTACCTTATTTTCCCCCATTTTACCATTCCACCACACGAGATTTTAATCTGTCCTCCTTCCAAATCAAACAAAAGCAGGGGTACGCATAATTGAAAAACCATGCTGACCAATTGCACCTGGATTCATTAAGAATTGGACTCAGATCGAAAACTACTTTGCAAGATATTGCGAATGCCCACAAACAAAAAGGTTTAGGCTTATGGGGTTTGATCATTGCTTCTTCACTCCCTTTGCGTGCGAGGTGGCTTCCGCCAATATGAGTCACAGGATCGTACGCCATCCTGTTCAAAAATTCTGGCTTTCTGGTGATAATGATGCTTGAATCTCCGAGTCATCGATAATTCCCAAAGACAGACCGGATTGTTTTCCGCTTTACGGGCAAAGGCCTCCATTACAGCGAAAAAAAGGAACCTATATCTCCAGACCGTGCCAGATTTCACAAAATCTCGAGGTAGACCAGGTTATGTGATCAATGTAATGTGGGAGTCAGAAATCAGAGCAAATCTTATGTAGGCATTTGGGAATGAGATTGGTTTCGTTTCAATACTCTATTCTCAAATGATCACTTTCAAAAACACCTTTTGCTTATGAATTCTCAAAAATTCTTCTTCCTATTTCCAAACTGGGCTTTTGTTCGCTCAAAGTACGACTTCTACGGTTAGTGCCTGGCGCCACTTTTGAAAAAATTGCTCAAAAAGAAAAAAGAATATTCTGATCGGAATGTTAAGAATCCAGGGAAGAAAGGCAGAGGTCATAATGCAGAGCAGAGAATCTAGATTTTTTGGTATGAAAGCTTCCCTGAGAAGAATTGAAACATCTGAATAAATAAAACCTATCTGCTTATTGCAGATCAGCGAAAGCGAACCGCAAAAGCTGGCGCAATGATGAAAGCAAGCAGGATTTAAAAACATCTACATGCTCGATTGGGGTATTACCTCATGCGGTAGAGAAGGATAAACCGGTGGAAAGTTGATTTAATGGAATTTCACAATCTTTTTGATCCATCACTAATATGGATCTTAGGAAATCTAGCCTTCGAATCTTGCTAAAGCACTTATATTAAGTCCTTATTAGATTTAATAATAGGATTTGAAGGATAAATATTCTCTTTTAAATTGTTAACTATCTTCGAGAGCCTAATTATTGAAAAAGTTAAGCCCTAAAAATAATTGGTACTTTGGTAACATGAGAACACTAAATTTCATCGTAACTCAATTAAATGAGCTTCTAAGATAGATTTTGTAAATAAAACAGCTTAAAATTCGAGCGTTTTTTACAAATGCAGATTTCAATGGCTTCGAAAAGGATCGCTGATATTCGTTGACAATGCCGGATATTGATTTTCGGGATTTAAAAAACTCACATCCTCTCGGTTACCGAACACTATTTTATCCGGACTTAAGTTCCTGAAATTTAATTTGACCATTATGTGAACTGCGACATAACACCGCTTGGAATTGTGGCGAATCTTTGCACTTGGTTTGGTGCGACAAAAAATCAGACAAACACTTTTATGCAGTAGCCGACATCCAAAATGCGCAAGGAAAGGCTCTGATGTACGTTGCAAATGAAGTATTGGATCATAATACCATTGCAATGCTCAAGAGGTCGTCGAAGTAAACGCAGATCGGAAAAGCGTCTTGATTTAGTTATATCGAGGGATCAAAGGCAGCGGAAAACAAGTCGTTTGTTTTCATAATCTAAGAAATGGTTGGTTGCAAAAAATTGAGCCATTCCTTTTTCAGACAGAACTCAAGGATTAGAGACAAATACTTTTACCCTTATTTTCATAAGAAACAATAATTACTTTACACATAAAAATATGTGACGCCATGTTGAATGGAAGGAGTAGAGAAAACTTACTATGATTTCATTCCCCTATCTCGCCACTGCCCACTTTTCAGTTCTGCTACCTTTGATAAGCTAGTCGTTAAGTGAAAGTTATACTAGCAATCAGAGGTCTCGTATAGCGGCAGTCTCAGTACAAGGCTTACTGCCTCTATAAACCTAGTTATTATTTTTAAAGGGGAATTACGCTTGGGTCATCTACGCACTCTGTCCTAGAAACACTATTTAAAAGCCAGCTATTTATTTGGTTTTGGCCTTTTCCTTTCTATTTTTACGAACCAAATTTTAAGCATTTAAACTCATGAAGAGAAATACAGTTCGAGAGCCTTAAAGAGAGGCAATGTCAGAGAAATGAGACGCGATCCAAACGTCTTTTGAATGGGTGAGAGTCGACAGAATATAATGCGCCTATAAAGTATCTCAGGGAATGCTTGATGAATTCGGTCAATACGAAGTTTTGATACTCCCAATCGCAGGAATTAGGATTCGCCAGGTTTGGGTGGGAGCAGCAATGAATGGCCTTAAAGCCAATCATTGAAGCATTATGACTTTTCAACTTTCCTTCGTAGCAATCGATCAATCATTAATTCATGCTGCTAAAATGCTAGCCATGTCCGGGCGACTTTTAGTGGGCCATATGATATTCAGAGGCTTCCAACAGGAAATGACTTGGTTCAATTGGGAAGCTACACACTCTTCAAACTTTTGAGAGTTGGTTTGCAAAGTATCCTTGGCTAAAGTGATACGTCCCGTATACCCATACGATGCCAAAGGTCTGATGAAAGCTGCATTCGTGATCCAGATCAATTAATCTTTATTGGAATCTGAAGTGATGTATAGCGACAAAGGTTAAGTCCCTGAGGATATTCTACTTTCTATCGGTGTAGCAGATATTCAAACGAAAGGGAAAGATGTAACGTTAACTTTCGGGAAGATGATGGAAGTGGCCATTGAAGCTGAGAGGAAATGGCCAAAGAAGGAGTGACTGCGAGGTCAATTGATTCTTCGCACTGTTCGACCCTGATTGACTACGCCACTTGCCTGGCGAGTCTGTAAAGAAAACCAATCGTTGCGTACATTGTAGGAGAGCCAATCCAATTGCTGAATCTCTTCAGAACTTACGTATCACTTCCAGCGCTATGCATTCGACATACTTGGATGCTCCATGATTCGGGGTTCCAAATCATGGGATATTCCCGTTGAGTTTATTCACAACTACATCGACGTCACGCTGCCCAAATGTGAAACGTAACCATCGACGCGATCAAGAAAGAATAAACGTATAAGATAAAAAACACATTTATAAAAAAGCCGCCATTATTCAAAAGGCGGGGTTTTTGATGGGTGTAACCGTAAGTCTAATCGAATTATTTATTTTTAAAGCTCCGTAAAGGTTTAAACCTTGGGACGGCTTTGATTTACATTCTAATATTATTTTCCGTTCTGATGGCGCTCCTTCTGTCAAGTCATCATTATTGACTGACTTTCTTTTCAGAGGTCTTCGCCTGAATCCATACTAAGCTTTCAATTCGGTAGCTGAAGTTTGACCTTTGAAATTCATATTTTCGGAATTGCGGAGGTGCTGTTTGTAACAATAGAAGGCGTGTGATTCATTTCGATGTGAATTCTTTGCTAAGAAGTTTTCTGCTCCAGAAGCCAATGCATTCCTCGCTTACTCAGCAAATATGCTTATTTTAAGCTCAACCATATAATGCTGGCCCCAAACCTGCCAGAACTTTCCCTGTAATTTCTTACTCTATCTACCTCTGGCAAATGTGAACAACTGCAACTGCCAGTTTTTAGAAAGTGTGTAGTTACCAAACGATTCTACCGCTGAGTTACAAAAACCTTCATTTGCGCAGCTAGCAATGGATCAGATAGTCATTGTCAAATAGCAGTAGTACGGTATCAAAGCACCATGAATGAAAGCTGTTGCTCGCATTGTTGAGTATTGAAGAATACACTGCTCGATCGGCGCCTGCTCGTCTACCCGATATTTTCGACGTTGTGAAATTGATCCCCCATCATCTCGTGGCATGTGTCGTAACAGACTGAACGAACAGTGGATTCGGGTTAGAATTGGAAGTGAAATAATTCACCGGTCACTATGAATGAACGTGCTGTAAACCCTTACTCGTAATTAATCTTGTATCAACTCTGGAAATCAATGTTGGGTTACCCTGAGAATTTGAAGTGGATGGATGCCTCGATATTTGGATTCAAAAATCGAAGTGACGGTCTTGAGATTCTTCTATTGCTATTGCGCCTTGTATCGGTTACCATTTTTTCATTTTTACGGCTGGCATTGATACTCGGGCACCAATGATCCGTATGAAGATGTTCACCACGTGTCTCTGTTTGGAAGTCGCAGTTGATCGTAAGTATACTCATACTTTAAACCTGTCTTTCAATGTGTAATTTTTAGTAAGCAAAGAAGGTATAAGATCCGTACCTGCTGTGATTTTGATGTGCTGAATTCATTACTGAAATTTGGAAATTTCTCAGATTTCTCTAAACACTCTCCGGTCCTGCATCCATCAGCTTGAAGTATGCAAAGTTGGAATACCGCTTTTCTCAAGATATTTTAGCACAATATTCCAAATTGATTCCCCTCGTCTCCTATTGGATTTCACAAATACCACCTGCGGCAGTGAATTCTTCATTTCTGCTTGGATTACATTTCTAAGTCTGGAATTGATGGTCTTGTAAATCATCTTCGAAAAAGCGAGTTTACAAAGAGAGTTCTCCACGATATATTCTACTGTAGAGCGTCAGTAGCTAAAAACTCTTTTTCCTTTTTTCTTCAAAAAAGTCTTTGCTGTAGTTCGACACTATACATCTATCGAATTGGACTCATCTACATACATCTGTATTATTTTCTAAGAGCAGTTCTGAATAGCTGATCATTCAGAAAAATTTCGAGTTAAGCGAAAATCATTTTGATTGCTGTTGCGAATTACTAACTCCCAAGTTACCGAACCAGTCAAAAAAATTTAAAATTTATTAATCTCATAATCCACTCCGAAATAATATATCTGCCAAATAAGTCTCTTCGGCTCTGTATCTGTGATTGCAGATTTTTTGATTGCTTACTGTTTTGGGTGTTCGAGCAATTGCTCATTTCAAACGCCCGTTGATATTATAGCCGGCTACTCCCAAATCCGGCCCAGTGAAAATCCCAAACTATACCTTTTCGTCAGCACCATTCAAACTTAAAATTTGATCCTCTAAGACCAAAATCACTTGTTGACGTTTCAGCGTCATCTCCCTGAAATGTTATTCTCTTGGTGATGATGTTATCACGCCCAGGAATTGCCCTCTGCGTCAAAATCTTGCTGAGGAGAAGTAATCACCTCTTACGCTATTGATTTCAGTTCAGCAGGATTTGTCTCAAACGCATCTGCAATGCTGGCTCGCAGTGATGCCGAAGGTCTGTTGTCAATATTCAATACCCTGACATGTTACTACTCCCACGCATCGAAACGTTACCGTCAAAATCCACCGAGAGCATCGGTACTCTTCGAAGTACGTCTGGTAGCATCACCACCGGCGAGTAGTGCTTATCGTTTTCTGCTTTGTAGATTTGTCCGATCGCACGCTCATCGATCAACACTCCCGCTGACCTTGAACCGTAACTTCTTCAAGGGCAACGCCTCTATCTGTCATTTCGAATATTTCCTAGTTGATATTTCTCCCGGTAGGTGAAGTCACCTTAATGTTCCTTGATCACTTTCGTTGGTTTCAAAGCCTAGGAAGTAATCTCTTAAGGATCATACACTAAACCTGGTTCACAACCAGCGATGGAAAATTTCCCTTCATCAATCAAGTACACACCTGCAAATAATTTGGTGTCAGTCCCTGACTTATATAAAGCAGCTTGTGGCATAAGAGACAGGCTTCGCCGTCTTCAGGTCTTTTGCGACTCCTATTATACGTGCGGGCGGTTGTTGGCTGCTGGTGGCGTCTGCTGCGGCCTGAGTCAGGCCAAAAGCCCAAAAACAGTATTAAAAACGAGTAATAGAATTCTTTTATTTTTTGCATGGTCGGTGTCAGTAGTAGTTGATCTTAGTCAAACAGAGTGAGAGTATGGTTTTCACGTGATGATTTTTGCTCCTTCGGCCTATTCTATACCCCAACAAAAAAGCGGTTTTGTTTGGGAGGAAAAATTACGCATAAGGATAGCGAGGTGGTTTATATCGACCAAAAGAACCCCTTTAGCAGATCAATTCCAGCGGGAAATCCGACAAATGGCCTATAATCTGCTTCATTTGGAGTGTTTTGTAGACGGTAAACTTGCTATCAGTAGATTCGATTTCAATAGAATTTGGCATACTTTAAAGTGTTTACCAAGAAAAATTCACCCCTATGGCTCAACTAACTCAAGCAAACGCGTCCAAATCCTCAGTTCATGTACTAGGTGGTTTGCCTTGATCTCCGTTTTGCTTCTCCTTTCTCCCCTCTCGTGGCGAGTTGATATTCCTGCCGAATTATTTGGTACCGGCAGATTTCTTGTCTGCATGCTGCTCCTTATTTTTATGGAAATAGGACTGGATAGTCCCAAAGTTTCTTTTCCAGCCAAGCTTTCGTTTTTCTCTCTTAGTAGTAGTGCTCAGGAGTATTCTACTATGGGACTGCAGTTATTTACTTCGAAAATTTTGGAGTCGCATTTTACCCGAAGGCTGATGTTCAAAGCTTAAACGGAATAAAATCTACAAACCGGGAAAAGCGCTGGCTATTCGGAGATATTTTCCATTTGATGCTTTATTATTGCCATAGAATCAGTACCGCGCGTAGGCTCAGTCCAGAAATGGCAAAAAGATGAATCGACTTCGGAGGGAAACTGAATCAACAGCGAATCAATACCGAGCTCTCATTAATATGAAAGCCACAGATCCAACCCACCACTTCTTTTGTCAATTACGACTGAATAATATTTACGCGCTTACTAATTGGATGGTGGAAAAAAAGCAAGGAAAAGCCTTTTACTTCAAGCTCTCCAGAATGATGCGCTATGTCCTATATGAAAAATCCAAAAAAGAAGAGACTCTTCCTAGCCAAGAGGTGAATTTCATCAACCGCTTACATTGAGCTGCCGTAATGAAAATGCGACTTTCAACAAAAAGTGACTTGAATAATTCAGATCGAAACGGCCCCAAAGAGGACCTGATCATCGCTCCCATGTTACTACTTCCTTTTTTTGGAAAATTGCTTATAAACATGGATCAGCTCTTCAACAAAGAACTGGTGGGAAATCTTAGTCAAACTGGAAAGTCTGGGTGAAAACACTTTCCTTTGAAACCAAAAAATCATATTATTCCCACTGCATCAGATAGCCCGGAATCCATGAAACGCGATTGGACTGAACGAATACAAAGCGCAAGGTTAGCACTGCTCATATCCTGAAAACCATTCGCCTGGAAATTTGGTATTGCGAGGCCAATCAAGCGTATGAGGAAATCCTTACCTGAATCTCGAATGATCCTGAACTGCGTAGCCATAGCACGAATGGAACCACTAGCTTGCGAAGTTGGTGAGCAAGTTCATTGAGCAAACTGCTTTTTGAAATAGACAGGAAAGTTTTTAACGCCATCCGCCGCTGAGCTTTATCAATTCAAAGAAGCTGCAACTCATCTTTAGGAATATCCAAAATGCCGGCGGACTTTATCTGGAATGGAGTTGGCAAGGGTCTTGGACGGGAAGAAAAATCGGAGCAGACACTCGAATTCATTTTTGCCGGACAGCGCTTGATCATCAGTTTGCCATCGAAGGATATTAAAGTCGGGACCGCATTGGATATATTTGGCTGAAGCCATACAGGTACGAGGTATTTTTTAAATGCTTGCCACAAAAAGCCTCGCTTACTTCGAAGACTTAATCAAACGAGCCAATCTGAAAACAAGGCAGTCGGAAAAAACCCAATCCGATTACATTTTCACTGAAAGTAGAGTATCAAACTCGTCAAAGTCCTCCTCAAGGAAATTGCTTATGTGGAAGCATACAAAGGATTTATGTAGGTATTACTTGGACTTTTCAAAACCTATCCAATTCTTTCGCTGACTAAGTCTGACAAAGTATGGAAGAGCTCCTTCCTTTTCCAAAATCAGATTTATTTGCGGTCATCGCTCATTATTATTCGTCCGCCCAGACCACATTGAATCTGTGCTAAAAAATGTCATCAATATCGGAAACCAGTCCATTGCAGGTAGGCGATAATTACAAAGAACCCTTCTTGGAGGTTTATGAGTCGCATGGAGAGTTGAGTGTTGGGAGAAAGAGTTGGAGAATAGAGAAGGAGATACGAGATTGGAGATAAAAACGAAGATCTCAATTAAAAGTATATATCATTGAAATTGAACAGTGTTTTCGATTACGGACCCATAGGTTATTTTCTTTGAAGGATACGCGCGGAAATTCACTCAAATTTATACTTGTTGGTAACACAAGGTCATTAATTACTTGTATTGACTCCGCATGAGAATCCAGTTTAATGAAGACGCGACTGATCAAAAACAACAAGTTTCTCTATTCAACGAAAACCTGATTCAAGCTGGCAAAACCGCCATTAGCGTAATTTCGAACTTCACGGAGCCAGTATCTTTGAGCGTTGATCGGATGGATAGAGTTGAGCGCCGGGAGAATAAGAGATAGGAGAATAGAGAGATAGGAGATTAGGAGATTGGAGATTAAAAACCGAGATCTCAACCAAAGTTATATATACAAATGAATTGAAAATGTTTCGATACCGACTAGCTGGTTTTATTGAAGGATACCGCGGGTAATGGGGCATTCAAAATTTGACCCTTGTGGTGACAACGAGGGTAATTATACCCGTGTTGGACTCCGGCATGCAAATCCCATTTAATGAGGTGACTGAATCATAACAAAGTTTCCTTATCACGAACCTGAATCAAGCTGGCCCAAAAAACCGCATTAGCGGTAAATCGTAACTTCACGGGCCGTTTGGAGGTTATCGGGGATGGAGTTGAGGGTTTGAGAAAAAGAGATTGAGAGATAAGAGATGGAGATTGGAATTGGAGATTAAACAACCGAAGATCTCAACCAAAGTAGTATATTCAATTGAAGTTGGAACATGTTTTCGATCACGGACCTAGCGTTGCGTTTTATTGGGGATACGCGGGTAAATTACACTCAAAATTTTACTTGTTGGTACACAAGGGTAATTATTACTTGTATTGATTCGGGAATCAAGAATGAGGAAAATTCCATTTATGAAGCCTGGACTGAATCAAAAACAAAAAGTTCCTTATCAAAAAAACCCATTATAAATTGGCAAAACCGGCATAGCGTAATGGATAATTACAAAAGAACCCTTCTTGGAGTTATGAGTCGCGTGGATGGTTGAGGGTTGGGGAATTAAGAGATTGGAGCTTGGAGAATAAATTTCATAACAACTCAAATCTTTTACGTGGTTTTAATAATGAAGACTGGATTCAAAGAGATAACATAATTAATAAAATCCATGACAGAACAGGGAAAAACATTTAGCGCAGAGCGATGTTTGGCACAATGGCTTATGAATGCGGGAAGGTTGGCGCCCTATGGTGCTGTCGGTGGTGAGGACGAAAGATTGTAGGCGAATCAGGAAATAAGATAAAATAAGAATAATGACCCTACAGGCACACGCGAAATCGAAGCTAATTCGAATGCTTGCAATTCAGCTCCAGAGAACTGATTTAGAGGCTGTGACTCTACGCCCTCCTGCGAACCCTGCCCATGTGTGCTCGCTTTTTACTTTGCCAAAGTTGAGGCAAAGTCTTTTATGCCTGACCCGAGAAAGACAGTGCGGAGCTGGCTTGACAAATCGACACATCTACAGAGAGCTTGTGCTCAATTTCCGTACAGATCGCAAAATTCCCAATGAAATGGCTTGAGGCAGGAAGACTTAAGGTATGTTGAGGATTGGGCTGGAGAAGAAGGATAATTTAGTAGCTGTTGGAGCAAATGGATTAAAAAAAGCGCTACTTCAGGATTCTGAAATAGCGTTTTCAATAGTGTGTATCCTTCATCAATTAATCTTTATTAGTAAAGATTCAGGTAGTAATTTTTGGGTCTTCGGGCAGGATACAAGAAAGTGATCAGTATAATTCTTTTGATAAGCGTTATCCATCAATATGATTTCCTTTTCGAACCTTAAACGTTAATTTTTTAGGCACATAATTAATATCTGAATTCCCATAGTAAACCACTTCATTGTAATGATAGAACCCGTTCAATTAACTATAGTACTAAAATCTCTGAAGAAAATATCCTCTGTAACCCAATATTTGTCAGACCCAATAGTGTGGTGTAGTCTTCACTAGAAAAAGTCCGTCCGATCTAAATATAGTGCATTCACCAAAATTAACTTGATCACAAAGCCATATTACTTCGATGGTAGACTGATACTTACGCAATATTTTAATTTGGGGGAATCTCTTCTACATCTTTACAAGCTAAAGAAACTAAAGAGAAGAGCGAATAGAGATTAACTTTAGTTTTCCATATTAGGTAATGGATTTGTGTGGATAAAATTGAGTCAAAAAACTTTACGAAAGGAATTCTTAAAGTTCTAGTTTGTTCTTTTACTTTAAATAAAATGAAAATAACGACTTAACATTTAAAAGGCAACGTCATCAGCTATCTTTTAATGAATCATGGATGAGATGCCGGAAGAATTTTAATAAATTTCTAATTTTTGAATTGAACTTGACAGTTTCATATTCAAGATATAGAGCAAACTTTTGTTTTTTACTCATTCGAATTCCAGTGAGTATTCTTTTTATGAAAATATCAATAGCGTCCAAATAGGAGAAGACGAGGATTTGCTTTCAAGGAAGTAATTAGCTTGGGTTTTGCACCTAAACAACCATCCTCTCCATGAGGTATATTACACTGTTTTTCCGATTTATTAAAAGACTTGAACGTTCAGTTTTCAAGGAAGCAAAATCGTTCAAAGAAAAGAACACAGGATAAAGGCTCTGCTAATTTTGAAAAACTTCAAGCAATCGGACGATCTGGAACCAAAGTATTTCAGGAGAAACGCTTGTGCATTTTTCCTGACAAGATAGAAGATCAACTCGTCAAAGTGCTCCCAAGGAAATTGCCTATGTGGAGGCTACAAGGATTATGTGAATGGTTCATTTGGACTTTCAAAACCTAACCCAATTTTTCGCTGACAAGTCTGAAAGGATGAGTGATCCTATCATCAGATCGAATTTATGCGAGTGCATAGATCCTTATCGTCGCCCTGGCCATAATTGGAAGCAGTATTCCGAGAATGTGATTAATTCGGCAATCAATCCATTGGCTGTAGGAGGACCTTACAAAGACCCTTTTAGAGTTTATGAAGTTGGCTGGATGAGTTGAGGTTGGGAAAAAGGAGATTGGGAGATTTGGAGATTTCATTCTCTGCAAAATTGAATTTCCCTATTCAGTCAGGAATATTAAAATACAGGGAAACTGTTAAGAGCTCTTCGGAAATTAAGTGATCATTTTAGGAGTCACAATTTCCGATGTAACGGATTTTGCCTTCTCAATAGCAGTCTCGAAATGATGATTTTTTACGAATAGAGATGATTCTAATGTGTTTCTAAGAGATTTGAGTTTAAGTGGATTAGCAATTTTCATCCCAGTTAATCTTCTCAAGATTGTTAACTATTGATTTATCTTCATTAAAAAGAAAAAAACATCTTTTGGTATTTTGAGAGTATTCACAGAAAAGGAGGATCCACATACGAAATATGGTAATCCTTACATTTTTATTTCCTGTTCATTGAAAGTGTGCAATCCCAAACTCAAGCTTTCGATGAGGAATCAGTTTTCGATTCACCACTTGATTACAACGGTTTATTCCCGAATAATTTTCATTAGTCAGGGACAGGGTAATTAGAAATATGATATCTCACGATTGGAAATAAAATTTTAAAGGGATAGGATGCAGCCGTTTTGTTTTTTAAAATTATTGTCCTAATGAACCAATCTGACTTTTGAATTTAAATTCAAAAAAATGCAAGAAGTCTCATTTGCAAAACCATTCTTACGGTTTTTTTCTCATAAGATGAGAGAGTTGCCCACGAACATTCTCAAAAATTGTTATGTATCTAAAACTCGTAAGTGTCAGATGCTTCTTCAAGACTGGAGTTCTTTCGAAAAAATTTAAGAGTCTTCTATTTGTTAGCAAGAAGATTAGCATTACTTGTAGGGTTTAAGGAACTTCGAACGTATTATATTCACCAGGACTCTTTCTTCTGTACCGATTCGTGCTTTAATAAAATTTCCGCTTTTCTAGTAAGCCAGTAATTCGACTATTTAATCTAGAATAAAATATTCCATCATAAATCTTGTAAATCAATTTATTTCATTATCAATCCTTCGTTCGTCTCTAGCGAGTATTAATTCTACAGATTTGGAAAAATAATAGTTTTTTAAATCTGAAATGGGAAAGTCAGAGAGTATAATTTACTGTTCTTTGAGCTTATTGTTAGGGAAGAACCAGTGCAATCTCAAAAATAATAAGCCCTATGATTTTGCACAAAAAGTTGAAAAAATACTTCTAAAAATTCCATTGATTCAAGTAGGAAAAACGGGAGTGTATTTATATTTCAATATACAGTGCTTTGGGAAAAAGAAGGTGTTGAGATGAACCTAAACCTTCGTAGAAGTTGTTTTACCTTATTTTTAGTTTAGAGGTCCCTACAACATGTGACTCCTTGCGTCCGCACCATGAAACATTGGGCAGCAGACATAATGCTTCTGCGTCAATTTGCCATGACTAGCATAGGACTAGACCGTAGCCTGAATCTCCGACATGTCCGCATTGCATTGCCAAATATCTCCCCTTGATTTTTGGCACATTTGTTCCCTTTTTAAGTACTTCGTAAGGACTGAGATCTTTCCGGGCAATTCTGAGCTAGTTTTTTTCATTTTTGTATATTATGATTTACCCATGAAAAGGGAACTGACCATTCCAATTCAATGATTACCATCAAGAACTCTGCTATTAAACTTTTTAATATTTAACCAATTTACTAAATTCGTATATTTTTACTTAAAGAATAACTACTCAACTTTTTCGCTTAAAAAAAGATCACTCAATTATGGGTAAAACGAATCCTCAACTTGCAGGGAAAAAATTTATTTTTTTTCACTCGAGATAAATTTCAACCAGAATCATATTAAATCCAAAGAGGATTTCTCGAACTTAGATGCTAGCTGAAAAGATTCAGTTTATTTCACCTGTTTCTAGGTCAGGAGACCTGAGCATCCAAGATCGCCATTTTCGAATCAAGATGCTCGTGGCAAGCCAATTACCCTCAGGAGCAAAGTTTCAGCCAGGGTCTATTTCCCAACGAGAAATCTACACAGCCATCCGTTTGATTTTTTTCTTCATAATCTCTTAAGGTAGTTGATGCTATCCTCTGTTGATTTACTAAGTAGTTGCTTGAGCTGTGGTAGATTCATTTTAAATTTTCCAGGATTAATAGGCATATCAAGAGAAATTTCTTGAAACTTATGAATGTTAGAATTTTCCCTGAAAGTGAAGGAGTTATCAAAAAATCTAAGACCTTGGAGAAAAAAAAGCTGATCGAGCCCCTGTGAAAAAAACTGGTAGTTCACTAAGTGGAGGAGGAAAGCTAAAACAGAAAGATCGAAGGGAAGGGGAAGCAACTATACGTATAGATGGCACTGGTTCGTATTCCAAACAAAACCACATTCTGTAGTTTATTACTTGCATCAAAGGATTGGAAAACAGGGTAGGTCCAGCCATCTTTTAAAAAAGTATTTTTTACCGGCTTCGGAAAAAAAAAAAACACTCTTGTTGGAGGGAATTCAGAAAAAAGGTCTGATTTTCCCCGTTGTTTTGATCCAATGGCTTGCCCAAAAAATTCTTGGGCATTGCTCAAATTTTGATTTAATTTCCTTTGTTTTTACTTTAAAGATGATTAAAAAGGTATTTTGCCTTTTCTTAAGTAAAATCCCAATTTATTCCACTTTATGGGGATTCTTTTTTTCAAAAAAAAAACCCCTATGACCATATCTCTCTTGGTGT
>Ga0163217_1004993_pt1 | contig 14011 bp, 20 predicted proteins | sample SynspAceP_FD_185933 | JGI IMG/M metagenome (GOLD analysis project Ga0163217, IMG submission 185933) | Saline lake microbial communities from Ace Lake in Antarctica - Synechococcus sp. Ace-P (PacBio error correction) | ecosystem: Environmental > Aquatic > Non-marine Saline and Alkaline > Saline ... | reverse complement strand
CCCCGGCTCATAGGAGGGTTGTTGAACAAGCTGATGTGATGGTTCTTGGCCTGAGCTTGGAGTTTCGACCCCAACGTCGTTTGTGTTTGTTCGTTTGTCTGTTTGGCTTTTGTTTTGTTTCTACGGTCTGGCTTGCCCAGAAAAAATCACACTTCTTTGTTTAGGGGCCGAATAGCTGTTTAACGCGAGAGCGAAGGCTCTGGCTTCCCCAGTGACGCTGGAACGCCACCCCGCCAGGGGATCCCCTGCCCAAGAGCCGATGGAGCCAGGTCACTGAGCTCCAAGCCCACACGATGCCGCTGTTGGCATTGCGCTCATTGCGTGAATGCGACTCATGCCGTGGTCACCAACATGGCTGCTTCGGAGGCGGCGGCCACCACCAGGCCCCCTGGGCAACATGCAGGAAGTGTGACGGTTCGTCATTTGCAGGGGGGCAGTTGATAGGACAAGCTTCGTCTCGGCAGCGGCCAGGACGTGGATGGCCGGCGAAGGCCCCCCAGCGAGCCTGGTCGACCATCGGTGGGGGATGCTCGATTCCGCAGCCCGATCGAAACGCCTGGCTTCGATGGCCACACCCTGGCGGTCGCAGCATTGGGCGAAAGTGTCGCGGGCGCTAATGACGACGAGCCAGCACAAACCTGATCGGGCTGGCAAGACCTGGCCATCAGCCAGGCGCACCCCCACCACACGCTGGAGCTCGATTGGGTGCCCGAGTCCGGTCCATACTGGTTCGAGGATTGCTCGACTTGCACTGAAAGCGGATTTTCGCCACCCAGGGCGTCATCCGGAGAGCGCAGCCCCCGCACACCGCGTGGGCCAGCTTGAAGGTTGCCGATGTTGAGAGGCGATGGCGGCTGAGGGATGTCGGGTTGGCACCACAGGCCACCAACGTCCTCCAGCACCCTAGCGGCCATTTTTGTCTGGGGATTAGCGGCACCTGGGCTGTAGAGCTTTCATCCGAGAAAGTACCGGCTCACCCTCGCCGAACTGCACGTTGGATCGGGAGTCGAACGGCCGCTTTCCTTGCCAGATCCGAAGGTTCGGGCGTGCGTCCCTTCGACGGCTATGCCACGCTTCCGCAGCAGGGGGCGATAAGCATCTGGCAACAAGCAGCAGCAAAGTAGGCCGCAGGGCCAGCCCCGATCACGATCGGCCGCAGGGGCGTTGCCGCCGTCTTGCGCCGTGCATTGGCCCACGAACCGGTAGGTGTGTCCGGACTGGCTGAGTGGGGTTCGCGGCGAAAGCGCTTCAGGATCTCATTTCTGGATCGCGCAGCTTCGAGATCCAGGCTGTAGCTGAATTGAATGGCCTCACGCTTCGCAGGGCGTCGGACGCTGCGCTTCACCACGCGCAGCATCGACCAGTCTATCATGGAATCCGAGGGCGCTTCAGCACCCCTTGACGCAGGATCGCCGCGCCTGTGATCAAGTGGCAGCTTGAGTTCGCTCAGCCGGAGCACGCTGCCTGGCCGTAAGGGATGTCCACGTTCTCGACCATTTCAGCAGCTCGCCCTCGGATCCGCTTGCCCACTTGCCAGTTGGGACCGTTGAAGCGGCTCGGTGGTGCGATCTCCATGAGGTTGAGCATTGCCCTCTCTGCTGTACGCGTTGGCTGTGTCAGCGTTGTTCGCTTACAGCAGGTATGCGGTCCTGGTTTGGCAACTGCTCAAGTGAGCCACAGGGATTCCCAGGTGGCGGCGGTCCCGTTTCGTTCAGCCTTCGGCCTGTTGACGGCGGGTAGCGAGCGGGTCAGGCGGATCTCTTTCGGTTGGCGAGAGGCCAGGGGATAGGTTCGCGAGGCGGCTGGCGGCGCCTTTGACAGCAGCGGCGAGCCACTTTCCAAGGGCTTTGAGGCAGCACAAAGCTCAACGTTGAGAGCCTTTGGATCCAGCCAGCTAGCTGGCCAACGGCCGTCATCGCCTCCAACTGGGCGCTACAGAACGGCCAATTGGCGGTTGTCCGTACCGGCCGCTTCAACACCTGGTTCAAAGCCAAACGGGCCTGGAAGCTTCGCAAAGCGGCTCAGCCAGGCTCCCTGCTGAGCGTTTCAACTCCCAGCTGGGGCCGTCGCCAGCGGCTCCTTGACGGAAAGGGCCATTTCAGGGTCAAGTTGGCGGGCCATTGGGCGTGAGTACGAGCCTTGGCCAGAGCACCCCCGGAGCTGCATCACGTGCCAGGGACTGGGGGCTCTTGTTGTAGCAATTCCACATCCTCACTCAGTGTTCCGATCGCTTCCTTGTCGGTATTTGGGGGACCGCGAGGGGAGCATTGTGGGACCCACCACCCTCCGCCGCTCCTGCGGAGCGTCTCGTGAAAGCGATCGGCCAGCGGCTTTGTTTACGCTGCCGTCATGCGATGATCATACACCTTCGCTATTCTCCTGCCTTCAAGCAGGACCCCGGGCCAATCGGTTGCTCCAGGGCTCGGCGCGGCGAACGGGCCAGAGCCAATCAGGCCCGAGCTGGGCGAGGCAGTCGTTGGAGTGAGTCACCGCGCTGCAGCGGAAACAGCACGTTGACTCCTTCATGTCTTGGCTAGCAGGCCGATAGGAAAGCATACGACACGGCGCCGTTGGTGCCACCAACAGTTTCGGAGGTGGTTTGCCCTCGAACAGCGTGCTGGGATCGCTGACCTACCGGCAACCATCCCAGTTCTGTTAAGACGGGGTTCTTGTCGTCACACGCCTGGCTTCATCCATGGGCCAGCGCTGTACCCACGGCAGAAAGCCCATCATATGCCCTTGGCCACCGGCCCGGTTGGCGGAGGAGCACTAGCACCTGGGCACTGAGAGCGCCGCTGGCACCAGGGGCTGCACCCGACCAAGTGGGCGGCCAACCCATACCCCGGCGGGCTGGCCCAGGGCTTGAGTCCCCCGTGTTCAACGTGCTGGGACTGGAAGCATCCCACCCTGTGGGCATGGTTGTTCGCAGACCTGTCTTGGCAGGGTTAGAGGGGCGGCTATCGGGGCCGTTTCGGTAGCCAAGCCGCTCGCTCCATGGCTGTGGACTACATCTGTGGGGGCTTGCTCTGTCGCTCTGCCCTGCCGGCGGCTCTGGGCTGGCTTGGGGCGGTTCGGGCAGAAGCTGGCGCAACCAACCCGGGCTGCCCAGCAGCAGACCACCAGCGCAGGGCCCAGAGTGCGTTGGCAGCGGCCTCACCCTGCAGCCAAACCCTGCGGAGAGAAAGGCCCCACCCAGAGCAGGCTTGGCACCAGCACGATGCCTTTGGCCGTGCGATTGCAGATCATTTCCTGGTTCTCGTTTGGGTTGTCAGCTCTGCTGGGCGGGGTCGGGGCAGGCAGCGTTCCGCCTCAGCGGAGAGGGCGCCGGGCCAGGGCCAGCTCCCACCAGGCCTGAACCGGAGATCATCTCCGCTGGAGAGAAGGCTCACTGGGTAGATAACCACCGCTCTGAGCAGCGGACGAAAGGTTGACCGGGTTGGGCGGTTGGAACCGTTGTCGCAACCACTCAGCGGCAGCTGGGAATCAAGCGGGATCGACGCGCGATGCAACCAGGCGCACCGGGTAGCTTGCGGTTCTGATCTCGACCTCTGCCAACAGTTCGCTCCGGGACTGGCAGGACCTCCGCGGCACCACCACCGCAAACCTGGCGAATAAAAACAAGCAAAGCCACTGGCCAGGGCCCAGGGGCCCTATCTCAGGATCTGGGCGATTAGAACGGGATTTCGTGTGCTTGGCGGAGAAGGAGGGCGTCAGAGCTTGGCGCCACGCTGGGGACAGTTAGAGATGGCGTGACGGTGCTCGATCCCAGGGAGACCGCACGCGCGGGTGGTTGTCGATCGCGATTCTGGATGGCTGGCAGCCCGACCATCATGGGCGTTGCTGCGCCAGGCGGACCATTGGATAGCAGTTCTCGTTTGCGGCGAACCCGTACGTCGATCCAGCGGGACCTGGGATGGGCGAAAGGCTTCAAGCCAGTTGTTCTTAAGCCTGGAGGCGCTCGGGTCAGAACCCCCTGACGCCGAGCTTTCGGGCTAAGGCGGGGAAAATCAGGCATGCCCGCCACCATTTTCAGAGCGGAATAGCGCTCGCCGTAGGAAAGCTTTCCTGCATGGCGCACCATTCCCTGCCAGCGTTGTTATGATTCACGCCTATCACCGGCAGCTGTACATGCGACAGGGTGCCGAGGCCTGAATGTTCATCAGGATGCTTGGCATCGCCGCCACACAGATCACCGCCCTACCGGGATGGGGCACCTGCACGCAAGGGCCGCCGGCAAGCCAAATCCCATTCGTGCCCAGACCGGCGCTGCTGATCAATGGCGCGGAGGGTGTTGAGTATGGGCCGCCCACATCTGGTGTTGGCGACATCGGTGGTTGAACGAACGCTCCTTGCCAGCTGCCGCAAGCTGATTCAGTACTTCCTAGAGGGCGATGGCGCCCTTTTCATTCAGGACATTCAAGGGGGGTTAATGCTGTTCCAGCTCTCATCCTTCTCCAGCCAGCCCGGTGCGCTGAGAGGGCCGGTTCATCGGCTGAGGCTGCCAACAGGGCTCAAGGGCCAGGCGCACGTCCGAGACATCGGCACTCGGAAGTTCGCACCTTTCGACCCTACTTTCGCGGCCGTCGATATCGATGTGGATCACATGGCGCGAGAGGCGCAAAAACTGTCGATCCGGCTCGGTTGACGCGGTTCATCGAAGCGGGGCACGGCAGCGATCAGCAGTTCGGCCACTCGGTTACGGGCGAAGTTGGCGTAGGCCGTGCCGTGCATTTCCCAGCATGCCCACGGGCCAGGGGATGGCGTTCGTGAAGGAGCCTTTGCCATTCAAGGTGGTGGTGACAGGCAGCTCAAAGCGTTCAGGGCAGCGCTTCACCGCTTTCGTGGCGGCCAGAACTGATCGCGCCGCCGCCGACGTACAACAACGGCCGCCTGGCGTTTCGGAATGAGCTCAAGTGCTTGGTCAATGAACCTGGGGCCTGGGTGGAGCTGCCAGCTCGATAGCCCTTCGGCAATCACGTGCCCGTTCGACGGGCTGCATAGGCAAAGGACTTCGAGGACCCAATCTTGGGACATCGATCGCAGAACCGGACCGGCCGCGGGTGGAGGCGATAGGAACGCCTCAGCAACCCAATTCCGACCGATCTGGAGCTGGCATCGCGCAACCACCCAGGAAATTGCTTCACGATCGGCAGCAGTGATTGCCGAAGATGTCGGGTTCCGGGAAGGCATCGGTGCGGATCGAGGGCGCGGCTCAACCTGGCCGGTGATCACGACTAATCGGACGAATCCCATCTGGGGCGGTGGCGCATGGCCGTCGTGGACCAGAATGGTGGCGCCGGGGGCCTTTGAGTCCGAAAAACACACCCCCAACGGGCCGGTGGGAGCGGGCGTAGGCATCCGGCAGCATGGGTGCCACGCTTGCTCGTGCGCACAAGATGTGCTTGAGCGCCTTGGCGTTCGGCCTGATGCAGGGGCGTTCGTAAATATGGGCAGGTGGCGCCGCACCGGTAGCCAAAAATGTGTCTAACGTTCTGACGATGCAGGGCATCATTCAGGGCTTCGGCGCATCGCTCCATGGCTCACCGGCAAGGATGGACCGCTGCTGAACTTCAGCAGCCTGATCAGCTTCGACTGCGTACGGAAACTTGGCATTGTGGTGGAACGGACGTGAGGGTCACGGCAGCAGGGACGCACTCATCTAGAGAGCAAACATTAAGTCTGGGTGGACGTTAGCGGCAGCGCTCTTGGACCATGCACCGCAGATATCTTCAGGGATCGAGTGAGCGGTTGTTGCCGTTAAGACGGCCAAGGGGCATGCAGAGGCCTTGCCAGCTGATCAGGTTCAAGAGGAAAAGCCGCGGAAGCCAAGCATCGCCAGCCGCCCCATCCAGACTCGCGGAGTGTTTTTTCCAAGCCCCAGACCCACTTCTCCTGGGGTAGAGGCTTGACTGGGGGGAGCTGCAAGCTTGATCAGAGGTTGACCTCGGTCCAGCGAAGGCGCTTTCTACCAGACTCGGCAGGCCTTTGATGAAGGTGGGGTAGGTATCGAGAGGCCGGGGACCGCGGAAATTCTGAATTCCGCTTCCGTCGCGACTCCCGGATACTCGATGTCGGATTTCTCGAGGTTCGATGTGCTCGCTCACGAAACTGATCGGGATCACACCAGTTCCTTGACGCCCTCGCCACCAAGCGGACCGGCTTCGTCGGGTTAGGCTTGAGCCACTCCACCGACCGACCCGGCTTTGAGTAAGCGAGGGATGTGGGATTTGTGATGGCGAGCTGACCGCTCCAGCTCGGCTCACCAGGCGGTCGAGCTGTTCGATGTGCTTGCTGGTTAGGGATCGCCCGCTCCCTCCACATAGCTCTTGGGAACGCCATGGGCACTGAAAAAAGACATGGGCCGTAGAGGGGTCGTTGCCAGGCCCTCAGTTCCGGGTGGCGGCCAGGTGTCGGCCAGGGCCCTGCACATAACCGGCGGTCGTCGGTACCAGTGCGTGCAGCGGATCGGCAAGACGATTGAAATTTCCGGGTCGACCTGGCGGAGGCGTTGCAACTCCGGAAGTGGAGCCGCTGGTGTGGATCGAGAAGGGGCGATAGAGGGGAAGCACACCAACCGATCAACGGCATCAGCCTTGAGATCGGCAACAAGCAGATCCTGAAAACGCGAATGCCGAGTAGCGGCGATGGGCACGTAATGGTGCCTTGAGCGTGGCGTTGCGCAGTTCCGCTTATGAGTTCCGCGCGCTTGCTGCTCGGTGATTGCGTCGCAGGGGGGGAGAGCCCACCGATCGAGCGGGATAGGGCCTTCCTGTGACTTGCCGCGCTGCGCAGGGGATGCTGATCAGCCAGGCCAGAGCCTTTGTAGGGCTGGTATCGGCAGGCGATGATCTCGGATCGAAAACAGGTTGTAAAGGAAACGGGCCGACATCTCTCAATTCGCTCCGGCTCCACAGGTTCAGCAGCACCACGCCGACCCTGGCCATGGCCCGAACGACTCCTTCGATTAGCGGCTGAGCGTAACGCCGCCCGCCGACCCCTGGCCGCCCTGGCCTGGATCGATAGGTCGGCCGTGCCCCGGCAACGGGCTTTGGACCAGGTTGCGCTTGATTTCGGAACTGAGGCGCCACAAACGACTTTGCTGGCCGACCAGCTGGGTTGTCCTTTGCGGCTCGAGCTGCCGGGCCAGCGTCTGGCTGCTGGCGGGGCCCCTTGCCGTGCAGGCGTGGTGGTGGCACTTTTCCCGTCCAGCGATCAGTCTCGGCATTACCGCCACTGCGGCAGGGCCTCACCCAGGGCCGCCCGCGACCTTGCGCCGCCCTGCGCAGGCAGCATTCAGCAGCAAGCGCTATCGACTGGCAGGCCTGGAGGCATTCGGAGCAGCCGCCCACGTCGGAAAAGCCATCCACGGTTTCAACGCGGCTTCAACTGCGGCGGTGCATAGAGCATTTTCGAGGCCAGCTTTCTTGCTGACCCAGCGCCGCCGCCGCCATCCGTCCGGCAGCCGCTCAACCTGGCAGGGGGCCTACCTCCCGTACCTGAGACGGTTGCTGGCGGCAGCCAACCCGTCAGCACGGCAATCGACCCGATCTCTTCATTCAGGTGTTGGAGACTATCGTGCGGCCAGCCGCAGCCGGCAGCAATTGGCGGCACCGCCCTCGGCCGCCCTTGGCCGCCAACTGGACTGCTCCCTCTCGCGTAGGACTGGGGGAACGCTTCGGTTGGCTACGGCGTCCATCAAGCCAGTTCCGCAAGTTGCCCAGCGATGGAACGAACGTCCAGGCGCATTGTGGCCGGATCCCACCTGCGCCTGGCGGCTGGCCTATGGGCTTAGATGGCGACTATGGCCTGCGGCAACCACGAGGTGTTTTTCTGCGATCTCTCCCCCTGGCGCCAGGCGGCGACCGCGTACTGCGGGTGCTGCACCACCAGCAAGACCGGTCAACATGCAGGTCTGGCCCTTCCATCCCGAAATGGGTGGAGCTTTTCGAATTGCGAAACTGGTTGGAAAGCAGGCGGTCCCTTGCCGGCGGCTGCCGTACCGATCTACACGCACCACCCTCCAGGCAGGGTTGGGCGCCGGAGTTGGCGAGCAGTTCCGCCGCTAGACCTGCGATTCACCCCCAACTACCTTCGCCACGCCGGGCGTGGGGGCGCCACGATCACATCGGCCTGCCTGACACCGTGGCGGCCGGATGGATGAGGTCACTCCGTGACGATTCACACCCGCACCTAACCACCACTGGATACCGTCGCGACCAGCAACAGGCGGTGGATGCGGCCCTGGCCAGGCGCCGAGATGGCCTGAGTCGGCAGAGTGCAACCGCCCATTCCCCGTTTGACTTTCCATGGCTGACCCCACAATTCGCCGTCGCTGGACCTCGATCGCCAGGGCCGCCCGAGCTTCGGCCCGGCTGGGGTATGGCACCCGAGCGGATGCCCGAGGGCTCCGGCGGGCGATGGAGCGCCGCAAGGAGGTGCACAGCAGCGCAGTGGGGGAGCGCAATCTTGAGCAGGGGCTTTTGTGCTGGTGTTCACCGGCGATGGCAAAGGGCAAGACAACGGCAGCCTTGGTCTGGTGGTGCGCACCCTCGGCCATGGCGAGCGGGGGCCGATTCGTCCGTTCATTCAAGGGCGGCTGGCAGCCGGAGAGGCCAAAGCCCTGGAAGATCTTCGGCGAGGCCCTGTGTCTGGCAAGTCGCTGGGGGAAGGCTTCACCTGGGAAACCCAGAACCCGGCGACAGGGACCGGCAATTAGTCCAGGAAGGCCTAGGCAGCAGTCGCTTTGCTCCATCTGGCGATGGCCAACGGCAAGGCTGGTGGTGCTCGATGAAATTCAACGTGGCCCTGAAACTGGGCTACCTGGAGGCCTTGATAGGTTGCTTGGAGGGCCTGGACCGGCGCCCTGAGCTTTCACCCATGTGGCACTTGACCGGTCGTGGGGCGCGCCGGCCCTGCTGCCGAGCGTGCCGACCTGGTCACCGGAGATGCCGGCTGGTGCGCCAAAACCCATTCGCGAGAAGGGGATCAAAGCGCAGGTCGGTAATCGAGTATTGAGCCGGAGCGTTTGCTACTGTTCGGCCGTTTGAACGAGGCCGAGACCGCTGAACCCGATGGCTTTCGGCGAGTCCTCCTTCAAGCTCAGCGGCGAAGCGTTGATGGAGATCAGGGCACGGCATCGATCCGGCCATCGTGCAGTCGATTGCCAGCGATTGGCTGAGGTTGTTTGCCTCTGGCACCCAGTTAGGCCATCGTGAGTGGGTGAGCAACATCTTCCGCGGCGCTTAAAGGTTCGGCCGCCGGCATGGAGCGTGCCACGGCTTAGATTACTGGTGGGCATGCTGGCCACAGTCATGAACGCGATCAACCTGCAGATGCCTGAGCCGTGGGGTGGTGGCCACCCGGGTGCGAGGACCGCCGATCTACATGCAGGAGTTGGCGGAGCCTACATCTCCGTCGTCGGGCATTCGCCACTTGGAGAAGGGCCGTGTGGTGGTGTTCGGAGCTGGTTGCGGCAACCACCCTTCTTCACCACCGACAACCGCAAGCAGCGTTGAGGGCCGCCGAAATCAACGCCGATGGTGGTGTTCAAAGCCAACCAAGGTGGATGCGTCTACGACCGGGACCCGGCCCATCACCCGGATGCCGTCACGTATACGGACACCCTCACCTTTCAGGATGTGCTCAGCGGTAGAGTTAGGCTGTCATGGACGCAAAGCCATCGCTCGCAAGGACAACTCCATCCGATCGTTGTTTCGATCTGCGGTCAGGGCAATATCGGCAGGGGCGGTCGCCGGCGAGCCGATCGGCACCAGCATCACTCCCGCCGGCTAGTCCGCTTTCTCCCCATTGCAAACGTCATTGGACATGGATATCGAAGCGAGCGATGGCCGCAAGTCGGTGGAAGCCACCAGCGCACCTTCACACAATCCGCACGGGCCGTGCCAACCTTTCTGCTCGACCAAGCTCTCGGGTCGGAGTATTACGGCCGCCGCGGAAACACCTTTGCGTTTCCTGGCTACGAACTTTCGACCCAGATTCGCCACCCAGGACCATCCAGATCCAGCGTATCGATAGTAGGTTCGATGGCCCTGATTGAAAAGGCCATCCAATGAGTGATTCTTGGGGATCACGCCCAACAACGGACGGCAAGGGTATCCGGATCAAACATTCGCCTTTGACCGAAGATCGCGAAAAGAGTGGCTGCCAAACTTGCTTCCAAGTTACGCCGAAAGGAAAGGTGTTCCTAGCGCAACATTTCGTCGTGAGGCGATCGACCAGATCAAGGAAACAGAAAAGGACGGGACTCTCCGAGGATCAAAGCGCGATGAACAGGAGAAGCGTGCAGAAGATCACCGACCGCACCATCGCCGAGACTCGAGAAGGCAATCTCAGTGAGAAGGAACGCGACATTCTCAAAAGTTTGCAGCCAGCTTGGACGCGATGTGATCGTCGTTGGGGCTGGTGTCGCCGCGGCTCCAGCGGCGGCCATTCACTGGCGGCCGGGCCGCGCAGGTGAAGCTGCTTGAAGCCCCTCCGCCAACCCCGCGGCAGCCCTGCGGCGGTGGGCAATGGCCGGTCAGGCAGAAAGTGGTTCCCTTCGATCTTCGCGCCTTGCTGATCGATCAGTGTGATCGACCAGGTGCGCTTTTCACCTCGGTTGCGCTGCAGGATCCCGTGGTGGCGGCACTCCTGGCGAATCACCGTTCTGATCGTGCGCCGTTCCGTGTGATTCCGCTTTCTGGCGGCCAAAGCCGTGGGCGCTGGGTGCCGAATCTACTCGAGGCAGCCGGTAGGTGTCGATCGAGCGAGCCGGCGAGCACTGGCGCGTGCGGACCGAGCAGCGGCAGCACCCTGCTCGCCCGTGCCGTGGTGATCGCCGACGGGAGCCCGCAGTCGCATTCAACGCTCCACTGGGCTCGGAAGCCCTCAAAGGCCCCGCTAACGCTCGCCCTTCGGTGGAGGTGGAGGGAGTTGTTGGCCGATCCCGAACAGTGCTCGCTTTGAATTCGGACTGGTGCGCCAATGGCTTCTTGCTGGGCCTTTCCCGTTAAGGCGGGGCTACAGCCATCGGGGTCGGCACGTTTCCTGGGACGCGATCCTGGCCCAAATGCCGATGACGGTTGTGATGCTGCGCTGTTGCCCAGCCTCGGTTGCGCGGCTGACGCCGGTCGTGCGCCGGTCCTGGGCCCTGCGGGTCTGGAATGGCCCCACCGACTGGCACGGTCCTGGTGTGCTGGTCGTCGGTGATCGGCCTCGCTCTGTGATCCTTCCTGGCCCGAGGGGGCTCAGGCACCTGCCACTGCTCAGTGGCACCAGAGCGCTGCTCCCTCGACGACTGCTGTCGGCGACGGGGCAGCCCTTGGCGGAGATAGCACCGGCACGATGGCGGCGGGAATGTGGCAGTCGATGGCCATGGGGGACGACGGATCGCCCAGGTATATTTATTCGCGGGCCGAAAGTCGGCTTTACCAACTGGGGATCAAGCGGCCCCACCGCTCCCGCGCGCATCGCTCAATCCTCTCCGGCGACGAGATTGGGCTACCGGCGATATGCCCGAGCGCGTGATCCGCCGCTTGTTGTTCAGGCCGTCTCAGGCAATCCTTGAGCTGCCGGAGGCCGACGACTGTTCGATCGAGCGAGCAATTCAATTCGCGAACATCGCGGGCTTCCTTGAACGGCAAACAGGAACTTTCTCCCTGTTCATCACCAAGATCCGGACACGCGCGTCGGGCTTCGGCATCGCCGTAACTTCGGTGATCGGATGTCACAAGCGCCCCGGCTCGAAGACATTCGCCCCGCTTCGATCTCCTCGTGGCCCGGGGCCAAAAAATTTTTTTTTCGCCATTCAGCTGGAGCTGGGACCCGCCTTCTAAAAACTCCGAACAGCAGAGCCAGTTTCCAGCACTGAAACCTTTTTCCCCCGGCTCAAGCTGACGAACTTCGCCTTGATCGGCGAGGGCGCGCATGGTTGTCGAGAGCGTCACGGGCAGAACCGAGTGGATCAGCAGACCAGGTCTGGGGTTAGCAGGCGGGCAAAACAGCTTAGCTGCTGGCAGCGCGCGGGAAACCGCAACGCGCACCCAGGGCCACGCGCAGGTCTTCGAGGAGCAAGACGGCCGTCGTGTGTCGTGTCCGAGGGCATCGAAGGACCGCATCGCTGCCCAGCCATCTCGCGGGTGAGTGCAACCACTCACATCGAAATCGTGAGCAGAAAAATCTCCTGGGCGGCAATGGGGCTAAGCCGCTTCCCCTCCAGCTTCACCGAGGCGAGTGGGCAGCTGGGCTTCGAGGGTTTTCGATGGCCTTGCTGAAGCCGCGGAATTGGCCCTCATCGAGTTTTTCGTGGGGGGCCATGCGGTTCCGCGGGCCATAGCGCTGACTCGAATCGGATGGCCGTTGAGCGTGGAAACGGGGGTTTCCGTTGGCCGGGATCGAAAGATTCAGCCGGCGCTTAGGTCCCCTTTGCTGCTGGCGCAACTGGTAAGCAGGTTTGGGGGAAGGTGAGCAGGTCGCAGCCGGCGAGTTTGACAATTCTCGGTATACGAAAACTGGCCCCCATCACTCGTTTTGTAGCCGTGGGTCTGAAGTAATGAAGATCTGCGGTCACCGAGATCACGCAGGGATCTTCAGCCCGGGGGTAGTGATCACGTCGGTGTCTTTTTGTTACCAATCCGAGGTTGGCGCCCACAAAAGGGGGAGACGGGTGACTTTGGCCTCAGCGCAGGCACCGGCCTGGTTGAAAAGCTGAACAGGAGGGTGAATTGCAGTGAAAATCCCGTTTCGAGCTCAGTGCTTTCTCCAGCCTTGATGCCCTCCCAGCGGTGGAGCGATCTTGATCAGGACACGATCCTGCTGATGCCTGGCCTCAGTGATAAGAGAGCGATTGTAGTTGTGTTGCGCGCCTTGGTGATGGAGCAGCGGTGTCAATTTAACGTGAGCCTGGCGCTTCCACTTCGGTGGAGACCCCCACAGGGGCCACGATTGCAGGATGTTCCTTGCCGAAATTGACGCAGGATTTTCGTCGAGGGCTTCAAGCACCACCAGTCTCAGCTGGAGAGCATCGGGCCCAGCAGGTCGTGGAGCTATCAGGAGCTGCTCGATCAACCCCTGCATGAGAGGGGATCTGGGCTGCCGCCGAGTATTCAGGGACGGCGTGGGTTTGTGGTCGCGTCCTGGGAGTTTGAATTGCTTGATGGCTTCGAGTTTCGCGGTGTCGGCGACCACCACGGTTCATCCCGGCGAGTTGATCAAAGGCAAGTTGGCCATGGCAGCGGAAGGTCTGTCGAGACTTTTCAACTAACCAGGTTGGCGCTGGGCCATCTTCCCGGGTGATCATCCCCGTACCTTCGCTTTGCTTGCGGCACCTTCTCGCATCACCAGGAGATGATTCAAGTGATTTCCCTGGCCGCCGCATCGCCACGGTTGGAGCCGTAGGCATTGCCCCCCTGGGGTCGTCTACCACCACCAAGAACCACGGTAGCGTGGGTTCATCGATCGGCAGGCTTGCACGAAAACTGCAGATCCGGCTCCGGGATGTAGACGCCATTGAGTGGGCCTTTGGGCTGTGCCCGTCTTGGCGCCGATCCCGATTTAACCCTTCCACCTTGACGCCGTCGCCGCTTTGCTCGCCTTCGATCCACTGGTTTCCATCAGGCCATCACTGACGGGTGACGGCGGGATCAAGCAGCTTGGATCCTTCGGGCCGGACCGGCGGCTCCAGGCCAAGGCAGTTCGCCGGAGCGCAAGGACCACGGGTCTGTATGTTGAGGGGCTGGACCAGCTTGGCCGTACAGTGGCTGAAGCATCCGTGCAGCTTAGAAAAGCAACTTTTCAGGCGGGGTCAAGCGAAAAAACCCTGACCGAAGGGAAGGCGGGTGGGCCGGTTTCAATCGGGCTGGCTGGTGAACTGTTTTCGGCTTTGGAGCTGCCGGCCAACGGCCAACCCGGAGCAGAATCGGTTGTTCAGCACGTTTTGTTTCCGATTCCCCCCGATTTTTTCGTCTCCAGGCCCATGGGCCAAACTTTCTGTTTCCGGGGGTTTTTTTTCCCG
>Ga0163217_1007040_pt1 | contig 14012 bp, 16 predicted proteins | sample SynspAceP_FD_185933 | JGI IMG/M metagenome (GOLD analysis project Ga0163217, IMG submission 185933) | Saline lake microbial communities from Ace Lake in Antarctica - Synechococcus sp. Ace-P (PacBio error correction) | ecosystem: Environmental > Aquatic > Non-marine Saline and Alkaline > Saline ... | reverse complement strand
ACGAGCACGAAGTAAGGAGGAAGCGAGCCGCTGACCAGCCGCCGCCCCCAGGCCTGTTCGGCACGCGAAGGGGATCAGCCAAACTGAAGTTACCAGCATGGATTGCATCGGGATGTGAAGAAAAATAGGCAAAGGAAACACCAGCGGGCAAGAACTGGGCGACGCTGCGGGCCCGCAACGTCAGCAGCGCCAGCACCGGCAGTGGGGGCGAGCAGAAACAGGGCGTTCCAGCTCCGCAGTCGCTCCAGACGGCGCCCACCAGATTGGGGCAACAGCTCGGCGCTGCGCCCCGTAAAACGCACGAAGGGACGCCCCCCATCGGTGGGACCAGCGGGCAGCTGGTTGTTCGCAGAACACAACGCCGACGCCAACCATCGGCATCAGCCCCAAGCGCCCCCACCAAACAGGGCCAGCCCGGGGCGCCGCGCTCCGCAGCGAACGCCAGGCCAGGAACCCCAGCACCGGCAGGGAGATTCACTTTGATCGCGATGCTCACGCCCAGCAGCAGGGCGCCGCCAGCCAACGCCGATCGCCCTGGGCTGGATCGATCAGAACCAGCCGCACCAGCTGGCAGAAGGAAAACAAGCTGTCGAAATTGCCCGCTCCCCGCGAAGACAAGTGAGGGATCAGGGGTTCCAGGCGGTAGCAGCAGGCTCGGGCCGTGCCGAAGTGGGCGCAGCCAGCCAACGGCGCAGACCCCCAGATCGGCCGCCACGGATCGCCAGCTTCACGCGCCAGCACGCTGGGGCCGCCCCAAGGCCAGCAGCCGGAACAGCAGTTGGGTCAGCGGCGGGTAGATCGCTGAGACGTCCTGAGTGGTTGATCAGCCCCCACCAGGGGTGCGCAAGGGAACCAGCGCGCGGCGTCGGGCGCCAGCTTCGAAACGTATTGAAGCCCAGGGTCTGGGATGTTTGCCCTTGCCCAGAGGTAGCGCCCAGATTGTCGTCCGGCCGCGGCTCCATCGGCAGCAGCAGCAGCCGGGCGGCCAGCGCCACGCCCCAGAACAGGCCGCCCCCACCGTTTTCAGCTGCAGGTTGAGGGCGAAAGCCCGCCAGGTACGTCACGGCCGCTGCCAGAAGAAGTGCTGCAGCCACGGCTGGATCGTTCAGCGCCCGTCGGGGGCCATCGCGGCGGCGCCAATGTCAGCAGGGCGGCGCTGGTTTGGGGAGGATCCAGGCGGGAAGCCGGCGGTGTGGAAGCGGCGAGGCGGAGGGACGTTCCATTTGCAGGACGATTCGCTGCGCTCGCGATGCCACGAACCGGTTCCGCCGCAGCCGTTGGCCGTAGAGGCGAGCCAGGGCGTGCTGAGGATGGCCAGCCCGGCCCGAACGCTCCCCCCACGGTGCCGGAGATTTTTTGGGAGTGGCCGCCGCGGCGGGATGGTGCGGCACCGGCAACTCGCAGATGCGCAAGGCCAGCTTCGATGGCCCGCACCTAGCACTCGAATCGTCCGCCGGGAAGCCGCGATCCGCCCCATCTCCAAGCGCTGCCAAGGCTTGCTGCGGCGCACCCAAACCGCAGCGGGCGAGATCCTTGGTAGCGCCGGGCCCCAACCCAGCTGGATCAGCTGGTCGCCAGGCGGTTCCGAAAGCGCTGCACGGGTTGTGAGCGCCGGCGGCCTTGCTTGCTGTGGCGGGCCCGGTTGCCCAGGATCAGGTCGTGGTCGGCCCAGCCGGCTGCTCCAGCCCTGGCAACGAGGCCAGGTCGTCGCTGCCGTCGCCATCGCAGAAGAGGATCCAGTCGATCGCCTCGGGCGCTGGGCGAGGCCCGCCCAGCAGGCCGGCCGTAGCGCCACGGTTCGCGCAGCAACGCGGCGCCGGCGGCCGTGGCCACCGCAGCGGCTGGCACGCTGCTTGCCGTTGTCGACCACCCGATGTTGGAGCAGGCGATCGCTTTGCAGCTGGATTTGATCACCGCAGCCAGGGTGTCCTGCTCGTTGAGTACTGGAAAGATCACCATGACGGTAGTCGCCCACGGGTGCCGTCAACGGTGGTGAAGCGGCCTGCGCGCTTGGCGTTCATTCGGTAGAACCGTGCCAACGCCTGGGCCGCGAACGCCGCAGGCATAGCGCCAGTCGCAAGCCCCACATTGGTCAGGATCCGTCGGCACGATGCCGTAGCGATGCCAGCGCCGCGCGAGGTGACACCCGGGCCGCAGGGCAGGACGGGGGCGGACAGGACCGCAGCGCGCCGAGAGTTCGACGTCTTCATCAGCGGGCTGGTTAAGGAAGCCGCCGACGCGATCGAAGCAGGTGCGGCTCAGAAAAATCGCCTGATCGCCGGTGGCGATGCCGCCACAGCGCGAGCGTCAGGTCATCGAGGCGGCCACCAGCCCGCAGCAGCGGCGCCGCCGCCCGAGATTCTCCACATCCAAAGCGACCCCAGCCGGGGCCCGGCCGAGAGGGCTTGGCCGCACCAGGGCGATGCGCGGCCCATAGGGCAGGCGGGATGTACAAGCGTTTGGAGAAAGAGCAGCAAGCGCGCCGCTGCTGTGGGCCGCACCGGCATTCACTGGCGGGGCGCGGCCCCGCTCTGCCGTGCACCAGCGCGAAGCCTGCTGGCGGATTCCGCCGGCCGTTGCCCATCGCTGCTGCGCCGTCGACCACGATCAACTTCCGCCCCGCCGCGCTCGAGGGCTTGCTGCCAGTGGGGGCAGGGCCGATTCCAGCAGGCCGGCTTCATTCAGCCACCGGGAATGACCACGCTGATCGTGGCTTCTCTCCAGCCGTTGGTCGGCAGGGGCGCGACCGGCAGCGATCCGGCCGCGGCGCCCCGGGATGGCCTGCTCATTTGGTTTGTGGGCTTGCGTCGTCACGATCCAACGGATGCTGACCGCTGCGATTAGGGGATGCAGGGGCACTACGGCGACGGACCGGATCGGATGGGTTAAGGGTTGATTCTGGCTGTGTTAGTGCCAACAGGTTGTTGGCCCGGCAGGCTGGTGGTCTTTCATGGCGCATCCATTGGGCTGACTCAGTTTTCCTGGGAGCAAGCGCTTTCATGATCCGCTGATCGCCATTTGCCCTTCCGCTTTCCGCCGCTCCGCCCGCCTTGGCCCCCTCCGCTCAACTTTGCCAAGAGCGGCCTGAGCCCGATTCAGTCGGTGGCCGTGGGCCCAGGGCCTGGTTTGCTGATCGCCCTGGCGGTCATCGGCGTCACCGTGCTGGCGTAGGCCGCCGGGTTGTCCTGCAGGGCCCTAGCCAGACCGTGGACGCCACCAGTGGATCAGCAGTGGCGGCCAAATCGAGCCGCTGAGGTTGTTAGGCGGACAAGGCGAGGGCCAACCCCAGCAGGGTGCACTGCACCAGAAAACGTGGGTTTCATGGAACACCCTCTTGGCGTTGGGGTACCAGGTGCGCCCCGCCAGGGGTGGTAGATCACAAAACAGCCCCAGGGCTCAAGGGAGCCCCAGGCGAGCGTGCCCGCCAGGCCTTCCCCCTCCAGGCGATGGGGCAGCAGGGCGACGCGAAAAACACAGTTCTTCCACCAAGGCGGGCATCAGCAACCAACAAAAGGGGGAGGATCGGCGCCAACAGGGGGAGTGGCGGTCCCAGCGCACCTTTGCGCATGAGAAACGGAGCGTCGTCCCAGGGCCAGAGCCAGCAGGGGTAGGGCACAAAGGATTCGCCAGGGTCATGGCCCACGGTTCGGCAACCGACGGCCAGAACAGGGCAGAGGCGATCCGGCGCAGCAGTGGAGGCCACGGGCGGCAGCTGGACCGAGCAGATCGGTGCGGCCAAAGGAGTGATCCGCCCATCCCGCCAGGAAATCTGGTGGTGCGCAGCACATGCCAGCTGGCGCCTTTGGTTCAGGAACAGCTGGGCCAGATTGTCGTGGCCGCTTGCGGGGCACCCATCGTGCGCCAGCTTCAGCAACGTGACCCGCAGACCGGTGGCTGCGGCGGTAAAGGCCGCACCCTCGTCCATCCCTGGGGACGACTGTCCACCACCGCCGCATGGCGGCGCCAATCGGCGCGCATCTGGTCCAAAGGCGTGATTCAGCCATCGAGGGAGGGGGTTTGAGGCGTTTCGAGGGATTGGATCCGCTCGGCGTCGGGGGCCTGGAGCCAGTCCTTGGCTGGTGGGCAGACGCGAGCCGCAGGCGCAGGCGCTCCACCGCAATCGCCAGGGCCTGGCTGGAGTCCTGTTACGCAGGAGATCCGCCGCGCCCACGCCGTTGAAGCCGGTGCCATTCGCCGCTGCGGTTTAGCGGGCCATCAACACCTCCGCCTGCAGTTGCAGTTCCCTCAACCACGGACAAACTGGGATTCGCCAGCGCCGAAATCGGAAGCGGGCGGGCTCGTTCGAAGCGATCAGCTTGACCAGCAGATCAGAGAAGGGGCCGTGTGCCCAGGCCAGCCCCGGGCGCAGGTCGCCGGCATAGGGCGCTTCCATTTTCCTGCGTTGCCGGCCACGATCCATCGGATGTTGGCATAGATCTGGTGGCTAACGCAGGGCGAACTGAAGCTCTGCCGGTGAAGGTCGCGCACCACCTCCGCCTCTCCGAAGGCGAAGTGGCCGGTCAACGGTGAAAAAAAGCGATGGGCCTGGCCTTGGCGGCCACCGATGCCCCGAAACAGGTGGATCAGCAGGCCGCGGTCCCCCAGACCCCAGGGCACCGCGAGTTTCGCGGCAAGCTCGACCGCGAGAAAACTTCCCGCGCTGGAGGCTGGTGGGGGCCAGCTGCCGCGCTGCAGGGTAGCGCAAGCTGGCGTCGCTTGGGCCGTGCTGCAGCTGGTCGGCCATTGAGCTGGAAACAAGCGCCCGGGGCGCAGGGCCTGGACCGTGAACAGCCCCCGTGGGCATCGGGGCGCCATAGAGATACCAGCCCTTGCTCGCCGATGGGTGCTCACAGGCCCAAGGGCTGGACATTTCCAGCGGCCGTTTGCGGTTGAGGGGGCTGCTGGGGACGCGCACGGGTTGGTGATCGGGCCCCACTGAACGCCCCCCGCTCGCTGTCGTAGGGTGCTGCACCCCCCGGTAGCGATCGGAGGCGAACCGGCCGCCAACAGCTGGGGCGGGGCCCAGGATCTGCGGCCAAGCTGCACCCAGCGGCCGGTGGTCTGGATCGGCGGCGGCCGATGCGGCAGAGAGGGGCGGCCCGCAAGCGGCGAGCCCCATCGGCAGGCGCCACGGGCGAACCTCTTGCCAGTTCCACGATCACGTCATCGCGGGGGGCGCGCGCCCCGCCAGGGACTTGCAGCGGCCCCACTCGCCGGCGTCCATGAGGCGCACGGGCACCACGTTGCCATTCGGTGCTGCGGAGCGGCGGCGGCATCCAGGACGGGATGTCGGTGGTGACCCGCGCGGCAACCAGGTTTTCGTCAGAGGTGGGTTGTCCTTCCAGCGAGCCGTAGGCGCTGGCCCAGCAACGGGGACGCCTGCGGCGCTGGCACCTGTTCGAGTTCGATCCAGTCAGTCTGGGCCCGGAAGTTGCCCGGGGCCTCGGCCAGGCTCGCGCTCCACTGGGCAGGATCAATCTGCGATCCAGGCGGCGTGGGTTTGGTAGAGGGCGGGGCATCGGGGCGCAAGGCCCAGGGCGTAGTTGGGCGCTCTGTTGAACGGGGCCCGTTCGCAGAGGGATTCATTGGAGAGCGGCAAGGGGGCGCTGGGGGTTGCCGATGGCCGGGGGAGGTGCCTCACCATCGTCGCCAGGGCTGGCTGAACAGGGCCGGCGAGCGCCAGCAACCAGGGCTAGCGACCACGCCAGTTAGAGCCGTGAATGACTTCACCACAGGCTGAGCGTGGGGTGGCCTCTTGATCAAGCCGCCAGAGCTGGCGGTGCGTTGTGCAGCAGCTCCTGGCAACGATTCGCCTCCAACTTGAAGTTCAGCAAAAAATTCGGATTGGCAGTGACGATGCCCTCGACGCGGGCCGGGCCCACCCGAGCCCCAACCCAGCAAAACGCTGCGTTTCACCTGTTGCTCGCCGCCAAAGCCCACCAGCCGCACCGTTCCTCCGGCCCGATCGCCCCAGGACCGCGTTGGCTATGCAGGGCTTGAGAACAAAACCTCGGCGCCGGTGTCGCGAATGCCACGGCTCCATCCCCAAAGCGGAAGGGCGCGGCCCTACGCGGGTCGATCAGACGGGGCAAGGCGTTTCAATAGCGGCGCCCCCAAGCACCCCATCCACTCCTGGGACAGGGGAGCGCCTTGAGCTGGAGCAGAGCGCGCAGATGCCAGCATCGGCGCCGATCAACCCTGTCGGTGGATCGTAGGTCGATCGGAGAGTATCTTCAGCTTGGGTGCATGAATCCCCAGCTTTTGGTGCCCATGTCGGCAAAACACGGCTTCCCACATGCTTGGTGCGGCCCACACCGTGAGCACCAGGAAAAAATGCCTTGAAGCCAAGCGCCAGGGTTGATGTTCTGCCAACCAGCACCGTGAACGTGCGGCGCGAAAGGGCCAGGTCTCGCGTAGCCGCCATCAGATCGTCGTTCATGATCACACATCGGCACTTCCATCGCTGTGTCGCTGCCGGCTGGGCCGCACGAACCAGGGCCCGCAGCGCTGGCAATGGCCTGCCGGATGCAGGGTTTGACGGTATCGGCCACGGGGACCATCGCCAGCACCGTGGGTCGTGTCGGCTAGGAAGCGAGACACTGCGGCCCTGACGTTCCTGAACAGGGAATCGCCGCCTCAAGGGGCGCAACCGCCCAGCAGGCGAACGGCACCAGTACAGCACGGCGGCAGGCAGAAGAAACACCGCCGGCGTGTTAGCGCGCGGGCCTTGGGGCCTCCTCCACCGCTCGAGGATTAAGCTGCGCCAGGGTTGCTCTGCAAAGAGGCCACGGGGCACTCCCCGGATCTCGAGGGCTCCGCTTCTGGTTCGACGGTGCCCGATCAGAAAAGGCACCGCGACAGCCACATTCATCAAGCGCGTTGGATGTTCAGCGCGGCCCCCACTGCCGCAGGGCGGCGGTGCCCTTGCGGATAGCATCGACAGGCCCACCAGTGCGGATCCGCACCGATCGCCGCCCATCTCACCGGCTCGTGCGAGAGCCCTCAGGCGCGAAACCATGACCAACTCTGCGGCAGGCCGCGCAGGAAGTCACGATGCGCCGGGATTGCGTTCTCTTCGCTGGCGCAGTCCATCGGAAAGAGAACGAAACGTCCGTTTTGAGCCACTGCCCGTCGGTGGCTTGGGCCGGAAGCGCTGGGGCGCGGGCGTGCTGGGTAGCTTGCAGGCTGCTGGGCTTTGCGGCAGTGAACCCATCAAAGATCCATGTAGCGGCTAGGTAGAGTCAGGCTTTCAAGGCTCTACCAGACCCATCAGCATCCAGGCCCTGGAATCGCCTGAAGCAGCGGTGGTGGTTTGCAGCGGATTGCCTCCTTGCCGCTTCTGCCGACAGCTGCGAACACGTTCGTGGTTAAGCCTGACAAAACAGGGCGCGCTGGGCGCAGTTGGCGGCTGGATTGTTCGATGCCATGCTCGATCGAAAGGCTGAATGTTGCCCGTCCGGTTGCTGGAGCTTGAGAGCCCCCCAGGCCGCAGCTGGTTCATGCGAATCCATTGCAGATCCCAATCCTTCCCGGGCCTACAGCGCCTCCGCCATTACCGCCAGCCTGGGCTGAGAGTGAGTATTGTTCCTGGCTGGAGGAGCACCGTTGGCGGACCTATCTGGTGCCGCAGTTGCATGGCCTCATGCGGAGGCTGGCGAGTGGGCTGGCTCCGATCACTGGTCTGTGGGCGATTTTGCCGCGATGCTTGCTTCTATGTCCTGATCGGTTCCTCCCCCCCCAGCCTATCAGTAGGGCCCACGGAATCCACCAGCCGCCGTGATTGACGGCCGCAGCGGCATCGGTCCGATCGCTGCCGGTGATCCAGCCACCTTACGCCGCCTTGGGCCAGCCTGTTGGCGCTGACCCGTTGGGCCTCGTGTGCTGCTTGGCGCCGTGACACGGTGGGTTCCTTGGCCGTCTGACTTCTCCCAAGCCGATTCCTGGTGGGGTACATGGTGGTTGTGGCGGTGATCATGATCACCAGCCAGATCGAAAATTCAGCGGGGTGAGCTTTAAGCGGAGGTCTCTGTGGCCAGATGGGCGAGCTGATGGCCCAGCGGAAGCGAGATCCACTCCCACACTGTTGTGGCGAGCGGGACGCTGCTTGTTCCTGTTCTGGTGCAGCGGGCGCTTCCTACCGCCCCAGGTCCGCTCCTGGGCGGTGCTGCTGGCCACACGATCGTGCCGTTTGGCATCTCGAACACGCCCGGCGTCGCTGTAATCGGCAATGAATCCCCGGCCGGAGCCTGCCAAGTTTCTACCCTGCCGGCAGGGCGGTGGCGCCGGAGAAGCTCAATATCTGGTCTCACAGCGTGGAGGATCGCCCTTGGTGGGCTATTCGACAACGTGCTGACTGCCTCGCTCCTTTGCCGCCCGGTGGTGGCTATCGCATCGATGCAACCAAGGAGCCTGGCGCTGGGGGTGCGTGAATGTGGGGCAAAGGCCTCTGCAGGGTTTTCCGTGTGAGCAGTAAGCGGCAGCCGCACCGCCATCGGTTGCAGTTCGTCGGCAGCCGCTCGCAGCTGTTTTTCACTTGGTGGGCCTTTCGGTGGTTGTTGCTTGGTGCTGCTGTTCCTGCGGCCGCTGCTGGCGCTGTTCCCCAAGGCGGCCCTGGGGCGATTCGTGATCTACGCCCGGGCCATTTGCGGCTTGGTGACATCCCCGAGTTCCAGCGGCTGCGACGTTCCGCGAAGAGCGAGTTCCGGGCTCGCCCTGATCACCTTGTTCGGCGATGCTGGTCACGGACTTCCTTGTAGGGGTCGGGCTCGCGGGGCTTCTCCGTGGTCGATCTGTTCGCCCGCCTTGGTTACGCATATCCCATGACGCTGGTGATGGGGGTGGTGCCCAAACTCGCCGGCCTTTCACGGACGTCAGCGGACTGGAGGGAGCAGCAGCTATCCCGGCCTCGTGTCTACCGCTACGGACGCCCCGCTCTGCTTCGCCAACGCGGAGGACTTTCCGCTGTCGCGCCCTTTGAAGCGGTGGCGAGGAGAAAAGCACCGGTGGAGTGTTCGTGCTCAACCGCCGAGGCCGATCGTGGCAGAATCGACATCACTGCCGTGGACGTGTTGCAGGATCTCTACCAGGAGCTCACCGACCACGGCATTCGCCTTTCGATGGCGCGGGTTGAAGCAGGATCTCTACAAACCAACTCCCATTCGTGGCCGGGCATCCGTGGAGTTGGTCGGGGAGCCCCTGGTTTTTCCCGACGCTTGCCGGCGGCCGTGGCCTCTTACTTTTGTGCCGCCGAGGTGGGGGCTGATCCTCAATGAGCCGATGGGATCGCTTCACCATGGCCGGAGAAACGTCAACGCGTGGGATCCAAGCAAGAAACAACCTCACCGGAGGGAGAACCAGTTAGAACCCTTGCGATCGGATGGGCATGGGACGAGGTCACAGGTCGGCACAGCGATGAACATTCCGAAAACCGGGGATTCTCGATTGCTCTCGAAACACCTCACCTGAAAATCCAGTCATCGGCTACCTGACGGCAGGCCGGCCAATGTCCAGGGAAACTGGGTAGACCGGCACCTGTCGAAATTGAACGCAAACAGGAGGGTCTGGCTGGCGGCCCGACGACAGAAAGGCCAGCACAGGGTCTTCGCTGGGAAGCAACTTGCAAGGCACCATCGGTGAGGGCCTCCTTGCCGCCGGGCGCCAGGGATCAGACGGGCGTATTGTTCAACAGTGCTGGGGTCGCGCCTCCTGGGCTCCACCGGCCATGCGGCGATGTTCCCGTGGGAGGCGGCATCCAGGCCTCCGGCGCCCGTGTGAACCCGGGCCGATCGCCCTCAATCGTCCAGGGCATGTGGGGCGGCAACCATCGCGACCCCACACCAGGCGGATAGCCCGAATCCCGAAGGGATCTTGCATTCCGCTTTCGCGGCGGGATCTCGGCTGGTGCAACCCGAGTTCGTCACCCTGATAGGATGCAGCAAGCTGCCCTGCAGGCCTGATCAGGAGCGCGGCGAGCTTGTGGTCGAAGGCCTCCTGACTGAAGTGTTCGTCCATCAGAGCCCGTGGCAGCGGGAGGCGAGCGGGGAAAAGTCGGGGTTCCGGCGCGTCCAGCAAAAAGGACTCCGCCTTGATTGGGGCCTGCACCCGCTCGATGGATGCCCGTGAGCCGGGCGCGATCAAAGGGGCTCCTCGCTTCATTCAGGCGAGGAGTTGTAGGGCCATGTTGCAGCTTGTCGGGAGCGTCCACGTAGGCAGGCCGCATCGGCGATCGGCGTTTCCTCGGCGCACGGACACCTCGGCGTCAGGCTGGTGCGTTCCGGGATAAGCTGTCGAGCAAGGGGCCGAATGCGTTCCACTATCTCCACGGACTCCGGCCGGGCCCTGGTTGTAGGTGTTCACGAACTGGAAAGAAGGGACCTCTCGAAGGGCCCCCGTCGGGCAGGGCCATACCTGGAAGCCGCGTGGATTGTCGCGGGCGAGTTTCTATCGGCTACCAGAAAGTTGATTGACTCGGAAACGAAAACCGTCGACGCCCATTGTCGGAAGCAGTAGCGCCCCACGTCAACAGGCCTCCTGAACCTCCTGATTTCCGCAGTTTGAGGGGCGGGCTGCTCCTTTGAGGAAATGGTGGAGGTTAGTACTGCGGCGCTGGGGTTCCCATGTCCAGGCCGAGCCGCCGAAGTGGACAGCCAGTTGCTGCGGAGGCTGTCATCGGGGCCAGGATTCATGCCAGGACATACCAGTCAGTGTGCGATTATGGCAACTCTTTTCTGCTCTGCGAGAAACCAGGGGTGCTGGTCGGAGGTATGACTCCAGACCTGACGATGATCACCTTCAGGCTATGGCGTGGGCTTCATCGAGGAGCGCACGAACATTTCAAGAGTTCCAAAGAAGGAATCGACCTGGCGATAGTCACTGGACGTCATAGCCAAAGTCCTTTCATCGGCGATAAGGTAGAACGGGGACACCCAGATCGCATCGACGCCAAGGGAAGCGACATAGAGGGAAGTTTCTGGTAATTGCCTCTAAGATCGCCAACACCGTTGGCCGCTGCTGTCCATGAAACTTACGCGGATAGATTCTTGGTAGATCACCGCGGAAACGCCACCACTGTGTTGAGGGCCTCATCGCTCCATCACAAGGGCTCCGTAGGGGACATTCGCAAGAACCCCGCCACAAACATGATCCTCGCCGGAAGGCGTTCAAGCCGTGGATCACCAAGGAGGGTTTGCAGGGCAATCGACCAGACCATGCCTTGAGGGATGGAAGTCGGCCCAGCGCCCACTGGTATTGAAAAGGCAGAACACACTGCGTCCCCGGGGAGTCGCGCGCAGAAGGCCAGCAAGGGCTCCCCTGTCTCCAGAACGGTGATTGCATCGCGTGCAGGGCGGGCTGTTCCCGGCGCCAGTTTGCAGCGAGCGGCGCCAGGGTGTTGAGCAGGGAGCTGGATCGTTCGTTCGTGGAGGTCCACCGCCAGAGCCCTGTGCCGACGTGGAATCGGCCAGCGCAGGGCTGCCCGCCAGTGGTGAAAACCCTGCTTGGTGGGAGCCCTGGACAACCCAGGCATCGGTGTGCGGGAGCCGTCACGACCAGGCAGAACCGGATTAGAGCGCCTTGCCGAAACGAGCCCGGATCCGGTCCTCGGGGATGTCGGCGGGAATCCGAGCTTCCGGCAAACCAGCTTCATCGCCCTGATAGAAGGCAGAGAGGCTCCGGGGAGACAGGTCAGCAGAGCCCCCCCCCCCCGGGGCCCCCCCAATTTTTTCATTTTTTTTTGTTTTTTGATTTTTTTTTACGGGGGCGGAACCTTTTTTTTTTTTTCCGGATAGGCTGGCCGTGCTGATTCGGTGCCAGTCCAGCGCGAGCGGGAACCGGCCATAGTCTGGTTGATTTCCCACCAATCCAGCACTGCCCCTTGGTCGGGAAAGTTGCTGAGGGTGCGCTCAATCACCTTCTCGCCAGCATCGTTCATCGACAGGGGGCAGTCCTTGCAAGCAGAGAGCTGTTTGTAGGCGAGGTGCAGACGGTGCACCCTTGTACATAGGGGCACCAGAAAGAGAGTTGAATCCTCAGCGAGAGTCACCTCGCCCAGGCACTCACGACGTTGGGAATACTCATCCCAACAGTGCCCCGGATTGGCAGGCAGCCGCTCGAACACCTCAGGGCGACAGAAACTGTTTCACAAACTTGCTGGCGACCATCGGATTATCGGGCGAAGATCCCGTCAGGAAGTCCCAATTCGGTGTGCGCTCCGGGTTATCGCGAAGAGCAGGTCCTCAACGAAGAAGTTCACGGGCGTCGATGCGGAAACCATCGACGCCCTTGTCCAGCCAGAGCGGGCCAGATCGAGCACGGCTCCAGCACCTGCGGGTTATGCCAGTTGAGTTCTGGCTGACAGAGGCAGAAGTTTGGCGAAGGTAGTACTGGCGGGCGCCCCAGATTGCCATTGCCAAGGCGCTGCGTCCATGAAGGCCGAAAGGCCAGGTTGTTTGGGGGAAGCCATTCGTTCGCGTGGGGTCATGCCAGGACATACCCCAGTCTGATTTTGGGGTTGGTACGGCTTGAGGCGCTTCTTCCACAAACCATGGGTGCAAGCTGGGATGTGTTGATTCCAGACCTGATCGATCAAAACACCTTGAGCCCCATATCGTGGGCAATGGATAGAGTTCTCGAATCCTTTCATCACCCCGAATAGGGGGTCGATGTCGAGCATGTCCGTGATGTCATAGCCCAAATCCTTTCATGGTGCTCGTAAAAGGGAGGTCAGCCAGATGGCATTTCTTACCCGAGGGAGGCAACATAATCCAAGTTCACGGATGATTCCTGGCAGTCACCAATACCGGTGCCGGCGGTATTCGAGGAAAACTCCAGGGCAGGATCTGGTAGACACTGCATTCCTTCCACCGGGGCGACGGGGCGAAGATAAATACAGGGACATTAGCCGTGGGCTGACGTTGGTGCCGGGCTGAATCACCCTTCGTTGCTCATCGGCGCTTACCCAATCGCGTTGGATGTTCAGAAGAGGGCTTACCTCGCCTCTTGTGCAAGTCCTGAGCAAACATTTTTAACCATAGCATTTTCTTATCGCTGTAACAGCCCCCGCCTGCAGGGTCAGAAAAGCCACGTTGCACCCACGCTTGAGCTCATCAGGCTTGGACATAGTGAGAAACAAAGCCGTTGCTTTCTGGAGGCAGGCGTAGGCGTTGCAGGCTGGAAGGAGGCTTTCAGGTGATAGCTGTTTGATAAGCTGTTCTGACTCATCCAGGTTGACCTCAGGACCATCCCGCATTCCGCACAAAGCGTGGGCGTACGCCAATGACTTTCGAAAATCGGTCGCAATTTGAAAAATGATTCACCGCTGGCCATTCACTGATATCTTGATGCGGTTGCGTCAATCCGTCCTTGGGATTGAAAACTCCAGGTGACAACCAAAGGCAGGTGAAAAGGGCGACACTGGCGATGACGATTCTATCCAAGGAAAAGGTGAAGGTTTCGAGGTGTTCATCCAGATGGACGGGCGCGGTGAAGATTGAACATCACCACGGAGGGCCGCTACCGAAACTGCTTTTCTGGTTCTGGGCTGGTGCGGTCTGGGAGCGAGCTGCTGTTGCGGGAAGCGGCAGGGAAGAGTCTGATCACAATCCACCTGCACGTCAGACAAGGGGCCAGACCGTTATGGAAATGATGGCACCGGTCCGTGTCCATTTGGCCCGACGTGCAGAAACCATCCGCCGCGGCGATTCGGCCAACCTTGCAGATAGGCATTGGGCGCGGGGCTGAACGGCGCCGGCCAGACACATTCCCCTTGCCGCCCAAAACCTTGCGGGCAAACGGGCGGCTGGAGAGCGTTTGCAAGGGCCTTTGTTTTGCCCGGTGGGGTGTTTGGTTGGTTTCCACTTTTTTGACGTGGGCCGGGCCGCGTCCAAGGGGGCGGCAGAAAAAAAAAACAGTGCTGTTTTGTTGGAACGAGAAAAAGATTTTTTACCCCCCCCCACCCCCAATTCCGGCCGGAAAAAAATTTTTTTTTTCCTCCCCCTTTTTTTTCCTCCCTTTTT
>Ga0163217_1107446_pt1 | contig 14014 bp, 14 predicted proteins | sample SynspAceP_FD_185933 | JGI IMG/M metagenome (GOLD analysis project Ga0163217, IMG submission 185933) | Saline lake microbial communities from Ace Lake in Antarctica - Synechococcus sp. Ace-P (PacBio error correction) | ecosystem: Environmental > Aquatic > Non-marine Saline and Alkaline > Saline ... | reverse complement strand
CATGCCGCTCTCATTGCTGGAGGACTTCCAGGCGACGCCCTGTGGAGAGCCGAATGCGGTCTGTATGTGTTGTACTCCATTCTGTGCCTTTTCGCCAAGATCTTTGCTTCTGCGATGAGAAGAGATTCAATATTTAGGAATTCATCCTGAGCCTGCCATGAAGGAATTCAACGAATGGATTCTCCAGGGATGATCCTGGTGGATATAGGCGAGCCAGTCCACTTCCTGTGCACCTCCTGCAGGCATTGGGCCAATAAACTCTGCGGTCCATTGTCCTCCTCAAGTGTGGGCTGCTGGATGCTGTTTGAGGTAGCTCCTCAATCGTGTCGATCGCACATCCACAGCCTTGCAGCGCCGGCCCACCCGAAGGCCAGGACAGACGCGACTGAATTTTCCACGACATTCAAAGAAACTGAGAATTTCTGCATTCATAGTCTGATCAAAACTGAAATTCATATCGCCCATACCGTCTGATGTGAGTACTCGGCCCTCAGAAAGCCTCTCTCGATCCGTTTGCGCTCTCGAAGCGCTTTTTTTTTTTCCCCTTTTTCCTTTTGCGGGGGGGGGGGGGCCAAAAAAGAGGGGGGGGGGGCCCGTTGGTAAGCCCTTCCTCCGCCAGATCCCGTTGCACCGCTTTGCTTCACGCTTCCAGCCATCAGGAGCAGGCGCCGATAGAACAAGCGGCCTCCCCAGCGCCAACATGCGACGGCCAGCCAGATGCTCTGCCGAAGCTTGTATGCTCCTCAAGATCACAACGCGTGCTGGTCGGACGTTGGTGTGCGGTTCTGTCCTGTCAGAACGGCAGGGCGCCGCTGCGAAACCCGGAATCGATCCTGCAGAACCACAACGGCTCTGCGCGCGTCGTTCCGGCTTAGAAGTTTCCCTCGGCAGCTCTTGACCATGCCTTGTTCGAGTCTGCGTTGGCCAACAATCGTTTGAGCTGAGTATTCTCGTGCCTCACAGCATCCTTGAGTCTCTGGCCTCGATGAGTCATTCCTCCTAGAGCTGCTGCCAGCGGTGTACTGGGAGCGAACTCCAAGGCCGACAGAATCGGCGACCAAGTCTGCCTTGGTTTGAGCAGCTGCTCGGCCTGCCGAGCTTGCGGATTTGATCTGCTCTGGGTTGTGGCGCTTGCGTTTCATTGGTTCTCCTGGCCAAGTCTGGCCAATAGGAAGCTCTCATAAGGACTGGTTCAGTTTAGGGTCCACGTCAGCTCCATCAAACGAAAATGACGCATGATGATCGAAACTGGACCGTCTGGCTGATCGATGAAACTCCCGCCGCGATCGATTATTGGGACGGAAAACTCCATTCACATATCATCGTGGAGGCGATCGCGAGCGGAATTTCAAAGTGATTGAGGCGAAAAAGAGTATGGTCAAAGCTGGGGAGTGGCGGTTTTCGAACCAGGCAAATCGGCGATTCGCGCCTTTGAAACTGGCTAGACGTGATCAGCCGCATGGTGCGGTTCGCTGAAAAACTAGGTTGGCGTTGGATCAGGTGATAACCGCCGCAACCAGCGCCCAACGCGAGGCGCAGAATGGTGAAGCCTTTTTAACGATGTGGAGAGCCGCAGTGGGCTGACTCCCCGGTGATTTTCGGCAAAGAGGAAGCCGTCTGATTCTCTTGGCCGTTCGTTAATTCAATCGCACTTGGCGTGATAAAGCCTCATCTTTGTATGGTGGCGGCACACCGGAAGCTGTGATTGGTGTCGCCAAACCTCTTTTCCAGCAAGAGCGCAGTTGGGGGAGTGCTCGCTTACCGATATGTTTGAGATCAAGGTCCCGCTAGGTAAGTGAGGCTTGCCACCTTCTTGAGCACACATCCAGGCTTTGGCCAGCAGACAACGACCAGATTCGAGTCATCGGTTCGACGGTGATTGTACCTCGGGCTCCCCATTCGTACGATAGGAGAGGGCAGCCAATCTTTCTGGCCGGGCGGCGATCTTGGCAACGGTGAATGCCGAAACAGTTCAACTTCAAAGCATCGAACCGCCTGACGCATGAATTCTGAAAATCAGCAGCAGATTCGCGCAAGTTCGATGGATTAGCGAGAAACGAGCCGATGCTATCCAACTGGGCGGCGTTACTCATGCAGTTTGTTGAACATGGTTGCGCCAAGAAATCACCCTTTGCGATAGGGGGGGGTTCCCTTCGTTTTGGCGGGGCCCGTGGAGGAATGATTTAAACGTATCTTGAGCAACACACGCACCAGGAGTCACATCCTTTCCGGCTTATACGAATCTACGCGATCGGAAGGTGGCTCAAACTGGCCCTGAAATATGAATTCATTGGCAGAGAAATGAACACGTTTCAGCTTGCCTTACAGCTTTCGACCAACCAAAAGCTTCATTCTACACCCGATTCGAGGCGCAATCTCCTGCGATTTTTCGCCCTACTCATGATTATCCGCATTGTACAATATTCTTTCGGCGAAACACCACAAAAACTCGCGAGATATTTAGTAAGCGGGGACAATTTCCAGGGCTTTACGATGAAGAAAGTCATTGATCGCCATTTTTGATGCGTTACCACTGCAAGGCGGCTCCAACCAAACGGCATAAACCGCTTTCAAGAAGTTGTCAAAAGCACATCGCCAGATGATTCGAGTCTCTCTCAGTTCTACTTCGAGCGCAATCAGTCTGGACAAACCAAGACCGGGCGGCGTTCAGTCCTTGTCGGTCAGCTATCAGAAAACACGATGAAGATCGAGTCTTAGGCACTGGGCCAACCATTGATCTGAAAACTTTGGGCGCCCGCGCGGATCGCCAGGTTGCTGGCAAGCCCCGATCGCAACATTGAGTTTCACCCAACTCCCTGTTCCCCCTCGTCATGATCGCGTGCTGGCCATAAAGAGAGCCACGGCGAAGGCGACTCATCAGCTTGGTACTGCTTTTTAAGCAGGTAGCAAGAACAGGCAATCAGTCCTGGCAAAAGGTTTAGGGAAGGGCTGTTAGTACTGGACAGTAGGCCAACGACCGATTGGACAGCAAATCCGCTGGCAGAACCAGGACCAGCAACCAAAAGCCATCCACCGTCACCCAATGACCAAAACCCGAAACTGCGAAGGCCTGCAACCGAAACCAGCATTAGTGAGCTGCAGCCAGGGGCAGAGCGAATAAAGAACGCGAAGGACCCAATCGCTAGATCACCGAACTCAACCCAAGACTCAGGGTCAAGACTAGACATAGGACAAGATGCGAACCATGAGGCACTCAGCCTTAAGGCGATAGAGCTCCTTCAGCAACTGGTTAGGCCTCGTTAAGGCGGCGCATTCGCATCGGCGCTGCGCCGGCGTCGGGATGGTGAGGCAAGGCCTGCTCGCGGTAAGCCTCTCGATCTGATTGAGACTGAGGCATGGCCCGTCGGGTTGGGCAGGTTCAGCTGACGCAGGGCCCCTGCAGCGTCATGGTGTCGCTCCAGGGTCTGAAGAGGGTTGCCGCGATGCCTGGCGGCGGAACGGTGCACCCAAAACGACGGGATCAAGGTGAGGGATCCGCAGCGTCAGGTTTCGGGTGCTGAAGGGATCTCCAGCAATCCGGCAGCCACCATCACCGATCGAACTGGCCGGCCCTGCAGCCAGGCGGGAATGGACACGAGGAATCCACTATGCTCAGCAACACCAGGTGAACGGGCGCCTCGGATTGGGTCGGACTGGGGCCAGATCTCCTGGCCAGCAGATCATGGACGGCACTCAGCACCGCCGCATTGGCCTCGGTGCCATTAAAGACTGAGCCAATGCTCCCTTGTAGCCAGAAGGCTTGATCCAGATCGATCGGGCAACGGCGGCAGGGTTCCTGGATCCGCACCGACCTGTCGCTCGCGGATGCAGCTCTGCCGCAAGCGGTCGGGACTTTCTGCTTGACAAATCCGGGCAGTCGATTCCGTGAGCCTCGCCCCGTGATTCCTGCAGGAGGCTGCGATCAGCGGCTCGCGTGGTCTCCGGAGCTGCAAGCCCTCAGCACCTAAGCGACGTGCTAGCCGCTTCGAAGATCGAACACCATTCGGGCATTGGTGACTGTTGCCAGGAGCACGAAGAGAACCATTCTATGCAAGCGAGCGACTTCATTGGTATGTCGTCTTCAGTCTCGAGATCTTCCTCACTGCTGAACAGTGGTTGAGAAGTCGCTCCAGTGCATCGCCCCGTTTGCATTACCCCCACTCGCTGCAGAGCTGATCAAAACTGCGCAGACTTATCAATGCAGATTCGAGGCTGAGCGCTTTCGTATCGGTCGTTCAGGCTTCAAGCCCACGAACTGCTCTACCTCTGCTCACCGGCGGCGCAATCTAGCGCTCCATCATTCTGGGTGAAAATCCTGCTGGCAGTGGCGGCCTGCGATAGCGATCCCCGCACACGCCCACCCTGAGGTGACCTGGGGAGTGTCCGGTTGCCTGGGAGGCCTGGAGTTGTTTGAGCAGGCCACGTTCAGCGGGCAAGGGTAAGGTAGGTAAGGCTGCATCAGGCAGGGATCACGGCGGACGGCCCAGAGGCAGGAGGGGAGGCTGGGAGTTGCGGGGAGCGGATTGACCCTGGGTGTGCTGGCCTGACGGCCTGTGGCGCCGGCGCGGGTCGGAGGCAGGGGCCACAACAGGCGGTTCTGGCGTTGCCGGCCACGGCCGGGGGAGCTGGAGAGCTGTCCTTCTCTTTCTCGCTGCTGCTGCTGCGCTTCGGCGCGGGCAACCTCACCTGGCGCTCGCGCTGACGCAGCCTGGGCGAGCTGAGAGGCCGAACAACACTGAAGTAAGTTGGGCAGGCGTGCATCAGACGAAAACCAGCTCACCCATTCAGCGGATTGTTCACCCGGGAGATGTTGAGTGAACCCAGGGAAAGGCTTTCCCCGGATTGCATGCCCACGTAACTTCGCGGTTAGCCCTCGCGGGTTTCGATGCCGATCGAAACCGCGAAAGGCGGTGAATGCTTGCCAGGAGCTGCGGATGGTGAGAACCAACTCGTAGGGGCCCGCTGTGCTTTGAGATCGAGATTGACATCAAAACGCACGCCGTAAGGGTGGTGCCGATAGTTGTCGAGAGCCGAATCAGGCAGCGGCTGGCCAGCTGATTCACCTGGACGTCACGGGTCCGAAATTGTGGCCGAGGGTGCTGGTGAGCGCACATGCAGTGGAACCGCTGTGAGATCGTGCTGAGACGGCTCATAGGTCATTCACCGAGGGCCACACCACCGACCCGGAGAGAACACCCTGCCAATCATTGATTTTGGCAACATATCTAGATAGGTGCGGCTTGGAGCAAGCACACCCTGATTGCAAGGACGCAATCAGGTCGGCATCGGTCTTGGGACCTCCGCAGCGATGACGCCATCGGAACGTCCGTCGCTGGCCCCCGCAACAGGGCCGTTGGCAATGCCACGGGCCGGCAGCGGGTGTGGAAGAGAAACGGCCCGCTCTGGGAGGATCACGAGCTTGCAGGCATCTTCGATCCAGTTGTTGCGCAGCATGATCACGCTGTGGCATCACCCGGTCCTGGTGTTCCAGAGCCGCGCCCCAACGCTCACTCCCATCAGGTGGTTCCTAAATAGGAGCTCGAAACTGTTGCCGAAACAGCAACACGTCGAACTCCAGGCGACAGGCTTCGCCCCCGGATTGAATCCACGATGGTGGCAATCGTCAGCTTGCCGCGCACATAGCGGTCGCCCAGGCGCTCGGCATCTTCAGGAAATATTGTGATGGGCATGCAGGCCAAATTCACCGTTTGAAGGTGAGGTGCATTCAGCGTTGGCGGTCTCCCGGGCAGGCGGAACCCGTGGACGGTTGTTGATCAAGATGCCGGGGTTCCGAACACCTCCTCGCTGTGAGTGAGCAACGGCACCTTGTTAGTGCCATTGAGGGCGGGCAGACTGCCCGCCATCACGAGGACATAGGCCTGGGCACGGAGCGACCTGAAAGAAACGGCCGCGCGGAGAGGGCCACGTGAGGGAAAGAACGCAATCCCCTGGAGACGCAAAAGTCGTTTTCTGAAATTCAAGCGATCAACAACCTAGAAAGACTGGTTCTGTGGTGCTGATCGGATCCGGCCTGTATACTGATCTGGCTGCTGCGCAGACGGATCTCACTACGGCGTTGATAATGCACAGTCATTCAAGGCCTTCACCGCAACCGCTGAACGGTCGCTAGAACCGTCCTGGTCCGGAAAACATTTTTCCATTGCTTCCCTCCTCGGCTGTGGCGCTCGGCAGCAACAGTGACCCCGAGGCCAGTCGCCGTGCCTACCAGAGCGCAAGGGCGCATGCTTCCACCTTCTGGGCGCGGACGGTGTGAACTTGCAGTTGGCGGCTGTCAGCGCCGGCCATCAACACGCTGAGCAACAGATGGCACCGGGGATGGACCCTCAAACTCAGAACTAAGATCCCTGGCTTGATTCCTGTTCAGTCGGCTCCTGAGCTCGACGAGAGCCGTGCGCAGGCGGCGGGAACGGTCATCGGACTGACTTCAATCGTTTGCGGCCGCCGGAGACTGCAGCCCTCCAGGACCACCCGCCTGACCACTCTTGCAGGCCGGGATCGAGCCCCTCGAGGAAACCCGCCATGGCCCTTCCTTCCTCAGCCCCTGAGCCAGCGCTTTGCGGCTGGTCTGGAGCGGCCAACCGAATCCCGTGGAGTCAAGAGACACCGGTCTGGCCAGGCCGCGAAGCTGCTCAAACCGTGCCACTGGTCAGGCCCAAGCCCAAAGGCGGCGCAGATCTCACGTGGCGTTGGGTTCGCGGCCGGCTGCATGGGCCAGGTCCGCTTCAGTTGCGCAAGGGTCTTCGAGTTCCTGCTGGCGCTGGGTACCGGATCGGCGCGCCTGATTCTCGCAAGTAATAAGGATGGGCACGCGGATGTGCTGGCCGGGCAAAGGCTGAAAACGGCGTCCCCAGGCTGGGTAGAAAAAGCTCAGCGGCCCGGATTCAAAACCAAGGCAGCCAAACCTGGATAGTCGTCGGTCGCACGGGGCTTCAGAGCGCTGTAGTGAAGGGCAAGTGGGCCGGACCAACTCGCCGATAGCTGGCCACGCGGCGATTGCGTTGTTGAGCTTCTCGGAGCGACCGGAGTCGGGTCTTGCGAAATCACAGCGATGGGATGGACATAAGGGCGGAGCAATCGATCAATGGGCATGGACTGGGAGGGCGCTGGGACGCCGCTTCCTTTTCCACAAAGATCCCCGTCGCTTCGATCGGCAACCGTGAATCACCGAACCTTGGTGGCCACACCGCTTCAAGGCAAGGGCCCAGGGTCCATTTGGGCCTTCAACCAGTCCAGATGGGAGTGCTCGGTCAACAACAGATAAACCGGCAAAGCCCGAGCGCATTGATTGCTGAAGACGCGCCACATGCTCCTGGCGCCGCCGAATCATCAGGAACCACTCACGGCAGAACAGCAGGGTTGTAGGGGCGGAGGGAGTTCCTTTTTCCTTTTTTTTTTTTTCAGGCGCGGCGGGATCCCCCAGGCCCGGCGATCGCTTCGCGGTAGTGGGTCGCCAGAGTCAGAGGCGGTCTCCCCGCTGCCCTGCCCTGAAGCTGATACAAAGCCAGGGCCAGGGGGCCGCATCACGCGAAGCTGGGCGCAAGGCAGGCTCCAGCCGGGCAGGGAAGCTCCCCCCTTGTGGCGGGGCAAGAGCTGAGGTGAACGGTGGGGTGGCTGATGGCTCCAGCCTGGGCAGAATGTTGAGAACCACAGCCCAGTGTGTCTTGATCCACGGCCAGCACAGACCGCCAGTCGGCCGCCTCAGCCACAGTCGTTCTGCGCAAAGACCACACACATCTGGGTGATCAGCAGCACCGTGTCCCGCCTGGGACCGGATAACTTGTCAGCAGAAGCACAGGCTTCGCCAGGCGCTCCACTTCCAGCGGGGGTTCCCAGGGGCAGGAAGGGATTGCGCGGACCTGTGCCCTAGATGTTTCGCGTGCGGAGCAGAGGCGACGCAAACTGAACGGAGCCCAGCCCTCTGGGCTGACGAGCGTGGTGATCAGGGGGACTAAACTGCCCTGGCGGCCAAGGCCTGGTTCGCTGCGCTCCAGGGCGCTGCCCAGAGCGCTTTCAGTTCTTGGCACCGATCTGGAGCCTGGCCAGGGAGCTCCTGTAGAACGAGCCGAGAATCGGTTGTAGTCAGGCCACTGAGGCCAGTTCTCGCGCGCCTTTACCTGCTCATGGTGGCCCCAGAAATGACCATGGGCCTCCACGGTGATTCTGGCTTTGGCCGCCGTAGAGGCTTTCAACAATCCCCCCTGGTAAGCTGAGGGATGAGCCCATTCGGGGCGCCTGACCGCTTCGGCCGTGCGGTCCGTTGACCGAACCAAGCCCCGGAGCCTGGCCAGCGGGGGTGGTGTCCCCCAAGATGCCGTGGGGTGGGTCGCAGGTCTGGCCATATGCGGCCCAGGCTAGGAGCGGGCCGCCCGCCTGGGACCTTGAGGCCTGGATCGACAGGAGCTAAGGCATTTCCAGCTCCCACCACCGACATCAAAAGCGCTCCAGAGAAAGATGGTTCACCGGGGTCAGGCCCATCGCCCGTGCGAAGCAAGCGAATCCGGCCCGCGTAGGCCTGGCCGCTTGACCAGCAGGCAGAAGCCAGCAGTGGTGGAGAAGCCAGAGGCCAGTTGGCCCCGCTGGCAGGGCCGCGAGTGCCAGCGGTGTTCTGGGCGGCTCCCTGGAGCAGAAACGTCTCCGTCACTGCCTGCGCAGTCAAGGACTGGTGGCCGGCGAGACTGGTGGCCGACCTGCCGCAACATGCGGCCACGCGGAATCCTATCCAGGGCAACGGACTGACCGGAGGCCGCTCCACCAGGGTTGCTGCACCATCTGCAGGCGGAGCAGAAGGAGCCGGACTCGAGCCCGGGCCTCGATGGCTTCGAGGCGGCGCTCTTCGACGGCCTGATCTTGGCAGGTTCGTGACGGCCGGCAGCAGCGGCATCAAGGACGCGGTCGTCGGAATTGGCGGGGCAGGCGGAACATATGGGCCAGGGAAGCCCACACAAGCCACACACGCCCCAGGGGAGCGCCCAGTTAACAAAAATTTGCTTCAGCTGCCTGGAAGGCACCGCCGCCATTCGGGCTGGTCGCGCCAGCGGCCAGCCATTATCAGGACGCCATCCCAATTAATTAATCGCCCCGAGCCTGTCAAACTGGATCATGGCCTGAAGACAGCCGTTCGCCAGAGCATTTCCGCCCCCCCTGGCTCGACGCCTGCCAGCCCACCACCTGGCGGCGTTGCGTTGGCGCACCACCACGGGGCCACCGGCATGGGCTGAGCCGGTGGACCGGATCGTCGCTGTGCCCAGCGCCAGGCGCGAAGAAGCGGAAGGTTGGTAGTCGGCTGGCTTCCCATCACCAGCGGCCGTCTTCGCCACTCGGCAGCTTGCATCAATACAAGGACCGGCGCGCAGCCTCACCGGCCAGAGCCAGCGCAAAGGCCTTGGCCATCGCAGCTCGCGAGGTCGGCGGCTTCAGCCAGGCAGGGCGACCCAATAGCGCCAGGTCGGACCGCAGCATGGCCTGCAGGAACCCCGAGGAAAAGCAGAGAGATCCTGGGCAAGGGCAGCCCTCAGGGGCATCAGGCAAGACAGATCGCGGAACCAGCACTGGATTGGCTGTCAGCCCTTCCCTCGGGTGGTCGGGGTGGCCAACGCACCCTCAGGCCGCCCACTGCGGTCTGAAAAAGCTGGCCGATCCCCGAGCCAACGCTTCAGTGGCCAACCGCCAAGGTGGCGGCGAGGTGGCTGGCCGCAGAGCGGCACCTCACAGCTCGGCGTGAACCAGCGCAGGGCCCACCGGCGCTTGATCAGGGTTTGGGGCAGGTCCTGGCCGGGCCAGGGATCCTCTAGGAGCGGCCATGGAAGCAGGGAAGGCCGTCGTTTCTGATTGCTGAACAGGAGGCACCGACTGCATCCAGGGTGCTGGGCCGGTTATGTCGAGCAGTACCACCGCCGCCCCATGCCTCTGCTCCAGGGTTTCGGCGAACCGTGATCAGCACGGCCGGCGGAGTGGCCCGTCTGCGAGGCCCTTCATCGCTTCTCCTGGACCGAGCTCCCGCTCACGGATTCTGAGCACCTTGACGCCGTGGATAGCCCCTCGACGAAGGCCACCACCTGTTCCACGATCGGCAGATCAGATCGTGCTGGCGGGCCAGCGCCAATGCCGCCTTGGCAGTCATCGCCCCCCACGGTGGCCTGGAAAGGGATCTCCCTGGCCTCGTGCGCTAGCCCCTGCGCCATCAGGACGACCGCAAGCCGGTAAGTTGCGCTCAAGGAGCTGTTGGCTGTGGCCAGGACATCGCCCAACCCGCATCCATAGAGGGTGGCGGGCACCGCCATGCACCAGCAGACGCCCATCTCGGCCAGAACCCCGTGGTGAGCAAGGAGGCCTTTGGCGGTTCGTGCCCAGGGTTTCGAGCCATCGCAGATTCCGGCCGCACCGCCATCACTGTGGCTTCAGGGCTCCAGCCAAACTCGGTGCCACGGATCGCTGTTGGTGTAGAGGCGAAACGAATCACTACTGAGCTTCACCTTGGAGTTCATCGGCAAGGGCGGCATGGGGGAAGCCAAAACACTGGCGCGGTAGGCCCTGCTCCAGATCGGTGCCAGATTCGGTCCGCTCAGCACCACACTGCGCATACTCGGCAGGTTTTGCTGCCAACCTGGGAGGCGGTGAGTTGTTGCTCCAGCGATTGCCCTTTGGTGCCCTCCAACAGCGGCAGAACCTTCCGCCAGGCCGGCTCCAGCTGGCGAGCGAGCGAGGGAACACCGGCCACTGGCCACGCAACAGCAGATCAGGTCCTCGGCCCCCCTAGCAGGCTGCCGGGTCGTTCGATGCGTGCGGACCAGCGCTGATCACCCGATGGCCCTGGTTGCTCGAACAAAACCGGAGAGGGGTTCGGCCCCTGCACCCGTGTCCCAGACGCCGATCCGCATTCGCCATCCCGCCATCATGCGAACATCAAGAGCGAGGAAATTGGTCATCGCCTCAGCCCCTGAACCCCAGTGCGACAGGGCCCACGCCTTCGGCATTGGACGGCGGCGGACGCCTGTTGGTCGGCTGCGCAGGCATCGTCGGGCCTGCTGGCTTGAACGGGCGCCGGGCCCCGGCCCTGACGCTCGGGCCGCCAGCGCTCAGGGTTGGTGCCCAGGGCCCGAGACCGACCCACCGCCACAGCGTCGCAGCGTGCGTCGACCTGATGATGACCATCCAGCTGGAGCGGGGTTCGCTTGGCGCTCGAGCCGCTGCGCTCCTCGTGCGACTGGTGATCAACACCGCAGGCTGTTGCAATCAAAGCGGCCTGCAGCCGGGAAAGCCTGCGACAGAGTGAACCGCCAAGAGCCTTGAGCACTGGTTGCCGTCCAATGCCTACGGGCCTGCGGCTGGCAAAGGCGATCGAGCCGCTGCTGAGCCGAGCGAGCCGGTGCTGTTCGCCAGCTCCGGCCCGGGTGGCAGCATCGGTGAAAACAGTCGGCGCTGGTAGGCTACCGCGGCAAGCCAAGCGGCCAGAAACCGTTCCTGCCGTTTTGCCTCGCGCTGGAGTGGCAGCAGCGGCTTCCTCGGCCTGGTGTCGTTTGCTCCATCCCGGCACCACGAAACGCCGCTCTCGGACGCCGATCCGGTCGGTACCGTTCGAAAGCGGCTTTCGCCCGGAAACGGGCCGCAGCCAGGCTGTTGGACGTGCGGAGGTGAAGGGACCGAGCCAGACGGGCGATTCCTGCTTGGAAACGGGCCGAGATTCCCTGCGTGAGCAGGCCAGGCCAGCCGCCTAGGGCCTTGGCTCTTACGCCTGTCACGGCCGTCTGGCGCAGCAATTCGAGCGAATGATCTGCAGGGCCGACTGTTTCGGTGCTGCAGGCACACCGAGTGAGCGACGCCATCTTGATGGCCTCCATGCCAGCGAGCAGCGAGACGCAACCAGTGATCTCCTGCTTGAGCCAGGGAAGCCATAGGCGGCAATCGGTGTTGGCTGAGGTTCGTTGCCCTGAGCGGCTGTAGCTCAGAAAATTTCGGTGACCACGCACAAAAACCGTGTGCTGACCCAGGGCGCTGCTGTCGGTGCGCAGCGTTCCGTCACGGCGCCCAACCGGTGAGGGAGCTGGCAGCTGCAGATCTCCAGGGGCTCTCCAAGCACGCTCAAAGCCGTTCGCAGCGGATCGGGCTGGTAGTAAGGGAGAGGGATCCAATTCGAAAAGTGCTTGCTGAATGGAATTCTGATGGGGAGGCCCACGAATCGCCGCCGAGAGGTTGGACGAAGCGGGGGGAAGGCAGTAAAAGGTCATTGCAGTGGAGTGCTTAAAGAAGACTCTCTTCCTCTTGCGCCCCACGTTCTTTACTTGAACCGGCTTTTCCTTGAACCGTTCTTTCCTTGAACTTCATTGAGCTGGAATTTCACCGAGGATGCGCCTTTCATGGCCCTGCACGACGCCTTCAGGGAGAGCGATGAAACATTCCGCCATGGAGTTCCTTGCCCATGGGAGGCGCCTATCCCACTTCCAGGAGCTCAAAGCCAGAACGCGCCGGCGAGGCTTGGATTGAGCGATTCCACCAACCTGCAGGCGTTTTCAGCAACGTCATCGACGAGCCTCCAGGACCTTTATGAGGCCTTAAGGCCCCGGTGACTGGGAATCTTCAGGCTGTTAGAAGGAAGGCGATTTCTTTGTCCTTGAGCCATCCAAGCGGCTGAACGAAGCGGGCATTCAGGCTGGCTTGATCAAAATGCTGGGCGCGTCTTCACCACCCTGTTGCGCATTGATTTGCGCCCGTGCGGGCCCGCTGGCCTCAGCCGCCATTACCTCGTGTAAAAGCTGAGCATCTCAAGCGGAATGGGGCTTTCCATTCGAGATCAAATCCAGCGGCGATCGCCGCATCAACGCCATTCAGGCGCCATTCCGCCATCACAGACAGGAAGACACCTCCTCAGCTGCCACTCCCCCTGGTGATTGTTCCTCAGGCATGAGTAGCGGGCCTGAATGGAGAGCACCAGGGCTGGTGCTCTGTGTTTCGGGTCCAGCTGGTCGCTTCATCCATACGAAGAGCCGATGCGCTCCGCCCCCACAGTCGAGCTGGGGGCCCCGTGAAATCGGGCCACGTTCCGGCAGCCGGGTAGCCAAAGGGAGTAGCGGGCTGCCGCGATAGCGCTGGGCCAGCACGCTTCGCGCAGGAGGGGCAGGTTCTCGCTGCCGAACCCCAGGCTCCGGCGGATGCGGGGCGTGGACCCATTCGGCGAGGCCTCGGCCGATCTGCACGCCCAGACCATGGAAAGTAGAGGTTAGTCGTCTGTAGCGGGTCGGCGCCAAAAACAACTTCCCGGGCAAACGGCGACTGCCCACCTCACCCATGTCACGGCCTGCATCGGCCAGTAAGTCGGTGGAGGCGCCATCGTCGGAGAACCGGTAGAAGTCGGACGACGCAATAAGCGGTTGCCAGGCGCGGCTGCCTTGGGCAGCACAAAGCGCCAGCTCCACAGCCAGCGAGTTGGCCGGATCAAACCCACAACTCTGTTGGCCCTCCCGAACCAGGGAAATAGCCGTAGGCAACCGGGGGGTTCAGCAGGGGATTCCTGGGACGGCAGCGCTCGATCCAGCCGGTACAGGAGATTGGTTCGCTTTCTCGGCAAGCATCTTGTCGTAGTCCGTCCGGCTCTTGCTGTTCGTTTGCGCAAACTGCCACTGGCCGCGAAAGAGGGCATTCGCGATCGGAGGTCTAGGCGAACAACCTCAGCCAAAGGGGAATCTTGCGCATTTCATCCAGCACGCGGGCTGCCAGAGAAAAGGGCGGGCCTGATTCGCGGCTCTCGAGGAACCGCCTCCCGGAAGCGCTCACAAGTTTTTTTCTCCAGGTGAGGGACTTGCAGCGAAACCGGGCGTTGCACCTGGCGCACCTCTCGGGGCGCTCAGCTGCCGCTTTCGGCGGAGCGCCGTTTCTCGGGGAAGGCCTCTGCAGAGTTTTGCTGTCTCTTGACGGTTCTTGCTCGTCGCTGGGGCAGGTTTCCCAGGGGGGGCCTCCGCTTTTTTTGGGGCCCCCCCCAAATCCTTCCTTGTGGCTTCTT